>JAEEGJ010001983.1_pt1 | contig 191317 bp, 144 predicted proteins | sample 8958761 | NCBI WGS metagenome assembly JAEEGJ01 (sample SAMN16246546, study PRJNA631951) | gut metagenome | biome: gut microbiome; feature: rumen; material: RS-attached | host: Bos | place: Iran: Karaj | collected 2018-10 | reverse complement strand
AACCTGATCCGGGTAATGCCGGCGTAGGGATGAACAGACCGATATTCTCAACGAAGGTGACAAAACGTGAATCATTCTCTTGCACCTTGCCCCTTTAACCTATAACATTTTTATATTAAGGTAAAAGGTAAAATGAACAAAAAGATTGTGATGGCTGCATTGCTCGGAATGAGCATGATGGCCGTGAATGCTGCCAACGAGGCGGATGGAGATTCGCTACGTATGGAACAGTTGCAGGAAGTAGTTGTGAAAGGCGTCTGGGTACAGAAGAACGCTCCTTTCGCCGTGGTAAACATCAAGAAAGACGAATTACAGAAGTTCTCGAAGACGGGTAAGGAACTGCCTTTCCTCTTCTCACAGACGCCGGGCGTACTGGCATGGGGCGAGAACGGACTAGGCACGGGAACCAGTTATCTGCGCATCCGTGGAGCAGGCGACTCGCGCATCAACGTGACACTCGACGGTGTGCCCCTGAACTCACCTGAAGACCAAGCCGTGTTCTGGGCCAACATGAACTCCTACAGCGCGCTGCTGGGAGGCGTTCAGATTCAACGCGGCGTGGGAACGAGCACCAATGGAGACGGTGCCTTCGGCGGCACGGTAGCCCTTTCATCTAAGACGCCTTCTGAGAAAGCTGGCGGCGAAGTGAACTTCTCCTATGGTTCCTACAACACGTTCAACGTGGGCGGTGCGTTCTCCACCGGTCTGCTGTGGGACCATCTGATATTCGACGGTGCCTACCACGAGACTAACACCGACGGCTATATCCACGGCACCAGCGGCCGCTCGGGTTCTTACTATGGCGGACTGACTTGGATCGACGATAAGTTCACCATCCGCTATAAGAACATCGGAAACTTCGAGAAGACCGGACAGGCATGGAACGGCATTACGGCGGGTGACAACGACATGAGTCTGATGGACGGCACCTACGGAATGAAGACCGGCATCAAGGACTATGAAGACCTTTACAAGGTAGGACTCGGCAAATACAACACCCTATACGAAACCTTGGCCTACGATGCCGACGGCAACTTCATGAAAGACACCAACGGTAACTACGTCACCCAGCGCTACACGATGGCCGACGGCTCACTCTGGGACAAGACCACCGACAATTTCTGGCAGAACCACAATATCCTCTCGGCGGCATGGAACATCAACGACCACTGGAGCACCACAGCCTCGCTCCACTACACCCACGGCTACGGCTACTACAAGGAGTTCCGCCTGAACAACAAACTGAAAAAGTTTGGACTCAGCAACTATACACTCTCTGACGGTTCCACGCTGAAAAAGACCGACTTCGTGCGCAAGAAGGGACTCACACAGGATACCTACGGACTGGTGGGCAACGTGAACTATAAGGACGAGGAATGGGATATCATCGGCGGGCTCTCCGTTCAGCAATTCGACGGCAACCACTTTGGCTATCTCACCTATGTCAAGAACGAGGAACTGCGCAAGCAACTGATGAGCAACGGCGACTATCTTTACTACGACTCTGACGCCAAGAAACTGGATGCCAGCGCCTTCATCAAGGCTCTCTACCGCATCACCGACAGCTGGGACGTGTTTGCCGACATGCAGTATCGCCACGTGGGTTACAAGACCGACGGCTACAATGATAAGTTCTATGAAGACGAGAACACTGGCGAAATCATGAAGCATTACCTCAATATCGACAAGAAGTACGACTTCTTTAATCCAAAGGCCGGCGTGAGTTTCCACCAAGACGGACACCGCGCTTTCTTCTCGGCAGCACTGAGCCACCGCGAGCCGGAGCGCAACAACTTCACCGACAACGGTTCCTACCCTGCCCCCAAGGCAGAGTCGCTGCTCGACTTCGAAATGGGATACAGCTACTCGGCACAGAACTGGCGCGCCGGAGCGACCCTGTATTATATGGACTACACCGACCAGTTCGTGCAGACCGGTGCTCAGAGCGACATCGGCGAGGCGCTCACCACCAACATTAAGGACTCTTACAGAATGGGCGTTGAGCTCACCGCCGGCGTGGACATTACCCCATGGCTCTCCATCGAAGGCAATGCAGCACTGAGCCAGAATAAAATCAAAGATTTCGACGAGGTGGTGGAAGACTGGGACAACGGCAGCCAGACCATCCATTACGACAACTCCACACTGGCCTTCTCGCCCTCCGCGATTCTGAACGGCTTCGTGAATTTCCACCTGAAAGGCTGGACTGCCACTTGGCACACTGGCTATGTGAGCCGCATGTATCTCGACAACACGGAATGCAAAGACCGCTCACTGCCTGGCTATTCGGTGAGCAATTTCAATCTGAACTACTCGCTGCCCGTGAAGAAGTTCCTCAAGGAAATCGTGTTCGGTGCCAACCTGAACAATGTTTTCAACAAGCATTTTGCACAGAGCGGATGGGTGTATAGTGCCATCTACAGCAGTGGCGGCCATCCCAACGACAACCGCTACTACCAGATTGGCTTCGTGCCCTCAGCCGGCTTCACGGCCATGGGCAGCATCACGTTGAAATTCTAATTGCAAATGGAACTGCATCCTTTTATCATAGAGCACGGCCTCGACATCTTTACCACGGTGTTGGGCCTGCTCTATATATGGCTTGAATACAAGGCGCATATCGCCCTATGGTTAGTAGGCATCATCATGCCGGCTCTGGACATCTACCTGTACTATAGTCACGGGCTTTACGGTGATGCCGGCATGGCTGCCTACTATACCGTAGCAGCGATTTACGGCTATGCCGTATGGAAATTTGGGAAGAAAAAGGGACAGGGTGAAGGAGAGGAGATGCCCATCACCCACATGCCTCGACGCCTGTATCTCCCCACCATGCTGGCTTTCGCAGCCATCTGGGCTGCCACCTATTTTGTGCTAGTTACGTGGACCAACTCCACTGTTCCTATGCAGGATTCCTTCACCAATGCGCTCAGCTTCATTGGACTCTGGGCCCTGGCACGCAAGTATGTCGAACAATGGCTTTGCTGGATTGTGGTGGACGTGATCTGCACCTATCTCTACATCGTGAAAGGCATTCCCTTCAAGGCATTCCTCTACGGACTCTATGTGGTGATTGCCATTATGGGTTACTTTAAGTGGAAACGCATGATTATTACGGAACCGGGCACGGCCGCCACGAGCAAATGACACCACAACAACCAAACATGCAGAACATAAGCCCGGCAGGATTCGACGCCGTGATTCTGGCTAACGGTGACTTCCCCACAGCCGAGATACCCCTGCGGCTGTTGCGGGAAGCCCCTTTCCTGTGCTGTTGCGACGGTGCAGCCGAGGCCGCCCTTGCCCGTGGGTTCCAGCCCGACGCCATCGTGGGCGACGGCGACTCGCTCTCCTCCACACTGAAATCCCGCTATGCCTCCATCATCCACACTGAGAGCGAGCAGGACGACAACGATCTGACCAAAGCCACCCGCTTCTGCAAGGCCAAAGGTTTCAGGCGCATTGCCTATCTCGGCACTACCGGCAAGCGCGAAGACCACACCATTGGCAACATCTTCTTACTCCCCCATTACGTCAGACAATTCGGAGTCGTACCCGAAATCTACACTGACCACGGATGGTTTTCAGTCATTAATGGTACAACGGAACTCCCCACCTTCCCAGGACAGCAAATAAGCCTCTTTAACGTCACGGGCAAAAAAGTAGAAGGTGAAGGTTTCAAATGGCTTCCTTTTACATACAACGAACTCTGGCAAGGCACATTGAATGAAGCAATAGGTAAGCATGTTATCCTCAGAACTGACGGAATAATCATCGTATTTCGCACTTATTTAGCAAAAAAAACATAAAAAGGAAGCAAAATGGCTGTTTTTAGGACACCTATATTTGCAATAATGAAAATATTTTGTATATTTGCAAAGTCAAAAAAAGAAAATAATTTAACGAAATATTATTTTATCGCTATTGCGTTAAAATAGTTCATACTTGTGAAAGTATGCATTTCCTATAAACTTGAGTTAATTTAGTTTTAATGTGAAAACAGCCAAGTCGTGAGACTCGGCTGTTTTTATATCATAATTACAAATTGGAAACAAAAGAAACTAATTCTTGATCATGAAGGATTGCTCGATACTCGACATTTCACTCTGAAAGGCTGCATCCACCTGCAAACGCTTACCAATGGTATTACAACTGTGAATAACCGTGCTATGGTCACGCCCTCCCACCAGCTTACCGATACGGGACGCAGGCAGTTTGGTGTACTTCTGAGCTAAATACATCGAAATCTGACGTACCAGAACAATCTCATGCTTACGGCTCCTGCTGGAGAGAGCCGACTCACTCACATTGTAATGACGACATACAGACTCCACAATGTCATCAATGGTCAACGGCTTGTCATCCACTTTCACGGCACGTTTGATGATGCGCTCAGCCAATTTGAGATTGATACTGGCATTGTCCACAATTGAATAGGCAAGCAATGAATTGATGACACCTTCCAAATCGCGCACGCTGCCGTTGGCCGTCTCAGCTATATACTGAACCACATCAGCAGGAATCTTCAGACCATCCCGCTTAATCTTACTGTTGAGGATATCCACGCACAACTGAGTGTTAGGTTTCTCCACCTCAGCAATCAGGCCGCAAGAGAAGCGTGTAAGAAGACGTTCTGGCATTCCCTTCAAGTCAACCGGAGGACGATCGCTTGCCAAGATGATACGTTTGCCATTACGGAACAAATGGTCGAAGATGTGGAAGAAGGTCTGCTGCGTCTTAGGAGCCGTCATCCATTCCTGTATATCATCTACAATCAGCACATCTATAGTCTGATAAAAAGCGATGAAATCATTCGTGCGGTTTTGCATCACAGAATTTGAGAACTGCACCTGAAACAAACGGGCACTCACATAAAGCACTCGCTTCTGAGGATAAAGTTCCTTGGTACGCACTCCGATGGCATTAATTAGGTGAGTTTTACCACAACCGGAAGGACCATATACAAACATCGGGTTAAACTGTGTGCTGTTGGGATGCTCAGCAATGGAAAGCCCCACCGAACGTGAAAGTCTATTGCTGTCACCTTCTATATAATTAGCAAAGGTATGGTGAGGATCAAGTTGCGAGTCAATATCCTGAGGCTTTACGGTATCGAGAACCGTCGGAGACTGATTTCCACGCGTCTTAGGCTTAGGTGTTTCGATATTGGCAGACTCCGTTCCCTCTACTTTCTGGGTGATATTGTTCTGCTTATCGGTAAGCACACTATAATTGAGTTTAGTCCCCTCGCCAAAAAAACGTATCAGCGTCTTCCGCATCAGATCAACGTAGTTCTCTTCCAAGTATTCGTAAACGAACATACTTGGAATGCCAACGAGAATCTCCCTTGTCGCAGGTTTATACGACTTGAAGACAATCGGCCTGAACCAGGTGTTGAACTGTTGCTCCGAAACGTTGTCCTTAATCATTTGCAGACAATTGTCCCAAAGAGCATGAGGGTTAATACTCATATTTAAGTTAATGTAGCCTTATTTCATTCGACATTTTTCAAGTGCAAAATTAAATCTTTTCCCCGAAAAAAACAAATGTTACTTTTTATCAATTTTTAAGTCTTTTAGCGTAAGTCTCGTAATTTAGGCACTTTAAGCATAATCAAAACCATTTTACAAAAACAAAGTGTTGCAAAATTACAAGACACTGAAAACAAAGGACTTACAAAAATAACACTCAAAAGAGCACACACTAATTCGAATGTGCAAGAAATCGTTAGAAGTATGCTATTTTACGAGATTTACAAGAAGTTGCAACATACTTTCTAAAAGTCGGCAACAATTTAGACAAAATTTAAATTATCTTCTTTCTTAAGGTTTCTTTTATTTTTGTTTATCCCTCCTTCCGAACAACGAAAAATGCACATAGCGTTTGGGGTGTGCCTTCAAGTCAATCAGAAGCGAATCTGCATCATTGGCCGTTGAACTCAGATGGTTGTAGAGGGAAGCATCGCGCATCAGCAAACCAAGAGTTCCTTCGTTTGAGTTAATCTTTTCTGTCAGCGCCTGCACATTAGCCAGCGTAGTATTGACTTTTGCCATCGTTGCGTCAATATCCACCTTGGCCAGATTACCTGTCAGTGTATTGGCATTATCAAGTACCCCGTTGGCTTTCCCTATCATCCCGGGTACTTGAGCATTCAGCGACCCCATCAGCTTATTGGCTTCGCGAGTGGTGGTAGTTAGATTGCCGGTCGTCACCTCTATATTCTTCAACGACTGTGCAATAGCAGGATTAGCCAACAGGGTGTTCACACTGTTGAGAATACTGTCCAGTTTGGGCAACATCTGCTCCACGGCTGGTATCAGTGTGGCAGCTTTGGCCATCAGTCCGGAAGCAAGTTCTCCGGGAATGGTCTCACCGGGTTCCACCCTTTCACGTGGATTATTGGCCAACAGCAGATTCACCCGCACGTTGCCCAGCATATCACTCTCAATCACAGCAGAGGAGCCTTTTGGAATACGCATCTTGGTATCAATATCTATTGCTACCTTTGTTTTTCCTTCGTGAGAATAATCATAATCGATGGAACGGACCGTCCCTACCGGATAGCCATCAGCATAAATAGGACTCGATGACGCAAGTCCTGAAACATCCTTGAATGAAACATAATAAATGTCTCCTTTTGAAAACGTATTAAGTCCTTTCAGGAAGTTCATGCCAACAAAGAGAATGAACAATCCGAACAATGCCACAAGGGCTATCATCACTTCTTTTCCGTGTTTCATTTGATGTTCTATGGTTTATTAATAATTAGAGTCCTTAAAGGCCTTAACATCTTGATGATTATTTTCTTCTGTTCCGATACTCCCGGATAGCAGCCTGGACATCTGTTTTCTCTCCATTCTTAAAGGCAATGATAAACGCCTGAGGAAATTTGGTCAGCAGCGACTTGCGCAACTGGTATATTTCCTGATAATCAGTGGATGCCCCCACCGTATATTTATAGAGTCCCTTCTCCTGATAGCAGTCTGCGTCGTTTTCACCTTTCAGTTGACTGCTGTTCTTTCTAAGTTTCGTATCAGTTGCCAGAATCTGAACCTTAAACACAGGAGCATTGTCTGTCTGTAATGGTTCCACTTGTGAACGGATAGGCTCCTGGCTTACAGAAACTTCTTCTTGTTTCGATTCATTAGCCATACGATTCCCGTTATTGGCCAAATCCTCATTTTTTCTTTGAGGCTCCTCCTTTACCTCGGGAGGAACGATGGTCGGCACTGTTACCTGCTCTTTTTTTTTAGGAGTTTGGTAAGGCACCACGACATTCTGGTCGTACTTCTTCCGATAGCGGGTAAAAGCACGATAGATTCCTCGGGCATGATTTTCGATACCACTTTCTGAATTTAGCAACCTCTCCTCATCACTCGTCGTGATAAAACCCAGCTCTATCAGACAACTTGGCATCGAGGTAGCGCGAAGCACCAGGAATCCAGCCTGATGAACACCCTTGTTGGGACGTCCGGCCTGAGCACATACATCCTGCTGAATCATCTTTGCCAGTTCAACACTCTTGGCCATGTTCTTGTCCTGTATAAACTCAAACATGATATAACTCTCAGAAGAGTTTGGGTCGAAACCCTGATAGCGTTGCTTATAGTCTTTCTCTACCAGAATCACGGAGTTCTCACGCTTTGCCACATCCAGATTCTCGGCAGCTCGGTGCATACCCAATGTATATACTTCAAAGCCACGGGCTATCTTTCCTTTAGGCAGAGCATTTGTATGCACACTGATAAAAAGGTCGGCCTTAGCCTTGTTGGCAATATTAGCACGTTCGTTGAGCGGTATAAAAACATCGGTCTTACGGGTATAGACGACTCTCACGTCAGGACAGTTGCGCTCTACCATCCTACCGAAAGCCAATGCCACCTTCAGGTTGATATTCTTTTCCTTCGACATACTGCCCAACGCACCAGCATCGTGTCCACCATGTCCAGGATCGATAACAAGCGTGAAGCGATGGTCTGCTGCTTTGGCCGGAAGGACCAAAGTTAGTATCACTGCTATGATGAAAATCAATCTTTTACTCATTATCGCCTGCAAAATTAATGATTTCTATTGAAAAACCGAAGAATCAGCGTAGGTTTTTTAAGATTTGTGACACTTTAGGTATTTAAAGTCCTTGAAGTTTCATTTCTTGACTCTCAAAAAGACCGTTGCACCATCGCCATCGGCACCCATCGGCGGATTCCGCTTAGAAATCTCTATATCTACTGTTGTGGCTTGGGAAAACGTCTCCAAAATGCGCTCGCCAATCCGGCCTGCCACATGTTCGAGCAGGCAGGATGGCGTTTGCATCTCCTTATTTATGATTTGATATAATTCAGCATAATTTAACGTATCCTCCACATTGTCACTCTCTACAGCTTTCTCAAGGTTGCAGCCAACACGTACGCTGACTACATAGTCACCGCCCACCACTCTTTCCTGTGGCAGAACACCGTGCTTTGCCGTAAAGCGTAGCCCTTTCAGTTCTATATAGCTGCTTTCAACTCTCATCATCCGCACCTTGAAGCTCCGCAATTTGTGCAAATCAGACAACCTTCCTGATATACCAGCGTCTCCTGACCACAGTTCGGACATTTCAGGCCCGAAGCAGCAGTACCGTCGGTGACATACTTCTTCAATGCACGCTCCACACCGTTCTTCCACGTATTGATGCTCTCGCTCTTCAGTTGCAGCGAACTCACCAGTTTGATTACATGGTCAATAGGCATACGATAACGCAACACGCCACTAATTAGTTTGGCATAGTTCCAGTATTCGGGATTGAATTTCTCCGAGAGTCCCTCTACTGTGGTCTTATAGCCTCGCTTGTTCTCGAATTGGAAGTCATAGCGCTTCGAACCGTCAGGATTCTGCTGTTTGATGATCTTTCCCTTTGTCACCGTCTTTGGCAATACGATACCTTCCTCATCATCCTGAAGTCCGGTGAAGATTTCATAAGGATAGCCGTTGAGCAGTCCTACGAAGGCTACCCACTTTTCTTTATTGTTCTGGAAGCGTACCACATCGCACTCCAATGTCTGCGGGCGAACTTCCGTCACTTCAGGATGTTTGCAAGGCACGGCACCTTTTTTGTCGTTTTCGTTATCGTTAACGTCATCGGTATCGCTCTTCTTTTTCTTCTTCTCATCCACCTGGATCATCACACCTGAACGCGAACCGTCACGATAAATCGTACAACCCTTGCAACCACTGCGCCATGCTTCCACATATAGGCGGTTCACCAAAGCCTCATCCACATCGTGCGGCAGATTAACCGTTACGGAGATCGAATGGTCCACCCATTTCTGAATGGCACCCTGCATCTTCACCTTCATCAGCCAGTCCACATCGTTGGCTGTTGCCTTATAATAAGGAGAACGAGCTACCAGTTCGTCAATTTCCTCCTTGGTGTAACGTTTCTCGGTGTCAATGCCGTTGACTTTCATCCACTCTAGGAACTTCTTGTGATAGACGATATACTCCTCGAACGAATCCCCCACTTCATCGACAAAATCCACATGCACGTTCGTGTCATTGGGATTCACCTTACGACGACGCATATAGACGGGCAGGAACACGGGTTCTATACCACTTGTGGTCTGTGTCATCAGCGAGGTTGTTCCTGTAGGAGCGATGGTCAGACAGGCTATGTTCCTGCGTCCATACTTCTGCATATCCTTCCAGAGTTGAGGATCATTCTCCTTGATACGCAGGATAAACGGATTCTGCGCCTCGCGTTTTGCATCATATACTTCGAAAGCGCCGCGCTCCTGAGCCATTGTCACACTGGAACGATAGGCGTTCAAGGCCAGTGTCTTATGCACGTTGACGGAGAAATCTGTCGCCTCCTGCGTACCGTAACGCAGTCCCATGGCAGCAATCATATCTCCCTCTGCCGTGATGCCCACGCCAGTTCGGCGGCCCATTCCGCTCTTGCGACGTATCTTTTCCCAAAGATGATACTCGGCCCCCTTCACCTCCTGACTCTGCGGGTCTTTATCAATCTTCTCCATGATCAGGTCTATCTTTTCCATCTCCAAGTCCACGATGTCATCCATGATGCGCTGTGCCATCTGCACATGCTTCTTGAACTTTTCGTAGTCGAAGTAGGCATCCTTCGTGAACGGGTTCACCACGTAAGAATAGAGATTAATACTCAGCAGACGACATGAATCGTAAGGGCAGAGCGGAATCTCGCCACAGGGATTCGTCGATACCGTGCGGAAACCAAGATCAGCATAGCAATCGGGGATACTTTCCCGAAGGATTGTGTCCCAGAACAGCACACCGGGCTCAGCACTCTTCCATGCATTATGAACAATCTTGCTCCACAATGCCTTGGCATCTATCATCTTTCTGACTCTCAGTTTCTCTTCTTCCTTTTCATAATCGCTGTCACTCACAGGGAACTGCTGCACATACTCACCGTCTGAGGTTGCCGCCTCCATGAATGCATCGTCAATCTTCACACTCACATTGGCACCCGTCACCTTGCCCTCAGTCATCTTTGCATCAATGAAAGCCTCGGCATCAGGATGCTTGATACTTACCGAAAGCATCAGTGCGCCACGGCGACCGTCTTGGGCCACCTCACGCGTACTGTTACTATAACGTTCCATAAAAGGAACCAGACCGGTGGAAGTCAGTGCCGAATTGTTTACCGGACTGCCTTTCGGACGGATATGGCTGAGGTCGTGCCCTACTCCACCGCGACGTTTCATCAGCTGCACCTGTTCTTCGTCGATGCGCATCACGGCACCGTAGGAGTCTGCGTTTCCGTCAAGACCGATAACAAAGCAGTTCGAGAGTGAAGCCACCTGATAACCATTGCCGATACCCGTCATCGGAGAACCTGCCGGTACAATATAGCGGAAATGATCCAGCAACTCAAACACCTGCTCCTTTGTCAGCGGGTTCTTATATTTCTGCTCAATACGGGCCACCTCGCCTGCAATACGCCAATGCATATCCTCAGGACTCTGCTCATAGATATTGCCGAAGCTGTCCTTCATTGCATATTTGTTCACCCATACACGGGCGGCGAGTTCGTCACCATCGAAATATTTCAAGGAAGCAGCAAAGGCTTCCTCGTAAGAGAAAGTTTTCTTTTCCATTATGATTGTCAGTTTTTTTCTGTTTGCAAAGTTAGTGCAAAAAAATGATTTAACGAAGAGATTATAGAATTATTTCTTTCCGAAAACGAAAATTTTTATCCGGCAGCGAAAAGGAAAGTTATCCAAAAAGTAAAACTCCACCCTTCTTCTCCCGACAAATGTTTCCAAAATTGTTAATCTCCAGTCACACTTTAACCCGAAAGTAAAGCCATCTTATCAACAAAAAAGAGATGGCGATTTGGAAATTTGCGGATTTTATCGTAATTTTGCAGTCATATATAAATAAGGTAAAAGATGAAGAACTTAGAAACAAGAACCAGTATCCGCAAATACGCACAGCGCGAAGTGAGCGACGAACTGCTTCACCGTCTGCTCCATGAAGCAGAACGCACACAGACGATGGGTAACCTGCAACTCTACAGTGTAATCATAACCCGTTCAGAAGAACAGAAAGCGGCCTTGGCTCCCGCCCATTTCAACCAACCGATGGTAAAAGGGGCTCCCGTGGTTCTTACCTTCTGTGCCGACTTCCGCCGCACCAGCCGTTGGGCAGAAGAACGGAAGGCAGAACCTGGCTATGATAATTTCCTGTCGTTTATCAATGCTGCCACCGATGCCCTGCTCTATTGCCAGACCTTCTGCAATCTGGCCGACGAAGAAGGCTTGGGCTATTGTTACTTGGGAACCACGGTCTATATGCCCAAACAGATTATCGAGGTATTGGGACTGCCACGTCTGGTGATGCCCGTAGCCACGATTACCTTGGGATGGCCCGACGAACAGCCTGCCCTCTCCGACCGACTGCCGTTAGAGAGCATCATCCACGAAGAACGTTACGAGGATTACACGCCCGAGCGCATTGACCGTTTCTACACCGCAAAGGAGCTGTTGCCCGAGAACCAGGAGTTCGTGCGCATCAACAACAAAGAAACCTTGGCACAGATCTTCACCGACATCCGCTATACGCGCAAGGACAACGAGTCCATGTCGAAAGGACTTATAGAAGCCTTGCGCCAACAAGGATTTCTATAAGCCCTTCCCGATAGGAGGTTTCAGCGGAGTTCTTCCCACTAAAACCTTTTTTATTTTACGACAAATATCTTTCCGTCGCGAACGAAGATACCATGAGAAGCATGGCGCACGCGCTGGCCCTGCAAGTTGTAGATTATCTCATTATCTACATTTCTCATTTTCTCAATTTCAACAATTCCCGTAGAAGGATCATTGCCTTGGAACGACTCAATGAAGTCGGGCAAGTAGTAGCCCAGATGGGGCGGCTGGTTATAGGCCACATTCTGCCATGCCACGCCCATACGGTAAGTATGGTCATGCATCAGGGTTGGAACACGATATTTGGTTGTCGATATCGTAGAATAAATGTTCAATGTAGCATCGTCTGTGGTGCTACGGAGTATCACTTCCTCCCGCCAGTCACCAAAGATATCCGCTACCAAACATGGAGTTGCTTTCGTTCCATTGCAAGAAGCAGGGCTGTTCAAAGAGGAAAGCATTGCACGTCCGACACCTAACTCTGTTGGATCAGCATCCGTCTTATATTTAGTTATAGAGACACCATCCAGCAACTCATCATACGCATCGTCATCCCAATAAATGCGGAAATTCTGCGAAGGACCTTTCGAGCCTACTTGTTCACCACTGATGACGTTAAACGGATTTGAATTCCTGCTATTGTTGTTAAATCCGCCGTATGCCGACCAGAACTCATATCCACGACTATCTGCTACAATATCAGCAGCACAGCCGCGGCCATTATCTATACCTTCTTGTCCGCCTTTCAAGAGAATCTCACCTGTGGCCGCATCGTGTACATCCCAGGCATAAGGTTCTTCATCCTCATGAATATCAAAAAGCTCCAGTCCCGGGCGGTCGGGATTCAGGTCAGCAAGATGGATGGCATCACCATGTCCGAAACCAACCGAATAAAGCAGCTTGCCATTATCATCCAAAGCTGCCGATCCCCAGATAATCTCGTCCTTTCCATCACCATCTACATCAGCTACGGACAAATTGTGATTACCATTTCCATACATGGTATTGCGTCCTCGGCCCGATGTTGATGCTCCTGATACATAGGACGTCTGGCTCATATTTGCATCGGTTACCGTATATTGCGTTTTCGAAGTAGATGAATGCAACCACTTATGCTTTAGCTGCTGACCGTCAAAATCAACAGCCCAGATATATGCATATCCATAATAGCCACGGCTAAATATGCCGCTCGGTTTCTGGTCGGCCCCGTCAAGGTAGGCCACGGCAGCCAAATACCGTTCACCACGGTTGCCGTAAGTACCTGTATCGTTCTTTCCGTCAGGTGCTCCCCAATTCAAAGTACCCGCTGCATCGCTCAGCTCAGCCTTAGCATTTCGGTTGGGATAATAGGCAATGGTATGAATGGCAGCACCTGTCTGTCCATCAAACGCGGTCAGATATTCCTGGCCACCGTTGATACGTCCAGAGGATGTGCGATGGTCTTTGCTGTTATCGGCAGACTTTATCCTATCATCTGTAGCAGCCTGATTGACATAATTTCCAGCACCATCCTTACTGCCCGGTGCCGTCTTGCATATCATCTCGGCCTTACCATCTTTGTCGAAATCATACACCATAAACTGTGTATAGTGGGCACCTGCTCGGATATTCTTACCCAAATCTATGCGCCAAAGTTTCGTTCCATCCAGTTTATAGCAGTCGATAAAGACGTTGCTCGTAACACCATTATTGCTGTTGTCCTGAGAATTGCTGGGATCCCACTTCACGAAAATCTCATACTGTCCGTCTCCATCCACATCGCCAACACTGCAATCATTAGGTGTATAAGTACAATCACTTGCAGTAGGCCGATCAAGTTTCAGCGTCATATACATTTTATCCCACGGTGTAACTGCTTCAGTCGTGTCCACGGCCACACCATCCTGCCATGTTACAATCTGGAATTTTGTATTGGCATTCCCTGATACAGTCAAACTGGTACGGTCAGTATATTTACGGCCATTAGCATAAGCAACCCCGTCACGTAGAATGGAGAACACGGTATTATTGTTATCCGTGCCCAACAATCTCCAACTGAGAAAATAACTACCCGTCGTGGCTGTCTTTATTGCGACCAATCCACGGTCCAACTTCTCCATCTGACTGACAGGTGTGTCAGATGGCTTCTGTGCAAAGCCATTCAACACACCTGTCATGCAAGCTAAAACGAATAAACACTTCTTTATCATATTTCGCATTTTATTTCACATAGAATTTCTTACCATTCTTAATATAAATGTCCTTCTTCAACGGCATTTCCACGCACTTACCATCAAGGGTATAAATCTTGCCGTCGTTCATGCCGTTCGTACGGATGGTCTGAATGCCTGTGGGCTGATCGGTTACGCGCAGCTTACCCTCTGGTTTCAGCAAGTCTGATGTATCCCAGTAGAGTCCTGCTGGCAGTTCAGGCAGATTAATAGCCGTCGGAGAACCTTTAACATTCTTAGCCGTCCAGAAGATCAACTCGTCTCCTGCTGCTGGAGTATATCCTAACTCGATAGTAATCTCACCACTCAGATTCAGGTCACCACCAACTGTAAGATACGAGCGAGATGTATTGCCGTTCTTATTGTTATAGGCAATCAGCTGAAGAGTACTGCCCTTATAGAAATTAATAGAACCCGTTGAAGTAATTGCACCATAACGGCGACTCGATGTGGCACTACCAGGCATCAGCTTACCGCCATCCTGTACGGTGAGTGCTGCAATGGTTCCTATGCCCTTCACAACAGCCTCATTCTCTACAGTTGCCATTGAAGAGCCGAACAACAAAGTACTGCCTGTATTATTAAGAATGATGTCTCCGCCGCGGAAGGCCAGTGAAGAAGCCCCACTGACAGACTTAGTAAATGTCCATGAGCCAGAACCAACCTTTACAACCTTTGTATTATTGAATGAACCCGTGAATTTAAAGTCTTCATTCAAACTACCAATGGTAACAGTACCTGATGTTGACAGTGTTCCACTACCTGTCAGGTTACCCAGTGAGAACGAACGCGTCTCAGCGTTGACTGTAGAGCCCGATGGAATGTGCATGGTAGCTTTCGGCAAGCCATAAGTGTTAAACCAACGGAAATCTTGACCGTTCTGGTTGCAGACTAGAGTACCCTCGAATCCACTCCAGTTTCCTTTTAACTCACCGCGGACATATTGCGCGTAAACATTCAGAGTGCCTTTGCCATAGAGTCCGCCTAAATACTCACAACGTCCGTCAAGGTATAGGTTACCCACAGAACCTTCAGTTACTTTATAGTTTACGTAATTCTTGGAATAAGAATATGCATTATTCTCATCATAGACAGAGACATTGTAACCATTGAACACGATGGTGTCGGGCACAGACATACGTTTGGCTTTCTCCATGATGTTCACGGCGCCCTCATCCACATACAATGCTGCGAAACTGTTATCTGTTCCAAGAGTGAGGGTACCGGCACCTTTCTTATGTAGTGCGGATTTCACATTGGCATTCTGGCGAACCACACCACCCTTTAAGGTCATTGTCGCACTTTGTGGCACTTCCAGACTGCCTCCCTTCGAAGCCATTACAATTTGCTGTGAGGTACCAAGCGAACCACTTGGAACCAGCGTACCACCATTCATGGTAATCTTCTGATTGAGACCTCCCAGTGCACCATAGTCTACACCTTCTGCATCAGCTAAAGAACTGACGGTGAGTTTACCATCATTCAGCATGATATCACCAGTGAGTTTGTTCACATTCTGTATCTTCACCTCACCCGAGCCATTCTTTGTCAGACTGGCATCTCCGCTAATAGCACCTTTGCCACTCAACGTGTAGCTCTTGCTATTATCGAAAACTACTGCACCCGGATAAACATCTTCATTCACAACAACGTTGGTGTTAGAGGCGGCATCACCGAAGTAAACAATATCTCCCGTGACGAATGAGTTCAACTCGCCGCCCTCCAACTTAAAGTTCTTCGTATTATAGAAATCCCAGATTCCTGCATTTACTCCATCCCACTCTACGTCGACGGCATCGCGCAGGTTGTCAACTACAAAATAGAGTTTCCCACTCTCATACGATAACGATGCTTTCAATCCGTCGGAGCCTTCCAGAACAACATCTTCAATGTTGCCTACAATCTTATTCACCTCTGCCAAAAGATACTTGCCTGCGGGAATGATAGCGCTGCTACCCGAAGCGTGCTGCACAATCTCAACAACAGGACTATTATACTTCGGTCCGTTCTCCCAATCTTTCTTCTCGATCTTCAGCACATTGGCCGTCAGTTTGTCAGCCGTACCATCACTATACACATCCATCACCAGACGCGAACCGAAATTCATAATCAGCGAGTCGGTCTCTACGGTTCCCTGTTTGTCAGCACCACCAGGACGCAGGATAGCAGCATAGTCCATCTGGATGCTCTTTGGGAACTTACCACCGTCACTGTTCAGCTCGGCAAAGCGGTTCAGCCATACGCGGCTGTTCTGCATGGTACCGTCGAAGTTCAGCACACCTGCCCATACATCGGTGGGGCCACTATAGGTCTGGGTGACATTGGGCAAAGTGAGAGCACCGTCGCCCTGTTTCACCAGTCGCATGCTGCCACCAAAGGCGCCACCTGTCAACGTGTGGGTGTAATAATCGTATTCTATTTCTGCATCTTTACCACTCGTACCGTCCACATCTGTTCCCTGTACCCAGCTGGGTGCATTATCGAAGAAGATATAGGGTGAAGCGCCATTGCTTACGCTGACCGTAGCATTGCCCGTCTCGCAAAGCACAACCTGCTGGTCGTTTGTCGAACTGCCGATGCTGCCGCCATTCTTCACCTCGGTACGGTCGGTCATGGTCAGTGCGGGAGGAGCCATGGTAATGCCTTCCACCTCACCTAAGAAATAACTGGTGTGCGGTGTTTGGTTGTAACCACACATCTGCCACACCATGGCATTGCGATATTGTGTGTCGTGCCACAGCGTGTAGTTACGCCACTCAGTTGGAATCGTAGTAGTATAAATGCGAATACGGTTGTTGGATGTGCGCGTAATCACCTCCTCACGCCAGTCGCCCAGTATGTCACCTTGATAGCAGGGAGTTCCCTTGGTATCGTTGTTGGTCATCGAACCAGTGAGCGTTTCTATGATTCCCTGACCATATTTATAGATACGCACTTCTGTATCTTTGCTACCTGCGTAGTCCTGTGTTTCCTCCAGCAAATCGCCATCCCAGTAAATACGGAAGTTCTGTGTCATAACAATACCCTCCTTGGCTCTTACGCCACCATAAGTCACCGAGCTGATGGCATTGTCGTCAGTTGATGATATACCCAGTGCACCAGGAAAATCGTTGGTCACATTGGCCATCAAAGCACGGCCGTCGTCTCTGTCTCCGGTGTACTTATAATACACTTTGCTGGTAGTGGCATCACGGAAATTATTACCCCAAGTAGGCGCATCCTCCAAACAGGCAAATATTTCCTGGCCGTGAGTGTAGGGGTCAAAGTCGCCACAGTGTTGTGAGTCGCCATGACCATAGCCCGTTGTCGACAGTCCACGGCCATTGTCGTCAATCACCATCGAGCCCCATACAATCTCATCACGTCCGTCCCAGTCTACATCGGCCACACCAAAGTTGTGATAGCCATTGCGGTACCAGGGCGAGTTGTCATCGTTGCACTCCCAGCGCCAACGCTCAGTCAGCAGGTGACTAGAAGGATTCACATCATAGGCGGCAAACTTATGGCGGGTATAGATGCCACGACCCAGGAAAATGCTGGGCGTGCGGCCATCCAGATAAGGAGCACCAAAGAAATATTTGCTTGAACGGTGTCCATATTCGTCACCCCAAGCACTGGCCGACTCACGGGTCAGCGGATAGTCCATCACCTGATAGGGCTTACCCGTCTCGCCGTTCATATAGACCAAATATTCTGCGCCGTCGTGGATAAACCACTGACCGCTGCTCGACGAGGCCCGATAGTTCTTCGACTTGTCGCCAATCACCTGCGTCGTACCGTCGGCCATGTGGATGGTTGTACCGTCGGCAGCACGCATCAGGGCCTCAGCCTTTCCGTCCTGGTCCCAATCGTAGGCCACGATGTTGGTCTCATTGAACTGGAAGTCGCCCAAGTTGGGGCCGCAGTCAATCCACCACAGCTTCTTACCATTCAGTTTGTACACCTCAATGACATTATACTCACCGTTGGCACCACCACGAGGATAACCGGCATTGGCATCGGTACGGTTCCACATCTTGATGATCAGCTCCAGTTCGCCGTCGCCGTCCACATCAGCCATACAGGCATCGTTGGGCTCGAAGGTGCTGGTGAGCGGACTATGGTCGGGCACGATCTCCAGATAGTTCTGCGCCCAGGGCTTCACGCCCGCACACTTAGCCTGTACCACGCCGCGAACGACGGCTTCCACCTGATAGGTGCTTGACGTGCTGCCACTACCGTCCGTAAAGTTTGACACAGTGAGCGGCTCCGAGTTCAGCTTCGTACCATCGCGATAGATGTTATAAGTCACATCGTAATACTCTTCGCCCATGATACGCCATGAGCAGAACACGCCACTGCTGGTCTTCATGGCCACCAGACCGCGATCCAGCTTGTCCATCGTGCGCTGAGCATGAGCTGACAATGCCACGGAGCACGCCAGTACTGCCAAAAGCAGGAATTTCTTGTAATTCATTTGCTATATAAAGGTTTTTAAGTTATTTGCTTAATGTCGCGAATGCGACAAAGGTAAGGAAAAAAAACGAAATTAGGAAATTTAAGTCAAAATCTTTAGTGATTTTATTATTTATCAAAGGAATCTCCGTCTCTTTCTTCCTAAAATCGAAGAAAAAAGCCTTTTAGCCTATAATAATTGCGACTTCATGCATCGTTGAACACACAGTCACCAAACATTTGAACAAAAATCGTCAAAAATCTAACAAAAATATACTATAATCTTTAACATAGAATGCAGAGACACAGAGCTACATTCCTACAGAAAGTCGGATCTGCTTATTCAAAAGTCCATTTTTGAAAGATTTTGAAGATTTTCGTCCAGAACAGAGGGTTCGATAGAGGGTTCATAGAGGGTTCGAAGGCCATACCCTCTACCAATAACTCATTGAAGAACAACATTTTACAGCAAAGATAGAGGGGATAGAGGGTTTAAAATGTTTTTACGCTTATAGAAGAATGAGCACGTCGGGTACAAACTAAATTACTTTGTACTTCAACGGATGATACTATAACCTTCAGCGGATGATGTTTTGAGGTACAAACTAAATAACTTTGTAGTCCACAGGATGATGGTTTTGTTTCCAATGGGTGGAAGCCAGGTTTCCAAAGTCAGGAAGCATTGTTTCCAAAGTCAGGAAGCAAGGCTTCTGATGGGTGGAAGCAGGGCGTGCAACTGCAACTGCAAATGGCATCAAAAAAGAACTCCTGTCCGTAAACAACGGACAGGAGATCCTTAATGATAATATGTATTCCTATTGAAGATACACGGATTACTTCACCACGAACTTCTTACCGTTCATGATATAGATGCCCTTCTTGCTGGCTTTCTGAACGCGAACACCGTTGATGGTGTAGATGGTAGCGTTCTTGTCAGTTTCCTTCACGTTGGTGATAGCCTCGATGCCATCAGAGCCAGAGCCGGGAACGAAGCCCTTGTAGGTGAACACGCGTGCGCTGTGGATGGCGGTGTCGAAACGATAGAGGCTGTAAGTGGTGTCATCAGTCTTGCGGATGTCCGTGATGTGACGGCCAGGACCCTTGTCGTAACGGTCGTAGTTGTTGGTAAGCTTAATCTCAATGAAGTTGGGCTTAGCAGCGTCGTCGGTTACCCACTTCGAGTCGAAGGTCAGCTCCAGATTCTTATAGCTGGTCTGATTCGACATGAGACCTTCCTCTAACAGAATAGCGATGCTTCCACGTGCAGTGTTGGGAATCAGCGGCAGCAGTTCCTTGGCGTAGTTAGCACCAGCCTCGTCGTTAATCAGGTTGTAGATGGGCAGAGCAATGTCGGTAGCGTCGGTTCTGTAGACTTTCACGGGGTTCTGAGTGGGAACGGGAACGTAGCTGGGATCTTCCTTCATCTTGTCCTGCTCTTCCTTGTCGTACTTGTTGGCCTCCTGCCAGTGACCCAGCCAGTGCGACATGTTGCTGTCTTCAATGGTGCTAGCTTCCCAGGCAGCATTGCCTGCGAAGTGTGCGTCGTCCCACTTGATATATTCGGTAGTCATAGCAATGGTGTACTCTACGTCGTTGTTGTAGGTTACGCTACTGCGCTTGTACCACTCCTGACCGCCCTGAGGAATCTGGTTGACAGTGACAACCAGCGTACCGGCCTTGTCCATGGTGATGGTACCACCGTTGGCTACTTCCTGCTCGGCACCGCCGTCGATGGTGTAGGTGATGGCGGCATTGACGGGCAGCAGGTGCTCGGGAGCGGTGCTGTTGAACGTCACGGTGAAGGACTTGCCGAAGCCCTCGGCAACGTTAGAAATGGCCACAACAGGGTCTACCAGCTTAATCCAGCCAGCGGTAACCTCGACGTTAGCCTTCGGAGAGACGGCATCGTCCTTGGTGGTCCAAGCCTGCAGCGTGCCCGACTGGGTAGCGGTCAGCATAGCAACACCGGGGTTGCCAGCCTCGTCCTCAGCATCCCAGTAGTCGAGGATCTGCTCCTCAGCGCCGGGCAGCACGTAGTGCAGCATCTCACCCTCAGCGAAAGTCACCTTGTAGACACGGTCGTTACCCTTCACCTGGCTCAGAGCGACAACGGGCTCGTTGGCTACAGCCTCGTCAGACTCGCAGGTAATCTTCAGACCCAGACCGACGTTGGTCTTGCTGGCGTAGCGTGCACCGTAGACAAGCATACCGCCGGCACGGTTGTCGGCACCTTCGGGAAGCGTGTAGCTGCCAGCCTTCAGGGGAGTGCCGCTGATGTCGGAGATGTCGTACTTCACGGTCTGGCCAACTACTTCGAGCGTCAGTTTGTACCAAGTAGCAGCAGCAACGGTAATCAGGTCGGTCTCGTTGTTGATGTAGAAACCGCAGGTTCCGTTAACAGCTGTGGGATAACCGCCCTCACCGGCAGCGTCACCAGTCTGGCACTGGGTCAGCTTGAACAGGTAGTTGGGGTAGGAGGTAGCAGCGTCACCCCAGTAGTTGGCGATGTTGTCCTCGTTAGCAGCACCAATGATGGCAATCTCATGGTTACGCTGGTTGTAAGCACCGTCCTTCTGGCTGTTGGCATTGTTACCGAACTGCTCGAAGTTGAAGGAAACTTCGTACTTGTAACCCGTCTCAGGCAGGGTAACACCTTCCCACGGTGTAGCACCCCAGATGGAGTAGAAGCGGGTACCGTTGAAGTTGTTGCCATTAAGGGTCAAGTTAAACTGCATGTAGTTACCGTCAGGCGTGCTGATGAAGTCGATGGCACCATTAGAACGGTTGTCCTGCCAATTGGCCATCGAGGTGGTCTTGTCCGAATAGTTATCTTGATAGATAACCTTCGTGTCAGCACTTGCTGCTGTTGCGAACAGTGCAAATACTGCTGTCAATAGAGTAAATTTTCTCATAATCAATTGTATTTAAGTAATAATAAAAAAAGGAATGGCTGTGATATTGCATCCAAGAGCACGCTAGGTGCTCTGGATGCAAAGATACGAATAAATATTGTTTTCCTAACTATAATTTATGATTTTTTTATCTTGTTATTTGTCGGCCTGCTACCATCCGGGATTCTGGACAATTGCACCACCCGACTTCAGAATCTCTGTCTGCGGGAAGGGGAAGAGGTTCCACTTGTCCTGCCACTGACCGTTACCGCGGGTGACGGCCACGGTCTGGTAGGTGTACGATGCAATGGTGGTACCGTCTTCAGCGTAAACGGGGGTGATAACCATACGGTGGATATTCATGAACTTGTTGCCGTCCTCCTTCCAGCGACGGATGTCATAAAAGCGGTGGCCCTCGAAGGCGAGCTCAACCTGACGCTCATTCTTGTAGCGGGTCCAGAACTCGTCGTTGCTCAGACCGGTAGGCAGTGCGGGCATGTTGACGCGCTGGCGGGTCATGCTGGCCATCTGACGAGCCGACTTGGTAAACTCGCTGTTGGTAGCGTCGGCAGCGTTGCTGCTGCCCTGCGACTTGAAATACTGGAAGAGAGCCTCGGCATAGTCGAGGTAGGCACCACCAAGACGGTAGGTCAGCCAGCCGTGGGCACTGGTGGTGGAATAGCCCGAGCGGAGAATCTGTGAGGGGTTGCAGTATTTCTTCAGATAGTAGCTGGAGGGCGTAGCGTACGACACACGCGGACGGGCATGGTAGCCGCCGGTGAAGGTCTGCAGGGAGGTGTAGGCCGTGTTGGTAATGTCGTTAGGCCATACGTCGCCGTTGTGGGCGATGGTCATGCCGAAGCGCGGGTCGCGGTTGGTGTAGGGGTCCTGCGGGTCGTAGCCAGAATCAGCATCACCAATCATCTTGCCGTTGGTCATGTTGTAGGCATCGACCATGTCCTGCGTGGGGCAGTTGCCGCCTTTGCCTGAAGAGTAGCCTACGGGGAAGTTGTAGCCCTCGAAGCTGTTGGAGGCGGCGGTACGGCGTGCGAAGATAATCTCGCCGGCAGGATCGGAGTTGGAGTAGAAATCGCTGGCCCAGAGACTGCTGTACGTGGAAGCCAGCTTCTTGCCGTCCTTGGCACAGCTGTCGACCAGTGCCTGACAGGCTTTGGCGGCCTTGTACCAGAGCTGGCTGTCGTTGTTCTTGTTGAACAGCGGGCTGGCGTGGTAAAGAGCAGCCTGAGCGCGCAGGGCCATGACGGCCAGGCGATTGGCACGTCCGGTCTCCACGTTGGCGGTAGCCAAGTCGCCAAGGTCGGTGTAGTCACGGGTAATCTTGTCCTGTATCTCAGCACACTCCTTGTCGATAAAGTCGAAGATTTCTTCTGACGACGTGCGGGTCAGTGCTGCCTCCTCGGCACCACTCATGTTGTGTTCCTTGAAAGGCAGGTCGCCATACTGGCGCACCAGCGTGAAGTAGAAGTAGGCACGGGCCCAGCGGCACTCGTACTGGTAGTTGTTGTACTGGTTGAGCTTCTTCAGGTAGTCGGAGTTCAGCTTAAACTCGTCGAAGGTCAGCCCCTGCCAGTTGTCAAGCATCTCGTTGCAGTACGTGATACCAGCCCAGGCATTGTTCCAGATGGTTATGCGAGGGTTGGCGGGACTCCACGCTCCGTTGTAGAAGTCTTCAATGGCATTGCCAGCTGTGCTGTACTCTGCCTCGTCAGTGGCCGATGCTAACATGGCACCGCTGAAGTTGCCCCAGTCCGTATCAAGATTGTTGTAGATGGTAGTCATGAAGCCGCCAACATACTCGAAGTTTCGGTCGATATAGGCGTGGTCGTATGCGGTGTACTCGTTGTAGTCCATCTTGTTGCACGATGACAGTGCAAGACCTGCCACAGCTCCTAAAATATATTTGTTCATCTTCATAGTTTCTCAATTGCTATTGTTTCTGTATTCAAATTAGAACGTCAAAGAAGCACCAATCTGTACGTTGCGGGTGAGGGGCATGACTGCTCCATATGAACCGGCATCGCCGTTCTTGAGATGATCGGCGGTGAATAGGTCGACACCACGCACGTAAACCTTAGCTTTCTTCATGAACTTGGTCTTCCGAACCAGCTCGGTAGGCAGGTTGAAGAATATTTCCACGCTGCGCAGCTTGAAGTAGCCACGGTCGAAGAGGTTGAGGGTGCTGGTCTGGTCATTGTTAGTGTTGGCCGTAGTGCTCAGACGGGGGAAGAGGGCGTTCTCGGTGTTACCGCGCTCTGCCGACCAGCTATTGTCGTACAGATACTGCGAGAGGGTGTTGGTGCTTACTGCCGAACGGAACATGCCGTTGGTGTTCATCACGCCAGAGTAGCGGCCTACGCCTTGGAAGACAGCGTCGAAGCCCAGTCCATTCCACTCGACACCGAGGTGGACGTTGTAGACTAGCTCGGGGCATACGGTGCTGTAGCCGATAGCCTTGCGGTCGTTGGCGTCGATGACACCATCTTCATTGATGTCGGCATAGCGTACATCGCCAGGACGGACGGTGGTGAAGGTCTGGACGGGGTAGTCGAGAGAGGCAAACTCGTCAGCCGAGATGATGCCGTCGCTGTTGAGGTCGTCGCTCTTCTGGAAGAAACCGAGGGCTTGGTAGCCGAAGAGCTGCTGGTAGGGCAGCCCGGTAGAAACGAGGTTCTTGTAGAGCTTGGGCTCTTCAGCCTGTTCCTTGATCTTGTTCTTGTTGAGGTTGATGTTACCACCGATATTTAAGGTAACCTTGCCTATCTGCTTGCTGTAGTCGGCAGCAAACTCAAAGCCGTAGCTGTGAACCTTACCCTGGTTCTCATACGGAGTAGTCAGACCGAAGACACCGGTGTAGGCTCCCTCCGTAGACACCCAGATGTCCTTGCGGTTCTGGAAGTAGTAGTCGAAAGAGATGTTCAGCCCCTTGAAGAGCGTGGCGTCGAAGCCGACATTGTACTTGATGGCTTTCTCGCGTCCGAGGCTCTGGGTGGCAGCCTGTGCAATGTAGGTACGGCCGAAGCCCGAGCCGTAGGAGTAGAACGGGTAGGTGACACCGTCCATGACGTAGAACTGGTCGTAGTAGGTCCACACGTTGTCGCCGGGCAGGTTGTCGGTCTGAATCATACCTATGGAGGCACGGAGTTTCAGGAAATCCACCCACTTGACGTCCTGCATGAACGACTCGTTATGGATGTTCCACGAAGCGGAGAACGTTGGAGAGAGCGCCCACTTGGAGCCTTTGGCTAAGCGGGAACTGCCGGAGTAGACCAATGCCAGGTCGGCCATGTAGCGGTTGTCGTAGCCGTAGTGTGCGAAGAGCGAGTAGTTCTGGCGGTAGACGGTGGTGTTGACACCGGTATAGTCGCTATACTCGTAGTCGTACTTCAGTTGTCCGTAGACGGCGTGCTTGCCGAAGGTGCGATCGTAGTTAATACCTACATTCCAGAATGCACGGCGTGCCCATGTGTCGTTGTTGGAGCCCTTACCCATGGGAGTGTCCTCGCCGTCGGTGGTCAGGGTTGCTGTTGCCGGGTCGACAATGCCGCCGGTGTAGTTAGCAACGGTGTAGTAGCCGTAGCGATAGGTGTGCGAGTGGTCTTCGTAGAGGTTGCTGTAGGTGTCATAGCCTAACTGTGCCTGTGCAGAGAGTCCTTCGGTGATGGCCGACAGGTCCTGCTCCAGAACGACGTCGGCGTACAGGGCGCGCTGGTGCTTCTTGTAGTAAGCGGCGCCGGCACTCTGTGCCACGGGGTTCTTGGTAGTGTAGGTGGCATCGCCGCCCCAGACGCCGTCAGTAGCCTTGACGGGAAAGGCGTTGGCAGGCACGGTGTAGACCATATTCCACAGGTCGGCCTGACTGCCAGGCTGTGACTGCTCGCTGAGCAAACCGAACAGGTGGGTGTGCATCTTGGTCTTGGGGCCAAGATCCATATCCATATTGCTGCGGATGGTAGCGCGCGTGTATTTGTCCTGCGTGCTATAGCCATCGTTGGCGTCGTAGTTCTTGATGAAGCCTTTGTTGGTCACCAGGTTCAGGTTGGTGAAGTAGCGGAAGTTCTTGCTGCCGCCCTTGAACTCAAGGTTGAACTTGTTGGTGTGGCTGATGTTGCGGAACGCCTGGTCAGCCCAGTTGATGTTGGGATAGTACAGCGGGTTGCTGCCGTCCTTGTAGCTCTGCAGCACGGCATCGCTATAGCGACCGGCAGTACCTTCGTTACGCATGGCCTCGTTGACCGCCATGCCGTAAGTGTAGGCATCGACGAACGAAGGTTTGTCAATAAGGAAATTGAAGCCGTGGTCGTAGGAGAATGTGATGCTCTGGCTGTTGTACTGACCGTGCTTGGTGGTGATGAGGATGGCTCCGTTGGCACCCTTGTATCCATAGAGGGCGGTGGCGGCGGCATCCTTCAGGATGGTGACACTCTCCACGTCTTCTGAGATGACGTTGTCGATGCTACGTTCGATGCCGTCCACCAGAATGAGCGGTGTGTTGGTCGACAGCGTCTGCAAGCCGCGGACATAGAAGGTGGGGTTGGCCACATTGTAAAGGCCGGCACCTTGCAGGGCAACTAAGCCGTTGCCTTGTCCGATGAGGTTGTTGCCGATGTTGCTGGCACCACGGTGGTTGACATCCTTGTTGGTGATGACACTGACTGATGCTGACGACTGCTCACGGGTGAACGTGCGGTTGGCACCCACATCAACAGTCTGGGACTTGAAGTCCACCGAGTCAATGATTTCATATTGCGCCATTGCAGGCAGGCTGATGCCTGCGAGCAATGTTAGCACAACTATATTTCTTTTTTTCATATTCGTTGCAGTTTTTCAATTCTTATATTTTTCAATGATAAAAGAATTACCATCCTGGATTCTGGATAATACCATAGCCCTTGTTAACCTCGGCCTGTGGGAATGGAGTGAGCAGCCACTTGCGGACGTTGTTGCTCTGGGGATCCTCGCCCCAAAGAGCACGCGTGATGCCGTCGATGGGCTTACGCTCGTAAGTGAAGTAGTGGGGCTGACGGGAAGAAGCATCGTCCTTCTTGTCGCCATTCGTCCACTGGGTGTCACTGACGACCCACTCACCCTTGGCGTTCTGCTTCAGACGGTGCATCTCCAGACGGTGGAGCTGCTTGGTCATCCAGTCAGTGCGTCTGTTGCGGATCATGTCGAACCAGCGGATGTTCTGCAAGCCAAGCTCACGGGCGCGCTCGTTCAGTATCTCGTCAAGCAGAGCGGTAGACTCGAAAATCTTACCAGCGTTCGTCACCTCAGTATAAACGGGGTCAGAGTAGGCTTTGTTCCCGAAGACGCGCTGCTTCAGACCACCGAGGCCGACACGGGCGCGGACGACGTCAACCATCTCGCAAGCCTTCTGGATGTCGGGCGTTGACTTCTTCAGCAGAGCCTCGGCATACATCAGGTACATTTCATTAAGAGAGAGGTAAACCCACTGGGTCTGGTAGCGCTGGTTGTCGCCAGAGCTGGTAGTGCCGTCACCCATGTAATATTTGTTGTAGCCATAACCGGTACCGAACATGTCGGTTTGGGCTGTTACGCCCTTCAGACCGTCCGTACCACCAGCCCACAGCTCCCAGATGTCGCCGGAGGTGGCAGCGGTCGTCCAGTCGAGGTGCTTCTGCATGCCGTTGACGATGCACTCTTCATAAAGGCGCGGGTCACGGGTGTAGGTGACGTTGATGAGCAGCTGTGACAGGGCCGTTTCCGTACCACGGATGAACATGCTGTTCAGACCACGGGCACTGGCGTTGGGCGTGCCGCTAGAGGTGTACTTGAGCGTGCCGTTCTCGTTATAGACATAGTCCCAAGCCTTGTCCCAGTCGAAGGGGTCACCGTTAGACCAGGGGAACAGCTCCACATATTCCTCGGTAGGCCAGTAGAGGTTACGGGGAACGCCAGCGGTGTACCAGCTGTGCCAGCAGTAGCGACCTGCGCTATAGCTGTCGTAGCCCTGATGGCGGACAGAGTGCAGAATCTCAGTAGACTCACGCAGGGCGTAGGCCTTTCTGTAAGCCAGACGGTAGTAGCGGTCGGTCTTCTTCTCGGCCTGGACAATGGCATACCAGCCGTTGGCTTCCCAGTCCTGGAAGAACTCTTCGCAAGCCTTGTAGAAACGGTCCCAGCGCTCCTGATACTTGGAGGCGTCGGTATACATGATGTAGGGCAGTACGTCCTCGGAGGCTCCTTGGTAGTAAGGCTGACCGTCCTTGGGGTTAAAGATGGGCGAAGCGGCCATCTGCAGAATCTTTGCCTTCAGAGCACGGGCACCGGCACGAGTCCAGCGTCCGGACATGGTGACGGGGTCGGCCGTTACCCACGGAAAGTTGGGGTCGGCAATGGCCTCGTCGAGTAGGCCTACCATGTAGTCGATACACTCTTCCACCGAACGGCGGGGGAACTCCTGTGTGGTCTCGCTTACTTCCAGAGCATGGTCAATGATGGGGATACCGCCGTAGTGCTGGAAGCAGTCCCACATGCGGGCGGCAATGAGACAGCGTGCCTCAGCTTTCAGACGCCCTTTCTCTGCGTCGGTCATGCCCGGGACGTTGTCGATGTTCTCTAAGAAAATGTTACCAGCACGGACGGCTTCCCATACGTGCTCGTTGTCGAAACCGAACAGCGGTCCGTCCAGTCCGTCGGCACGTAGTGTGGTGGAACTCAGCGCGCCCTGATAATACTGTCCGAAAATGGCAGAACCCGTCCAACCCATTTGCCAGCAGTCGGTCAGTGCGTCAAACTTACCTGCGTAAGGGTTGCAAGAGTGGGGAAGTGCTGTGCTGTTGACATACGGCAGACCGTAATACTGCCGGGAATAGATGCCCACGAGGAACTGGCGCGCATATTCAGCATTGCTGAACACCGTGTCCTTGGTCGCCTCGGAACTGGTTGGCTTGTCAAGTGCAGGGTCGCCGAACTTGACATCGTCGGTACATCCCACGAATGCTGACCCTGCCAGCATCATGGTGACTACTCCGAGTAATATTTTTATTGACTTCATTGTACTTGTCTTTTATTTGTAAAATATATAGATGTACTCGCTTAGGTTAGAATCCTACGTTCAGACTGACTGTGTAGGTACGCTGCAAGGGATAGGAGGGCGCATTGGAAGCAACAGCCTCGGGGTCGCCCCACAGATACGGCGTGAAGGTCAGCAGGTTATAGCCGCTGAGCATGAGCTCAAACTTAGTGAAACCAATCTTCTTGAACCATGCGTTGTTGAAGTCATAGCCAATGGAGAGCGTCTTCAGACGCAGGTACTTAGCATCTTTCTCGTACAGCGTGGAACCAGCATAGTTGTTGGCTTTGTTTGTCTCGGTGACACGAGGATACTCAACACTCTGGCTGGGGTTGTTGGGATCCCAGGTGTTGTCAAGGTGGTACTGCAGCAGACCGCCACGCAGGTCGCCGGCGGCGGTGAGGAACGGCTGACGGAAGACGTCGGAGATGACACGCGAGACGTTCCATGCACCCGTGAACTGTGCATTGAAGGTGAGACGCTTATAGGCAAATCCGAAGGAAAGACCAGCCATGTACTCGGGGTCGTTGGTGAAACCGTAGTCGTAACTCATGTCGTTGACGTTAATTTCGCCGTTCTTGTCGAGGTCGACATAGACGGCATCACCGGGTTTCAGCTCATCGACCAGCTGCTTCTCAGGCCATGCAGAGCCGAAGGTCTGTTCGTATTCAGCCTTGGTCTGCTCGCCCTCGTAGAACTTCCAGAACTTGTACTGGAGGCGTGAGCCGATACGGTGTCCCTTCTGGTATTCGTATTCGTTGTTCTTGGGTGCTTCCTTCTTGTCGATCACTTCGTTCTGGTTGTAAGAGAGGTTCAGCTTAGCCCAGTAGCGGAAGTCCTTGCCAATCTTGTCCTGCCAGTTGAGCGATACTTCCCAACCCCAGCTCTTCACCTCGCCGAGGTTAGCGTAAGGCACCGTGAAACCAATCATGGAAGGAACGGTCTCGTCAAGCAGCAGAATGTTGCTACGCTTTTCAGTGTAGTAGTCGAAAGTGGTGCGCAGACGGTCGTCCAAGAAGTTCATGTCAAAACCGTAGTCCTGCTTGAAGGCCTTCTCCCAGCCCACCTCGGCGTTGTTCTTGGCTGACTCGTAGGCACCCTTGATAGCAGCTGGGTCAACCTGCGGTGCACCGTTGCCGAACGGGTAGGCGTAGTGGTCGGCCGCGTTGGTGTAGGCATTGCTGGCAATGCTGCCGGAATTGATGTAGAAGGGGTCGGCCAGGTACATGAAGCGACGTGTCGAAGTCTTGTCGTTACCGACGAGACCGACAGAGGCGCGGAGTTTCAGGAAGCTGACCACCTTCTTCAAAGGCTTGAAGAAGGACTCGTCGCTGATGACCCATCCCACAGAACCTGCGGGGAAGACACCGAAGCGCTTGCCGGGAGCGAAGTTCTCGGAACCGTTGTAACCCATATTGAACTCAGCCATGTAGCGGTTCTTGTAGTCATAGGTCACACGGCCTACGAAGCCGATGTAGCTACGAGGCACGTCACTGTAGTTGGCGTCACTGCCAAAGTAGTATTGCTTGCTCTGGTTATACAGTGCGAGGGCATTGACGGTATGATCGCCGAAGGTGCGGCTGTAGGAGAAACTGCCCTCGAAGTACCAGTCACGGCCCTTGCCCTGGGAGTGACCATAAGCAGGTTCTGTTGTCTCGCCGCTCTTGCGGAACTGGATGTCAGCCGGGTTGTAGATAATCTGCCCCTTGTCGTCGTACATCACGTTGCCGCTGTCATCTAGCATGGGCATGATGATGGGAGCGTATGTGGCTACGCTTGAATTACCGTTTTTGGTAATGGTGTAGAGGGAGTTGTAAGAGCCTTTCAACTTGAAAGTCAGGCCCTTGGTAATGAAGTCTAATTTCTGCTCCAGCTGGAGGTCCATCTGGAGCTTGTTGTTGTTTACATGGCTGAAACCGTTACCATAGTAGAACATACCGGTACCGCCGGTAAAGGGCAGGTTCAAACCGTCGGTATAGTCAGTAGTCGTGGTAACCAGCTTGCCGTCCACGATGCCCGGGCTGGAGAACGGGGTGGCGTAGTAGATGTTCTTGATGATGGTACCTGCGTTACCGCCGCTGCCGCCGTAAGGCTTGTTCGTCTCGCCGACATTACCGGCAACGTTGAACGAGATGGTAGTCGTCTTGGTGGCTTTCAAGTCCAAGTTGGCACGGTAGTTGAAACGCTGATACTGGTAACCGTAGTCGTAGGGCATGTCGAACTCCTTGAACAGACCACCCTGCTTATACATACCGGCACTGACGAAATAGCGTACCCTGTCGGTACCGCCGCTGATGTTGACGTTGTGCTGCTGTTGAAGGGTGACGTCCTTCATGATGTAGTCAGCCCATTTGGTGTTAGGGAAACGGAGCGGGTCGCTGCCGGTACGGAACTTCTCGATGATGTCGTCAGAGAAGGTGGCCACCTGACCGTCGTTGATGCGCATCTGATTGTAGAAACGAGCGTAGTCGTAGGATGAGGCTTGCTCAACCATCTTAGTGGGGGTAAGGGCAGAGAACGACAGTGAGAAAGAAATCTTGGCTTTACCTTCAGCACCACGCTTGGTGGTAATCAGCACGACACCGTTAGCACCACGCACACCGAATACGGCTGTAGCAGAAGCGTCCTTCAACACGGTGATGCTTTCAATTTCATTGGGGTCGATATCTGTCATCGAACGCTCAACACCATCCACCTGGATAAGCGGTTTGGCACCTTCGTCGTCCCAAGTGGCTTTACCACGGACGAAGATATCGGCAGCATCGCTACCCGGCTCACCGGAATACTGCACCGTGGTTACACCAGAAAGCTGACCACCCAGCACATTGTTCACCGAACCCACGGAGGTCCTAACCAAATCCTCGCTCTTAATACTAGAAATAGCACCCGTCACGGTAACCTTCTTCTGTACACCGTAGGCCACCACTTCTACGCCTTCAAGTACCTGAGAGTCGTCCTGAAGGGTTACCTTCATGCCGTTAGCAGCCGTAACAGTCTGGGATTTCATTCCCACATAAGAGATAGTCAACTTTGTACCGGGCTTCACTTTCAAGGTGAAGTTTCCGTCAAAGTCAGTCACTGTACCCTGAGTGGCAGCACCACCCACGATAATTACACTGGCACCAATAACTGGTTCGCCCTGACTGTCAACTACAGTACCCGTAATCGAGCCTTGCTGCTGTGCCTCTTCAGTGGCAGCTGCAACATGCTGAACGCCCAATGTTGGACTCCACAACATGCCGAAGCAAAGCATCGCCACAGGGATGACAGTCCCTCTTAGTAACCTTTTTCTGTTCATATTGTTTTGTTAATAAATGTGCTGAAAAGATAGGTTTCCAGATGATATAGAATAGCTTTTAAGTTATAACTTTCTGCAAAAATAATATAAAAAAGCCAATAATACAAATATATATTTAAAAAAATCACAAAATCATGGTGTTTTGTCAAAATACCATGTTTGGCAACATAAAAAGAAAAAAGGCCGCCTCGCTCATGCGTGACGGCCCTATATATAATAAGGTGTAGTCCTTATTCTACCACGATAGGCTTATACTTCGGAACGAGCGCCTTCATGATGCACCAACCGATGAGATAAGCCACGGCACAGATGCAGAACACCACCATATAGGCTGCAGGCTTGCCTTCGAAACCGAAGAAGGTGAAGTTGGCACCCTGAGCTGCTGCCCAGTCGAAGAACTTACCAGAACCCAAGTTGATTGACATCGAACCGATACCGCCAGCCATCGTTCCCAGTCCAACGATCGTACCGATAGTACTCTTGGGGAACATGTCGCCGATGGTAGAGAACAGGTTGGCACTCCATGCCTGGTGTCCGGCTCCCAGCAGACCAATCAGGATGGCTGGCCACCATGCGCTGTAGGCGCCTAAGGGCTGTGCGAAGAGTCCCAGAACGGGGAAGCAAGCGAAAATGAACATGGCACGCATGCGGCCCAGATAAGGATTCATGCCCTTCTTCTCCACGAAGTAGGTGGGCAGGTAACCGCCACCGATACTGAGAATGGTCACAATAGCATAAAGAGTGAATATCAGTGCAATACCCATGGTTGAGTCGGAGGTATATCCATACTGATCGCTGAAATAAGCGGGTGCCCAGAAGAGGAAGAACCACCACACGCCATCGGTCATGAACTTACCCACGAGGAACGACCAAGTCTGCTTGAAGGTGAAGCACTTCCAGAACGAGATGGTCTTCTCTTCCTTCTGCTCACCACGATCCTGCACCGATGCAATATCGTTGTCCTGCTCGATATAGTTCAATTCGGCCTGGTTCACACGCTTGTTCTTGGCAGGTTTGTCATACAGCCATGCCCAGAGGCCCATCCAAATGAAGCCAAGCGCACCGATGATGATGAAAGCCATCTCCCAACCCCATGCGCGGGCCAGCAGAGGAATCGTGGCAGGAGCTGCCAGTGCACCAACAGAGGCACCGCTATTGAAGATAGAGGTAGAGAAAGCGCGGTCTTTTTTCGGGAAATATTCTGCCGTGGCCTTGATGGCAGCAGGAAAGTTACCAGCCTCACCGACAGCCAGGATCAAGCGGCAAGAGAGGAAGAGCCATACTGAGATAGTAGCAATGGCAACGGCAGCATCAGAGCCGGCCTGCACCATACGGAGAGCCTCGATTGACTCATAGCCTTCCACCTTCATGGCAACCCAGCCGCAGCCTGCATGAAGCACGGCACCGAGCGACCATACGAAGATGGCAATCAGATAACCCTTCTTCGTGCCCATCCAGTCGATGAACTTTCCGGCGAAGAGGTTTGCTACGGCATAAAAGAGAGAGAAAAGACCGGTAATCGTACCATAGTCGGCATCGGTCCAATGAAACTCTGGTGCGATAAAGTCTTTCCAAGTCAGAGAGAGCACCTGACGGTCCATATAGTTGATGGTGGTTGCCAGGAAAAGCAACGCACAGATAACCCAACGGAAATTGGACATCTTAGTAGTTTGAACGGGATTCATATTTTTTTAATTTAGAATTTAGATTTTTGAATTTAGATTTATTGCTTCGCAATTAAGAATTAAGAATTAAGAATTTTCTATCCCCATATTTTTATGTTTGGTTTTAATGATGGAGACAAGAAGACGTTTGATTTCTTCACCATCAGCAAAAATAGAATTGAACTGCTTTTCATCTATATCATTGACTGTTCTCAGTAAACGGAGCCAATAAAGAGTCTCATTGCTCTCTTTTAACGAGATGTATAGCTTGGCCAAAAAATCATTGTCACTTATGGCGCATTCTGCTTCAGCAAAATTAGCGCCAATGCTCATTCCGCTACGAACTAATTGGTCGGTAGCGAAGCGGCCTTTTCTTTCCTTATCTAAGAAGCGACACAAGTTAACGATTCTTGCTGCAAACAAGAGGCATTTCTCGTCGACCATTTTACCGAAATCGCTCATAGAATAATTCTTAATTGTGAAATGATAATCGGCGAAGCCGACAATTCTTAATTCTAAATTCTTAACTCTTAACTCCAGTCATCGGATATCGATGACAGGAATGTTGTCTTTGTCGTTGTAATAGAGGTTCTCACCTGCCATACCCCAGATAAAGGTGTAATAGTAGGTACCGGCGGCGGCATGGATGCTCCACTCAGGGCTCATGATGGCCTGCTCGTTGTGCAACCATACTACGCGACTCTCCTGAGGTTCACCCATGATGTGGGCAATGGTCTGCTCCTGAGGAAGGTTGAAATAGTAGTAAGCCTCGATACGGCGGCCATGGGTATGAGGAGGCATGGTGTTCCAGGCAGCACCCGGATTCAACTGTGTCAAGCCAAGTTGCAACTGGCAGGGGCCTTCTTCCAACACGTCGTTGACAATGAGTTTATAAACGGTGCGGTTGTTGCACTCCTCCAAAGAACCAACGGGTCCCCAAACGGCAGCCTTCAGCGAACCTTTGCGACCGTCGAGGGTAATCCACTGCGTCTTGTAGTGCTGATGGGCAGTGGCAGCATTCAGATAGAACTTTGCGGGTTTCTGGGCATTCTTAGAGCGGAAGAGCACTTCCTTGTTCACGTCCTTACCTTTGCCGATGTGTCCACGGCCGATATAGAGTGCTTCCTTCGGAGAAAGCGCATATTCCTTACCGTCAACGATGACCCAACCGTCACCCTCGCCGCAGTTCACCACGCCGAGCTCGCGATTGTAAAGGAAATACTTGTCCTTAATACCCGGGTCAACATCGAGTCCGAGTTCGAGGAAGTTCTCGAGCTTCAGGTCTTTCGTCACAGGCATGGCACCACCGAAAATAAAGCGGTCGTAGTGAGAGTAGGTCAGATGAATCTTGTCAGCTTCCATCACCTTTTCCATCACGAAACGCTCACGAAGCGTCTTCGTGTCGTAGTGCTTCACGTCTTCCGGATGGCAGGCCGTCTGGAATTTCACGTCCTGCTGGGCATTGATATTGAGTGCGCCCAGCATGAGAGCCATTGTTAGAATTGTCTTTTTCATTCTTATTTGTTTTAATTGATGTTTCGTTAGTCTGTTTGAGTTATGCTTCCACATTGGCGGTCTTTTTCTCGTCGGCCACAATACGCTTGCGGTTCCAGAGCATCATGCAGATGGTGATGATGGTAAGCACACCGGCACCAATCCATTTCAGGTAATTCACACAGGCATAGATGACCCATCCAAAGAGTGAAGAGGCGAAATCGAGTGCTCCAGCCTGGAATCCCTCAGGAATCTTTGAAGCGGGATCACCGGTCTGGGCAAACACCTGCTGGGCTGCCTTCGTGAAGGCGGGAGCCATATCGGTCACGAAATAGAGTCCGATACCCACGGCGATGAGTCCGATGATGATGGTCTTCACCACGTTACCCTTGGTATAAGGCAGCACCATCACGAACACATAGAACATACCGGCCAGTGAAGCCAACGGAAGGAACTGGTTGCCGGGTAGCACCACGGCCAAAGCCAAAGTCAGCGGAATCAGGATGAGCGAAGCCACCAACGTGGTGGGATGACCTATCACGAGGGCAGGGCTCATACCGATATATACTTTCTTGCCGGCCCATTTCTTCTGAACCACTTCCTGAGTCTTCTCGGCAATGGGTTTCAGACCGTCGATAAACAGTTTGGTGATACGGGGAATCAGCTCCATCACGGCACCCATCGTCACACCGAGGAAGAGCACCTTCTTGATATCCAACTGGGCCACGGCACCAATCAGGGCACCCACAATCACACCCAGTACCAGCGGCTCGCCGAGCACACCGAACTTCTTCTTCAGTCCTTCGGCATCAATGTCGAGCTTCGAGAATCCGGGAATCTTATCCAACAACCAGTTGATACCGATGGCAAAAGCCGTGAAACTCTGGCAGAAAGGTTGCGGAATGCTGATGCCGTCCATATCATCATAGTAGCCCTGGAACTTCTCGGCAGTCAGGTCGGCCATCACCAAAGTGATGATGTAGCACACGATGGCAGCGAAATAGCCCCATGCCAGACTCTGATCCATCACGAAATAGGCCACGGCACCAATGAAAGCGAAATGCCAGTAGTTCCAGAGGTCGATATTCACCGTGCGGGTGGTCTTGGTAATCAACATCAGGAAGTTCACGCCCAGACAGATGGGGATAATCAGCGCACCTACGGCCGTGTTGTAAGCCACGGCGGCAGCGGCAGGCCATCCCATGTCGAACACGCCTAACTGCAGGTCATAAAGTTTTGAGATTTCGGAAAGGGGGTCACCGAAGTTGTTGGTCAACAGGGCCGTAACAATACCCAGGCCCACGAAACCGACACCCACATAGAGACCTGATTTCAGGGACTTTCCGAACTTCAGTCCAATGCAAAGACCGATGATGGTGAACAGAATAGGCATCATCACCGATGCGCCCAGACTGATAATGTAACTAAAGACTTGTTCCATTGGTTTTATTAATTTATAAAGTAGTTTTCATTAAATTTTGGGCAAAGTTACAAAAATATCTTGAATATCACCCAAACCATGCCAAGTTTTGTTCGAAAACGTTTACATTTTATCAATTTGACGCCGAAAATGAGATGCCTGAAAGCACAGTCCATCGGTCACTCCTGTACATACACGCGCTTCACGCGGTTGGAGACACCCGTCAGCACCTCGTAAGGAATGGTATCCAGACAATCGCTGAGCACGGTAACGGGCAGATGACTGCCGAAGATTTCCACCGTGTCGCCTTCCTTACAATCAATATCCGTCACGTCGATCATGGCCACGTCCATACAGATATTGCCTACATAGGGAGCCTTCTTGCCATTCACCAGGCAGTAGCAACGTCCGCGCCCCAGGTGGCGATTCAGTCCGTCGGCATAGCCTATAGGAATAGCTGCAATCACAGAGTCGCGCGTCAGCACGCCTTTCCGGCTATACCCCACGGTCTCTTCCTTCGGCACGTGGCGCATCTGCAGGATAGTGGTCTTCAGCGTTGAAACGGTATTCAGGATGCGGTTGTCTATGGAATCCACACCATAGAGTCCGATTCCCAGGCGGCACATGTCCAATTGTCTTTCGGGGAAGTGTTCAATACCTGCCGAATTGTCCATGTGGCGCAGTATCTTATGCGGGAAAGCCGCCTGCAGCCGCTGGCTGGCCTTGTCGAAACGTTCAAACTGAAGCGCTGAGAATTCATCGAAATCTACACTGTCGCTCCCCACGAAATGCGAGAACACCGAACGGGGCACCACCGCCTGCTGATGTTTCAGCACGTCAATAAGGCGGTCGATTTCATCCCCATCCCTTTGGGAGGGGGACTGGGGGTGGGTTCCGAATCCCAACCGATGCATACCTGTATCCAACTTGATATGGACGGGATAACCCGTGATACCTTCCTTGCGGGCGGCCTTGATGAGTGCATCCAACAAGCGGAACGAATAAACCTCCGGTTCCAGTTCGTAGTCGAACATCGTCTTGAAGGAAGTCATCTCGGGATTCATGATCATGATGTTCTGCGTGATGCCTGCCTTACGGAGGGTTACGCCCTCATCGGCCACGGCCACGGCCAGATAGTCCACCCGATGGTCTTGCAGCGTCTTGGCCACCTCCACGGCTCCAGCGCCATAGGCATCGGCCTTCACCATACAGACAATCTTTGTCTCGGGATGCATATAGGAACGGTAGTAGTTCAGGTTATCCACCAGCGCATTGAGGTTCACCTCCAGAATCGTTTCGTGCACCTTCTGTTCGAGCAGTTCGGTCAGACGGTCAAAACCGAAGGGACGTGCACCCTTCAGCAGGATCAGTTCGTTGCGGAGTCCGCCAAAGACAGTGCTGTTGATAAAGTCCTCACAGTTGTTGAAGAAGTATTTCTCAAAAATGTTGATCTGCTGAGCCTGTGCCGATATTTCAGGTCCGATGCCGATGAATTTCTCCACGCCGCGCTTCTCGCAGAGTGCTGACACCTCTTTATATAGAGCCTCTCCGGTCATGCCGCTCTGATAGATATCACTCAGAATCAACGTGCGTTTCCGCCCCTTGTTATCAGGTCGTCTGTTCATGAAGTCAAGCGCAATGTCGAGCGAGTTGATGTCCGAGTTGTAAGAGTCGTTGATCAGCGTGCAGCCGTGCTGTCCTTCTTTCACCTCCAGTCGCATAGCCACTGGTGCCAGACATTTGAGGAGATTCTCCACCTTGACACTTCCACCAGACAAATATTCCACCACGGCAGCCACGGCCCCGGCATTCTCCTTCGAAGCCTTATCAATGAACGGCAGTTCGCCCTCCCAAGGCTGGTAGGCTATCGTCTTGCATTTCAGTTCGCCGATATGTCGGGCTATCACCGGGTCATTGGCCGAATAGAACACCACTTCAGCATCCTTGAAAAGCTTCAGCTTCTCCTGGCATTTCTCATCCACCGAGGCAAAATTCTCCTGATGCGCCCTGCCAATATTCGTAATCACGCCAATCGTAGGCTGTATGATATCGCGCAGCGCATCCATCTCTCCAGGCTTGCTGATACCCGCCTCAAAGACGCCCACCTGTGTCTGCTCGTTGAGCAACCAAACCGAAAGCGGCACGCCAATCTGCGAGTTATAAGAACGTGGCGAACGGGTCACCATCAGATTCCACGGTTCATTTTCATCCGTAATCACACCCGAAAGCACCTGATACAACCATTCCTTCACGATGGTCTTACCGTTAGAGCCCGTGATACCTACGATGGGAATACGGAACTCATCCCGATGGCGCTCAGCCAGCCGTTGCAAGGCTTCCTGCGGATGGAGCACCTTCAGGAAGTTCCCGTCAGGATACTTCACCGCATAATTCGCTGGCACTTGTTCTACCACGAAGCTTCTCACTCCGCGATGATACAGTTCATCTACATACCGGTGTCCATCGTTTCGTTCACTCTTCAAGGCGAAGAACAGCGTTTCTTCCGGAAAACAGAGGCTCCGGCTGTCAGTCAGCAGGAAGCCCACGTTCGAGGGCGCGTCGCCATAGCGGTGTGCTCCGATCAAAGCAGTAACTTTCTCAATTGTGTAGTTCATAGTGCAAAAGTACAGTTTGTTTTCCAATCTGCCAAACAAAACTGGAAAAAACCGTAAATCGATGCCGATAACGTTACCCCCTACCCTCTTCTGTCTATTAACAATGATGGTTCGCCCCCTTCTGTTTAATTACTGCGCAGGTTTTTCAAGGTTTTCTCTTTTCTGTAAAGACTGGCCCGCGAGGGCTGGCGGCAGATGCGCGGCGGCAGACGCAAACTTGTTTGCACGATGCAGACGGGCATCTGCAGGCACATCCGTGACATACACGAATGCTTTACAGAAAAGATGTTTTTAAGGTTTTTGTTTATATTTCCATCTCTGGTATAAGAACAAAAATCTTCAGAAATCTGACAAATATACTGACATCATGCATTAAAACGCTGACACCACCACACAATCCCAATAAACTGGGTGATGTGCGGTGATGTCTGTGTCTATTTGCCTTTTGGGGGGAAGAGTATTATGCGCAAATATAGTTTTGAAACAAGCGCTCTTTACTCTGCTCCGTAGGCTCGATATCTATGCTTTGCAGCGGGGAAACTGCAATTAGGTTATTAGAATAGCGGGTTAGATAGTTGATATCCTGAACGTTGTTGATCTTGCCGTTTGTTGGCATTGAGCTCACAACCTGCGAAACAAATTCATATTCTTTTTGTGGGAACAGGCCTCTCAAGGCATCCAACTTCCTTTGAGAATAGCGGATATCCACTTTATCGCCATCAACAAATATCAGACCTACGCTGATACGCTCACTAATCTCTGGCCGAATGACGGCGTAAATGATACTATATTTCAAATTATTCATTGTTAATGTTTTCGTTAAGGCATTCTTTAAAATTGTTCCATACTTCTTCCGTCCATTTATCATCAAATAACTGGTCGATTTTTTCTTTTATTATACCTTGAGGAACATTCCATTCCTGAGGGATTTCATCAATAATCTCTGATTTCAGACAACTGCATTGCTTAATGGAGCTGTCGTATTCATCTTTTAATTGTTCCAATAAACATATAGACGACTTTTCTTGGTTTTGCTTCAAATGTTCAAACAAGTCTGACCAAAGAATGGTATCTGTAGATGTCAGTTGAGACAAGGGATAGTCAAAAGTTGCTGTATTAAAGATACATCCATAATCAATAGAGACAAAGTGTCCTTCGGCTACATCATACATGAGATTAGCATTATTTGCATTTCGGTCTTCATTAGCTATCCAAAAATCGAACAATGCAATTCTAGCCAGCTGTTGAAGCGTACTGTCATTTGCAGGTACTTTGGAATATGTCGATGGCGTTATATCGATAACGCAGTCCAACCACCTACTTCCCAATGATGGAGCGGAAAGACTGTGTGAGAGTTTTATTCCATCCCAATGAGCGGGTTTAATCTTGACTAAAGCGATATCAGGGGTGTTCAGATGCCATGCCTTGGCCAATCGGGCACCGACAAGTTCACAGACCAATTTATAAGCTGCCGCCGAAGAACGCATATACTTACACACATAGGTATTTACGTCGGAGCACATCACCAACACTGGTTCCTCGCCAGTGTGAAACTGCTGTTCTATACGTTTTGCGCTATATAAAATGGGTAATGCCATATTCCATATTCGTTATTTGCTTGCAAATATACAAATATTTTTGGGAAACAAGAATAATTAAAAGATAAAAGCGTTAAAAAAGGAGTCCACCTACGCGGTGAACTCCTCTTAACAATTATAATAAAAACTCCCGATTAATTTGTACTTGTCTGTAAAAAAGTGAGCCGGAGGCAATCCTCAATGGACGCGCACCGGCTCAACTCCTCAAAAAATATTCAGATCAAAACTATTCTTCATCATCGCCCCAGATGTTTGGGTTGGTCGGTGCCAAACCTAGGCCGCCATTTTCTTCAGCTTCTTCGAAATCGTCGTTTTCTTTGGCACCGCCCCACCCTGAGTGGTTCTCCTCTTCTGCGCTTCCTGTGAAAAGGTCACCAACTACCAGAACAGGGTCCGTAAGCTTCAACAGAATCTTTTCTGTCTCTGGGACTATATATTGCTTCTTTTTCATTTTACCAATACTTTTTTACCGTTAAGAATATAGATACCTCTCTCCTTCGGTGTTTTCACTTTTACACCTTGCAGAGTGTAATAAGCGTTATTCCCCTTTTGATTGGGATTAAACGCAGAGACTGCTTCAATGCCACTAGTCACCTTTTCACCAGTATCAAATATGAAGAGACTAATAGACTTGGCACCAGCAACGATTTGTCCATTAATGATGGCATCCTGAGAACCGCCCTTCGCTTTTGTAAACACATTGGCAGGGTAGTGCAAGAAGGCCTTACTGTTTATCTTATAGTAATTAGAGATGGTGCGGAAGAAACCCCATTCCATTTGGCCTTCCTTATCAGGCTTCCAGTCGGCACCCGTGTAATCGCCATATTTATTCGGATTCGGATGTTCATCCGGGTTTACTTTCCAAGCGTCATACACATCCTTAGCATGCTGAAGCTGTTTACCATTACCGAAGAAGAAGTTACGATAGGTTACTTTCTGTCCAGGGAAAGGATCCATCTCCAGAGTAGACCATACTGTGATATTGTTGTTCTCAGCATTGTAAATGACACGCTGCTTACCCTTACAGTCGAGGAACTCCAGATAGTTAGGATAACCGTCAGCAAATTCACCGGACAATGTTTCGCCTGTAGGCTTATACAAACGTGTATGAATGCCTGTCGTATTCTCATGGGCATCGGCATGATACTCAGTACGCTGGTCAACAAAGATGTTTGGATCTTCTACTACATAACAATAGCGGTCGAATACCCTACTGTCAGCTTTCTCTGCCTCAGTCAGTGACGACTCTGTAACATGACGGAATGTTAGCAGTCCGTTTCCTGCCTGCTGGCTTACATAGTGACGAATGATAATACCCGTATGAGCCGGTATAATATCGTCCTCTTTCATCTGTTTGAGCAATACACCCTTTCCAGCTTCATATCCGCAAACAATATAGACATCGGCTACTTTATCAACAGCTTTTGGAACACGAATATTCACAACGTCTGAATAGGTACGCCACTGTGTGTCGAATGTTACAGGGATACCGCTTGAAACAAACTTCTGGAATCCATTCACCCACAGAGACTCATTGGCTATACCTTCTCCCACATGAACCATTTCGAAGGTTTCATTTTGTCCCGTCACAGGATCATGCAGGGTATGAACATATTTGGGATCAGTGGGGTTTGCTGCATCTTCAATGATGTTTCTCAGCGCCAGCAAATCATTGTGACCAGCAATGATACCACCATTCACACGAGCCTTCCACTCACCTACATAATAATAATACATCTCTGAAGGATAATGCAGACGAGTCTTCACTGTGTTCATCTGAGTCTGGCCATCGGTATTGTCATAGTCGAACGCCATCACATCACAATTGATAAGATGCTGTGTATCCAAGACATAGACATTCTTCAGTGCATTTTCTTTACCATCCATCCAGAATGCTTCAGCCATGATACCATGACCTTCACCCCAAAGGTTTGAACCCTGTGGGAAGGTTACAGAAGAAATGTTCAAACTATTCTTAAAGGCTTTCGGACCAATGTATTCCACAGATGGCGGGAACACAAGGTCACCGGTGATGTTACAATTCTCAAACGCAGACTCCTCAAATCTCTTCAAGCTTCCGTTCTGATCCCAAGTAACAGTCTCCAGCATTCCACAGCCAGCGAAGGCGCTTTTACCTATAGTCTCTACTTGCGAAGGAATGGTAATATTCCTCAACTGAGTGCTCGTCGCAAACCCTTCAGGAATGTTCTTGTAATTAGCATCTGTGGGAAGTATGACAGTTTCGACATGTTTGAAATTATTGGTAAGTTTGCAATAACTATCATTGATTTTTGCTGCTGATAAATCTAAATTATGCACATAGCTGGCAGAGGCATAAGTAGGCACCATTTCTGTCACATATACAACATTTCCATTATCATCAGTTTTCTTCTCGTATATAGGATTACCCTCATCATCAAAACCGACCTCTACCCAGACGGGCTCATAAACAGGATTTCCCTCATCATCTACAAGAGGTTCGCCATTTTCGTCTTTTTGCTGAACAGGTTGCTCTGTATAGCCAGAAATATATCTCTCAGGAGTGCTTGCTGAACCAGCCTTGTTCTGTAAAGCTCCCCAACCATTATTATTGATTTCACCCACCAATTTCAGGTCTGTGGCCTTCATGACGGCAGCCCTTTCTGCTGCGCTCAGATCTGAAGAGTCAAGGTTGTCTGACGGAAAAGCCACGTTTGCTTGTCCATCAGGGATAGTGATAATGGTCTTACCATTCTCTATCGTCACATAGTCGCCAAGCACAATTTTGCTTACCGTGAAACCTGCAGTCTCCAATTGAGCTTTCATTGTTTCATAATCAGCAGAAGTAGCCGTCAGCGTTCCAGTAGCCTTATCATAAGTACCGCCATTGAACTTAACAGTGTTAACATCGTTTGTCGTGATGTTATTTGATGCCATTAAACCGCTGGCAGTATCATCACCGCCTACAGAAAGCGTACCCGTAGATGCATCCCAACCACTTTCTACAGTGGGGGAATCTATTATCCATTTACCATCGATACGTGTATAGCTCTGACCGCCGATAGCAGCATACTTGCCTTCAGTTGTCGGAGTTGTCAGTCCATCACTGCTCGTACAAGTTTCACAATAATCTACAAGTGGATGAGTCTCTCCCTCACTATACGATTGTTCTTGCCAGCCATATGAGTCCTGATTTAAAACATGATAATAATTATAGGGCTCATTACCGACAGCGGCATAGTTTTTCTGATTAAACTCCCACTGCGGAATATTATTCAAATTATCGGTAAAAGCAATACTCCAAACATCAACATTCTCCGGTTTCCCTTGCAATTCGGTCCACTTACCATTATCTTTTTGATAATAAGTAAATGATTGTGCAACTATATAATACCCTTCATTTGCATCACTAAGATGAGCTTCACGTTCACTTTCCAGATAACAAAACATTTGGAATTGCCCACCATCTGATGATTCAACAGAATGCCATGTTTTTGTGAACTTCACACTTTTAAATAAAGTGGCACCCACAAGAGCCTTTTCATTAGCATTTCCTTGGCTCTGATTTACAGCAGAACTGTAGAAATAATAGTTCTGCGCCTTTACGCCCACGACGCAAAGCACACATACGATAATCAGTAAAAGTTTTCTCATACTTGATTTAATTTATTATATTGTAAGTAATTATTATATCCTCTTCGCGGTGCCACCCCACACCTTATATTATATAGAGAGAAGGATGACAGCGGGGAGGAAAATGCAAGGACATTTACTGCGCATCCTTAGGTCATGTCAAGAACCGGCATCGTCCTAACTAATATTGCACGGCCCTTTAGTAGAATTAGTTCAAAGAGTTAATTGCCAACCCTCTCGGGCAAGCATGTTTTAATTCCACTTTTAGATTCCCTTTTGGAGAAATCCATATAAAGTTCGCTGCAAAATTATATTATTTGGAATTGTTTCAGCGCATACACATGTAGCCATATTAGCTACATGTAGTATAATCAACTACACGTAAGCGTTTGCGTGAATGTCATTAGCCCATCATAAACGACACACTTACGCATCGTAAATGATACATTTACACATCACAAACGATATATTTAACCTTAACGATAACCTTAACCCTAACCTTAACACTCACAATAGCGTAGGTTTCTAAAGGTTTTCTCTTTTCTGTAAAGACTGGCCCGCGAGGGCTGCAGGCAGATGCGCGGCTGCAGACGCAAACTTGTTTGCACGATGCTGACGGGGAGCTGCAGGCACATCCGTCACATACACGGATGCTTTACAGAAAAGATGTTTTTGCGGTTTTGGTTTATATTTCCGCCTTTGGTATAAGGACAAAAATCTACAGAAATCTGACAAAAAATCTTTAATAATGGTATACAGAGGGACAAAGTTATAAAACTTTACTTGACACTCTCTAAATCGAAATACAATAATCTTGTGTCTGCATTTTCATCCTCTTTTGAGAGAGGAGAAAAACCTTGTTTGTAATAAAAAGGCAATGCATCAGCATAAGCGTCAACAGTAATAAACCTACATCCTGCTTTATTATCTCTACGATAAGAAGCAATAATCATATTGACTATCATTGCCCCGATACCTTCACCGCGGTATTTCTTATCTGTAGCCAAACGACAAATCTTAAGCGCAGGATAACTTTTGAACATCTTTCCTTGTGCAAAAAACTGTTTGCGGAAGCGATTGTATGCAGAGTTACTCGGGAAATCAGTTAAGGAGATGCGGTCATGAGCAAGACTGAAATAACCGATTACATTTCCATTTTCTGTATCTTCTAATACATAACTTGTGGCAAGACGCACCTTGAAATATAAGGGCGCATCAGTAATGATGAAGTCATTAAGATCTTCATCTCCGCAATCAAACTGGCAAATGGTATCATCCTCGCCAAGTTTGCGCAATTGAACCTTATCCTTATTTAGCATTTAGAAGGAACAGTTCACGCATCTAGATCTTAAGAACTCGTAATCACGCGCGATGTCGTCCCTACGTTCCTTTGAAACAGGCTCAGGGTTCATCATACGCATTTCGAATCTGCGAGCTTCCTCTCCATAGAGGATTGGCGTCTCTTTAATTGGTCTTGCCATAACTTTTATACTTTTCTCGTTGCAAAGATACTGTTTTATTTCATTCCCTCCAAATTTTGCACTAACTATTTACCCAACGACGATGACGATGACTTTAACCATAACGCTAACGTTAACCTCAACTCTCACAATAGCGTAGGTTTTTAAAGGTTTTCTCTTTTCTGTAAAGATTGGCCCGCGAGGGCTGGCGGCAGATGCACGGCGGCAGACGCAAACTTGTTTGCACGATGCAGACGGGCAGCTGCAGGCACATCCGTGACTAACACGGATGCTTTACAGAAAAGATGTTTTCGAGGTTTTTGTTAATGATAATGGCACGCAGAGACACAGAGCTATTATTTCAAGGTTTATCGGCTAACATAGATGAAGTCCTTTCAAAATCTGCAGTAATTTCATTAACCCTTGGATTCTTGTTATCCACGATGATTGCTGCATAAACTACCTCATCCTCTATTTGAGCGTGAGCTGTGCAAATCGTAAAGCGATTGGGTTCTGCATGTTTCTCAAACCAATGTAAGAACAAACGGTTACGACTACCTTCTTTTCCGTCAGAGGTATCACAAATATATAGTAACACATACTGGTTAGCACGGAAAAACTCATTGATAATAGCCAATACGGTCAGTTCCACCTTGGGATCATGGGGCTTACGAACATTCTCTACATTTTGAAGTATTAGTTGGTAAGTTTCACAATTCCCAAAAACTATATCCTCTTTGTCGAAACTGACCCTGTAATGAATACCGTAGTCTGTCTTAAAGATGAAACCAGAACCAGACAACGTAAGGTCATAAGGTGAATCTTCAAGAATATGTTTTAGTGAAAAGTCTATCATAACGAAACAACTTTCCCTTCAATTCCACGTTCCTGAAGCCACTTCTCGAATTGCACCCGAGCCTCCTTTTTATGTCCAAGGGCTTTTTTCCATGCCTTCAGAACATCTTCTTTTGACATTTTTGTATCCATAATAATCAATAATTCGCCGCAAAGATAAAGAATAATTTCATTCCCTCCAAATTTTGCGCTGAATATTTGCCGCGCGGTGACGACAACACAATATCCCCCACCCTCTTCTCCTTCGAACAATAATCTTCAAAAACATTTCTGCGAATGCTTACACCCTTTTGCCAATCGCAGTTCTATAACAAAAATCATGAAAATCAGTTTCACACTTTCACTCTACCACAAACCATTAGCATTCAGCATGATGCGGGTGAAACTGCAGTTACACCTCAGTTTCACTCGCAATCATCTATGAACCCCATCCTTGGGGTGGGACAGGGCAAAAGATGGCCTTTTTCGGAGTGATTAGGGCCTAATCACTCCGAAATCAAACATCATTTAGAAAGAAAACAATGACAGTTCGTGGTGAAAACAGTCATCACAAGAGGTGTCCGCATAGGTATTTCTAACACTTGCAGGTGAAACTGGAGTGAAAGTGCAGTTTCACCTGCAAGTGCATGATAGCCAATGCTGTACACGAGGTGAAACTGGATTATGCCTTTTTGTGAGGATTCGTAAGCATTGTTGTCCGGGTGCACTATTGCGGGGAATAACTACATTCCGCCCTCTTCCCTTTTGAACTAAAATCTCCAAAAATCTTTTTAAATAATAGTACACAGAGGCACAAGACACAGAGTCGTTAACCATTTCGCAACACCTAATCCTGGACTCCCCTCCCTTCGGGGGAGGGGTCGGGGGTGAGGCTTCTTCTATTAAAATTATTTGCGGTTTGTCCAGTTCTCAATTCTAATTCCAGGAAGACGACCTAGATGTTTGATATTGTCAGTTACCATTACCATTCCGTTCGCAATAGCAGTAGAACCAATCAGAATGTCAAAATCATCAATCCTGTTACCATCTTTTTCTAGTTTTGCTTTCAAATCACCATAGAGAGGCAATGCCCTGAAGATAGGAACTATGCCAAAATGTGAAACAATGAAATCCACATCTTTGACTCTCTCCTCACGATTATTACTCTTCGAAGCCCCATAGTATAACTCCGCTATAGAAATCTCCGACACAAAACAATTCTTGGTTTTTACATTAAGAATAGCCTCCCGAATACCATATTGGTTTTTCAAGAGGGAAATACAGATATTGGTGTCTAACAGATATTTCACAGCTAACGTTTTTAGAAATCATCAATAATCCTCGTTTCTCCAGAGTTTCTGCTTTCACGGATCGCTGCTGTTGCATCCTCTACGGAAACGCCATCATCCCAAGCCCCACTGATACCTGCAAAGAAATGATCATCATCATTCCTCTTACCTTTAGCAAGAAGGGAAGCTGACAAACGGTTGATTATGCTTAGCTTTGCTTCATCGCTCAAGGGGGAAAGAAGCCGCATTATCCAATTACTATTTTCCAAAGTGAAAGCCGTCATAATTAAAACATTTAAATCCAACGCCGCAAAGATAAAGAATAATTTCATTCCCTCCAAATTTTGCGCTAACTATTTACTCCCCTCCCTACGGGGGAGGGGTCGGGGGTGAGGCTTCTTCTATTCGGGGGAGGGGTCGGGGGTGAGGCTTCTTCTATTCGGGGGAGGGGCTGGGGGTGAGGCCAAAAAAAGGAGTCCACCATCACGGTGAACTCCTCTTGAAAATTAAATCAAATATTTCTGAATTATTTACGCTCAATTACCATTCTTCGTCAAAGTCGTCCCACATCGAACCTTTGGCGCGGGTTCCATCGCCTCCAGCACCTTGTCCATGACCATCGAAAGAGTTCTCAACATCAGAAGCATTGCTGACATTTGTAGGGAACGGCTTTTCTGTGTCGTCGGCAGGACCACCACTAAATTTTCGCATTACATCATCATCCTGTATAGTTGCAGCCATAATGACGATGGCTTCCATCTCTGTCAACAGAGTAACGGGGGAAATATATGTCTTTTTCATTCTTTTTATCTCCTATTTATTAACAATAATCTTTTTCCCGTTCTTGATGTAGAGGCCCTTAGGCAGCGTGCTACCTTTTACTTGCTGTCCGTCGAGAGTATAAACTTTATCGTCGTTAGCCGAAACAGTATTAGTAGTCACTTCACGGATGCCTGTCACAATCTCACCCTGCTCTACGCCGAACACCATGGTATAGGCCTTGGCAGGAGTTGATCCACTCTTTGCCTTTAAGTCGTCACGAACAGAAGTTGTCTTGCTACTTGTCCTAGATTCTATGCCTATCACCCATTGGGCTGGAACCATGTTTGATCCAGAGCCTGAAGCAGGTGTCACAGCACCAGCATGGCTACCCAAGCCAAGGTTGTAGGTCTTTGAAAGTGTGCTATTAAGCATGTTGGGAACGATAATACAAGTATTGTTGTTCCACTTCATAGTCTCGTAGAGATCGGGATACACTGTCTTTCCATCCACAGTTGTGCCAGTACGCTCGATATCAGCATAGAAGAAACATGCACCATTCTTATAGCCAAGATAGTAGCAATAAGGAGGCAAGAATGATTTGTAGAACGAGCCCACAAAGGTATAGTCAAACTCTGAAGACTTTGCGTATTCTTTGGCACCAATAGTCACTGTGCCACTAGTTTCCTCTGTGAATTCAGCATCGGTATCATCGCCATTTGTCACCAAAGCAGGAACCGTAACCAAACCGTTCTTCACTAAAGCCATCTGCTCTTCACCTCCCATTGTTTCTGATGCTTTCAGTTTATCATACAGGCTCTTACTCTTAATGGCTGTACGCCAGGCACTGAAGGCCTTATCAACATCATCATTGCCGTAAATATCGAACTGTGTGGTGAAACCGCCACCAGAAGCAGCAGTACGATAGGGACGAATCATATATGGAACACCGGCATGAAGCACTACCTTGTCGTCCGACTTGATGGTAGCATCTTCTTCATCGCCAATAACCCAGTCGCCAGCAGAATTCTTTTCCTGCGAGTGGTTCATCAGGTTCTTACTGAAGTTAAGCGTTATCTTACCAGCCTTCATGTCGCGAGTAACGCTAACCAGCTGGCTAAGATACGGAACCTTTGTTTCGTCCATACTAATATTACCTTCATCGTCGGTTGTCACCGTACCATAAAAGAACATCATCTCGCTGTAGGTCAAATCGTAAGGCAGACAAATAGTCCACCAGTCATTGTCGCTGAGATATGAACGATGCTGAGTCACCTCATGCTCTGTATTGGCTGCGAATCCGTTCAGCACAAATTGGTGCCATCCACGATAGTCCCTTGCTGTAATCTTACCATCTCCATTATCATCTGTCCCAGTAACAGCAGCACCGCCCGTGGCCGTTTCTGAAGTCTTTTCAGCCTGTGGATAAAGTGCTGTAGAGCCATAGGTAACTTCCCAATAATCCTTCATTCCTGAAGGCTTAGTGTTACCTCCGAGAGTTACATCATAGAAGATAGCATCCGAGAAGGCTTTAGTACCAGAAGTGTATGTACCAGGATGTTGAGAAACATAGTTATTCACATCAGCTTGCTTCGAACTAGACCATTTAGCATTGTCGTTACCTGGATTATACACTAATTCACCAAAAGCATGAGTATCATCAATACTATTCCAAAGATACCCATAGGTCCCTTGTAAATAGGCACGAAGGAACTCTGAGTAGGTAGGGTAGTAGATATTTGCACCTTTGCCATCAATTTCACCTGTTGCTACAGAATACTCACGTCCCATATCAGTGTATCGCTGAATGTAAGGAGCATCGCAATCACGAGGATAATGAAGCATCGTGAGATATACATCTCCGTTTTTATATGCCTCACGCGTTACAATACCGCCTTGTGATGAACCACTGAATCCGCTCTGGCCTGTATACATATAAATATTAAAGGCATCCACATGGCATTCAGGCGTTACCGTAGCCAACACATAGACATCTTTGATACGCACAACCTGGGAAGCAAAAGCATAGCTTTCTATGAGTTTCAAATTAGAAGAGAACGTATAAGTACCCCATTTTGGATAACTATACGGCCCTATTACGCCACCAGCATCTGTCGCTCCATATCCTTCATAGAAAGTTCCGCTTGAGGATGTTAGTCCATTATCCACAGTAGTGAACGGGTTGGTATCGGTCGTCCAGATATGCTCGAATCCTTGACCTGTTTTTGCAAATGCACATGTCTTAATAACTTCATAATTTGACGGTATGCATATTTCGAAAAGATTCTGGAACTGTCCACGAAACATGAATGCGGGAATAATATTTTGGCGTGAATCTGTAGGCAACATCACTTTCTTCAAATTCGAGTTAGCATATCCTACAGCAGATAGAGTCATATCTGTATAAACGGGGAAATAAGCATCGCTCAAGTCCAGTTCTTCCATGGAGTTAGCTATATTCATAAACGGAGAACAAAGCCTACTTCCATTGAGTGTTCTTGAGTCTTCTATCTCCTCCTTAGATTCAGAAGAATAATCCAAACTTCCATTTGTATTCAACTTCAAATAGTCATCTGTGCTAATATCCAAGGCATTAAGGGTTCCAGAGAGTTTAACAGACTTAAATGTGTTATTCAAACCTGGGCCGGCAAGACCATCGACTGCCCAAGCGTAACCTATAGCATTACTACTACCTTTATTGATATCAAGAAGCGTATTCTTCAGGCGTCCGGGCTGATTTACATATGCACAGAGCCTTGTTTTGGCTGTATTATATGATACAGCAGCATAAAGGTTAGTACAACCTTCAAACCACCAGGCTTGAACATCTTCCAAATCTTTGGGAAGCACAACTGAATAAAGATGAGGATTTGTGCCAAATGGGAATACATTGGTACCAGCACTGTTCTGCAGAGTCACACCACTCATATCCAAAAGTCTGATGTCTTCACTCAGATTCGAAAGAATACTAACATACTGGGTATCTTCCGAAGACATTGTACCTGTGACAACAAGTCTCTTCGCTACAAGATTAGCTGCGTTAGCCGAGAAATCCTGATGAATCGTTGTAAAGGAAGAAATCTCACCAATCCATTTGTACGCGAAACTACCATCTTTAGTGACATTTTCATTTATAATGATACCTGCATTTTCAGAATTGTTACCACTGAACTTCACCGTTGTTTGACTCTTTGGTGTTACAAGCACAGCTTGCAGGGCGGAATTACCCGCTATTTCAATTGTTTTATCGGCAGTGACATCAGCCAGAATCAGCGATTTCACATTAGTGTAGCTTCCGAAGTAATAACTGTCATTTGCACCTTGAAGTGTTACGCCTGAAAGATCAATCGTCTCAACACTTGTAAACTGATTTACAAAAGAATTAACCGCGTCAGAACCAGACATGTTACTATTCTTGTCGTAGACAATTTTAGTGATTCCATTCTTAGCATCACCAAGACTGTTAACAACATACGAATAGTTATTACCCAAATCGTGGTTTTCAGCCACATGGATGGTTAGTGTAGAACCATCAATTTCATACCAGCTCCCCTTTTGACCAAACGAGACCTGGTCTGCCCACGCCCCTATCGAGACGCAGAGCATCGCAAAAAACAGTAATAGTTTTCTCATACTTGATTTAATTATTATTAGAGTTATTATTGATATCGAACATAGTGGTACCGCCCCTATACCTTATTTATTCTATATTGTTGAAGACGAGCGCGGGGAGGAAAATGCGGAGCATCTGCTGCTCATCTTTTTTTGATTTGTAGAAACGGCGCCTTAATCTCACGACCCGGCGCCGCATTTAATAAAATTAATTCAAAATGATTACTGCCTATCCTCACGGACGAGCATGACTTTAAGCGTTTCTGATAGTTCCCTTTTAGGGAGCATACAAAAAACTCGGCGCAAAATTAATTAAAATGAATAGTTTACAAACTTACCACATGTAGTCAACATAACTACATGTAGTATAATCGACTACACGTTAACGTTTTCGTTAACGCCACCTCACTTACTTGAACAAAAACTTACAAATAAAGAAAAAAACAAAGAAAAACACTTGATGACGGCAGATGCGCGGCGGCAGACGCAAACTTGTTTGCACGATGCAGACGGGCAACTGCAGGCACATCCGTGACATACACGGATGCTTTACAGAAAAGATGTTTTTGAGGTTTTTGTTTATGCTTCCGTCTTTGGTAAATGGACAAAAAATTTCAAAAAATGACAAAAATAATCTTTAATTCCACTCCCTGCCATTTTCTCAAAGATGGAATGTAGAAAGAAACTCTTCGGAAGTAAATAATGGAAGCGAACAGAAATCCTTGAAGTCCTTAATATTTCTTGTTATAAGTATATCACAATCATTCGCAACTGCACATTGATATTGAAGCATATCTTCAAAATCCTTAGTCTTGGCATCAATAGCCACACGCAACTGTGTCCTATCCATAGGAAGCACCTTGACGATAGATTCCATCAAATCAAGAGCTTTATATATTTCTTCTTTAGAATGCCTATGCGTACTATGCAACACGTAAGCCATATTGGCAAACGTAAGCACAGAAGCATATATAGAGATGAATCCAGCAAAACTCAGACGAAAAATGTCTTGGGCAAATTGTGCCCCTTCTCGTCCTTCTAGGAAATCTATCAGTACGTTTGTATCCAGAAAAACCTTTTTCATTTACTTAAAATATAGGATAATTTGTCATCTGCTGCAATTTCCGCTGCTGTATGAGATGTCATACCTCTTAGTTGCAAGATGGACTCGGGGAGTTCTGGAAGAGCATTCATATCCACAGCTGTTGAATCGGTTTGCGGCTCACGTTTTTTATTGATACGTCGAAGCGATTTAATGGCCTTCTCCATTAAACTCTCGTCGGACATTATCATATTTAGTTCGCGAAACAATTCCGCACGTAATTGAATAGCAGTCATAATATGAATAACTTTTTTACGCCGCAAAGATAAAGAATTATTTCTTTCCCTCCAAATTTTGCACAATATTTTTAGTCCAACGTCAATGAGATAAATAGCGCTATATTCTCTTCTTCTTTGAACAAAAATCTCCAAGAATCTTACAAGTCGGATTCTTCCATGTCCTGGGAATAGAGCTGGAAGAAATCGAAGTTGAGAATCTTGCTGATATGAAGGAGCACACCAGTGTCGATGGTCATCTTGTCGTAGATCTTATAGAGATTGGTGCGATGACAACCCAACTCCTGGGCAAGCCAGACGGTTGTCTTGCCTTGCTCTTCAAGTTTCTGACGGATGCATTGCCCAATGTGGATCATATCTACGTTCCTAGGTTTTGTTCGTTTGCAGACACAATAGAGCGCGGACTGCACTTATTAGTCCATATCTGTAATCGAAGGTCCTAGGAAATACCCACTAACAAGAGATATGATCGTGCACTCCACGCCTACGCGCGGAGAACCATCATGCCTAACTTGTTAGTTTTATCGCGAATTTCCTAGGTTCTCGATTACAAGAATAGCATAACGTTTCCGTTAGTTGCTCTAAAATGTCTTTCAGACAGTTTTCACCATCTGGCTGCAAAAATAATCATTTTATCGGTAATTTGCAAAAAACTTGAAAGTATTTTTGTGAAATTAATAGAACACAAAGACACAAAGGCACAAAGATTTTTAAGAAAAAAACATAGAAAACATCTTTTCTGTAAAAACATCCGTGTCTGGCACGGATGTGCCGATAGATGTTCAACTGCATCCTGCAAACAAGTTTGCGTCTGCTGCCGAACATCCACCGGCAGCCCTAAAGAGCCTGCCTTTACAGAAAAGAGAAAACCTTAAAAAACCTTTGCGACTTGAAGAATTTAGATTTTTGTTAGGTTAAAGGTTAAGGATTAAAGGTTAAAGGTTATAGTTATAGTTAGGGTTAGGGTTAGGGTTATCGTTGAAGTTAGGGTTTTGAATGTTTTTGCTTTTCTGTAAAGTCAGGCCCTTCAGGGCTGGCTTTAGCAGATTAGCAGCAGGCGCAAACTTGTTTGCAGCAGACTGCTAAGCGGCTAAAGACACATCCGTAGTGTACGGATGCTTTACAGAAAAGTGGTTTTCTATGTTTTTTTCAACCATTTGTCGTCGAAGGCTTTTACTTGCTGCCGAGTGGTTTGAAGGAACTGGCGATATTCGGGACTTTCGGGATGGAAGGGACGATGGGCAAGGGCTTGCTTCAAGGGGCGCCATTCTTCCAAATACTGGCGGGCGGCATCAGAGAAACAGGTCTCTACCAACCGTTGCCAAATGTACTCTACGGTCTGGTCGGTGGGGTGCAGCATATCGGGATTGTAGAAACGATAGTCGCGGAGCTCGTCGTTCACAATCTCGTAGGATGGGAAGTAATAAAGTGAAGAGTGAAGAGTGAAAGGCAACGGGTAGGCGAGCTCTGCTCGGGAATGGAGTGAAGAATCTCTTTCGAGTGAAGAGTGAAGAGTGGAGAGTGGAGAGTTATGATTACTTTTATCGGCGGAATTTGATTCTTTCACTAATTCTTCTATGGCGAGAAGGAGGGTGGCCTTGGAGAGTTGGCTGCGGTGGAAACCGTATTTCTGGTAACGGATGGGACTGACGGTGAGGATAATCTTTATCGCGGGATTCCATTCATGCAGGAGGGTGATGGTCTGCAGGAGATAGTCGGCACATTCGGCTACGGTGAGTTCCTGTTCATCGAATAAAGATTGGGGACGCTTCTGACAGTTATCCACAATCTCTCCGGTGGCCTTTTCGATATATACATGGTTGGTGCCCAATGTCAAAACGGCCACATCGTAATCCTTGATTCCGGATTCCTCTTTCTTGAGTCTTTCCACCGTATGCAGGACACTGGCGGGATTGTACATCACGCCGTAGGGATTGACCGTGACGGGGAAATGCTCTTCGGCAAACCGTTGTCCGATTCGGTCGGCGAAGCAGGAGCCTACAAAGAGCATGCGGGCTGCGGGGGCTATCTGCCATTGGGGTTTTTCTATTTCTACTGTCGTTCGGAAAAGCATTGGCTTTTGTTTATTTAAGTGAACACAAAGACACAAAGGCACAAAGATATTTACGACTATTTCTTAGTGCCTTCGTGTCTTTGTGTTCCATAAAAAATCACTCATCACTTCTTATCAACCTTGCATCGAGAAGGATTTCTGCATGATCGAAGGCTAAAGGGGGAAGGGCATCTAATGGGAACCACTGGGCACGGGCGGCATCATCGGAGCCTTTTACGGGGACGGGGGCGTCAATCTCTGCCAGATAGGCAATGGTGATGACACGCTCACGAGGGTCACGGTCAACGGCGGTATAGGCACCGACCTGAAAGATATCGGTCTCGCTGAGCGTGATGCCGGTCTCTTCCTGCAATTCACGGACGGCAGCAGCTTCAGCCGTTTCATCGATATTCATGAAACCACCGGGGAAAGCCCACTGCCCTCGACACGGTTCGTTCTTGCGCTGGATGAGCAGCACCTGATTGTCGCGGGTCATTACGATGCAGTCGGCTGTCACTGCGGGATGCGGGTATTTGTATTCGTAACTCATATTTCATATTTTATTTAAGTGAACACAAAGACACAAAGGCACAAAGATATTTACGACTATCCCAACGCAACAATCTTAGCGTCTTTGTGTCTTTGTGTTCCATAAAAAAATCTGTATCTTCACGATCAACTTCGGCTGACTTGGAGGCCTTTGGTGCTCAACGTCATTTCCACAAAACGGGCATTGGCATTGGGACGGTTCTGAAGGAGTGTCTGCTTGATGCGGGCTGCGGCCTCTGGGTCTTTAGCCACCATATAGAGATAACCGCCTCCACCGGCACCTCCCAGTTTGTAGCCCAGGCAGAGATCATCTACCTGGCGGGTGATGGCTTCCACCTCTGGGGGATTGGTTCCGCTGTCGATGAGTTGGTTCTGCTGCCAGGTCTTGCGCACAAGCATTCCCATCTCATGGAAGTCGGCCCGCTGAATAGCCTCATACATATCCATGGCGTGCTGTTTCATCTCGCGGAGCAAACGGATTTCATCGCTCTGATTGAGGAACATGCGACGCACGATCTCGGCCAGTATCTTTTTGGCCGTGCGCGTGATACCCGTATAATATAATAGGTGGCACTGCCGATATTCGGGCTGGGTGTACAAATCGACGGGCAACCAGCGCACGGTGGGATTCTGCTCGAAGCCGCGCTCCGTCTGAAGGAGTTTGACTCCCTGAAGAATACCACCAAACTGATCTTGCCAACCGCCTCCGGTGGTGAGGAGTTGCTCCAAGACCAACGTCCTGCAGGCAATCTCGTTCTTATCCCATGCCAATCCGCAGAAATCATTGAGCGCACCCAGGACGGTTGCCGCCAGAACACTGCTCGTGCCCAATCCGCTACCGGCGGGAATGGCGGAGAGCAATGTCAGTTCGATACCGCATCCGAATGCCAGAAGCTGGTCTTTGAGTGTAGAATGGAGAGTGGAGAGCGTAGAGTTATGATTGTCTTTGGGACGGAAACCGGCAAGCACCAATGCAGCCTTAGGGATGCTGAAAGGCGAACCTACCTGCTGGTAATCCATAAGTTCTTCATACGTGTTAACCACTTCCATCGCTCCGAGATCGATGCTGCGGAGAATGATGTGTGGTTCCTTGCAAGGACGGACGTATGCCTGCAAGGGCGGCTGACCGTTGAGTTCGAGGGCGAAATTCACCACATTGCCACCTTCCATCAGACAGTAAGGCGGGGTGTCAGTCCAGCCGCCGGCAATATCCACGCGAACTGGAGAACGCGCCCATACGATCTGGTCGCTATAGACAGACATACGTGGCGAAGGCTGATGGGAAAGCACTTGCTCCGTGAGTCCTTGACGCAAGAGGGAGAAGGCTTTATCGGAATCATCGCGGAACATAGCATCATGGATACGCGTCAGCAGAGGTGCATCCTCAGGAAGCGGCTCGGGCAACGGGATATTCATCTCGCGGTATTCACGGGCGGCATCCTCCAAATCCACCTGATAGAACACGCTATGCTGCCAGTTCTTGGCAAGCAAGGGCCAGTTCTGCTGGCGGAAAGCACGACGCTGGGCCACCAAGCGGTGCATATTGGCTTGGTTGGAAATATCTTCGGCGGAAAGGAAAAGAGCAACCCCCTCTCCTACTCCCCCCGAGGGGGGAGAGCACTGAGAAATGATATAATTCTCCATTTCCTCGATGGTGTCAACTACGGGGAAGCGCTTTTCCTGCTGGGCGGTACCGGCGAACCTGTCATCAATATGATAGCAACGCACGGCCCAGGAGTGATTTCCTACCGGTACCACATCCACACACTGACCCGGAGAGAGGCTCACATGGAAATCGTTCTCGGGCACACCCGTGATGATATGGTCGTGGGAAAGTGTCCAATGGGGACCCACGTAGCTGTTCTCTATCCAGACATTCGTATTCTCAGCGGTAAGAGGATTCACCGTAATGGCATTCTGGACGAACATTGCCGGATGGGGCTTGCGCGAATGATGCATGATTTTCCGCTGATCACTCTCCAGGTTCTGGATGGTAACCATCGAGGAAATCAGTTCGCGGGAAGTGCCGAAATGATAAAACTCACCACCAGGCAGAGGCAAGACGGCCACCTTCAGTTGGGCCAATTCTGCGTCGTCGAGGGTGGGATGTGTGCCCAAAGCCAGGCCAAATTCGCCATAAAGGTCGTACTCCTTCAATGAAGAGCCCTGGGATGAGCGTTTCATGAGCAATTCCACAGCACGGTCGGAAAGAAGCCAGATGCCTATATCAGTAAGATAGAAATGATCTTTGAGCAGACTGCCCAGCGTCTCCATGCTGGGTTTCTGCAGCATGCATTTCATCTGCTGGGGATGTTGCCGCGAAGAGACAAACACGCCGTGGTTCTTGGCAATCTCAGGACCAAGCCACAAGCCATAACAAACCACATCGGCATCGGGAATCGGCTGAAGAGGCTGTGTGGCCCGAATAAAGACATCGCCACTCACCACCATGGTATGAAGACCTGCGGGAGCGGCCTGCATGATTTGCTCATAAAGCGGAACCTGCAGGGAAAGGAGATTTTGTGAAAGTCGCTGTCCGCGTTCCCAACGGAATACGGGCAGAGGTGTCAGTATCTTACCCGAAGGGGCATAGGAAGGCAAGCGGCGGCTCTGTCCGCCAGCATGCAACAAGATGCGCTTCTCACGGGAAAGCCATTCACTAAATGCCGCACCATCGCCATGATCACTTTGCGAATCGCGAAAGGCCTGTTGGAGGAGCCACGCAGTTCCCCCACCCGACCCCAACTTATGTCCGACGGGATCGTTGGTACAGAAATACTCGTCACGGGAAAGTCCCGTAATATCGTGGAAACAGCCTACGAGATTAGGCGGCAATGACAGCAGTTTTTTCATACTTTGTTCTTTTTCTTCCACTCCATCCAAGCCACTGCCAGAATGACAAGCAGAAGCAGGACATAGGCAATATAGGCAATGGTTTCAGTGGTATCCACGCTCTTGGGGAAGAACTGAAGCACTACCTGATGTTTGCCCGGCTTCAACTGCAAGGCACGGAGCACATAGTTCACGCGTCCTACCTCCACCGGCTGACCGTCAACAGTGGCCGTCCAACCGGGATAATAGATTTCAGAGAATACGAGAACACCTCCCTTAGAGGAATTCACGTCGTATTTCAGTTCGTTGGGTTCGTAGGCCGTCAGCGTAACCGAGGAGTTATTAAAGTCTTGAGCCACGGCCTGACCAAGTTGTTCCTGGAACTTTTTGTCGGCCACGGCCTCATGACGGATATCCATCTTGGCCAATGCATCGAGTTCCTGATTGGCATTATCCACATACGAGATTTTATCTACAAACCAGGCATTGCCCTGCGCATACTGGTTTTTCAAGGGAACCGTCTCACCGTTCTGGAGCGGCATGATCACGTAACGCATGTTCAGCATGTTGAGAACCGGCCATATACTGTCGCCCTTGACGACTGTCATATCGCCTTCGGCCTCAGCCACGGCCTTCATCACACCCTGCATCTCAGGAGCGATATAGGCATCGATAAGTTCCTGATAACGGCGCAGCTTGGCAGCATGATAGCCACCGATGCTCTTGTGGTAATAAGAGGTTTCGTTTTCATTGAACGTACTCTTCGAGAGGTTCAGCACACGATAGTTGCCGCAGTCGCTCTTGTCCTGAAGGATAAACTCGTCGGTCTTCGTCAACTCCTGCGGAGCCTCGCGCTCACTCTTGGGCACGAACATATCATTATTGAGATAACGCTTGTTGACCTGCCACATATCCACCAGACAGAGCACGATGACGGCACCCAGCATATATTCCTTGCGCAACTTCTTTGATTTGTAAAGCAACAAGCATAGTGTGCCAATGGCGATGATGATAAACGAACGCCAGGCATCAGCCGTAAAGACTGCCTTGCGCATCTCCGTCAGGTTGTTCATGATCGGTCCGACATACTCCTGCGGCAACTGCTGCAGGGCCTGCGCTTCCTGGGAAGATACAAAACTGTCGAAGAACAGTCCGGGCATCAGGGCAAACAAGAGGGCTATGCCGCCGGTGAGGGCAAAAGAAATGAGGAGACCCACCCCCTGCCCCTCCCTATGAAGGAGGGGAGTAGATACTTTATTATCGGTTTCCACATTCGTTACCCATTCCTTCAGGGCCAGCATGGCAAGGAGCGGGATGGTGAACTCAGCGATGACGAGGATAGAGGCAACCGTACGGAACTTGGCGTACATCGGCACATAGTCGATGAAGAAGTCGGTCAGAGGCATGAAATTCTTACCCCATGAGAGCATGATGCTCAAAATAGTTGCCGCCAGCAATGCCCACTTCATAGGACCTTTCACGATAAAAAGTCCCAATACGAAGAGCATCAGCACGAAAGCACCCACATAGACAGGACCTGCCGTCATGGGCTGTTCACCCCAATACTGGCCCAGCTGCTGATAAATCTGTTCGAACTGCGGATCAGCCTTGCTCATCGCCGTCTTGCTCTCGCTCAACGGAACCGAAGCACCACCCTTGGTATTTGGAACCAAAAGCGTCCAGGTCTCCCCTATTCCATAACTCCACTGCGTGATATAATCGCGCTCCAGTCCGCTGTTGGTCTGGTTGGCGGAGTTCTTTTTCACCAATTCACTCTTGCCGCGCATGGACTCCTGTCCATACTGCCAGGTGTGGTAAAGATTGGAAAGATTCAGCATGATGCCTATCAACGCACCTACCACACAGACAGCCGTGGCTTTCAGGAAATGCGCCATCTTCTTCTCGCGGACAGCCTCCACAAGATAGGCAATGACCATAAAGAGGATGGGGAACAGGAAATAGTAGGTCATCTGCACATGGTTGGCATTGACCTCAAAGGCAGCGAAGATAGCCGTCACCAACAGTCCCCACAGGTATTTGCCGCGGTAAGCCAGCACCACACCCGCAATCATCGGCGGCAGATAGGCCAAGGCCCACACTTTCCAGATATGTCCGGCAGCAATGATGATAAAGAAATAGCTGGAGAAAGCCCATACGATGGCACCCAAAGCCGCCATCCAACGACGGAAGTCGAAAGCGCGCATCAGTATATAGAAGCCCAACAGATATACAAATACATACCATACATTCTCAGGCAGCCAAAGATGATAAGCCTTGACAGCCTGATTCAGCGGTTGCATACTCTGATACGACGGTGCCATCTGATAAGTAGGCATTCCGCTGAAGAGCGCATTGGTCCAACGGGTCATCTTGCCCGTGCGCTCCTTATACTGCGACTGTTCTTGTCCGGCACCCACACCGGCAGAAGAATCATGCCGATACAAGATCTTACCCTCTATGTCGGCAGGAAAGAAATAAGCGAAAGAAATCACAGCGAAGAACACGATGACGAGCACTTCTGGCAGAATCTTTTTGAGCGTTTTCATTATGCTAAAGTCGATTTATTCTTAAATTGAATGCAAAAATAACGGTTTTTTCTCAAATAATTCTTACTTTTGCAGAAATTAATATTAATCGAGATGAAAATTGGAGTTATCGTAGCCATGGACAAAGAGCTGCAACAGTTGCAGCACTTGTTCGACAACAGCAGAATCATTGTGGAAAAATGCGGCATCGGCAAGGTGAATGCCGCCATCGGTGCATCGGAAATGATCCGCAAACACCGGCCCGACGTCATCATCTCCAGCGGATGTGCTGGCGGCAATGGGAATGACATCAACGTGCAGGATGTGGTGGTAGGCAAGGAAGTCTGCTATCATGACGTGTATTGTGGAACGGCCATCGACAATACCACGATTTACGGTCAGGTGCAGGGCATGCCCGCCCGTTATCAGGCTGACGCAATGCTACTGGAAAAAGCGCGCAGCTTATCCCTCACGACATCCCACATATCACTCCACGAAGGTCTCATCGTCACCGGTGATTGGTTTGTGGATTCTAAGGATAAAATGCGTTCCATCATCGAGAAATTCCCTGAGGCCAAGGCTGTGGACATGGAGAGTGCGGCCATTGCGCAGACCTGTCATATCTACAATGTGCCGTTCATCTCCTTCCGCGTTATCAGCGACATTCCGCTACGCGACACCGATGCGTCTATGTATCACGACTTCTGGGCTACCATCGCCGAGAACTCGTTCCAAGTGACCAAATCATTTATAGAAAGCCTTTAGGCTGAGGGAGAGATAAAACCGAACGACAAATGAAGAAAATACCAAGTTTTACGATCAATCACGAGAAGCTACTTCGCGGCATCTACGTTTCCCGAAAAGACCAGGTAGGCAGTGATGTTGTGACCACCTTCGACATCCGAATGAAAGAACCCAACCGCGAACCAGCCATCAGCGGACCGGCCATCCATGCCATGGAGCATCTGGCTGCCACCTACCTGCGCAACAACGAGGAATGGAAAGACCGCGTCATCTATTGGGGACCGATGGGCTGTCTAACAGGCAATTACCTGCTGCTGCGCGGCGACCTTGAATCGAAGGATATCGTGGAACTGATGAAAGAAACGTTCCGCTTTATTGCCGAATTTGAAGGAGAAGTGCCCGGAGCCACTCCCCGCGACTGCGGCAACTATTCGTTTATGGACCTGGCAGAAGCCAAACGCGAAGCAAAGAAATACCTGGAGGAAGTGTTAAGCCACATGACCGAAGCCAACCTTGTCTATCCGATATAGAAAGGTCTGTGCCATGCCCCTGACAAAAAGGAATCCCAGGAAAGCAGCCCACAGGCCGTGGTTGCCAAACGACGGATGCAAAAGGAAATAGAGTGCGAAGAACGTGACGGCCGCTGCAAACATTGACTGCAGCATCTGGCGCGAAGCCGTCAGCCCGATGAAGATGCCATCCCACATAAAAGCCGCCACGCTGATGAGCGGCACGAGATAAGCCCACCACACAAAATCCGCAGAGGCAGTCACCACCGACGGTTCGTCGGTCAGCAATCCCAGGAAAGGCTTTCCGCCAACGACATACACTACGGTGAAAGCAACGGCCAAAGAGACTCCCCAAATAAAGATATGGCGGACGGTCGTCTGTAGCGACTGCCGGTTGCCCGCTCCGTAATACTTCCCGCTCAAGGCTTCACCGGCATTGGCGAAGCCGTCCATCACGTAACTCACCATCAGGAAAAGTTGCATCAGCAGCGTGTTAACGGCCAGAATAACCTCGCCTTGCCAAGAACCAGCCGACGTGAAAAACATCATCACGCAAACCATACAGACCGTGCGGAAGAAGATATCGCGGTTCACTTCGAAGAAACGCAGCATCGACTCGCGTTCGAATATTCCTTTGAAAGAGGCCATGGCTTTGCTGACTTGTATGCCATAAAACTTCATGCAGAGCAGGCAGCCCATCAAATATCCACACCATTGGGCGATGAGCGTTCCCATGGCTACACCCTCTACCTTCATCCCTAATCCGAACACAAAACAAAGGGAAGCCAGGATATTCACCAGATTCTGCGTGATGGCTATCACCATCGGCATGCGCGAATTCTGCATCCCGATAAACCAACCGTTGAGTCCGAAGAGTCCTAAGGTGGCCGGTGCGCCCCACACGCATATATTATAATAGGTGACGGTCAGTGCCCGAACTTCTGCTGTGGGTTGCATGATGAGCAGGGCCAACTCGCGGATAGGCCATTGCAGGAGCAGCAATGTCAGCGCAATGCCCCACCCAATGACCTGCGAACGCAAGAGAAGCCCCCCTAAATCCCCCCTTGGGGGGACTTCCGAACCACTGACAGTCCCCCCAAGGGGGGATTTAGGGGGGCTGTCCTTGCATTTTCCATACGCCTGAGCCGTGAGTCCGCTGGTTCCCATACGCAGAAACCCGAAGATCCAATACACCAGGTTGAATATCATACCACCCAAGGCAATGGCACCGATATAGGCAGCTGCACCCAAATGGCCAGTGATGGCCACATCCACCAAGCCCAGCAACGGAACAGTGATATTGCTCACGATGCTGGGCAGGGCTATCCTTAGTATTTCCTTATCTATGGGTTTCAACTCTTACTGGCCTTCTTTCGCTGGTCGTGATCGAGGATAATCTTGCGCATACGCATTGACTTCGGCGTCACCTCCACGTACTCGTCTTCCTTGATATATTCCAGACATTCCTCCAGAGACATCACGGTCTTCGGAATGATGCGGGCCTTATCGTCGGAACCTGAAGCACGGACGTTGGTCAGCTGCTTGGCCTTGCAGACATTCACCACGAGGTCGTTGTCATGAACATGTTCGCCGACCACCTCACCAATATAGACATCCTCACCCGGGTCGATGAAGAACTTACCGCGATCCTGCAGTTTGTCGATGGCATAGGCGTATGCATTACCCGTCTCCAAGGCTATCATAGAACCGTTCACACGACGTGAAATCTCGCCCTTGAAAGGCTGATACTCCTTGAAACGGTGAGCCATGATTGCCTCACCCTGACTGGCGGTCAGCACGTTGGTACGCAGACCGATAATGCCACGCGAAGGAATATTGAACTCAATATTGGTACGTTCGCCCTGACTCTCCATGGAAGTCACCTCACCCTTACGACGAGTCACCATGTCAATCATCTTGGAAGCAAACTCATCTGGCACATTGATCGTGAGTTCTTCGATAGGCTCACACTTCTGTCCGTCAATTTCCTTATAGATTACTTGCGGTTGTCCTACCTGTAATTCGTAACCCTCGCGGCGCATGGTCTCAATCAACACTGAGAGATGGAGCACGCCACGGCCACTGACAATCCATGAATCGGTGCTATCCTCAAAGGGTTCCACACGCAAAGCCAGGTTCTTCTCCAGTTCTTTCTGCAGGCGGTCGTTGATGTGACGGCTGGTGCAGAACTTTCCTTCCTTGCCGAAGAAGGGAGAGTCATTGATGGTGAAGAGCATCGACATCGTCGGTTCGTCGATGGCAATAGGCGGCAAAGCCTCAGGATTCTCGAAGTCGCAGATGGTATCACCAATCTCAAACTTCTCCAATCCTATCACGGCGCATATATCACCCGAACTGACAGTATCTGTCTTCACATGCCCCATACCCTCAAAAGTATGGAGTTCCTTGATACGGGTTTTCTCCATCGAACCGTCACGATGAGCAATCGTCACCTGCATACCATTCGTCAACGTGCCGCGATGTACACGTCCCACGGCGATACGGCCGGTATAACTGCTATAGTCGAGACTCGTAATCAGCATCTGGGGAGTACCCTCCAACTGCTTCGGAGCGGGAATCACCTCCACGATCTTATCGAGCAGATAGGTGATATCGGTTGTAGGCTTATTGTAGTCTTCTCCCATCCAACCGTTCTTGGCCGAACCATAGACCACGGGGAAATCCAGTTGGTCTTCAGTGGCATTGAGGGAGAACATCAAGTCGAACACCATCTCATACACTTCCTCCGGCCGGCAGTTGGGCTTATCCACTTTGTTTACTACCACGATGGGCTTCAATCCAATCTCCAAAGCCTTTTGCAACACGAAACGCGTCTGAGGCATCGGACCTTCGAAAGCATCCACGAGCAGCAGGCAGCCATCGGCCATATTGAGCACACGCTCCACCTCGCCACCGAAGTCGGAGTGTCCCGGTGTGTCGATGATATTAATCTTCGTTCCTTTATAGTTAATGGAAACGTTTTTCGAAAGAATGGTGATACCCCGTTCACGTTCGAGGTCATTGTTATCCAGAACCTGATCGCTGAGATTCTGTCCCTCGCGGAACAGATGACCAGCCAGCATCATCTTATCGACCAAGGTGGTTTTACCGTGGTCAACGTGAGCAATAATTGCAATGTTACGAATGTCTTGCATACTAATACCTTATAAAAACGGGTGCAAAGGTACAAAAAATAATCTGAAATGTTTGTTCTTTCAGAAATTATTTGTAATTTTGCACCCGCAAATTCGGAAAATCCGATGCATCTGACGACGTAACCCTGTTGTGATTAAGGCAGGCAGGCGTCTGAAAGATGTGATTGCAAAATCATTAATCAATTAAATATCATGTATTTAGACAAAGCAAAAAAGGAAGAGATTTTCGGCAAGTACAGCCACAATGGTAATGCAGCAGACACTGGTTCAGCAGAAAGCCAGATTGCCCTGTTCTCTTATCGTATCGCTCACCTTACTGAGCACCTGAAGCAGAACCACAAGGACAATGTGACCGCTCGTTCACTGACCATGCTCGTTGGTAAGCGCCGCGCCCTCCTCTCTTATCTGAAGGATCGCGACATCAACCGCTACCGTGCCATCGTGAAGGCGCTGGGTCTGCGTCGATAATCTCGCGCAAAGAATCAGAAAGGGCTGCACCCATTGGGATGCAGCCCTTTTCTTTAGTATCTTAATCCATAATCTCGCGGAGGGGAATCATCACGAAGTCGCGCTTATACATCAGCGGATGGGGAATCTTCAGTTCGGGTTCATCTACGATCCAGTCATCATAGAGCAGGATGTCAATATCGATAGGGCGGTCGTGGTAGATGGGTGTTGGATGCTGGGTGTTGGGTGATTGCGACTTCTTTTTCCGTCCCAACTCGCGTTCTATCTGCTGTGTAGCCCGAAGCACCTCCATCGGAGAAAGGGTGGTCATCACTTTCACGGCAGCATTCACGAAACGGTTCTCCGATTCAAATCCCCAGGGTTCCGTTTCGTAAAGAGAAGATTGGCGAACCACTTCGCCAACCCTCTCCCCTATTTTTTCAATCGCCAGACGGATATTCTCCCGCCTATCGCCGAGGTTGGAGCCTAAAGATAAATAAACACCCGCCATCCGTTTAATCATCCAGGATCAGCATGGCATCACCATAGCAGCCGAACTTATAATCATTCTTCACGGCCAGGTCGTAGCCCTCCATCACGAGATCGTAACCACCGAAGGCAGCCGTCTCCATCAACAGAGTGGAATAAGGATGATAGAAGTTGGCTATCATCGTGTCGCCAATGCCAAACTCATACGGAGGGAAGATAAACTTATTCGTCCATCCATCATATTCCTTCAGCAGGCGGTCGGTGCCCATAGCTGTCTCTGTGGCCTTTGCCACACTGGTGCCCACCAGGCAGACATGATGCCCGGCAGCTTTCGTGGAATTCACCAGGTCGCAGCATTCCTTACCGATAAACATCTGCTCGGAGTCCATTTTGTGCTTCGTCAGGTCTTCCACCTCAATGTCATGGAAGTTGCCCAGTGCGCAATGGAGCGTCAGGAAAGCAAAGTTGATACCCTTGATTTCCATACGCTTCAGCATCTCACGGCTGAAATGCAGTCCAGATGCGGGGGTGGTCACTGCACCCTCATTCTTGGCAAAGAGACACTGGAAATCGTCCATATCCTCCGGAGTGGCCGGGCGACGATCTACAATGTAATGAGGCAGCGGGGCCTCACCCAAGGCAAAGAGTTCACGTTTGAACTCATCGTGGGGACAGTCATAGAGGAAACGGAGCGTACGGCCGCGGCTCGTCGTATTGTCAATGACTTCTGCCACCATCGTTCCGCTGTCGTCGAAGAACAGTTTGTTACCGATACGAATCTTACGGGCCGGCTCCACAAGCACATCCCACAGGCGCATCTCCTCATTGAGTTCACGCAACAGGAACACCTCTATCTTGGCATCGGTCTTCTCCTTCGTACCATAGAGACGGGCAGGAAACACCTTCGTATCATTGAACACGAACGTATCGCCCTCGTCGAAATGATCCAGCACGTTGCGGAAATCAAGATACACGGGGTTCCCCTCTTCGTCTTTCAGAGGTTCTCCGTTTTCATCGGTCTTAAACATGTCTATCTTCTGCGACTTACGGTGCAGAATCATCAGTTTGCATTCGTCCCGATGGAAAGGAGGATTCAATGCAATCTGCTCCTCGGGCAGTTTGAATTTAAATTGTGACAGTTTCATATATTTATAATATTATGTTTCAAGTTCCAAGTTCCAGGTTTCAGGTAATGCGGTAGCTAATCGTCCTTGGACGCTTGCAAGGCAAGAAATTGCCACTTCGTTCTCACTATCGCTCGCGATGCCTTGCGGCATTCTTCACTCTTCACTCTTCATTTTTCACTTTCATTCCACTTCCTGTTGCTCCAGCCACTCCTTGAAATTATCAAAGGTATGGCAGTCTTCGATGCGTACATTACCGGCCTTTGTCCGGCAAAGTGCCGTCAGATAGGCACCGCTGCCCAAAGCATCGCCGATGTCTCGGGCCAATGAACGGATATAGGTACCCTTTCCGCAGACCACCCGGATGCTCATCTGCATCTTTTCGGAATCAAAGTCCGTCAGTTCAATCTCGTCAATATGAACCCGCTTGGGTTGCAACACCACTTCCTGCCCTTTGCGCATCAAGTCGTAGGCGCGGTCGCCCTTCACCATACAGGCACTGTAGGACGGCGGCACCTGATCGATATCGCCCACGAATCGCTTCAAGACCTCTTCCACCTGCTCACGCGTGATGTGAGCCGTAGGATACTCCCGGTCCACGGGATGCTCCATATCATAACTGGGAGTCGTGGCCCCCAGCTGGAGCGTGGCCGTGTATTCCTTCGTATGCTTCTGCAGTTCTTCTATCTGCTTGGTAGCCCTTCCCGTACAAAGTATGAGCACACCTGTAGCCAGAGGGTCGAGTGTTCCGGCATGACCAATCTTTACCTTGTAGCCAAGATGCTTGGAAAGCACATAGCGGATATGAGCCAATGCACCGAAACTCGACATCCTGTAGGGCTTGTTGATGCCCAGTATCACTCCTTCTTTGAAATTCATCAGTCAACCATTGAGAGTGAATGCCCCGAGAAGATGAGGACGAGGATGATGAGACCGACGATGATACGATAGATACCGAAGGCCTTGAATCCGTATTTTGACACAAAGTTCACGAACCATTTCATAGCCAGCAAAGCCACAATAAAAGCCACCACACAGCCCACGATAAGCATGGTGATGTTACTCGTGGAAGCCCATGCCCCCCCCTCTTTCATCAGGTCAAAAAGGTCGAGCACGGTGGCACCGGCCATTGTCGGGACGGCCAGGAAGAATGAGAACTCCGCAGCACGGCGGCGCGTAAGCCCTTGAGCCATGCCGCCCACGATGGTTGCCATGGAGCGCGACACGCCCGGAATGACGGAGATACACTGGAAGAGGCCGATGTTGAAAGCACTACGCTCCGTCACCTCCCGCTTTTCGTCGGGCTTGTTGAATATCTTGTCGCAATAAAGCATAAAGATACCCCCCAATACAAGCATGATGGCCACCACAAGCACACTGTCGAGCAACCAGTCGAGCGACCCCGATTTCTTTGCTGCCAGACCAATCACGATGGCGGGGATAACACCCACTATCAGCAGCCAATAGAAATAGAACTTATGCTTCAGTTGTCCGAATAGCGAAGCCCCTTCGGGAGCCTGAGAATGGTCAATGCGGAAAAAACGCTTCCAATAGAGGCATACCACAGAGAGGATAGCACCAAACTGGATGATAAACGTGAACGCATGCACAAAGGCGGCCATGGTGGGGTCGTCTTGCATCCGTTCGGTAACACCCAACAGGTTCTGGGTGATGATCATGTGTCCGGTGGAAGAAACGGGAAGAAACTCCGTGAGTCCTTCCACAATGGCGATAATGATAGTCTCAAGGAGTGTCATTACTCAGCATCCCCACCTTTTAGTCCGTCTTTCGGCTTATAGATCACAGCCACGATGATACTCACGAAGCCCAAGAAGGTAACCACAGGTGCCACCTTGATATGCAGGGCTGAGAAAATTTCAGGATTATACGAGGTCTCCGTAGAGCCGCTGCTACTCATCAACACAAAGCCCAGAATGACGACAGCCATTCCGATAGCCAACAAGATGAAATTCATCTTTCCAAAAGCCAAATTTTTCTTATCTTCCATAATTCTTTTTAGTTTCAAATCTCAAGTTTCAAGTTTCAAGTTCCAGGTTTCAAGTTTCAGGTACATTGCCCGCGCGGTAGCAAATTCTTCACTCTTCACTCTTCACTCTTCACTTCCCCCTCCCTTCGGGAGGGCCGGGGTGGGCTTTATATCTTATATAGTTCCCCTGCGGTCATCCGCAGGAACTTGTTCACCGAGATATACGAACAAAGCAGCGTGATGAGCAAGCCGAAGATGAATACCGAAGCCGCCGTGATCAGCATCACCTGCCACGTGATGACCGTCAGCACCTCATGCTCATAATACCACAGCATATAGATTCCACCGCCCAGCACAGCACAGGCTATCAACGAGGCAACCAGTCCGATGACAATGCTCCGCTTGAGGAAAGGCCGCCGGATAAAACCCCATGAGGCACCCACCAGTTTCATCGTACGGATTGTAAACCGTCGCGCATAAACACTCAGCCTGATGCTGTTGTTTATCAGCGAAAATGAAACGATGGCCAGCAATACGGCCAGAATCAGCAGTACGATATTGATCTTCCGCAGATTCTTGTTCACCGAGTCGATCAGCATCTGCGGATAGGTAATCTCAGTCACCTGTGCATTCTTCTTCAATTCCTTGGCAATCCACTTCAGCGAGTCGTTGTTGGCATAATCCGCTTTCAACTGCAGTTCCACACTGCCCACGAAAGGATTCGTCCCAACAAACTCACTGGGGTCGGCACCCAGTTCCTTCGCCTGTTCCTTCAGCACCTCTTCCTTGCTGATATACGTCAGTCCGTAAACATAATGCCGCTTCTTCAAGTCAGCACACAGCTTCTGCGCCTCCGGATTCGTCATATCCTCAGCGAGCATCAAGGTCACCGTCAGGTTCTCCTTCACGTAATTAGAAAGATTGTGTGCCGTAAGCACAGAGAACACCACCATGCCCAACAGAATGAGAACCATGGCAGTACTTATACATAATGTCACGACCTGCAAACCTCCACGGCGGCGGGTCTTTTTCTTATTCTTAACCATTCAATTTGGCCCTATTATACCTAAATTTAATGCAAAGATACGATTAAGCGAGAACAATTGCAAATAAAAACTTGTTTTCAATTTGCATTGTCGAGCGCAAGTATCTTCTGCAAAGATACAACATCCCATCCCCCTTTTGCAAGCTTTTTAATCAAAATTAACACGATAGAGGAAAAAACTTGAAACCTGAAACTTGAAAATTGAATCTTTTCACTACTTTTGCAAGCAATATGAGCACGATTATCTATCCTTCGCCCATCTTCGGGCCCGTCCATAGCCGCCGTCTCGGCGTCAGTCTCGGCATCAATCTCCTTCCTGCCGACGGAAAGGTCTGCACCTTCGACTGCATCTATTGCGAATGCGGTTTCAATGCCGACCACCGTCCCAAGCAGAAGATGCCTACACGGGAAGAAGTGGCCGCTGCCCTCGAAGCCAAGCTGAAGGACATGAAAGCTAATGGCCCCCACCCTGACGTGCTCACCTTTGCCGGCAACGGCGAACCCACGGCCAATCCACATTTCCCCGAAATCATAGAAGATACCATACGGCTGCGCAACGAGTATTTCCCTGATGCCAAGATTAGCGTGCTCTCCAACGCCACCCTCATCCACCGTCCCAAAATCCATGATGCCTTGATGAAGGTTGACAACAACATCCAGAAGCTCGACACCATTGACCCTATATATATAAATAAGGTAGATCGCCCCGAAGGCGAATGGTATCAGGTAGATCAAGTCATCGAAGGACTCAAGCGCTTCCAAGGTCACGTCATCATCCAGACCATGTTCCTCAAAGGCAACCTTCCCCCTACGGGGGGGACCGAGGGGGGCTCCTACGACAACACCGGCGAAGAATACGTCGCCCCATGGCTCGAAGCCGTGAAAGCCATTGCTCCCCAGCAAGTAATGATTTACACCATCGACCGCGAGACACCCATGCAAGGTCTGCAGAAAGCCACCCACGAAGAACTCGACCGCATCCGAGACCGAGTCCTTGCCCTCGGCATCCCCTGCACCGCCAGTTATTAAGTTAACAAATCGTAAAAATTCGCATTATTGCCTTTTTTGTGTGCAAGAAGTCATTTCTTGTACTAAAATTTTACGAAATCGTTTGCGAAATTTAAAATAATTACATAACTTTGCGGCCGATTATGATCAATCGGCACGTATAGCCTATCGAGTAACAACCTAATTGACAAAATAAATGGAAAAACTATTACGCATGGCCTTCATGGCCCTTTCTTTGTTGGTATGCACTGGTGCATGGGCAGACCACAAATACAGAGACATCAGTGACTTCAACTCTTACCATTCTGAGATTAAAACAAAGATCGACAATGGGCAGCAGATCACTCCTGGTATTCCCACTATGTATATCACAGTGACGAACTATACCAAGAACACGGGAGAGACTGTTAACGGCATAAGTATAGAAAAAGCGACTTCTATGCCCAATCCCCTGGAGAATGACGATCAATTGAACAAATATCTTTTCAAGCGTCAAGGTAATACAGGAGATGAAGATTTTGCTCCATATATGAATGCAACGATAAAGGTAGTTGATGATAGTGAAACAAACAACATAAGTTTCGAAGACGAAACAACGATTAAGGCCCGTGGTAATATGACATGTACGCTCTACAAAAGGCCTTATCGTCTGAAATTCGGGAAGGATGAGAAAGACGAAGCAGGCAATGTAATCAAAAGTCATAAGCACGACCTTATCAATGGTGACAATACATCGGGGAACAAAAAACTTCGCAACTGGGTATTGCTGTCAAATGATAATGATCGCTCACTGATTCGCAATGCCGTCACCTATCATTTAGGAAAATATCTTGGGTTGGCATTCTGCCCGCGTTATCGATTCGTTGAATTGGTCATCAACGGCAGTTATCGGGGAATTTACCAAATAACCGACCAAATAGAACAAGGTTCATCACGCGTACCTATCGACGAAAACACAGGATGGTTGCTTGAATTGAATTCCAACCAGAAACAACTTGAGACCCCTTATGTTGTTCCCCAAAACAATACCGGTGCAAATATAAAAAATCCTGATACTGAAGATTACACCGCAGATCAGACATCAGAACTTATTAATGAGGTAAAAACATATCTTGACAACTTGAAAGCGGCTTATGACAATTATGGCGCATATACAAACCCCAATACAGGTTATCGCGCCTATGTAGATATAGAAGATCTTATTAATTTCTATATCGCTCTTGAACTCACAGGCGACTTTGACGGTCTGATGAGTGTCTATGCCTATAAAGACAACGAGGAAGGAAAAGACCAGAAATTGCATTTTGGTCCCCTTTGGGACAAAGACATTGCTTATGGCAACTATGGCAACAATTCGGGAAAGGTCTGCGATGTGAACAACCAAGGACAGATCTCAGGGTGGTTTAAAGTGCTTTGGAATGACCCTGAATTAATCAGTCAAATGAAAGAGCGCTTCGATGAAGTAAAAGTCGGATTGAAGGCCGAACTTTCTTCAGCCATTACAAATTTATCTACTCTCCTTACCACAGCGAAAGACTATAATTTCGATAAATGGGGAATAAGTGGTCAACAAATGGGCAGTTGGACAACTATTGGCAATCTAAGCTCTTACGATGCATATATTGAAGAGCTACAAAGTTGGCTTCTTACAGGCAGCAATAACCGATTCTTATGGATGGAGAATGAAATCAATAGCGCCGTAGCATCTGCAAACAAGAATAAGACTACTTATACCTATGATGTAAAAGAATATTTGAACAATGACAATCTGTATAACTACAGAAACAAATATGCAGATGTCACGGTAACCAACAGAACATTCTATGCCGAAAAATGGAATTCGGTATGCTTCCCATTCAGCATCAGCGCCACCCAACTGACAAATGTTTTTGGTAATGGATATGAACTTAAAGAATTCAGTGGAGTTTCTTCAGACGGCACTATGCAGTTCACAACACCTGCCGATAATGCAATCATTTCAGAACGACCATACCTCCTGAGATTTACTGGTAGCGACCTCACTACCCTTACATTCAACGATGTAGTAATCTCAGGAAAGCCTTCCAACAATCCACTTAACAACGGATATACCGTATCTTACGATGAAAGCAAGTCGTTCGTTGGAAATATTTTCCAATATTCGGTAGGCACTGACGTTTACCTCATTGACGGTGACGGCAACGTTGTAAGAAACACCTCCGATAACCTTATCGGCTCCAACGCCTATATCGTAAGCACAACAGGCACAGAGGTGACAATCAACATCCTCAACAAAGAGGTAGCTGAACTATCAATAGACATGACGGCAACAGATAATGCAACCACTATGAACGACAAACTGGGCGGCACGTACAACATCACACTCGCAAACCGCGGCAATCTCTTTGCCGACGGCTGGTGCACCATCTGTCTGCCGTTCACCATCACGAAGAAGAACTTCGAAACCGCGATAGGCTACAAAACGAAATTGCGCGAACTGGCCAGCATACAAGGCTCCAGTTTCAACTTTGACAAATTGGCCGACGCAAATAAGACTATGGAGGCCGGTGTGCCCTATCTGATTATGATTGACACCCCTTCAGCCCCCGAAACGACAGTTAGTCTGGACGGTATCACTTTCGAGAACACCAAGCTGGAAGCAACAACAGGCACAAGTGTTTCTCCCCAAACGGGTTACGCTTTTGTGGGTATCCTTGAAGCCAAGCAATTAGCCAATGACGGCACCGAACTCTTTATGGGAGTAAATAGCGAACTATATAAACCAAGCGCCAACTCTGGTAAACTCGGTGGCGGCAGGGCCTACTTCAAGATTCCGAACAAGGCAAGCACCAGCGGAGCAAAGATTAGCGTGATGATCGACGGTATTGTGACATCCATAGAAGAACAAATCAAGAACGCCGTAGAGCCAAAGGATTCAAGAGTCTTCAACCTAAACGGACAGAAGATAAACAGCAGCAACCTCCAGTCGCTGCCCCGCGGCATCTATATCATCAACGGAAAGAAAGTAATGAAATAAAACAAACGGTACAAAAACAATGGAATACATCAAGCCAAATATAAAAATCGTCTTCTATGAAGATTTAATGCAGACCATCACCACATCCAATCCCAAAGAAGGAGATGCCTCAGGTGGTCGCGCCAAGGAAACCACAGACTACGAAGAGGAACCCGAAAAGATAGAAACGGGCATTCCCTCCCAGTATCACAGCATTTGGGAAGACGAAGAAGAGTAATCGTTAACAAGAACGTTAAGTATGTAATACCCCCTCTGGTACCAAGAAGGTGCCAGAGGGGTTAGTTTTTATCATGGCATTTGCATTACTAATGAAAATAAATGGCTAATAATTTTCATTGACAATGAAAATAATTGTTCAAACACTTGCATCAGATTTACGATGAAGAGCATCTTTACTATTATAACAAGAATGTGGAAGTGGATTTCTACCTGCCCGATGAACATACGGTAATAATGTACCTTTGCATACGGTACTGACACCATAAGCATTCGATAAACTACATGTAGTAATACCTCTATTTAACAGCAACAGCAGCTATACCTTCATTTGAAGTATATAGCTGCTGTTGTTCTTTTGTAGCAATTGTAATGCTTACCGTAGATATTGCACCAAATTAAATCCCAAAATCGGAATAAGTAGGCAAATTAACGACTTAAAAAAAGGAATAAGTGGGCAAAAATGCAATTAAAAATATGGAATAAGTGGATTTTCTCTTTGTGGAAAGGGAGATTTTTTATAAATTTGCATCGGATCTAAACAAAAAGAATTATGCTTGAACGTAAATGCAATATTGCAAGACATCAAGAGTATCAATCTTGGCACGGTGTATGAGTCCGTCGTTGCGCAGGAACTTACCGCTCATGGTTTCAAGCTGTATTATTATGACAACAAGAAAAAAGGAGAAGTGGATTTCCTCATAGATGACCATCATCATCTGACTGCTCTTCCGTTGGAGATAAAATCAGGAAAAGACTATACTGAGCATAGTGCGCTCACCAATTTCCTTGAAACTCCTGACTACGGAATAAATCGAGCAGTCGTTTTCTCTAATGAGCGGGAAGTATTTAAGAAGAAAGGTGTAACCTGCTTTCCCATCTATTATTGTATGTTTCTTCAAAATGAACATCGCGACGAAGCGGTAATACTGCCCGAATTGGCGATGCCTCAAGTGGTCGCGCCAAGCAAACCACCGGCTACGAAGAAGAACCCGAAAAGATAGAAACCGGCATTCCCTCCCAGTTGACAAAAGCATCTGGGAAGACCAAGAAGAATAACTGACATTACCTGGTCAAACGAAGAGTTGGGTTTGTAGCGATGCTCTTCCTTTGGCATCTGCAAGAGTGGATACATATAAGCAGACAGGCGATAATAGCCAATGTGTTCAAGGTATCGCTCTGCCTTGACAGAATCATTCACTATCAACCCACGCGATTGAAGCAGGCACACCAAGTCGTGAGCATTGGCATAAGGCTTTTGAAACGGAATTCTATTGTACATAGTATAATAAAAAAACGACCCGCACATTTGAGCATCGTTGAGAGGCTTGGCGGGTTCTAGCGGTGCAAAGGTACTAATAATTATTCGAATCTCCAATATTTCCACATTTTTTTCGTTTTGCCTATACTACTCCCTCCCTATTCAGGGAGGGACGGGGTGGGTCTCCAGATTGGGGTGCGGCTTTAAAGGAGAGAGCCGGAGGCATTTCCCTGCTTGGGTCCTGCTCCGGCTCTACTCATCAATTTCTATTTATTGGCGCAACAATAACAAATCAAAGTACATAAGACGAGTGTCCAACTTGATCTCATCTGTTTTTCCACCCATCGTATAGACAAATTCTTGTTCCTCAGATGAGAAGAGAGGCCTGAAGCCATTCTTCTCATAGAACGAAACTATCATTTGAAACCGTCAATGCACAGACAATCTTAGACGGATCACTATTCAAACGAAAGCAATAAGTCTTCCCCATTAGGTAGTAGGCATAGCGTGTAGCGTCGTTCTGAAAGAAATCATCGAGGTCTGCATTACCACAAGAAAAAGGTTGACAGGTGGCAAGAATGTCATCTGTCAGTTCGTAGAATGTGCAATGATCTATCAAAAAAGCCACGTGCAAATACGTAATTTACAGCATCCCAGCTTTGCTCAGTATTTCATGAGCCATACGGCAGAAAGGATGCTGGTCTTTGTTCTCATTTCCCTTAAAGTCACGCTCTACTTCCTCAGCACGACGACGAAACTCGCGTGCTTCCTTACCTTTAAGCGTGGGAATTGCCTTAATTGCTGTTGCCATAGTTGTATCTCCTTATTCTTTTCGCTGCAAAATTACAATAATAATTTGAATATGCAATGTTTTTGCCGAAAAATCCAACGGGGAGGCGATGGGCTTATTCTTCGGCCCGCTAGATGCTAATGCATATTCTGAGCATGACAAGCATCAACAATTGTTATTACATTTCATAGCCACATTCCGATAAAAAGAGCGAATCTTCTGCTGAGCCCTTGGCTTAACTATATAATCATATAGCATCTTTCTGGTAGATGGCCTTCACATCCTCTTCTATTGCAGCATACAGTTCTTCCACCTTCATATCATGAACAGCTACCTCCTGGTTTATATGCAACACCGTATTGTCATTTATTATCATAACTTCTATATTAGTTTAACCTGCTGCAAAGATACAATTATTTTTTGAATCTCCAAATATTTCTACATTATTTTCATTCTACCTATACTACTCCCTCCCTATTCAGGGAGGGACGGGGTGGGTCTCCAGATTGGGGTGAGGCTTTAAAGGAGAGAGCCGGAGGCATTTCCCTGCTTGGGTCATGCTCCGGCTCTACTCCTCAATTATTGTTATTCTTTACCTGATTCTTAATCTTCTTCGGCTTCGTCACCCCAGATACTGGTGTAATGATCGGGAATGCCTGTTTCTACTTCTTCGAAAGAAGCTTCCTTAGCCATGTCATCACCTTCACCAATAACACCATGCTCAAGGGTTTCTGCCAGGAAAGGCTCTGTAATTACTGTAGTTACCTTAACCACTGGCTTTTCATACATACTTTTCATATCTCTCAAAATGAATTTACTTAATAATTATTTTCTTTCCTCCCTTTACGTAAACTCCCTTAACAGGATTTGCGACCTTAACACCTTGCAGATTGTAGATAGCATCATCGGTGTTCTCTGTCTTCACGTTATTTATACCTGTGGTTCCATACTCATCCTCGAATGGCTCACCGAAAGATTTTGCCAAGAAGGCTGGAAGAGTACGAGGCTTTTCGCCCCAGTCACCATATTCAGCAAAATCTCTTGGCCACTCTTGTTTTCTGAATTCAGATGGATTGATGCCTAAAATCTCTACACCCTTAGGTTCTGCAAAGAGACTATTTGGCAACTTTAAATGAGCTTTGTTCGCACCCGGAGTCATCGACTTTGCACGGAAGAAAGCAACATAATCTGTTCCATCAGTAATGGCGGTAGAAGCATCTTTACCCATGTCTGTCTTGCTATACGGACCCATCACAAAGTTTCTTTCTGCAACTTTACCATCAGAACCAAGTTCATAAGGACCAATCTTTGTACCATCGTTGGCAACCAAGTAGTTCTGCAGATTGATGGTATTTCCGTTGGATTGAGCTGTTCTCGCCGTCCTGTCATAAGGATTTTGCTTCCAAGAAGCGCCTGACAAAATAGGTAGTGCAAACGAACCACTCTCAGCCTCACCGTAGATAATCACACCTGTATTAGCAGGGATACCGAAGATTTCTGTCAGTTTCAACTGATAGGCACCATTTACCTTTTCAACTCCATTTACAATATAGGCACGATAGCACAAAGGAACATAATGCGCAACATTATCGCTGAACGTTCTCAACACTACAGGCTTATCAACGGGTGTACCTTTACCGGGACCAGAATTGATGAAATCCTGCCAACCATTGCCAGAAACCTCATAGTGATTATTCAACCAACTCTGGAACAAACCTGCATCCAATGAAGTTGCAAGATCAAGCTCATGCTGGGTATTCGTGAAGAACTCCTCTGAACCTGCAGGGAAATGCAACGTGGCATAAATTCTCGTTCCGTCTGCCTGGGTCTGTCCCACTGTAACATCCTTGTCAAATGCACCATGTGCAGCGTAAGTATATCCCTCAACAGTCACATCAATAAGATTATCGATTGCTGAATTCTGGAATGCCTGTCCCTCAATATACTTAACAGTTGCAGGTATTGTAATGTCATGTATTGGAGTATCATCAACGGCATGGCCAGCAATATATTCAACAGATGAAGGTATTTTAAATGTAGTTGTCATCTGAAAATTATTATCAAATGTACTTTGACAGAGCGTCTTTACACTTGCGAGTACTGCTATTGAGCAATTGGGGAAATGCTGGAAAGACATACAGTTAGATGTCTTTGTAACTGTTGCAGCCTCATAGGTTTTAGAAGTAGGGTTCCATGCTTGATAATTAACAGTTTCTACTGTTGTCTCAGTAAAAGTGGCACCACTGAAATCTACTTTTGAAGCTTTAAAATAAGGTTCTTGTTCAGAATTATTTTTTCCTTGAAAAGCTTGTAAAGATGAAATTGGCGTATCAGCTGTGGAAATAAAAATCAAGGTATCAGCTGACAACAAAGCATCAGCATTACCGTTAGTGTAAGTAATGTCAGACCAGTTGTCTGAATTTGGAGATTGACTAGTAATCGTCGCAACTTTTCCACCATTTTCACCTGTACTGAACGTTACTGTCCACGCATTTGCGCTAACCACGGCAAATGCGCATAATAAAAGCGTAAATAATTATTTCTTCATAACTTGAGGAGTTTTATAATTTAAAAATTGAACATGCTATCGATTTATAATAGTTTTTCTCTCGTATATGGCATAGCCATAATAAAGTTTTTCCGGGTGCAAATTTAAGGAAAATAATTGAATGTCAATGCTTTTTTATGATTTTTTATCAATAAACGTAAACAAATTTTGACGTACGTCAAGCGTTGTTTTCTGTTTTGTAGAAATATTGAAAATCATGGTATTATTAATTAAAAACAACTGGATTTGCGGGGGATGAGTAGTGAAGGTGAGAAGGGGGTGAAATAAATTCTCGCCAGAATTATTCACATAAGAAAAAATTTTCCTGTTTTTGCTATCACTGCTATCACTAAGATCAGTAAATGATTGGCTTGCAATAAGTTGCTGAGAAAATTATAGTGATAGCACAGGTGATAGCAGTGATAGCAAAATGCCTTCCCGCTGAAAAAATCGCCCCTAAACACTCAGTTTTTCGCATACGCGCTTTTATCTCTCGCAAAACACGCTGTTGTTTCTCGCAAAAGTGCGAGCCAGTTGCAATACTCCTGCAACCCATTGGCAGTAGTACTGCGGAGCCTCCGCAGTACTACTGCGAAGGCTCCGCAGTAATTTAGCATACCATCAGCCACGATCCATTTCACATGAAATCCCACGCCGAGTCATAAGAGTTCACAGAGGTTATATTCACTCTGAAAACTCCATGCACGCTGCGAGAATAATCTCAAAAAACGGGCTTTTTATCATAAAAAAACAGGATTAACCATCAACTTTTTTCAGGATTTCGGCGTTTTGCTATCACTGCTATCACCTGTGCTATCACTAAAAATTTCTCAGCAACTTATTACAAGCCAATCATTTACTGATCTTAGTGATAGCAGTGATAGCAAAAACAGGAAAAAATTATTCATATAAGAATAATATAGGATAGAGTATACTAAGACAAAAATCTTCGAAAATCTACACAATAAAAGAAGCTTAAATCCTGAACTTTTAAAACATTGATCTTCTATCACCACATATAATGCGGAGACACAGAGGTTCATTGTTTGGGCAAAAAGAATTGTTCAAATGTAACAACGTCAACAATACGACAAGAACCGACCTTTCCGAGCACCAGTAAATCTTGGTCACCTGTAACTAAGAAATGTGCATGAGACTCCATAGCAAGAGACAAAAGATAGTCATCGGCCTCATCGCGACAAAGCCTGACAATTTGCTGCGGCTCAAAGTGTTCGCCGATTATCCGCATAAACTCTATAAGAGAGTCCACCTCTTTCTGGGGAAAGTAACGGGCAAACTTCGGTCGTTGGGTGACTTCACGTATTTCTGCCAGCAGTTCATCGCAAACTACCAACAGAACACGCTCGTCACTTAACAAATCCACCAACCGATTTAGCCGTCGCCCTATTAGAAAACTTATCCAGCAGTTGGTATCAACAACTACACGATATTTAGACTTTCTGGGCATAGCGCTTACGTCTTACCGCTTTCACTTCCTTCAAGATGTCCTCCTCAGTAATATCATCTGTACGGAATGTTTCCCTAAAAGAATTCAGTTCCGCCCTGATATTATTGCGCGTCAATGCTCTACCTATCCGCAGCTGAGAGCGGACTGGCATCTGCTGAAGGATTAGCATAAGCTGATCGAAACTGATGTCTATATTTGCATTCATATCTTCTTATTATTTATTTGCTGCAAATATACGATTATTTTTTGAATCGCCAAATATTTCTATGCGATTTTTCTCCCCCTCACTTTTCAGGGAGGAACGGGGTGGGTCTCCTGACTGTGGTGGGTCTCCAGATTGTGGTGGGTCTTAAAAAGAGAACGAGTCTCGCGACTCGTTCTCTTCAGAAACGGAAATTATAGGTATGAATTATATCTTTCCGATAATTCCTAACTTCGTAGAGCTGATGAAGTCCACGATATTCTGAATTTCCTGACTATCGGGAACCTGCTCCTTCACCTGGATCACGGCATCAAAGACGGAGGTCTGGCCGTGGAAAATCAGGCGGTAGGCATTGGCAATATGCTTCTGCGTCTTCTCGTCAACACCATGAGCGGAGAGCACCTGTGCATTCAGGCCGCCATAGCGCACGGGATTGTCGTTGGCCACGATGTAGGGAGGCACATCCTTTGAGACACGGCTACCGCTACTAATCATGGTGCCGATACCGATGCGCACCTGCGGATTGACAATCACGTTGGACGAAAGAATCACGCCGTTGCCGAACTCAGTGTCGCCGGCTACCTTGGAACCGTAGCCAAAGACGCAGCCGTTGCCAACATGGGTATCATGGGAGAGATGAACGCCCTCCATAATGAAGTTGCGGTTGCCGATGCGGGTTTCGCCATCCTTGAAGGTGGCACGGTTGATGACCACGTTTTCGCGGATGATGTTGTCGTCGCCAATGATGAGCACCGTGGCATCGCCGCGATAGCTGAAGTCCTGGGGGATAGCTCCGAGGACAGTGTTCTGATGAACCTTGTTGCCACGTCCCATGCGTGTGCCGTTCATCACGCTGACGTATGGATAGATGATGCAGTCGTCACCAATCTCCACGTCGTCTTCAATATATGCGAAAGGATAGATGGTCACATTGTTACCGATCTTCGCTTTCGGACTGATTATTGCTTTGTCGCTGATCATAGGAAAAAAAGAGACCCACCCCTGCCCTCCCTGTTTAGGGAGGGAGTTTTTACCTTTCACGGAGGTTATAGGGTCATTGTTTTTATTATTTTTCAATTATATAGAATACTGTATCATTGAGAGTAGTTACCTCCCTCCCTATGCAGGGAGGGATGGGGTGGGTCTTATTTACTACCGCCACCCAGTGCCTGATAGAGACTTACCACGGCCTGCATCTTATTGAAGTCGTCGGTGACTTTCGAGATTTCGGCATTGAGCAGGGAGCTCTGGGCCTGAATAACCTCAAGATAGGTGCTGGTAGATGAGCTCACGAGGGCACGTGTGTCCTCGACGTTCTTCTTCAGTACTTCCACGCGATGGGCTTCGAGTTCGCTCTTCTTCTGGTAGGAATTATACTGCACGAGGGCATTCGACACCTCGCTTCCGGCTGAGAGGACAGCGTTCTGCCAGGTGTTGTAGTCCTGCTCATACTGAGCCTTGGCCACCTTCAGTCCTTCGGTGAGACGACCATTCATAAAGATGGGCTGTACCAGGGAAGCCACGGCATTAGCCAGGATCTTTCCGGGATTCACAATCATGCCGCCACCGCTGTTGGTATAAGACCCTGTTCCGGTGATGGTCAGACTGGGATAGAAACGGCTGCGGGCCGTGTTGACATCATAGAAACTGCTTGCCAGGTTCATCTCGGCAGCATGCACGTCGGCACGGTTCTTGAGCAGCTGGATGCCTACGCCCGTAGCAAACTGAGAAGGCAACACCTGATCAGCAAGCTTTCCGCGCTTGATGGTCTGGGCTGGTTGTCCGATGAGCAATGAGAGCGAATTCTCCACTTCACGAATCTGGCGCTTCAGGTCTTCGGCCTGTGTCAGCACGTTATAGTGGCTGGCCTCAGCGCTCTGCACGCTGGTAGAGCGATAACGGCCCAGCTGCATCTGGAGCTTCATCATGTCCCAGGTATCCTTGGTCAGCTTAGACATATCGTCCATGATCTCAACCTGACGGTCGAGCATGAGCAGCGTGTAGTACATATTGGCAATGCCGCTCACGATCTTGGTCTTCACCACAACCTGATAGTCCTTGACGGCCAGGAGAGCCATCTGGGAACTGCGCTTCTGATTGAGCAGATTGCCAAAGAGGTCAACCGTCCATGAAGCATTCAGCGGCATGGAATAAGTCTGCGAAGCCTTGCCGAAATCCCACGAAGAGAGCACGCCCTGCGGGGAGAACGTCACCTGAGGGATGAAGGCCAGCTTGGACATCTTCAACTGCGACTCCGCCATCTGCACATTGAGGGCAGCGTTGAGGAGATCGGGATTATGATCGAGTCCCTGCTGGATGAGGACTTGCAACTGCGGGTCGGTGAACACCTGACGCCAGGGAAGATTCCCGAAGGTGGTGGTGTCGGCCGTAGCCTTCAGGGTATCCACATCACTTACTGCATCGCGGATGATGCCTTTGGTGTTGACCTCAGGACGCTCATATTTGGTATAGATGCCGCAACTGCTGAGGAGGAGGGGAAACAAAAAGACCCACCCCCAGCCCCTCCCTATATGGAGGGGAGTAGATACACCCTTGAGATATTTTGATGTTTTCATGTTTTATTATAATTACCTTATTATATTTATTATCTGACTTGAGCCACTTCCCTCCCCTCCATTTAGGGAGGGGCTGGGATGGGTCCTTACTTCACATAGTCCTTATTAGTTATCTCCAACGGACTGGTATATTGAAGCAGTTCGGTATCCACGTCGGCATCGTCGTCGTCGAACTTCATGGGCTTGAACTTCTCCTGCAGCGACTGGAAGATGACGAACAGGCCTGGCACGACGATAATCTGGAAGAGCGTACCGATGAGCATACCGCCCACGGCAGCAGCACCCAGCGTCTGGTTACCGTTCTTGCCCACGCCCGATGCAAACATCATAGGCAACAGTCCGATTACCATGGCCAGAGAGGTCATCAAGATAGGACGCAGACGGGCAGCGGCACCAAGAATGGCCGACCACGTGATGGCCATACCCGTCTGACGGCGTTCAAGGGCGAACTGCACAATCAGGATGGCGTTCTTAGCCAACAGACCAATCAGCATGATGAGCGAAATCTGCATGTAGATGTCGTTGGCATGGCCGAAGAGCATCGTGAAGAGGAAACAGCCGGCAAGGCCGAAGGGCACGGAGAGCACCACGGCCAGCGGCAGGATGTAGGACTCGTACTGTGCCGACAGGATGAGATAGATGAACATGAAGCAGAGCAGGAAGATCATCCACGTAGAGTTAGAGGCCTTGGCCTCCTCACGGGTCAGACCGCTGAACTCGTAGGAATAACCTGCAGGCAGCGTCTGGGCAGCCACCTCTTCGAGGGCCTTGATGGCTTCACCGGTTGAAACACCGTCGGCCACGGTTGCCTGAACGTTGATAGAGGTGAAGAGGTTGAAGCGGTTGATATTGGACGGACCATAGACGCGCTCCAGATGGCAGAACTCGTTGACGGGTGCCATGCCTGCTCCCGTGCGTACATATATATTATTGAGCGACTGCTCGGTCATGCGCGTTTCGGGTGCACCCTGCACCATGACGCGGTAGAGCTTACCGTAGCTGTTGAAGTTAGAGGCATAGAGTCCGCCATAGTAACCCTGCAGCGTGGAGAGTACCACACGGGGCGAAATGCCGGCCTGCTTACACTTGGCCACATCCACATGAATCATGTACTGCGGATAGTTGGGGTTGTAACTGGTCTGAGCACGGCTCACCTCCGGGCGTTCGTTGTAGGCTTTCAGGAAATCCTGGACTACACCGTAGAACTTGTTGAGGTCGCCGCCAGTACGGTCCTGCATGACCACGGAGATACCGTTAGATGCCGAGTAACCCTGCACCATAGGCGGAGCGAAGGCCAGAATGTTGGCATCCTTGATATGGGCTGTCTTCATGAACAGCTGGGCTTGAATACCCGTCACAGCATCTGGGTCGAGGAAGAAACGGTAGATACCGTCGCCCTGCCAGAGTCCGCTGATCTTCCACCACAGTCCGTGCTGACGCTCCTCGAAGGGTTTCAGCTTGATGATAAACGTGGCCTGGTCGCTACCCGAACCGGCGATGAAGTTGTAGCCCTGCAACTGCTCACGGCTCTGCACAGCGGGGAAGGCTGCGATGATGGAATCCACCTCATTGATGACCTGCTGCGTGCGGGCCACAGAGGTTGCCGGCGGCATGGTGATTGTACAGAACATCACGCCCTGGTCTTCATCAGGCACAAGACCAGTCTTCGTGGTAAACATGGTAACACCGAGTACGATAATACCCAGAATGACGGTGGTAATCACTGCGATAGGCTTACGCACCAGCTTCTGCACGGCATTCTTATATTTTGCGTTCATGGCGTTGAAAGACGCATTGAACGAGGTATGCATACGGTCGAGCATTGACATCTTCTTCTCGTGGCCATCCTTATCATGGGGTTTCAGGAAGATGGCACAGAGAGCAGGAGAAAGCGTCAAAGCGTTAGCAGCCGAGATGACGATGGAGATAGCCATCGTAAGACCGAACTGCTTATAGAAGGTTCCGGTCACACCACCCATGAACGACACGGGGATGAACACCGAGGCCATCACCAGCGTGATAGAGATAATAGCTCCCGAAATCTCGTTCATGGCATCAATTGAAGCCGTCAGCACACTCTTATATCCCAAATCGAGTTTGGCATGCACGGCCTCAACCACCACGATGGCATCGTCAACCACGATGGCGATGGCCAGCAGCAAGGCCGAGAGTACAAGCAGGTTGATGGAGAAGCCCATCAGGTTGAGGAAGAAGAACGTACCGATGAGCGATACGGGAACGGCAATCAGCGGGATCAGCGTGGAGCGCCAGTCCTGCAGGAAAACGTAAACCACGAGGAACACCAGGACGAGCGTGAGGATAAGGGTGAATACCACCTCCTCGATAGAGGCGAAGAGGAACTCCGTGACGTCCATGTTGATGCGGTATTCCAGTCCCGGTGGGAACGACTTGGCCTGTTCCTCAAGCACTTTCTTACAGTCGCGGGCAATCTGCGTGGCGTTAGAGCCAGCCACCTGCTGCACCATACCCATGACCGAAGGCATGTTGTTGTCGCGCATGGCCACGCTATAGGTAAGCGCACCGAGTTTGATGTCGGCCACGTCCTTCAGTTTCAGGGTCTGACCGCTGGCATCGCTTGAGATGATGATGTTGCCAAACTCCTCAGCCGTCTTCAGTCGGCCGGTATAGCGCATGTCGTATTCGAAGGCGACATCACTCTGCTCGCCGAACTTACCAGGAGCGGCCTCGATGTTCTGCTCGGCCAGCACGCCGGTAATGTCGGTAGGCATCAGACCGTGCTGCTTCATCACGTCGGGCTTCAGCCATACACGCATGGAGTAGGTCTTCATACCAGGAGACTGCACGTCGCCTACACCTTCCACACGTTTCAATGCCGGTATGACATTGATATTGGCATAGTTGGTGATGAACTCGTCGTCGTAGCGACCGTCGGGCGACACCAGCGCGTACATAATCACCTGAGAGTTCTGACGCTTCTGCACCTGCACACCAATCTGCGTCACCTCGGAAGGCAGCAGCGACTGTGCCTGCTGCACACGGTTTTGCACATTGACGGCACACATGTCGGGGTTGTAACCCTGACGGAAGGTTATGGTAATCTGTGCCGATCCAGAACCGGCGGTAGAGGTGATATAGTCCATACCCTCCACACCGTTGATGCTCTCTTCGAGCGGCGTGATGACGGAGTTCTTCACCGTCTCAGCATCTGCACCTGGATAGGATGTCCAGACGCTCACCGTGGCGGGTGCGATATTGGGATACTGCTCAATAGGCAGTGATACCAGTCCGATGACACCCAGGATGACGATGAGGATAGAAATCACCGTCGAGAGCACCGGACGTTTTATAAATGCGGTAAATGTCATAATCGTTTAATGAAAAAAGTTATCCTATTACTTCTGCAGTTCCTTGACTATTTCACCGGCGGTCATGGAACCAGCCTGTTCCTTAATCTTCTTCTGATACTGCTCGGGAGTGATGGGCTTGATTTCCATACCATCGGAGAGTTTGGTGATACCGTTGGTGACATACTTGTCGCCCACGTTCAGGCCACTGGTAACGATGTAGCTGTTGCCATCGTTCTGCGGATTGACCGTGATTTCGGTGTATTTCACCTTGTTATCCTTGCCCAGCACATAGACAAACTTCTTGTCCTGCACCTGGCTGACAACGCTCTGCGGAATAACGATAGACTTGCTGTCGGAACGGTTGATAACGACGGAGCCCGAACCACCGGTCTTGAGCAGACGCTCAGGATTGCTGAAGTGGGCAATCATCTGAATCGTACCCGTAGTGGGATCCACCACACCGCTGGCTTTCACCACGCGTCCTTCGTGACCATATTCAGTGCCATCGGCCAACAGAAGTTTTACAGAGGGAAAACCGGCAATGGCCGCATTCATACCACCGGCATTCTTCGACATTGAGAGCATATCTTTCTCTGTGATAGAGAAATAGACCTCCATCGTGCTGTTGTTGGAAACGGTGGTCAACGCCGGCGTGCTGCCTGAACTGACCATGGCACCTACTTTATAGGGAAGGGTACCGATGACACCCGACGTAGGACTCTTCACATAGCAGAACTGCAACATCTCACGGGCATTGGCCAGTCCGGCCTTGGCCTGAGCAAGCTGAGCCATTGCCACATCATAGGCATTCTTGGCACTCGACAGTTCGAAATCGCCAATCACCTTATTCTCATAAAGCTTCTTGGAGTTCTCGTAAGTCAGTTTAGAAGTGTTGCACTGGGCAGTGGCTGTGTTGACAGCTGCCTGAGCCTGACGCACGCTGGCCTGATAAGTCTCGTTATCAATTACGAAGAGCAACTGCCCTGCCCCTACGGACTGGCCTTCCTTTACGCATACGCGGGTGATGAAGCCAGCCACCTTCGGACGGATTTCCACGTCCTGAATACCTTTGATCGTAGCAGGATAGGTGGTCTGCAACTCAGCGCTGCTGACACCTGCCGTCTCAACAGGATATTCATTGTCACCGAAATTCATGCCGCCTTGCTTACCACCGCATGAAACCAGCAGAGCAGCAAGTGCAGCCATCATTAAAAATTTGTTCTTTTTCATACCTATTTTATTATTAATACTTATTATGTCTATCCAAACAGACAGGGTTATCCTTAACCTCGCAATGCGAAAACCAAAAGCTTCGTTTCGGTTTTCAAGATGCAAAGTTACTTTATTTATATGAAGAGAAGGGAATGAAGAATGAAGAATTAACCATTTTTAGTGATAAGAATTAAGAATTAAGAATTAAAACACGGTCAATCCCCAGTTATCGCCTCATTGCCGGCTGATACTTATTCCTGATTTACCGTAAGACCCATCTGGCGGGCTTTCGCCATCAGCAGTTTCATGAGCGGCTCACGCTCGTTGGGTACCTTATTGTCGAGCACGGCATCCTTCAGGCACTGTTTCAGGGTTCCCACCTCACGGGAAGGTTTCAGATGGAACATCTCCATAATCTCATTGCCGTCAACTACGGGTTGCAACAAGCGTTTGTAGTCTTTCTCCTTCAGGTCGGCAATCTTCTCGCGAACCATCCTGAAATTTTCTCGGAAATGGGCCTTTCGCACTTCATTTTTCGAGGTAATGTCGGCTTCGCAGAGTGTCATCAGATCATCGATGTCATCGCCCGCATCATTCACCAATCGGCGAACGGCACTGTCGGTCACTTCCTCATCGGCAATGACAATAGGTCGCATGTGCAAATCCACCAGTTTCTGCACATACTTCATCTTCATATCGAGAGGAAGTTTCATCCGTCTGAAGATTTCAGGAATCATCTTTGCACCCAAAAAGTTATGATTATGGAAAGTCCAGCCCACCTGATTATCCCACCGTTTGGACTTCGGTTTACCGATATCGTGAAGCAAGGCAGCCCATCGGAGCCAAAGGGATGCGTCTTTATCGGCCACATTGTCCAACACCTCCAGTGAGTGATAGAAATTGTTCTTATGGGCTCGGCCGTTGCGGGTTTCCACGATATCGAGGTTGCAAAGTTCGGGAAGGAACTGCTGCAACAATCCCGTATCGTAGAGTTCATAGATGCCACGACTGGGTTTATCGGTCATCAAAATCTTATTGAATTCCTCCTGAATACGCTCCCCGCTGATAATCTGCAGCCGATGGGCGTTGCGAGCCAAGGCATCGCGAGTCTCACGCTCGATATTGAACTTCAACTGGGCGGAGAACCTGACGGCACGGAGCATCCGCAAGGGATCGTCGCTAAAGGTGATATCTGGATCGAGTGGCGTGCGGATGATGCCATCCTCCATATCATAGAGGCCTTCAAAGGGATCCACGAGTTCGCCGAAACGATTCCTGTTCAGGCAAATAGCCAAGGCATTGATGGTGAAATCACGCCGGTTCTGATCATCCTCCAGCGTACCATTTTCCACCACGGGTTTACGGGAATCATGGCTGTAGCTTTCCTTTCGGGCTCCCACAAATTCCACTTCCAAAGAGCCGTACTTCACCTGCGCCGTGCCAAAATTCTTAAAGACGGAGAGATGCGCCTTACGGCCAAGTTTATCTTTCAGCCGTTTTGCTACTTCAATACCACTTCCCACCACGACGACGTCAATATCCTTGGAGGGACGTTCGAGGAAAAGGTCACGCACATAGCCGCCAACCACATAACATTCCAGACCCAGTTCGTCGGCTGCGTCGGAAATCAGATGGAAAATATCTTTATTGAGGATTTCTGCTAATTGTGCGTCACTATAAAGTATCATACCTTTTCTTTTCGGCTGCAAAGGTACGAAGAAGTGAGCAAAAAGCCAAATAAAATTTTGCTTTTCAAAGGTTTTTCCGTACTTTTGCACCCATGAAACCGTATATATTGCTCATCGCATTATGCTTATGCCTTCTCGGTGCGTGCAACCCAAAGCCCAAAGGGCTCACTTACGGAGAACAGAAAGCACAGCGTATCGACTCCATGATTAAAGCGGCAGAACGTGAGATACCGACCCTTGATGCAGAGTTGCAGCAGACATGCCGTCGCTACGATTCATTGTCAGCCATCGTGGAAACACATAGGCAAGCCTTGAAACTCACAGAGAAAGAACTCAATGAGCAGGCAGCCCTGCGGCTACACCGCGATTCGCTGCAGGTAAAATTCGACACACAGTGCGCCCGCATTAGATTCCTCCACCGCAAACTTGACGAGGTCAAAGCCAAGACGACAGAGAGGAAAAAGGCCTCAGAAAGCCCCAAAACCGCAAAATAGCGCGTTTTTTTTTGCTGTCTCATTAAAAATGATTAATTTTGCAACGATTTATACAAATCGAATCATGGCAACAGAAAATCAAAACACTGAAAAACAGTTCATGAACGTGATGGCCGAGTGCCGTGCCCTCTTCGAGAAGAAGCTGCACGACTACGGCGCTTCATGGCGCATCCTCCGTCCGTCATCGCTCACAGACCAACTCTTCATCAAAGCCAAACGCATCCGCTCGCTGGAGATTAAAAAGGAATCTCTGGTAGGTGAAGGCATACGGCCAGAGTTTGTTGCCCTGATTAACTATGGCATCGTGGGACTCATCCAATTGGAAAAAGGCTATCAGGACGTGGTAGATATTACACCCGGAGAGGCCATGGCTCTCTATGACAAACATGCCAAGGAGGCTTTGGAACTAATGTTGAAGAAAAACCACGATTACGACGAGGCCTGGCGCTCCATGCGCGTGAGTTCCTACACCGACTTCATTCTCACCAAAATCCAACGGGTGAAAGAGATAGAAGACCTGCAGGGCGAAACGCTTGTCAGCGAAGGTATCGATGCCAACTACATGGACATCATCAACTATGCGGTGTTCGGAGTCATCAAATTAACGGAGTGGTAAAAACATAATCTCCGTGAAGTGGCTGGTCAACATATGTAGAATTGTGGTAGCGCTGACGTTTATCTTCAGCGGTTATGTGAAAGCCATTGACCCCCTGGGCACCCAATATAAGATAGAAGACTATCTAGAAGCGCTCTCTTTGGCACAATATGTGCCATTCATTTTCACCTTAGGCACCTCCGTGCTGCTCTCAGCTATTGAGTTCTGCCTCGGCATCTTCCTGCTCTTCGCCATCCACAGGCGATCGGCTTCCAAGATATCGCTGGTGTTCATGGTGGTGATGACATTGGTCACACTCTGGCTATGGATAGCCAACCCGGTAAGCGACTGCGGCTGCTTCGGCGATGCCATACACCTCACTAACGGCCAGACGCTGCTCAAAAACATCGTACTGCTGGCCTGCACGGCAGTCATCGCTTGGCGACCATTGATGATGATGCGATTCATCAGCCAGTCCAACCAGTGGATTGTGGTGAACTACACGGTACTGTTTATACTGGCATCCAGTATCTGGAGCCTTTGGACACTACCACTATTCGACTTCCGCCCATATCATGTGGGAGCCAATATACAAAAGGGGATGGAGATTCCCGAGGGGGCTGAACAGCCCGAGTTTGAAACAACTTTCATCATGGAGAAAGACGGGAAACGGCAAGAGTTCACGTTCGAAGAATACCCCGACTCCACGTGGACATTCGTTGACCAGAAGAATGTGCTCATCAAGGAAGGCTACGTGCCGCCCATCCACGATTTCTCCATCCAGACCATTGAGGGAGAAGACCTTACGGAAGAGACACTCAGTAGAAGAGGCTATACTTTCCTGCTCATCTCTCCCCACTTGGAGAATGCCGACGACAGTAACTTCGGTGAGATAGACCAAATCTACGAGTATGCCTTGGAGCATAACTACCCATTTATCTGTCTGACGGCAAGCAACGAGACGGGTATCCAGCATTGGCGCAACATCACAGGAGCAGAATATCCCTTCTACCTGACCGATGAGACTACGCTGAAGACCGTCATCCGCAGTAATCCAGGACTCCTGTTGCTCAAGGATGGTACCATTATCCGCAAATGGAGCCATAATCAGCTGCCCGATTTCGACAAGGCAACAATCCGGCAGGCAACGCCCAATAAAGGAAACGGAGTACAGGAAAGCATTCCTCTGGAAAAGAGCACGCTGGGACAGATGCCCCGAGACTCGGTTCCCTCCAAATTGCTCGCCATCTTCCTATGGTTTGCATTACCCCTGTTCGTCCTTACATTAGCAGACCGCCTCTTTGCATGGACGAAGTGGATCAGAAGGAAACAACAAAACAGCAGTTTATATAAACATTTAAAACCAAAAAGAAAAATGAGAAAGAAAATTGTAGCAGGTAACTGGAAAATGAACATGAACCTGCAGGATGGTATCGCTCTTGCCAAGGAGTTGAACGAGACACTTAAGGCTGACAAGCCCAATTGTGGTGTAGTCATCTGCACACCGTTTATCCACCTGGCCAGTATCGCACAGTTCCTTGATCAGGACATCATCGGTCTGGGTGCCGAGAACTGCGCTGACAAGGAGAAGGGTGCCTTCACGGGTGAAGTTTCTGCCGAGATGGTAAAGAGCACCGGAGCACAGTATGTCATCCTGGGTCACTCTGAGCGCCGCGAATATTACAACGAGACTCCCGAAATCCTGAAGGAGAAAGTGCTGCTCGCCCAGAAGAACGACCTGAAGGTAATCTTCTGCATCGGTGAGAGTCTGGCTGAGCGCGAGGCTGGCAAGCAGAACGAAGTGGTAAAGGCCGAACTTGAAGGCAGTGTGTTCAACCTCTCTGAGGAAGATTTCCGCAAGATTGTCATTGCCTACGAACCCATCTGGGCTATCGGCACAGGCAAAACTGCTACCGCAGAACAGGCTGAGGAAATCCACGCCTATATCCGCAGCATCATCGCCGAGAAGTACGGACAGGCTGTTGCTGATGACACAACCATCCTCTACGGTGGTTCCTGCAAGGCCAGCAACGCTCCTGAACTCTTCGCCAAGCCCGACATCGACGGTGGCCTTATCGGCGGTGCTTCACTGAAGTGCGCTGACTTCAAGGGTATCATTGACGCTTGGAAGAAATAATAAAAAAATAAAAAGGTAAAAAAGTAAGAAAGTAAAATACATAGGCTTATGAACACATATTTGAGTTATTTGATTAAAAAGGTCATTTGGGTTTTACCTTTTTACCTTTTTACCTTTTTGTCATTACCTGCGCAGGCCCAAAATTATCTGGACCACCTGCAGCAGCAGAAAGCAGGACAGGGCAAGGTAACCGTTACGCAGTCGCCAGAAATCACTGATCTTGTCAACGGGAAACCGCAGAATGAGGTGACGGTTGCTCCAGCCAAACCACAAGACAATAAAACGGCACAAGTGCCCGTGAAGCCTGCAACCGGTGTCGTGGGCGATAGTTCTGCCGCACCCAAGGACACCATTCCCGAAGAAAGTGAGGAACCCAAAAAGCGCAGGGTAATTGGCTTCGAGAACAATAACATCACTACCGAAGACGGCACCACCATTGTGGATACCCGCAAGAAAGTGATGCGTAATGCGCGCAAGGTGACTGGCTATCGTATCCAAGCTTTCGCAGGAGGCAACACCCGCGCCGACCGCGTGAAGGCCGAACAGGCCGGCGGAAAGCTTAAGAACGCTTTCCCCGAACAGCCCGTCTATGTACATTTCTATTCACCCCGATGGATTTGCCGCATGGGCAACTACAAGACCTATAACGAAGCTGCCAAACTGCTCAAGAAAGTAAAGTCGCTCGGCTATCCGCAAGCGTGTATCGTGAAAGGTAAAATCAGCGTTCAATATTAAGACATGAATCCAGAAACAGAATTCCGCGACGGATTAGACGAACTCGCGGTTCACTATAAAGACATCCTGGGACTCCTTGGCGAGGACCCGCAACGCGAAGGACTTCAGAAGACGCCGATGCGCGTGGCCAAGGCTATGCAGATTCTGACGCGCGGCTACTCTCAAGATGCACACAAGGTGCTCACCGATGCCCTCTTCGAAGAGAAGTATAGTCAGATGGTTATCGTCAAAGACATTGATTTCTTCTCGATGTGCGAACACCACATGCTTCCTTTCTACGGTAAAGTCCATGTTGCTTATATCCCCAACGGCTACATCACCGGACTCAGCAAGATTGCCCGCGTAGTGGATATATACAGCCATCGTCTGCAGGTGCAGGAGCGCATGACGCAGCAGATTAAAGACTGCATCCAACAGACCCTTCATCCGATGGGCACCATGGTTGTCATCGAGGCCAAGCACATGTGCATGCAGATGCGTGGCGTGGAAAAACAGAACTCCATCACCACCACTTCCGATTTCAGCGGTGCCTTCAATCAGGCCAAGACGCGAGAGGAATTCATGAACCTCCTGCGCGGCGAAAGCAAGCGGATTTGAATCAGAACGTCATCCTCACATAGAAGCGGATACCGTCGCGATGGGCTGTGGGGAGATCCAGATAAGTCAGTCGCCTAACATACTCCACGTGGACAAGCTTGAAGATATTGTGAATGCCCAATCGCAGTTCCACGTAAGGCCTCTTACTGTCCATCATGTACATACAATCAGGAAGTTCCGTACGGTTCTTCTCCGTGAGGTCACCCCAGAGACAGCTCACGCCTATGAACTCACGCCATTTCAGCTTTCTCAGCAGCGGAATGCGGTTCAGGATTTTTCCGTTCAGGTCCCATCCCACCATTAGCGAGGCAAAGCGGTCGTTCAGGAATTCCATATTATTAATAAGGTTGAACGTCTCGCGCTCGGAAATATACGACAGGTTGGAAGCAGGCACCAGCAGCATATAGTAAGGCACTTTGTTCCACTCAATACCACCCTTGAGGAAACAGTCCACCTTTCCCCAGTTATGAGGAATCCAGAAACGTTTATAAATTGTTGCTTCTGTGTAATTATGCTTAAAGTCGGAGCCTAGGAGATTCTTGAAACCTATGGTATGGACGATTTCGAAGGTAGGCTTGTCGAAATTGATGGTCAGACGGCGCTGTTTCGTATTCACATAGGTCTCACCGGGGGCAAAGAATACACGTGCCGTAAGTTCCGTGTTGCGGAACTTCAGCGGATTGGGATCATTCAGCCTGACATGCTCTGCAGCCCAATCGCCCAGGATCTCGTTTTCCTCGGTCTTAAGTCCTGCAGTGAACTTAAAGCCGTTCTCCGTCTCCCATTCGAAAGTCGCCTGCTGACGATTATAGAACATCATTCGCTCTATCTTCGTCCAGCGCAGGGCCACCAGGAAGTTATCCTTGTCGGTAGGTAAGAAGCGGTCGGTAGGCGTACACACGTCGTAGCTGCTACTGAGCGTGATGGTTCGTTTCGGGAACTCGCGTGGCAGATAATCCTTCTCATTGAACGAGTAGGTCACTTCTCCCAGATAGTAGTTCTTCTTGCTGCCCCAACCATGAGCATAGTAGCCACGGAAGAACCAGTGTTTGTTCAGATTCGAAGTGCTCTGCGCAGTCATTCTCGTACGGAATCCGTCAATGCTGTTATGCGTGAAGATTGTGTTCACCGGTCCGATGTCGATTTTCGACGGCTTACCCGTCTCAACAAAGTTCTCGATAAGTGCTTTCAACACGAAGATGACTGGCTTGAAACCTTTCAGATTCATGATACGTCGCTGGAAATCGTCCATGCCACTCTCACCCTTGGTCAGCTCTACAGTCCGGTATTTCTCCCAGAAACTGTCATCCCGCATACGGGCGGAAGATTCCACCACCTCTTTGCGCTTACCCTTGAAGAGCCGTGCCGGCATTTCGTCGAAGCCATAATCCTGATTGCGCGTATTACGCACCACTAGGAAACGCCCTACTTTTTTCACCAGACTCATCTCCACGTACATATCATCTTGGGAGAGCACCCAGTCTCCCGTAGGCAGTTGCGTATATTCTTGTTCAACGCAAAGATTGTCCACAAAGTTCACGTCACTCTTCTTCGGAATGCGCAGCGTCACCTTCCTCACGTGGAGTGAACTGTCTTTCAGGATATAGAGGTCACCACTGAAGCCAAAATCCTGCTGGTTGTTGGGCATAAACTGCAGGTGATAGCAAGAGTCGCGATCCACAGCCACCGTGTCGGCAATATAATAACGATAAAACGATATGGCATCATTACCGATAGGCGAAGTAAAAGGGAACTGCAGCAACCTCACGTGGTCGTCGTAGATATCCACGTCAGTGAACACATCCTTAATAGCGATATCCAGGATATCGCCCGTCTCGAAAAACTGGTTCACGCCCTGGCTGGTCTGTCCCATCACGATATGTCGTTCACTCTTCGGATTCTTCCTGTATAGATGGCTGGTCACTGTCTCATTGATGTTCAGCGGCAGGATGTACTTTTGATTATAGGGTGAGAACTCCACTTGGTCGGCCAGCCACGAATGCTTCTGAAAGACCTTTCCCTCCAGCGTCTTCTGCGTGATGTCGTTCATCGAGAAGGTGATCTTCTGATATTGAGTCCAGTGACAGTTGTCATGGCGGTAAATACCCGGTTTCTTCTTTGCCGCTATCACGCGCCGCATCAGTTCCACGGCAGGGTTGTCCTTACGACGATAGCGCTGCCGCTTAGTCTTGATGGTCACGTTTTGCAGCATCTTTGTGTCTGCTTTCATCTTCACATCCAATCGGTCGGGTGTACTGCTGCTTATGCTGATGGTCTTTGTGGTATAGCCAACGGCTGTCACCGTGATCTGCTGTCCGTTATGGCGCGCTATCTTGAAGTGGCCTGCCGCATCGGCTACGCTGTGTACCTTCAGGTTCTTGTATGAAACCGTGGCAAAGGGAATCGTGTCACCCGATTCTGCATCGATGACATATCCCACAATCTGCGCCCCAGCCATCAGTGAGCAAAGGCAACACAGCAACAAAAATAAAAATCTTTTCATCAATCTTTTTATAACAAGGGTGCAAAATTACGCATCATATTCCAATTTCTCGTGTCCTATTTTACCGCGAATATGTCTATTTTTTATCTTTTTGCACAAATAAAACAAAATTAACGGAAAAATGACCATGAAAATACCCTATTCTTCCTACCTTTGAAACCAAATCAAATCATCCTTTCTATGACAAAAGAAAACAAATATCAGGCGTTAATGCCACAAATCAAAGCCCTCATTGAGGGTGAAGACGACAGCATCAGCGTGATGGCCAATATAGCTGCAGCCCTCCGTGAAGCGATGTCCTTCTTTTGGGTAGGCTTCTATATTGTGCATGCCGACGGACTCCACCTTGGTCCCTTCCAAGGAAGCGTCGCTTGCTACCGCATTCCATTCGGTAAAGGCGTCTGCGGCACAGCCTGGCAACGCGGAGAGACCATCATCGTGGACGATGTCGAACAGTTTCCAGGCCATATAGCCTGCAGCAGCCTCAGTCGTTCTGAGATTGTCGTTCCTGTCAAAAATGCCTCTGGCGAGGTCACCGCGGTCTTAGACATCGACAGCACCGACCTTTCTTCATTCGATGCCACGGACCAATATTGGCTGGAACAGATTACTTCACTGCTTGTCCTGCCTCAGAGATAGTTTCGTTATTTTTTGAAATTGCAAACAAAGTAGAAATGAAAGTCTTACTCATCAACGGAAGCCCCCACGAGAACGGTAATACGCGAAGAGCCCTCGACGAGGTTGCAAAGACCCTCCAAGAAGAAGGAATAGAAACCATATCCGTGAACCTGGGCAAAAATGCCGTACAGGGTTGCATTGCCTGCGGATGGTGCGGCCGAACCGGACGCTGTACCTACAACGACGCACTCTACACGGAAATAAGAAACGTCATAGCCGATGGTATCGACGGACTGATCATAGGCTCACCCGTCTATTACGGAGGTCCCAACGGTTCGCTCTGTGCTTTGATGGACCGTATCTGTTACTCACTCAGCCGCTATCTCATGTTCAAACCTGCTGCCAGTGTAGTGGTTTGCCGCCGAGGCGGAGCAACGGCAGCCTTCGAGCGACTGAACATGTATTTCACGATGCTCAACATGCCCATAGTGTCATCGCAGTATTGGAACATGGCCTACGGCCACACCGCGGGAGAGGTAGCCCACGACGAGGAAGGCATGCAAACCATGCGGACGCTGGGACGCAATATGGCATGGATGATACAGCGGCTGAATGTTGCCGAGGATGGACACCCGACTCAGGAAATCCCCATGCGGACAAATTTTATCAGATAAAGGCATTAAAATGATAAACAAAGTAATACAACTGGTAAGGAAAGCATCTGAGAAGATGCTTACCGACACCTTCGAGATAGCCCAAAAGGAAGGATTTGCAAATATCGTTACATCTTCTGACCTCGCCGTCCAGAACGCCCTCAAAGAAGGCCTTGCCGCACTGCTTCCCGGCAGCGGCTTCCTTTGCGAGGAAGAAGACCGCCATCAGCTGGGAAAGGAATACACATGGATCATCGATCCCATCGACGGCACAGCCAACTACAGCCGCGGCATCGACCAATGCGCCGTCTGCGTAGGACTGAAGCATCACGACGAGATGGAACTTGCTGTGGTCTATCTACCACGTACTGAGGAACTTTTCTCGGCGGTCAAGGGTCAGGGTGCTTACCTAAACGGCATGCCCATCCACGTATCTTCCCGTCCGTTTGCTGATGCCGTCATGAGCACAGCCCTACCCGTATATCACAAGGAATACGCTGATCTCTGTTCTGAGATCATCAGGGAAACCTTCAAGCAGTGCAATGACATCCGGCGCTTCGGGGCCGCCGCCCCAGAACTCTGCTATCTGGCCATGGGGCGAACAGAACTCTATTTTGAGTACCTGCTGTCACCTTGGGACTATGCGGCCGCATCACTGATAGTAACCGAGGCAGGAGGCATCGTAGCCGGCCTTGACGGTCATCAGCCTGCACTGACACAGCCCACAGGAATCCTTGCCGCCAACAGTGATGCCAACCTGCAACAGTTGCTGTCTATTGTTCAATACTACAGCAAGAAGAAAAACCAACGTTATAGCGACTAAACTTGCCTGGGCTGTAACAGACTTCTTTGGCAGATTCAACAACTATATATAATTTCGCAGCGTCGAGACAATACATTTTCTAAAATATGAAACAGGAAATCAATCCCAAAGAGACCAGTCGGGCGATGGCGTTCGAATTGTGGATGGAGTCGCCCATGCCGATGGTGACACTCGTGAAGACCTTCGACGTGACGCGGCTTCGTAAGGCCAGCAGACGGCGCGGACTGAAATTCAACATGTTGCTGTGCTGGTGTATCGGAAAGACGGCCTCAAGGATAGAGGAGTTCTATATGCTCCCCCACGACGGGAAACTATACAAATACGACCGCATGGCCATCAACATGATTGTGGAAAACATCAAAGGCGGACTCAGTTTCTGCGACATTGCCGTCACCGACGACCTGGAGCAGTTTAACGCCAATTACCTGCATCTGACAGAGACCATTCGCCAGACCTGCCAGGACATCTTGGACGAGAATGCCGTCATTGTGGGCACTTCAGCCGTGACGGGAACGGAGCTCGACTGCATCGTCAACCAGTACAGCGGCATCTTCACCAATCCCTTCCTTGCATGGGGCCGATATCGCAAAGGCTGGCTGAAAACCACGCTCCCCATCTCCTTCCAATTCCATCATGCACAGATGGATGGCAGCCATGCCGCACATTTCCTGGAGGAACTTCAAAAGACCATCAATATGGTAAAATAAAAGAAATCCAAACTACTGATAATCAGCGGTTTGGATTTTCATTTGGTCGGGATTACTGGACTCGAACCAGCGACCTCGCGCCCCCCAGACGTGTGCGCTACCAACTGCGCTAAATCCCGATCCTTTGCGTTTTGCGGATGCAAAGGTAAGAAGTTTATTGGATATTTGCAAGTTTTCTCGCCATTTTTTTTGTTTTTTTCGTTTTTAACCCCATTTGAGGGTATTCGTCAGAATGATAAATATTGTTATTTGATGCGGTGGATATAAAATAAATTAGTAACTTTGCAGTATTATATATAAATATGGTTTAGACAAAAAGACTATGCGTTATACTTTGAAAGCGCCTGAACGGCTGAAAGCTACCGTGACGCTGCCTGCCTCGAAAAGCATATCCAACCGTGCACTGATCATTTCTGCACTGTCGGGAAATATCGTTACTCCCCAAAACCTGAGCGACTGCGATGACACGAACGTCACCGTGAGAGCCCTTCGCGACATGCCTTACGAAATTGACATTATGGCCTCGGGAACGGCCATGCGTTTCATGACGGCCTATCTGAGCGTGACCGAGGGGGAGCATGTGCTCACGGGAACGGAACGCATGAAGCACCGCCCCATCAAGGTGCTGGTGGATGCACTGCGCTATCTGGGTGCCGATATTGAATACATGGGCGAAGAAGGATTCCCACCGCTCCGTATCCGCGGACGCAAACTTGACGGCGGGCCACTGGAGATTCCCGGCAACATCAGTTCACAGTATATCTCGGCCCTGCTGATGATCGGACCGGTGCTGGAGAACGGGCTGGAGCTGACGCTTACGGGCGACATCATCTCTCGCTCATATATTGACCTCACACTTCACACGATGCACGACTTCGGAGCCACCGTGGAATGGAAGGACATCAAGACCATCAAGGCAGAACCCTGCGGATACCGCCAGCGGGAATATCTCATTGAGAACGACTGGAGCGCAGCAAGCTACTGGTATGAGATGATGGCCATCCACAACAATCCCGGCGACGAAATCATGCTGACAGGACTGGCGGATGCTTCGCGTCAAGGTGACTCCGTGGTGAAATACCTGTTCTCGATGCTGGGCGTGAAGACAATCTTCGAAAGCAAGGAACCCGGCGTACCCACGACGGTAACGCTGAAGAAGCTGCCCAAGCGTCTGCCGCGTCTCGACTATGATTTCATCAATCAGCCCGACTTGGCGCAGACGTTCGTAGTGAGTTGCTGCGCGATGAACATCCCCTTCCATTTCGTCGGACTCTCCACGCTGAAGATCAAGGAGACCGACCGCATCAAGGCCTTGAAGGCTGAGATGCGCAAGCTGGGCTATGTCATCGAAGACCGCAACGATTCTGAACTGTTGTGGGACGGTGAACGCTGTGAGCCCTCTCAGGAGCCCATCGACACCTACGAAGACCATCGGATGGCACTTTCGTTTGCTCCCTTCAGTTTCGTGTGCGAAGGTTTGTGTATCAACAATCCGCAAGTGGTCACGAAGAGTTACCCGAAGTTCTGGGAAGACCTGAAGATGGTAGGGTTCCAGATCATCGAAGAATAGAACCGTTTGTCTTTTAGTCCGTAAAACATCCAATATGACATTTGTACTGATCTGCATCGGAGCACTCATTCTGCTGGGTGGTGTGGCAGCACTCCTCTCAAGGGGCGACGACACGCCCATTCAGCAGGGGCACGACTGCAGCACCTGCCTGAGCCGCGACGACGGTTCCTGCAAAATCAAATGTCTGCTGGACGATTTGAAGGAAAAAGGAGAACAGCCTAAATCCTCTCTGTCTGGGGAGAAACTGCAATCCAGAGAAACACCCGACTCAAAAGCAAACAAGGACTCCCTCCATAAACAGGGAAAGGCTACGGTGTGGCTCCTTGTCTCACTCTTATTACTCATCGCTTCCTGTTCCACGGAGAAGAACACATCGCAGTCGCGCTGGTGGCATTCGTTCACGGCACGCTACAACATCTACTACAACGGCAACCTGGCCTATATCGACGCTGCCCTGGAGAAAGAACAGGGCAACAAGGACAACTTCACCGAGTTGATACCGCTCTACACCGTCAGCAACAAGAACTCGAAAGAAATCGGCAAGGGCAATTTTGACAGGGCCATCGAGAAATCGAAGAAAGCCATCAAGCTGCACAGTATCAAGCGGCGTCCCACCTGGAACAAAAGCCGCAAGAAGACCGAACGCGACATCGAGTGGCTCTCACGCAGGGAGTATAACCCTTTTCTCTGGAAAGCCTGGATGCTGATGGGGCGTTCACAATTCCACCAGGGAGCCTTCGACGAGGCGGCCTCTACCTTCGCTTATATGTCACGCCTCTACCACACGCAACCAGCCATCTACGGTAAGGCCCGTGCCTGGCTGGCCAAATGCTATATCGAACAAGACTGGCTCTATGACGCCGAGGACGTAATAACGAAAATGAAGCGCGACTCGCTCGACTGGCGAGCCGTGAAGGAATGGGACTACACCTATGCCGACTATTATATCCATACAGGTCGCTACGCCGAGGCTATCCCTTACCTGAAGAAAGTGATCAAGCACGAGATGCGCCGCAAGCAGAAAGCACGCGAGTACTATCTGCTGGGACAGCTCTATGCTACCCTCGGACAACGGGAGAATGCCTATAAGGCTTTCCGCCATGTGGTGCGTATGAATCCACCCTACGAACTGGACTTCAATGCCCGCATCGCCATGACGGAAGTGATGGCGGGCGGCAATCCAAAGAAGATGATCAGCCGACTGAAAAGAATGGCCCGTTCCGACAAGAATGCCGAATACCTGGATCAGGTGTATTATGCCATGGGCAATATCTACCTGATGCAGAAAGACACGACGGGAGCCATAGGGGCCTATGAAAAAGGTAACGAAAAGGCTACCCGCAGCGGTATTGAGAAAGGTGTGCTCCTGCTACATCTGGGCGACCTCTATTGGGCCAAGGAGAAGTTCAGCGATGCTAAGCGCTGTTACGGCGAAGCCATCGGACTGCTCGACAAGGACCGCAAGGACTACAAACAACTCGACGAACGCTCCAAGGTACTCGACGAGTTGGTGCCCTTCACCGAGGCCATCCATCTGCAGGACTCGCTGCAAGTGCTGGCAAAACTCCCCGAGAAAGAGCGCAACGAAGCCATCGACCGCGTGATAGAGGCCCTGAAGAAGAAGGAAAAAGAAGAACGCGACCGCCAGGCGGAGGCCGACGCTCAGTCGCAACTTGCACAGCAGAACGCCATCGGCAACCGTAACAACCAGACCAACACCCCTACCCTTCCGACGATGAATTCCCGAGGGAATGACACCTGGTACTTCTACAACCCCATGACCGTTAATCAGGGAAAGCAAGCCTTCCAGCGGCAGTGGGGAAAGCGTGAGAACGTGGACAACTGGCAGCGTATCAATAAGACCGTCGTGGCTGATGCCACACAAACGGAACAATGGACCGACGAGCAGCGCGACTCGCTGGCACAGGCGGCAGCCGTGGAGGATTCGCTGAAGCAGATTACCGACAGCGCCCAAAACGATCCTCATAAACGCGAATACTACCTGAAGGACATCCCCTTCACCGAGGAACAAGTGGAAGCCTCCAACCTGATTATCATGGACGGACTCCACCACAGCGGCGTCATCTTCAAGGACAAGCTCAACAACCTCCGTCTCGGAGAAAGGCAGCTGCGAAGACTTACCGACCAATACCCCACCTACGAGAAGATGGACGACGTGTTCTATCATCTCTACCTTTTATACATGCGTAAGGGAGAGCCACAGATGGCCGACATTTGGCTCAGCAAACTGAAAGCCGATTACCCCGAAAGCCAGTGGACCACCTTGCTCACTGACCCATACTTCGTAGAGAACGCCCGCTTCGGCACCCACATGGAAGACTCTCTCTATGCTGCCACCTACGAAGCCTTCAAGGCTGACCGCTTTGTCGAGGTGAAGTCAAACACGGCCCTCTCCGAAAGACGATTCCCCATGGGCGCCAACCGCGACAAGTTCATCTTCATCGGAGGTCTCAACAAGCTGAATGGCGGCGACAGCCAGGGTTGTCTCACCGACATGCAGACCGTGGTTGAGAAATACCCCACCAGCGATGTCAGTCCTATGGCCGGTATGATTATCAACGGCGTAAAGGCAGGACGCAGACTCCACGGCGGCAAGTTCGACATGGGCGACGTCTGGGAGCGTCGCAGCTATGTGCTCTCCGACAGCGACTCCATTGCAGCCCGCGTCTTCGAACCCGAGCGCGATGCCAATTTCATCCTCCTCGTCGCCTATCAACCCGATTCCGTCAACGAGAACCAGTTGCTCTTTGAAATGGCGCGCTTCAATTTCACCAACTTCCTGGTGCGCAACTTCGACCTCACGTTCGAAGACCTTGACGGATTACGTCGCATGCGGCTTGAAGGATTCCGCAACTACGACGAGGTGCTCCAGTATGCCCGCCTCCTCTATCAGCAGGAGAACATCACCTCCCTTTTGCAAAAAGCGCGCATCATTATCATCAGCGACAAGAATCTGGAACTCTTGGGCACACGGTTCAGCTACGAGGACTACGACAAGTTCTACGAAGAACACTTCGTACCGCTGAAGATCAGTACCGTGCGGCTGCTGACCGAACCAGCCACTATCGAATACGAGAAAGAACCCGAAGCCCCAGCCAGCGAACAACCGGCCGACGACGGCAACGGACTCTATAACGGCGGCGTGCTCAACAACGAGACGCTCATCGACCTCGGTATCGAACAGCCCGAAGACAATTCCACCTTCGATATTCCGACAGATGAGCCAGCACCAGTACAGCAACAGCCAAAGCCACAAGACATTGACATTCCACAGTCTGAGGCTCCCAAGACAGAGATTCCACAGCCTGAGGCTCCCAAGGCAGAGACTCCAAAGCCTGAACCGGTAACGGTTCCAAAAGCAGAGCCAGCGGTTCCCGTCCAGAAGCCAGAGCCCGTTGATGACGGCACGATTGTGATACCCACAGAACCTGCCCCCAGGCCGCAGACTCCTGCCATCGAAAGCGGCACCATCGAAATACCGGCAGTTGCACCGGCGCCCCAACCGCAGGCTCCTGCCATCGAGAGCGGCACTATCGAGATTCCTGCCGAAGCCCCAGCTCCAAAGGCAAGTCCCAGGGCAACGGCTCCTAAGCCAGCTGTTTCCGGCAATTCCAATGCCAAGCCAAAGCAAGGCGCAGCGACAAAGACCACCGCCAAGCCCGCAACGACGCAAAAGCCTGCCACGCAGCCCAAGAAACAACCCGCCGTGGAAGACACCGGCATCGACTTCGGCGATGGATTTGGCAGTCAGAACAGCCCCACCACCCAAAAGGCAGAGCCCAAGAAAAAGAAGCCCGTCATCGACCTCGAAGACGAGTACTACGACCTCGAAGGCTTCTGAAGACCCTCCCCCAGCCCCTCCCTGAATGGAGGGTCTCCGTATCGAATTTATAAACTCTCTATATATGACAAACGGACTATTATTATGGGTTGACGACGAGATTGAACTGCTCAAGGCCCACATCCTTTTCCTCGAGAAGAAAGGCTACGAAGTGGTTACCGTCAGCAACGGTAACGACGCCATCGAAGAATGCCGTCAGAAGACCTTCGACCTGATTCTCCTCGACGAGATGATGCCCGGTCTCAGCGGTCTCGAAACGCTCCAGTACATCAAGGAGATACAACCTGCCACGCCCGTGGTGATGTGCACCAAGAGCGAGGAAGAGAATATCATGGACCAAGCCATCGGTTCCAAGATTGCCGACTATCTCATCAAGCCCGTCAATCCCTCACAGATCCTGCTGACGCTGAAGAAGAACATCCATCAGCGGCAGATTGTCACCGAAGTCACCCAGACTGGCTACCAGCAGAACTTCGGGCAAATCTCCATGCAGATAGACAACTGCCAGACGTTACAAGACTGGATAGACGTCTATAAGCGCCTCGTCAGATGGGAACTGGAACTCAGCAACACCGACTCCTCCATGACCGAGATGCTCAGCATGCAGAAAGAGGAGGCCAACAACGGATTTGCCAAGTTTGTCAAGAAGAACTACCTCAACTTCATAGAGCAAGGCTCATCACGCGACATCACCCTCTCACCCGACATCTTCAAGAAGCATATCTTCCCCCTGCTCAACGATGGGCAGAAAGTGTTCCTCATCGTGGTCGATAACTTCCGCTACGACCAGTGGCGCATGCTTGCCGAAGAGATTGGCGACCAGTTCGACATCGACGAACAGCTCTACATGACCATCCTCCCCACCGCCACACAATACGCCCGCAACGCCATCTTCTCCGGACTGATGCCCAACAAGATTGCCGAGATGTTCCCCGAACTCTGGGTGGACGAAGACGAAGAGGAAGGCAAGAACCTCAACGAGGGCCCACTCATCCAGACCCAGATAGAGCGCTACCGCCGCAAGGACAAGTTCTCCTACCACAAGGTGAACGACTCTCAGGGAGCCGACCGTCTGCTACAGCAATTCAAGAACCTCTCGCAGAACGACCTCAACGTGGTGGTCATCAATTTCATCGACATGCTCTCCCACGCCCGCACCGAGTCGAAGATGGTGCGCGAACTGGCCAACAACGAAAGTGCCTACCGCAGCATCACCCTCTCGTGGTTCCGCCACACCGTACTCTCCGAGCTCTTCAAGCTCCTCTCCCAGAGCGACTACACCGTCGTGCTCACCACCGACCACGGCTCTATCCGCGCCAACCGCCCCGTGAAGATCATCGGCGACCGCAACACCAATACCAACCTGCGCTACAAATTGGGCAAGAACCTCAACTACAACCCCAAGGAAGTCTTTGAAATCAAAGACCCCCGCAAGGCTCATCTGCCCGCACCCAATATCAGCACGGCATACGTATTTGCCACAGGCGACTCCTTCTTCGCCTACCCCAACAACTACAACTACTACGTGAGTTACTACAAAGACACCTTCCAGCACGGTGGCATCTCCATGGAAGAAATGCTCGTGCCCCTCATCACCATGCGCGGAAGAAAGAAATGAAGGATTAAAGAATAAAGAATAAAGATGAAAGATTAAGGATTAAAGATTAAAGATTAATGGTTAAAGATTAATGGTTAAAGATTAAGGAAAATGGAAAAAACAATCAAAATAGCCAACCAAAACACCCTCCCCTCAGAAAAGGGGGAAGGAGTAAGCCTTCGTGAGGCAGCCCGCCAGTTCATCACCGCCAATGGCCTCATGGAAAACAAAGGTCTCGTCATAGCCTTCTACGGCAAGATGGGCGCCGGAAAGACCACCTTCATCAAGGCCCTTTGTGAAGAACTGGGTGTTGAGGACGTCATTACCTCCCCCACCTTCGCCATCGTCAACGAATACAGCCTCCCCCTTGGGGGGAGGTTGGAGGGGGCTCTTTATCATTTCGATTTCTACCGCATCAAGAAGCTTGAGGAAGTCTATGACATGGGCTACGAAGACTATTTCTACAGCGGCAACCTCTGTCTCATAGAATGGCCTGAGCTCATCGAAGAACTCCTGCCCGAGAATGCCCTCCGCGTCACCATCGAGGAACAGCCCGACGGCTCCCGCACCATCGCCTGGTGACCATCATTCTAATGCTCACAGGGGACAGGCCCCTTGTGAGCATTGTACTCAAATATGAACGAGGGTCCCGTTCACGCGGGCTTATCATTTAGGGTGTAATCTTGTAATCGCTTCAGGATGAACACATGAACAAGGTTGACATGTTCACGTTTATTTCAGCCATAATGAACTAAAAGAATCAATATCTAAATCCAACCTGTTATTGTTACGAACAAACCATTTGATGTATCCTGGATCTTCAACATATACTTCTTTATATGTTTTGCCCTTGTATTTGCCGAATGTGATGACATCTTCTATTTTTGCCTTTGGGAAAATCCGGTCAATCTCATTGTGGGATTTTTCTTCAGCATGTTCATCGTCCACCGTGATGCCGATTAGAGCTGGAAGGTCGATTCTATAATAGGGGTCACTCTCCATAATCCAAAAAATGTATTTCGGGTCTTCTTTGTAAATCTCAGCAAACGTTTTACCCATATGCATCCCAAATGGGATGGTTTCGTCTGCCTTGTGCACTGGAAATATCTCATCCATGTTGGCTCCTGGTACATCAACCAAAGCCCATTCTCCACAACCTGCACATGGAATCTCGCCTTTGTTGTCTGGATAAGCCTCCTTCATATACTCATCATTGCGGACATTGTCAATAAGGCAGTAGCCGTAAGCTTTACCATATTTTCCTCGTGGTTCTACACGCTCCACCATGAATGTCCTTCCCTCCTTGTTGTAACGGAAATCTACATTCACCGTCCGTGTACGTTTTACTTGAAAAGGGACTCGTCTGCCGATGTTGTAGTAAATATTGAAGATATTGTCATGAGGGTACATATGCTATAAATCTTTTTCTTGAACACCAGAAATGTGTTTGAACAAATCCGCCAGAACGTGGAACATAATATTTAGCAAACTTATTTCAACGTTTTATACAAGTAAATTGAGCGTTGCTCGAGTATGGGAAAAGCACGCCATTGCTTTTTAACTTTCCTGATTGGTGTGTATTGAAACGGAGAACATTTCCCGTAAGTGTAGCAGGTTCAAATGTCGTGGTCATATATTCTCCTACACCTTGATCAGTAGTTCCTTTAAGATATAAAGTATTACCCACAACTTCTCCAGTAGTTTTGATATAACCAGTTACAGTTGCTTGCGAGCCATCTACTTTTATTCCTATAACTCCAGTTTTAGTTATAGTACCCGTAGTATTACCCCACACCATATTTTCTACAACACTAGCATCATAGATACCTGAAAAATCAACATCGTCGTCATCACTACTGCATGCAGAAATTAGTACAGCTGATAATATCATCAGCGTTAATCTACTTATTTTTTTGATACCTTTCATGTTCATTCTTATATTGTATTCTTAATTTTATCGTTGATTTATTCTGCAAAAATAGCAATAAGAATCGAGAAATGCAAGCGCAATTGGGATTTTTGTCAGATTCATGTAGATTTATTCTCATGTTCAGAGGGCGTGCTTCTGATGGGCTGAAGGGCCACTGAAAGGGGGGTGTTTCTATGTTCACTCTTCATCCTGAATGAAACCTATGCGGCGATGAGGTTTCTGCCTCGGCTCCTTCGATTGCAGTTCGGCGAGAGCGGTGCTGATGGCATCGATTTGCATGCGGGTGCTCTCATTGATGTCGTTCTGGTCATGGAGAATTTCCTCGATGTCGAGTTTCAATTCCTCGAAGTCTTTACGTAGCTGAGCCACATCATCGTGAGTAGGAAGAGAGGCCGCTACCTTGCGGAATTCGGTGAAGGCTCGCATAATACCTATGTTTACCTGAATGGCAAGCGGAGAACGAAGCACGCTGCTCAGCATGGCCACACCATTCTCCGTGAAAGCAAAGGGGATACGCCTTGTACCTCCCCATGTAGAATTCGTTTTGTCAGAAAATCTTGAAATCACAATTTGTGATGTCAAGTTGGAACTTCCTGATTTACAATAGTCTTTAGGTTGTATTGTTTGTGAAATGGCATGAGCGTTTGTCAAAAATTGCGACTTGCATATTTCCCATTCTCCTTTGGTCAAATGAAACATAAAATCCTCAGGAAAGCGCTCTATATTGCGCTTCACAGCTTGGTTCAGCACACGAGTATCCACACCATAAAGTGAAGCCAAATCGAAATCAAGCATCACACGCAAACCTCGAATCTCGAATATTTTTTGCTTGATCGGTTCTAATGAATCCATAGTCTTTTAGTTAATGCAATTTGATATTCTTCTGCAAAAATAGCAATAAGAATCGAGAATTGCAAGCGCAATTGGGATTTTTGTCAGATTCATGTAGATTTTGTTCTCATGTTCAGAGGGCGTGCTTCTGATGGGCGGAAGGGTAGTTTCCGAAGTCTGGAAAGGCTGTTTCTGATGGACGGAAGCGGGGCTTCTGATGGGTGGAAGCAAGGACGGGATTGGGGACTGTATTATACTGAAAAGGTTGACAGGGGGGATTACAAGATTACAGGATTACACCTTGTTTTTTGTGCCCTGGATTCCTACAACTACATAAATATGCTATATATTTATTTAAATATATATTATTATGTATATATATACCTATATTTATATAATAATTAATATATATACACAAATAATTCTATGAAAAACCGCTTGTTTTGCTGTGTTTTTAATTATTTATATACATTTTTATTTATATATATAGATATTTATATATAATCATAAATAAAGGAAAAAAGAGCTCTCCTGAGGAGGGGCGCATAAAAAGGGGTGTAATCCTGTAATCCTGTAATCGCTCGACATGAAAAGAATGAGTACAAACATTTTTCCAAACGGCCAAATATTTCATACTATAAATGTTCTGAGAAATGAATGATGATACATTTCTGGATGTATGGAGATAATATCATTAAAGAGTTGCAACAAATAAAAAAACTTCACTGTGCGGTGTAACTTTTTTGAGGACAGGGAGTTGCGGTGAAGGGTAAAGCCCACCCCAACCCTCCCGAAGGGAGGGGGAGACCCACCCCAACTGGAGACTCACCCCAGCCCTCCCTGTTTAGGGAGGGAGTTTTTTAGGGAGGGAGTTTTTTTAGGGAGGGAGTTTTGTGACGGGGCATTCGTAAATGTGTCACTTACGCTTCGGAAATGATAGAGTTACGTCTCGGAAATGATACATTTAGACTTCATATTTCTATGTCAACCAGGGAAGAAAAACATCATCAATTGGATGTGAATCTATGATAGATTGCGCTTCAAAGTATTATAGATTGAACATCAAAGTATCATAGAATGAGTTTCAATATATCATAGATTGCAGACCGTTTGATTATCTTTTTCCGATGCATATATTGACGGAGGAATGATGAGTGTGTTAATTCTTAATGAATGTTAATCCGCAAACCCTTCACCGTATATGGCTGTTATACAGTAAGTTGACTCTAGATGTGAATAGAAAATAAAAGGACATATCAAACAGATATATCCTTTTATTTGAACGGGGGAATCTACGGGATCGTGATCAGAGCAAGGCGTCGAACTTCTGCTGCAGGGTGGCCTTGGTGGTGGCTCCTACGAACTTATCCACCAACTGGCCGTTCTTGAAGAACATAATGGTGGGGATGTTGCGGATGCCCATCTCGGCGGCAATGTCATCGGCCTCCTCAACGTCGCACTTGCCTACGACGATGCGGCCGTCGTATTCCTCTGCCAACTGTGAGATGATAGGACCTACCATGCGGCAGGGGCCACACCATGTTGCCCAGAAATCAACTACCAACGGCATATCGCCATTCTTCAGACTCTCGAAATTCTCGTTTGTGATGTTTACTTCCATTGTTTTGTGAGTTTATGAATTTATAAGTTTATGTATTTACCATTGCAAAGACCATGCCATCGGTGCATGAGTATCAGTTGATGCGATACTCCATGGCAGGATTGGCATCCAGATAGCTCAGGAGTTCGCGGTTGACATCGATGGTCTGATTGCGACTGTGGAGCACCAGCGGCGTGGTGCTCTCCTGGCTCCTGATCTGGAAATAGAGCTGGATGTTGCCAGGATGCTCGCTGAGCAGCGTAGTGAGGTCGGTAACCATTGCGTCGTCGATGGCATCGGAATTGAAAGAGATGGTGAACTTCTCAATGTTGTCGGCCTTCGCACTACTGAGGAACTGGATATTGGAAATCTGGATGGTCAGGAAGGTGCTGTTCTGGAACCGAGGGGCACACTTGCCCTGAATGTAGAGGGTGTAGCCCTCCACCATCATGCCGCGCCATTTGGCCCATTCCTCTCCGAAGAGTGCCAGCTCGCCGGAACCTTCAAAATCCTCGATGGTGACAAAGCCGCAGGGCTCGCCGCGCTTAGTGGTCTTTTCGCGCACCTGCGTGACGATGCCTCCCAACTGGAACCCTTCCTTGCGGGCAAGGGCTTCGCGGTCGCCAAGTTCCTGGCAGTGGGTGTTGCACATTCCCTTGAGCACGATGCTGTATTCGTCGAGCGGATGGGCCGAAAGATAGATGCCCACGAGGTCGCGCTCCTTGTTGAGACGTTCCAGATTGCTCCACTCTTCTACGGCCACGGGCACCTGCGGGGTGGCTATCTCCACGCTGCCCATATCGCCGAAGAGCGAATTGCGCGACTCCTGCTGTTCCTGCTGGAACAACTGGCCGTAGCGAATCAACGAGTCGAGGAACATCTCGCCCTTATTGTTCAGGGCGAAATACTGCTCACGGCTCAAGCCGAAACTATCGAAACCGCCACTCAGCGCCATGCTTTCGAAAGCCTTGCGGTTGCAGGCTGACAGATTGACACGTTCGGCGACATCGAAGATACTCTTATAGGGACCGTTCTGCTCGCGCTCGGAGATCAATGCGGCGGCGGCAGCCGAGCCCATGCCCTTGATACCGGCAAGGCCGAAACGGATTTCGCCCTTATGATTGGCCGAGAACTTCAGGAAACTCTCATTGATATCGGGGCCCTTGGTGGGAATGCCCATCGACTTGCATTCGTCCATCAGCTTGGTCACTTCGGTGATGTTGTTCATATTGCGGCTCATCACGGCAGCCATGTATTCGGCTGGATAGTGGGCCTTGAGGTAACCCGTCTGATAGGCCACCCACGAATAGCAGGCGGCATGCGACTTGTTGAAGGCGTAGGAAGCGAACTTCTCCCAGTCGGCCCATATCTTCTCCAGAATCTTCGGGTCGTGGCCGTTGGCCTTTCCACCGTCGATGAACTTCGGCTTCATGGCGTCAACGATGTCCTTCTTCTTCTTACCCATGGCCTTACGCAAGGCATCGCTCTCACCGCGCGTGAAATTAGCCAACTGGCGGGAGAGCAACATCACCTGCTCCTGATAGACGGTAATACCATAGGTATCCTTCAGGTATTTCTCCATGCAGGGAATATCGTAGGTGATGGCTTCGCGGCCATTCTTACGGGCGATGAATGAGGGAATGTAGTCCATAGGTCCCGGGCGGTAGAGGGCATTCATGGCGATGAGGTCCTCGAAGACCGTGGGATGGAGCTCGCGCAGGTATTTCTGCATGCCGGAAGATTCAAACTGGAAGGTGCCGATGGTACGTCCCTGCTGATAGAGTTCGTAGGTCTTGGGGTCGTCGATGGGAATCGTATCGAGGTCAACCTCATGACCTGTGGTGAGTTTCACGTTCTCCACGGCTTCCTTCAGGATGGAGAGCGTCTTCAGCCCGAGGAAGTCCATCTTGATCAGACCTGTGGATTCAATGACGTGGCCGTCGTATTGGGTGCAATGTAGCTTATGGCCGGGATTGTCCTTGTCTTCCACCACCGAGACGGGCACCCAGTCGGAAATAGGGTCGCGGCAGATAATGAATCCGCAGGCATGGATACCCGTTCCGCGAACGGTTCCTTCAAGCATCTTGGCATATTTCATCGTATTGCGCAGACGCACATCGGGCGAACTGACGGCATCCTGCAATTCGGGCACGCACTTGATGGCGTTGGGCAGATTCATCTTCATGCCGTCGGGCAGACGGTCGGGGATGGCCTTGCAGAGACGGTTAGAAATGTCGAGAGGCACTTTCTCCACGCGGGCCACATCCTTGATGGAGTTCTTGGTGGCCATCGTGCCGTAGGTGATGATATGCGCACAATTGTCGTGCCCATACTTATCCTCCACCCATTCGAGCACGCGCCCGCGGCCATCGTCATCGAAGTCGGTATCGATATCGGGCAGCGAGATACGGTCGGGATTGAGGAAACGCTCAAACAGCAGGTCGTATTTCAGAGGGTCGATCTTGGTGATGCCCAGACAATAAGCCACCACGGAACCGGCAGCCGAACCACGCCCGGGGCCTACCATCACGCCCAACTCGTCGCGGGCGGAATTGATAAAGTCTTGCACGATGAGGAAGTAGCCAGGGAAACCCATGGTCTTCATGATATGGAGCTCGAAGCGGATGCGGTCTTCCACTTCTTCCGTAAGGGGGTCGCCATAGATGCGGTGGGCTCCGTCGTAGGCCAGTTTGGCCAGATAGTCGGCCTCGAACTTGATGCGGTAGAGCTTGTCGATGCCGCCCAGCTTCTTCACTTTCTTCTCGCCTTCCTCTTGGGGCAGCTGGTTCTCACCGTTCTCATCGCTGGTGAACTCCTTGAAAAGCTGCTCGGGGGTAATCTTGCGGCGCCATTCTTCCTCGGTGCCGAAACTCTCGGGAATGGGGAAGAAAGGCATGATGGGGGCATGCTCGATGTCGTAGGTCTCCACCTTGTCGAGTATCTCAACGGTATTGCTGAGCGCCTCGGGAACGTCGGCGAAGATTTCGTTCATCTCTTCCTTCGTCTTAAACCATTCTTGCTTGGAATAGAGCATACGGGTGGGGTCGTCGAGGTCCTTACCCGTGGAAAGACAGAGCAGATGGTCGTGAGCCTCAGCGTTCTCCTCGTCCACAAAGTGGGCGTCGTTGGTGCAGACGAGTTTGATGCCATATTCCTTGGCCAGTTCGATGAGCACGCGATTGGCTTTCTGCTGCAAGGGGAAGGTTTCGCGGTTGGCCCTGATGCTGGGGTCTTTCACCTCGTGGCGCTGCAGCTCCAGATAATAATCGTCGCCAAAGACGCGCTTGTACCACTCGATAGCCTCACGGGCTCCGGCAATGTCGTCGCGGATAATCTTGGCAGGCACCTCTCCGGCTATGCAGGCCGAGCATACGATGAGGTCTTCGTGGTAACGCTCCAGGTCTTCGCGGTCCGTTCGCGGACGCATATAGAAACCATCGACCCACGAACGCGAGACGAGTTTGATCAGATTCTTGTAGCCATTGTAATTCTTGGCCAGCACGATGAGGTGCCATCCGCTCTTGTCGCCCTTGTCGGCCTCACGAAGTTCCTTCTTGCGGTGGGCCACATACATCTCACAGCCGAAGATGGGCTTGAAGGGCTCCAGCCCTTCCTTCTTGCGGCTGCCGTTTACCTTATTACAATAGTCGAACAGCTCCTTCACGCCGAACATGTCGCCGTGGTCGGTAATGGCCATGCCGCGCATGCCGTTGCCAATAGCCTTGTCAACCAGTTTCTTGATACTCGACTGTCCGTCGAGGATACTATAATAGGTATGTACGTGTAAATGTATAAAATCTTCCATAATGAGCTCCAAAATTACATATTTCGGCTCATATCACCAAAGAAAATACGAAAATAAACCTTAAAAGTGAAAATTATGAATTACGAATTATGTATTATAAATATTTTTGATTACCTTTGCACCATTAATTATGATGCATCAGCCTATATATGGGTAAAAGAATAAAGAAACTTAAGAACGTTAGACTACACCGTGAAGGAACAAACACACTGCTCTACTCTGGCCTTGCCATTGCAGTCATAGCAGCGTTGCTATGGTATCTTTTTGACACGAAGATCCCCTTTTGGATATTCACCGTTGTCTTTGGAATCCTATATTTCACCGTCGTCAATTTCTACCGTTGCCCCATCCGCTACTTCGGAGGTGACACGGAGAATATCGTCGTGGCTCCTGCCGACGGCCGTATCGTGGTCATCGAGGAGGTGGACGAAGACCGGTATTTCCACGACAAGCGACTGATGATCAGTATTTTCATGAGTCCTTTCAACGTGCATGCCAACTGGTATCCCGTTGACGGACGCGTGAAATTCGTACATCATCAGAATGGCAATTTCCACAAAGCCTGGCTGCCGAAGGCCAGCGAAGAGAACGAGCATGCCGATGTCATGATCGAGACCGACAACGGTCAGGATGTGCTTTGCCGGCAGATTGCCGGAGCCATGGCGCGCCGCATCGTCACTTATGCCAAGCCCGATGAAGACTGCTATATCGACGAGCATCTGGGATTCATCAAACTGGGCAGCCGTGTAGATGTGTTCCTCCCCGTGGATTCTGAGGTCTGCGTGAAAATGGGACAGGCCACTACGGGTGACCAGACGGTGATAGCGAAACTGAAAGGTTAAGGTTTTAGGTCGTTTGTAATGATGAGTATCAAGAAGCATATTCCCAATAGCATTACTTGCTGCAACCTGATTTGCGGCTGTATTGCCACCTGCTTTGCCTTTGGCGGTCAACCGGCTATGGCATTGCTGTTTATCATACTTGGAGCCGTGTTCGACTTCTTCGACGGAATGTCGGCAAGACTCTTGGGTGTGTCTTCGCCCATTGGAAAAGAACTCGACTCGCTGGCTGACGACGTCACATTCGGTGTGGCTCCTTCCACGATGATCTTCTATGAACTCACGGTGATGGATTACCCTGACATGCTGGAGCCCCTGCGCCCCATACTCCCCTATGTGGCTTTCATCATGGCGGCTTTCTCAGCCTTGCGACTGGCCAAATTCAATCTCGACGAACGTCAGGCCATGGGGTTCATCGGACTGCCCACACCTGCCAATGCACTCTTCTGGGGAAGTATCATGGTAGGTGCCGTGGGATTTCTGGAAAGCAGCGCATGGATGTCTGTTGCTGTCATCGCAATGGTATTTGTGAGCAGTTGGCTACTGGTCAGCGAGATTCCAATGTTTGCCCTGAAGTTCAAGCATTGGGGCTGGGCTGAAAATAAGCTGAAGTATATTTTCGTCATCACTTCTGCCCTACTCCTTCTCATCTTCCGCATTCCCGGTATTGCGCTGGTTATCGCGTGGTATGTCATCCTTTCTGCCGTGACGCAGAAACAGGCAAGCCAGAATACCGAAGGCTAACAAAAAGTTAAGGTTAAGGTTAACGTTAAGGTTAAGGTTAAATAGCCATGTTCATCCTGAAGTTTCTCTTGATTCTGATTATCGCATTTATCGCAACGATAGGTTTCTTCGTATGGCGGGTATTCAGAGGTTTCAATAATGCGCGCAAGCATTTTCAGGATATGGGACAGCAGGACAGCCAGCCTCGCTATGGTGGCAAAGACCCTTCGATCATAGACCAACGCACACCCGAAGAGGCCAACCGCAAGATTATTCCCGACAACGAAGGGGAATATGTGGACTACGAAGACGCCTGAATAGAAGAAACGAAAATGAAGAGATCACTTATACTGAGCATTATAGCCATTTTGGCACTGGCACTATTTGCAGGGCCTGTTGCCCTCGTGCTTCTCGTTCCCGTACTCCTGATAGCTTACTATCTGCTGCATCTCAAGGAACGCAAGGAGTCGCCGGATGCCGAGCGTATGAACATGCTGACGACCGTGGACGAGGTGACGGCAAAATACGGCGAACCAGACGATGTCATCGTCACCAATGCCGTGTTGGCCAACGAGTTGGGCGGCGCCATACTGGTCTATCAGCAACAGGGATTCATGATAGCAGCAGGAGCCAAAATTTCACTTTCCGACATAGAAAGCGTAGCGGTCAAGAATATGGCCACGCCCTATACGGTTGCTGAATACCAGGTGATCATCACCTGCAGGAACAAAGACTACCGCTATATACGTTTCAACGTAGGCTACGACGAGGAATGGGCCTCGCAGGTAGTCGCTGACATAGACAAATACAGAGCCGGATAACGACTCTGTATTTTTTTTAGAAGCCGAAAGCCTTATAGGAATGGGCAGGCAGCTTCAGGCGGAACACCGTCTGTCCTTCCCGATAGGGAGCCCAGCGGTTATTGCCATATACCACATCGGAGGCAGGCTTCAACTGTCCGTTGTCTTCCAGATTGCGAAGGCCAGTCACCTTACTGTTGAAAACCACGTTCACATCCACGGCCTCATCGTTGAAGTTCTCTACGACAAACGTCTTGTTGTCGTAAGGAAACAGGGCTATCTTGGAACGGCCTTCGATATAGTAACCCACATCACGGCTCATACGGCTGCGAATGACGTTCAAAGCCCCGGCAGGATAATCGTAGAGATTGCCGAAATCATCGGGGATGGTAAGCACGTAGAGCGTTCCCTTGGAATAGGTGTTGCGAAGCAGAATGGGATAGCCGGAGACACCGCCATCCAGCGGACGACCTGCGCTGACCACTTCCCAGGCATCGTTGGTGAAATACTTCACCTGCGGAATGATAAACTCACGCAAGGACTTTCCCTGACGGCCAAAGTCATTAACTATCGCCTTCAAATCACTACAGTAGAGTTCACAGACATCAGCCAACTGATCCTTGATCTGTTTGAGCAGACCCGTGGTCACGATGACATCCCCGCCCTTGCGCAATTGCGTCTTGATTTTCTCCACAATCTGCGGGTCTTTGGCTGCCTGCTGGGTGAGCAGCAGTTGTTGCCTATTGTCGAGCCAACGGGGATACATATCCATCGGCAGACCAATCATGCCGAGATAGTTCTGCAGGAAATCCTCACCTGAAGAATGGAAGGGCTTGTAGGAAGCGAGTCCGATGGGATTACCCAACTGTCCGATAATCTTGTCATCGTTGCGAAGCGTGACAGAAGCGATTCGTGCCAAGGTAGAGGGTTGGATCGTCTTGTTGCCTTTCTTGAAAGGGGCAGCCATCTCATCATAGTTGAAGCTGGTCGTGCCATCCTGCCATGCACGCTTTTGCTGCGGCGACATCTTCACCTCTGCCAACTGCATATAGTTCCAAAGGATAATCTCGGGAGTTTTGGAGAGCATCGTGAGATGCACCTGCTCGGCATAGCGGTCCACGCCCATGTGTATTCCACCAGCATCCACCCATCCGCCACCATTTTTGCCAGGGGCAATATTGTCGAAGAAGCGCACCACATTGTAACTGAGATAGTTCTGCAGATGTTGGGCACTACCGGGATCGCGCGTTTCTGTTCCTGTCCAGAGACCGTCGAAATAAAGAGGCTCTTCTTCCAGATTGAAGCCAAGGCCATGAAAATGGTCATACCAGTTGGGGTATTTGATGATGACCTTCACCTTGGGGTTCACTTTCTTTGCCGGTCCTACCACCAGTTCCTTACCGGCATCTGCCATCAGCCGCAGGCGGTAGTCGGTCCAACTCTTGCTGCCTTTGGCTGCAATTTCATCATCGTTCTTGATGTCGATGAAAAAGAAATCGTCGAGAATGAAATCATCAAAGTGCTTCGCCGTGTATTCAGCGATTTCTTTTACTTTCTGACGATCGGCAGGACGTGCATAGCTATAAGTCTCAAAGTCAGAAGGTTCTGAGATGGTGTAGGTGATGCCGCCGCCCACTTCGAGGCCCTGTTTCTGAAAGAAGTTCTTTACTTTGAGGAGCACTTTCTCATCTACAATAAAGGCATCGCGATGGGTTTCGAGGTAAATCTTGTCAATATCCACCTGATCGCTGATGGTCTTCCATGTGGATTCAAGGAAGTCCTTGTCGGCCATACGTGCCACATCCTGTGCGCGGACGTAGGTCGAAACCTTGAAGTTCTTGTAGTTCCCGGCCTGCAGGGACGCGCCCGTTATGGCCAATAGCAAGAACACCAAAAATAGTCTTTTCTTCATCTTATAAGGATTAATTAATGGTACATGTCTGAGTTAAACGGAGATCGGCCGAAGAGGAGCCTACGAGGACTTCCACCTCTCCGGCTTCCAACTGCCAGTTTTCGATAGCGGCATTCCAGTCTTTCATGTCGTTGCGGCGAAGCAAGATACTCACACGCTTCTGCTCACCCTTGCCTAAGGCCACTCGCTGGAAGCCTTTCAACTCCAGCGCAGGACGCTCCAAGGCCGAGTGTTTGCGGGATACATACACCTGAGCTACCTCTTCGGCATCAAACGATGAATGGTTCTTCAGGTCGAACTCCACACGGATACCTTCGGCATTAGACTTCGCCGTGAGATTGCTGTATTCGAAAGTGGCATAGGAAAGTCCATAGCCGAAAGGATAGGCCACAGGCAACTGCTTGGTCGTAAACCAGCGGTAACCTGCCAGAAGTTCTTCGGCATAGGGCGCGATGAGTTCCTGATTGCGGTCGTTTTTCTCGCGGTTCACCAAACCTACGAAGATATCACCTTGCTGATCGCGTTCTTTTAACTGCTGAGGATAGGAGCCCGTGGCATAAGCCGGTGAATCCTCCAGCTTGATGGGAAAAGTGAAGGGAAGTTTTCCCGACGGAGAAACCTTGCCCATAAGCACATCAGCAAGAGCCGTACCGCCTTCTGAACCGTTGAACCATGAAATGAGAAGTGCCTTTGAGACATCTCTGACCGCTTCCAATTCCAGGGGGCCACCAGCCACGACAACGGTAACCAGATTCTTATTCGCTGCCGCCAAAGCCTTGGCCACTTCATTCTGCCCCTGCGGCATCTTGATTGACACGCGGTCGGAACCTTCCGTCTCAATCTCACGGTTGTCACCGGCCACAAAGATGACTACGTCGGCCTTGCGGGCTAACTTCACGGCTTCTGCAAGCAGTTTGCGGTCAGGAGCCATCTGGGGTGAAATGCGCTTGTTGCGCTGTTGTGCGCCATAAGTCGGATAGCCTTGTGCCCACACAACCTCGGCCCCATTTCCTACGGCCTCGCAGATTCCATCCAGAGGAGTCACTTCGCGCAGGGTCTTCACCCCTGCACCGACTCCGCCCAAAGCCTGTTTGCACCGGGCATTGTCACCAATCACGGCGATCTTCTTCACGCGCTTGAGATTCAGCGGGAGCAAACCGTCGTTCTTCAGCAAGACGATAGAACGCTTAGCCACCTCATAGGCCGTCTTCAACTGTTCGGGCTTGGCCGTCATCTCCACGTTGGCTTTATCTTTGGGAATTGGCTTCACCAACAGACGCACACGGAGCAGTTCCCTGACGCGCTGGTCTATCACGGCCTCACTGATGACACCGCTTTTCACCGAGTCCAGCAAAGCCTTTCCCATAAAACGATTGCCGGGCATCTCCACATTCATGCCTGCCACCACAGCCGACGTGGCATGAACGCCACCCCAGTCGCTGATCACGATGCCTGGAAATCCCCAGCGTTTACGGAGCACATCGGTGAGCAGCATCTCGTTGTCGGAACACCATTTGCCATCCACCTTGTTATAGGCAGCCATCACACCCCAGGCATCACCCTCGCGGACGGCCATCTCGAAAGGTTTCAGATAAATCTCATTCATGGCGCGCGGCGATACCCTTACATCCACAAAGCCGCGATAATTCTCCTGATTGTTCAGGGCATAATGCTTTAGGCAGACGGCAGTTCCCGTCTCCTGACAGCCTTTGGTATAGGCCACGGCCAGAAAACCGCTAAGCAAGGGATCCTCGCTGAAGTATTCATAAGTGCGTCCACCTGTGGGTATGCGTTGGATATTGATGGCGGGTCCCAAGATCATATCCTTACCGCGAAGACGGGCCTCGATGCCCATGCCACGACCATAGGCATAAGCCATTTCCGTGCTCCAGGTAGCAGCAAGGGCTGAACCTGTTGGGAAAAAGGTAGCAGAATCGGTGGTGAGACGGAGGGATTTCCAGCTATGCGGCTCCATTTCCTCACGGATTCCGAAAGGACCGTCAGCATATTCGATGTCGGCAATGCCCAGACGTTCCACACCGGCAGAAGAGAACATATGCTTGCCGTGAAGCATCTCCACCTTCTCTTCCAAAGTCATCTGGGAAATAATTTCGCTGATCTTCTCCTCGTTCGACAGCAGAGCCTGAGCCTGCAAAGACACAGAGATGACAAACATGAAGAGTGTTGCTAAAAACATTCTTGAAAAAAGGGCTTTCATAAAGACTAATTCGTTTAGGATTAATAATAAGATTTTCAGTTATACATGCTATATACAGGCAGCCAAAACCAGTCTGCCGCAGACTTTTCATGGAAGGGACACGGGGTCGCTTCCCCATGTCCCGTAAGAGCGTGTTTTAGCTATGCACCAGCGTGCCGATTTCCTCGCCTTCCATTACCTTCTTCAGGTTACCCACAACGTCCATGTTGAACACATAGATGGGCAGATGGTTGTCGTTGCACATCACGACTGCCGAGAGGTCCATCACCTTCAGTCCGCGCTCCAGCACCTCATTGTAGGTGATGTCGTGGAACTTCGTGGCTGTCGGGTCTTTCTCCGGATCGGCGGTATAGATGCCATCCACACGCGTACCTTTCAGCATTACGTCGGCCTCGATCTCCACACCGCGGAGCGAAGAACCCGTATCGGTGGTGAAATAAGGAGAACCTGTTCCGGCCGAGAAGATGCATACCATGCCGTCCTCCATGGCCTCGATGGCTTTCCATTTGGTATAGAATTCACCGATAGGCTCCATGCGGATAGCCGTCAGCACCTTGTTTTTCACACCCACAACACTCAGCGCAGAACTCAGTGCCAAGGAATTGATGACCGTGGCAAGCATTCCCATCTGGTCACCTTTTACTCGGTCGAAACCTTTCTGGCTTCCACTCAGGCCACGGAAGATGTTGCCACCGCCAATCACAATACCAATCTGGATGCCCATCTCGTGCACCTCCTTAATCTGCTCTGCATACTCGGCAAGCCGCTGGGGGTCAATGCCATAACCCTGCTTGCCCATCAGGCTCTCGCCCGAAAGTTTCAGAAGAATTCTTTTAAATCTAGCCATAACTATATATAATTAATGTATAAGACTCATATCACAAACGCTACTTCCTTGAAGGCATAGCGCCGACGTTGGTCTTGGACGTCGAGCAATACCAGATGACCATCGTTCTCCACGTCGATCAACTCCGCCTCAAACTCCCCCTCGGCATCGCGATATGGGTAGATACCTTCCCTGCGATACAAATGGCGACGGTATTTCTCACGGATGATGTCGATGTGGAAATGCCGGAATTGCCATACCAACTCCTCCGTCAGCCCCTGAAGCACTTCTTCACGATTCCATTCCTTGTTCTCTATCATGCGTAGGGAAATCGGATTGGGTGCATCGCTTTCAAACACCGTTTGGTTCACATTCAGTCCGATGCCGATGATACAGTCCCTGATATGCTCTCTGCTCAGGCTGTTCTCTATCAGGATGCCGGCAATCTTAAAGTCGCCTACATAGATGTCGTTGGGCCATTTGATACTGATAGCCGAATTCGTCACGCCCGACAGATAGCGATGAATCGTCTCTGCCACAGCCATCGAAATGATATACTGGTCTTTCGCAAGCACTTCGTCTGGATGTATCAGAACGCTGAAAGTCAGGTTCTTTCCTGCCTCACTCTCCCAATGGTTAGTACCTTGTCCACGACCTTTTCGCTGAAAATCCGTCCACACCACGGTCATATTCTCGCCTTCCCCCGGTGTGTATTGCCTCAGAAAGTCGTTCGTACTGTCGGTCTCTTCAAGATACAATGTCTTTACCATGTCTCGTTCCGATGTTCATCCATCCTTTTGTTTTCTGATGACAAAAATACAACTTTTATGCGAGACTTCAAAAGATTTTTTGTATTTTTGCTGCGAATATGACAAAAACGGAAGAACAAAATCGAAAAGATGAATTCTACATGCGCCGCGCACTTGAAGAAGCGCATGCTGCATTAGAGGAGGGCGAGATTCCCATTGGGGCCGTCATCGTATGCCGCGACCGGATTATCGCCCGCGCACACAACATGACGGAGACGCTCACCGACGTTACTGCCCATGCTGAGATGCAGGCCATTACGATGGCTGCCAACCAACTGGGCGGCAAGTATCTCACCGAATGCACGCTTTACGTCACCGTGGAACCCTGCGTGATGTGTGCCGGTGCTATGGGATGGGCCCAGTTGCCTCGTATTGTATATGGTACGCGCGATGAGAAGCGCGGCTACGTCAACTATGCCCCCAAGGCCTTCCATCCGAAAGCCAAAATAATTGGCGGCATCCTCGAAGAAGAATGCCGCCAACTAATGACTGATTTCTTTAAGTCTAAACGGTAAACCGTCTTTCGCCTTTCAGGAAGGCCACGGCCGTTTCCTTACTTCACGAGAATCACCAGATACTTGGAAGTGCTCCAGAAAGTCTGGGGATTAGTGATGCGAAGCACATACTGGTCCTTCGAATCGCGTGTCAGCGTGTAGCTGCCACCGGGATGAGCGGTCAGCAATTCAGCCGACTTTGAGTACAGCTTGATTTCCTTGTCCACGCGGATATCAATCTTCGTGAAGTAGTTCTTGTTGAAGTTGCCCTGAAGCACCTTGCCCTTCACCAGGATGTTCTGCTCCTTCAGCTCGCGCTTTGTGCCAAATACATACCATGCGGTATTCAGCTGCTTGTCCTGCGTGTTGATCACTTCGGTCTTCTGGCTGCTTTCCTGCTGCAGGTTCGATACGTCGGTATTCAGGTTGTTGATGGTCTCATCCAGCTGGGAGATGTGGATATCCTTCGAATCCAACTCAGCACGCAACTGCTGCAGCTGCTGTTCCTTCTCTTCCATCTGGCTGGTTAGCGTCTCAATGGTCTTCTTCAGTTCGTCACCCTTGAAGCTACTCTCTCTCAACTGCTGCTGCAACTTGTTGATGAGCTGTTTATTCTGCATCATGCGCTGAGAGATAAACTGGATGTTCTCACGGATCTGCTGAGCCTTGTCAGCACCCTCTCCTGCCTGAGCCACCGTCACGCGGTTTTCAGCCTCCGTAATCTGACGGAAACCTTCCTGAATGTCATTCAGGGTAGCCATCATGTCGTTGATTTCATTGTCCTTCTGGGCAATAATCTTTTGCAGAGAGTCAGCCTGGCTGATACTTGCCAGGTTCTGAGCAGGTTTCTCATTCTTACATGCCACCATTGCCAACAGGCACAGGGCCACAAAAAGTAATTTCTTCATAATTTCCTTTTTAATTAGATTATTTCGTTTTTACCTTATTCCTTTAACCTTCGTCTTTAGCCTTACGTCTTTCATTCTTCAAGTTTCGTCCTTCCACGACGATCACGAACTCACCTTTCGGCTCGCGCTCCTGAAAATGGGCTATCACCTCGGCAAGCGTGCCCCGCACACTTTCCTCGTGAACCTTCGATATCTCACGGCAACAACTCACTTGACGATCCTCTCCAAAAAATTCCCTGAACTGTTGCAAGGTCTTCAACACCCTGTAGGGACTCTCGTAGAATACCATCGTGCGCTCCTCCGTGCTCAACTGCTCCAGGCGCGTCTGCCGTCCTTTCTTCTGCGGCAGGAAACCCTCAAAGCAGAAACGGTCGCAGGGCAGTCCGCTCGACACCAAAGCCGGCACAAAAGCCGTCGCTCCCGGTAATGTCTGTACTTCAATCCCTGCGGCCACCGCCTCACGAACCAGATAGAAGCCTGGGTCGCTGATACCTGGTGTTCCTGCATCACTGATCAGCGCGATGGTCTGCCCAGCCTTCAGCCGTTCCACGATTCCGGCAGTCGTGCCATGCTCGTTGAACTTATGGTGCGACATCAGGTGATTCTTGATATCGAAGTGCTTCAGCAGGATGCCGCTCGTACGCGTATCCTCAGCCAGCACCAGGTCGGCCTCTCGGAGCAATCGGATAGCACGCATGGTCATATCCTCCATGTTGCCCACAGGAGTTGGAATGATGTACAACATACCCATTACGAAGTACAAAAGTAAGGTATTTATTCTAACCAAGCAAAAAAAACGGTCATTTCTTTGCAATTTTTAAAACGTTTCCTTATCTTTGTGCAGAAAAATAAGTTCTTATGACAAATAATCTTGATGGGGAAATGCACCGCCCCGGCCGAATAGAAGTGGTGTGCGGCTCGATGTTCTCGGGCAAGACAGAAGAACTCATACGCCGACTCAGACGCGCCAAGTTTGCCCGGCAGCGCGTGGAAATTTTCAAGCCCAGCATCGACACCCGATACTCTGATGAGGAAGTGGTCAGCCACGACCAGAATGCCATCCTCTCCACACCCATCGACTCCTCGTCCAGCATTCTTCTGCTGGCCAGCGACATCGACGTGGTAGGCATCGACGAAGCCCAGTTTCTTGACGAAGGCCTTGTTCAGGTATGCAACGAGCTGGCCAATCGTGGCGTACGCGTCATCGTGGCTGGCCTCGATATGGATTACCGAGGCATTCCCTTCGGTCCCATACCTGCCCTCTGTGCCATTGCCGACGAAGTGACCAAGGTACATGCCATCTGCGTCAAGTGCGGATCTCTGGCTTACGTCAGCCATCGCCTCGTGCAGAGCGACAAGCGTGTCCTCCTCGGTGAAACTCAGGAATACGAACCCCTCTGCCGTGAATGCTACCAAAAGGTGAGAGCAGAAGAAAGTTCACTTTCAACTGCCGAACCACCTAAAGCATCGCCATCATGACGGCAATGCTATCAAAAGGCCATCCTTGCTGAAAAGCAGGAGTGAGTTTCAAGTTTCGGAACAAGCCCGCGCGGTAGCCAATTCTTCACTCTTCACTCATAACTCTTAACTTAAAAGATGTTCGAACAGAAAATCACATTCGACCGATTCATACGCTGGGCACTCATCGCCCTGCTCGTCTTTGGCGTGCTATACGCCATCAACTACCTCAGCACCGTGCTCCTACCCTTCTTCGTGGCATGGTTTATAGCCTATCTGCTCTACCCCATCGTCAAGTTCGTGCAATACCGGCTCCACGTGCCCACCCGCGCGCTCAGCATCATCGTCACGCTCATCTTCGTCATTGCCATTGTTGCAGGAGTTGTATGGCTCATCATACCGCCCATGGTGGAGCAGTTCAGCAAACTCGGCACCCTCATGACAGCCTATATCCACAAGACTGCCCACATCACCAGCATCCCCGAGACTATCCAGCAATGGATCAACGACAACGGCAAGGAGATACAGAAAATTGTGCAAAGCGAGGACTTCGCCAAAGGCATCCGCGAAGCCCTTCCGCAAGTATTCAAGTTCATCGGACAGGGCTACAGCATCATCGTCAGCATCGTAGGTTCCCTGATTGCCCTGCTTTATATGTTCTTCATCCTGCTCGACTACGAATTCCTCACCGAAAACTGGATACGCATCTTCCCCCAAAAGGCAAGACCTTTCTGGCATTCGCTGATGAACGACGTAGAGAAAGCCCTCAACAGCTACATCCGCGGACAAGGACTCGTGGCTCTCTCCATGGGTATCCTCTTCTGCATCGGCTTCACCATCATCGACTTCCCCATGGCCATCGGCCTCGGCATACTTATCGGCATCATGGACATGGTGCCCTATCTCCACACCTTCGCCCTCATCCCGACCGTCTTCCTGGCTCTGCTCAAAGCCGTGGATACGGGGCAGAACTTCTGGATTATCCTCATCTCAGCCGTGGCCGTCTTCATTATTGTGCAGATCATCATCGATATGATCATCACTCCCAAGATCATGGGCAAGGCCATGGGCCTCAACCCCGCCATCCTGCTGCTCAGCCTCTCCATATGGGGAGCCCTGCTCGGATTCATCGGACTAATCATTGCGCTGCCCCTCACCACCCTCCTCATTGCCTACTACAAGCGCTATGTAACCAAGGAAGATGACGACGGGAACGCCTTTGACAGCGTCATCGAAGGCAAAGAAATCACCATAGCCGAGCCCCAAGAAGAACAAATTATTCAAAAAACTGAAGAATAATTTTGCAGTTTCGATTTTTAATCGTAACTTTGCACCCGCTTTTCCGAAGCAAACCGGAGATCCGCTAGCTCAGCTGGTAGAGCACAACACTTTTAATGTTGGGGTCTTGGGTTCGAGCCCCAAGCGGATCACCAAGAAACAGCAAGTAACGTAATGATTACTTGCTGTTTTTATATGATTAACAAACGTAAACATCAGAAGCGTTGTTTCCACCCATTGGAAACAACGCTTCCACCCAATGGAAGCCACCTTTCCACTCATTGGAAGCAACCTTTCCGCCCAATGGAAAGAATGCTTGCAATGCCCACAACTTTATCCCCTGCCTTTTAACCTTATTTTTCAACCCTAAAAACGATTATTTTTCCCCATTTTGCGACAAAAACAAAGGGTATTTCGGCTGTTGTCGCAAATAAGCGCGCTCGCCATCACAAAACAGAACGGAAAACCACAAAATGTTTGGAACATCATCATTTTGCGCCCTATCTTTGCAACGTCGAAAGGAACAAAACCTTCCCGGAGACAAAAAAGAATTAAATCATTAACAACAATATTAACAATTTAAAAATAAACATTATGAAAAAGACAGTTCTTTATTTCGCAGCCCTTATCTGCATGATGATGCAGACAGTTCCAACCTTCGCAAGTGACAGAGTGATTCCTGTAAATCAGCTACCTGCAGCAGCCAAGACATTTGTCCAGAAGACGTTCCCCAACCTAACTATCTCCAGCGCAGAGATCGACCTCGATGATTTCGGCAAGAAGAGTTATGAGGTGCGCCTGAACAACGGGTTCAAGGTAGAATTTGATGCCAACGGTACATGGGATCAGGTGGATTGCTACTACAAGCCGGTTCCTGCCGAGCTAGTTCCCACGGCTATCGCCAACTACGTGAAGACGCACTATGCTGGTTTGCAGATCGTGAAGATTGACAAGGAGCCCTACGGATTTGAAGTGGAGCTATCCAACGACCTAGACCTCAAGTTCAACAATCAGGGCATTCTAATTGATATCGACGATTAATAATCCATAAAGATAAAATGACTATTTGACTAAAAACAAACCCCGAAAATGAGCAGCCGCGACGGTTGCTCATTTTTTTCATTATTAGGACAAAAGCGAAGAAAACACGGATAAAGCTTGCCAATTCGAAAAAGTATTTGTAATTTAGCGGCGGAAAACCATTACTCAACTTACAACTCATGAAAAGAATCCTATTCATTACATTTTTGCTGACAGCCTGCGTGATGAATGCGCTGGCACAAACTTCAAGGAAATTCACACTTAATCTTACCGATGACGGAGGGGCTCAAATGGTAGCTTTCCTACCGGAGATACCTACAGGTAGAGCCATCGTGGGCATTCCGGGCGGCGGCTATTCAATGCTCTCCAACAAGCACGAGGGCTACGACTGGGCGCCTTGGCTCAACGAGAGGGGTATCGCCTACTTCGTGGTAAACTACCGGTTGCCAAAGGGTGACCGAACGATTCCTGTGGGCGACGTGGAAAAGGGTTTCCGCACGGTGCGCGACTCAGCCCAAGTGTGGGGCATCAATCCCAGGGATGTGGGCATCATGGGATTCTCGGCTGGCGGCCATCTGGCATCGGTGATCTCCACGCACTCGGCCTTCGAGGTGAGGCCCGATTTCTCCATTCTGTTCTATCCGGTGATCTCGATGGACGAACGGGTGTCGCACGTGTGGTCGTGCCGCAATTTCTTGGGTGAAGACCAGAAGAACCCGAAGATGGTGCGCGACTTTTCTACACAACATGCCGTGAGACGCCACCTGACACCTCCGGCCATCATCTTCTCGGCAAGCGACGACCGCGTGGTGCCGCTGGTGACAAACGGGCTGGAATACTACCGCGCCATGCGTAATGCGGGCAACGACTGTTCGCTATATGTCTATCCCACGGGCGGTCACGGATTCGGATGCGGACCGTGGTTCAAATATCACGACCAGATGCTGCTGGAGCTTGGCAACTGGTTGGACGCCCATCCTGCTACACAGAAGGATGCCATCCGCGTGGCTTGTATCGGCAACAGCATCACCGACGGCCATGGCATCGAGATGGCTCCCGTGAACGGCTATCCCGCTCAGTTGCAACGGCTGTTGGGTGAGGGTTACTGGGTGAAGAACTTTGGCGTGAGCTCTCGCACGATGCTCAACAAGGGCGACTATCCGTATATGAACGAAACGGCCTGGCGCGACGCGCTGGCTTTCAAGCCCGATATCGTGGTGATCAAACTGGGAACCAACGACTCAAAGCCACAGAACTGGCAGCACGGATCCGAATTTGAAAGCGACCTCCGGCAGATGATTACCACGCTCTGCCCCGACTTGGCCCAAAAGAAAGTGAAGAAAGGTAAGAAGGCAAAGAAGGCTGCCCAGTCACAGAAGCCGCAGATATTCATCTGCACACCAATTCCCGCCTTCAAATCCACTTGGGAGATCAACGACTCAGTCATCCAGAACGGCATCATCCCCATCCAGCAGAAAGTGGCCAAGGAATGCGGCCTGCAGGTAATTGACCTGCACACGCTATTCGCCAACGACGGTGACAAGATGCTCCCCGACGGTATCCACCCCAACGAGAAAGGCGCAGCCCGCATCGCCCAAATCGTAGCGGAAGCCCTCAAACATTAATCTTAAAACCTGAAACTTGGAACCTGAAACTTGAAACTATATGAAAAAATTCTTATTCGCATTGTTACTATGGGGAGCCGCGCTCACGGCATGGGCTCAAGGCTCAGCTGTGCTCGACCAAGTGAAAGCCGATCCCAGAAGATCGTATGGCAATGACTATCCTTATCCTCAACGCACGGTGGCACTGACCAAGGCCCCACGTGGTTACAAACCCTTCTACATCAGCCACTACGGCCGTCACGGGTCGCGCTACTATTGGAACAACCGGCTCTACCGCGACCTCGACTCGCTGCTCACCAAAGCCCATGCACTCCATGTTCTCACCCCCGAAGGAGAGGCTTTCCGCACGCGCTTCATGGCAGCCAAGGACGAACTGGCTGCATGCGTGAGCGAACTGAGTCAGCTGGGATGGGACCAGCATCAGTTCATCGCGCGTACCATGTATAATAGTTTCCCCGACGTGTTTCGCAAGGGCGGCGATGTGCTGGCCATCTCATCGCTCTCAGGACGATGTGTACTGAGCATGGCCTCATTCTGTCAGGAACTGGTGCAATGCAATCCCAAGATTGAAATCCGCGAACAGTCATCGCGAACCACGCTCGACGGTGTTGTGCCCGATGACAATCAGAATCCGCACAAACGCAAGTACCCCAAATCGAAACCCCGCTTTGAGGAGAATCGCGACAAGTTCCAGTTCCACGATACACTTCGCGACAAGGTGATTGCCCGCGTATTCACAAGCACCGAGGGACTGCCAGGCAACATGCACTCCATAGCCAGTAACCTGATCAACCTCTACACCTCGCTGCCCAGCATCGGGCATGAGGGCATGATGGGCAACATCATCACCGACGAAGAGATGGTGGAACAGTGGGAAAACTCGAACCTGGGCTCCTATTCATGGGTGTTCGGACCACGCTATGAGACGATTCCCATCCTACGTGACATTCTCAACAAGGCCGACAACGTGATTAACGGAACCACCCATCGGCTGGCAGACCTGCGCTTTGGACATGACTCCTATCTTGGACCGCTCACCGTACTGCTGGGCATCAACGGAGCCGACCGCGACCCCGAAGATCCGTACGAGGTAAAAAACTGCTACCAGAACTGGCAGACGGGAAAGGCCGGCAACATCCAATTGGTGTTCTACCGCGGAAAAAAGAAAGGGCAGGACATTCTGGTGAAGTGTCTTCTCAACGGATGCGAAGCCTCGCTCCCCGTACCTACCGACAACTTCCCCTTCTACAAATGGGAAGATTTCAAGAAGTTCTATACCGACCGTTGCGACCGCAACGACGGACAATAAACCGAAAAACCGACCCTAAGAAAGACTCCGAAACCGGGTTTTCAACAGTCAATGCGACAAATCCTGAGGGTGCACTCAAGATTTGTCGCATTATTATGAGGTGTGCGCAACAAGTGGAACGGAAAATGGCATGAAAATGATGGCAGCAGAAAAAACTACCATAACTTTGCACCAGAAAAGAAAACAAATAAAAAACAATAACAATAAAAAAAGAAAGATTATGAAAAAGATTTTCATGCCCATGATGGTGTTAATGGTGATGGCAACAGCCATGAGTTTCACATCCTGTTCTTCAGATGTAGCCGATGCCGTATGCGACGGCCTAACAAAAGAACTGATTGACGAGCCTACCATTAGAGGCACCTGGAGTAACTATGTGGAAGAGAATACGGCAGAGCTCAACGTGAGATACCTGCAGCTACACCGCTCGGGTGACAACAAGACCAGAGACTTCAGCATGGCCGAGGTGCAGAAGGGGAAGCGCTTCTTCAGTCATGGCGAATGGACCCTTTCTAAAGACTGCAAGAAACTGACTCTCCGCTTTACAAGCGGCAGCCGTGCTAACCGCACCGTCAGCTGCGATGTGATAGAATCGAAATACGGTTTCCTCTCCATCCGCTTTGAAGGAAAGGTTTACCGCTTCAATGAAGTGAAGAGCGCAGAACTCGACAATTACAGTAAATAATCAAGCAATCACCTCCCAAGGAGGACTCACTTTCCGAAGAAGGCAAGAGGGACAAAAACCCTGCTTGCCTTCTTCTTTTGTCTTACAAAAAGGCGAAATGATGAAAAAAAACAGTAAAAAGTTGCATTTATTAAAATAAAGGTGTATATTTGCACATCAATCTTAGTCAATCGCACTATCTGCTCTTCTGACAAGACTAACAATAAATAACTTTCATCAAATTATTAACTATGCAAGACAAACAAATCAGAAGCAAAGGACTGATGCGGGCGCTGATTCTCGCATTGCTCCTGTTGAACAGCACCATGATGTTTGCACAAAACGCAGTAAGCGGTCAGGTGAAAGACCAGACCGGCGAACCGCTGATCGGTGTGAGCATTCTGGAGCAAGGTACTAACAACGGTACAGTGACTGACATCAACGGAAACTTCCGCCTGAACGTAGCTCAGGGAAAGATGCTGAACATCAGTTACATCGGCTACAAGACGCAGGCCGTCAGGGTAAGCGGCAATAGCCTGAACGTAGTACTTGAAGAAGAAAACACGAACCTCAACGAAGTGGTCGTAGTAGGTTACGGTACGATGCGCCGCAAGGACGTGACCTCATCCATCACCACCGTGAAGGCAGAGGATCTGAACCGCGGTGTATTCACAGACCCAGGTCAGATGCTGCAAGGCAAGGTGCCCGGACTGGTTGTTTCTTCAACTGCCGACCCGAACGGTTCGCCAACCATCACTCTGCGTGGTGCCTCTACCCTGCGTACTGGTGCTATGTCGCCTTACTATGTAGTGGATGGAATTCCCGGTGTTGACATCTCCATCGTATCACCCGATGATATTGAGAGCATCGACGTGCTGCGTGATGCTACCGCTACGGCCATTTACGGTTCGAAAGCAGCCAATGGTGTGATCATGGTCACCACCAAGAAAGGTGCTGAGGACAAAATCAATGTTTCTTACAATGGTTATGTAGCCTTCGACAAAATTCTGAAGACATACGACATGGCAACTGCGAGCGACCTGCGCCAGTATGCACAGAACAACCCTGGGATTACCCTGAAGGACGGTGGTGCCGATGTTGACTGGCAAAAAGAAGTGCTCCGCACAGGTATTAGCCACAGCCACAACGTGAACATCAGCGGCGGCAATGCCAAAACCAACTACATGATTAGCGCTAACCTTATCAAACGTGAGGGCGTTATCAAGATGACGGGCATGGATCGTTTCAATGTTCGTTCGCTTGTTTCCACAAAGGTTCTGAAAGACCATCTCACACTATCGATGGGCTTCAACTCCATGTATGGCAAGCACTTCGGTGTTCCCACCGGCAACGAGGGTGCATCCGTGCTCGACGCCATGAACTACTACTCACCCACCAATGCCATCAAGAACGCCGATGGTTCATGGACTGTCGGAGCAGGTTCAAAGAACTACAACCCGCTGGCTCTGATGGAAGAGAACACATCTGAGACCATCTGGAAGCGCAACCAGTTTACCGGCAAGACTTCACTCGAACTCTGGAAGGGATTTTTCTGGAACGTGAACTACTCCTGGAGCAACTATCAGAGCACCTATAGCGGATACAACACCCACAAGTCTCAACTTGAGGGTATCGGCAACAAGAACGGTCAGGCCAGCCGCAACACTTACTTCGGACGTGAGCAGACCTTCGAGACCTATCTGAACTACGCTTTCAACGTAGGCAAGAGTAAATTCGACCTGATGGCTGGTTACTCTTGGGAAGAGAAGAAGAACAATGACGGTTTCGGTGCAACAGTAGAAGGATACTACAACGACAACCTGTCATGGTTCTATATGAATGGCGCAGGTGTAATCCAGAACATTAATTCTATTCAGAGTGGTAGTTTGGAGCACATTCGCAACATCTCATTCTATGGCCGTATCAACTACTCATTCGACAGCCGTTACTTGCTGCAGGCCACTATCCGCCGCGACGGTTCTTCCGCATTAGGCGAGAACAATCGCTGGGGAACATTCCCGTCGGTTTCTGCTGCATGGAACATCACCGAAGAGAGTTTCATGAAAAATCAGAACCTATTCGACAACTTGAAACTTCGTGCCGGTTATGGTATCTCCGGTAATGCCATGGGATTTGATCCTTATACATCATATCCCGCCTACGGTGCTACAGGCTTGTTCGAATATGACAAGAAATGGTATCGCACATATGGTGCTGTAAGAAATGGTAATCCTGACCTGAAGTGGGAGTCAACAGGTATGTTGAATATCGGTCTTGACTTTGCTTTCCTGAGAGGACGCATCAATGGTACGGTAGAAATTTACCACAAGAAGACTAAGGATCTGATCTGGAGTTACCCCGTTCCTACGACAAAGTATATTTATGGCTGGCTGGATGTAAACATTGGTGAGATGACCAACAAGGGTATCGAGTTCACTTTGAACATGGTTCCCGTGCAGACCAAGAACTTCACTTGGAACACCACCATCAATCTCTCGCACAACAAAAACACCGTAGATAAGATGCAGAACGAGCAGTTCCAGACCACTCTTCTCACACAGGGAGATCCCATGGTAGCGGGTGTATCTGCCAACGGATGGACGCAGCGCATTATGGAGGGTGAACCTATCGGTACATTCTATACCTATCAGTATGCAGGCACCGTGAACGGACGTTCTGAGTACTATGTGCTCGATGAGAACGGCAACCGCACAGGTGAGACCACAAATAACCCTGGTCTGAAAGACCGTTCCATCACAGGTTGCGCACAGCCTAAACTCAACGCAGGATGGAACAACACCTTTACCTATAAGAACTGGAACCTGACCGCATTCATCACCGGTGTATTCGGCAATGATGTTTACAACGGCCCACGTGCTCACTACAACAGCGCACAGATGTTCTCCGACGGTAAGAACGTGCTGAAGGAGTTCCTCGGATTCCCCGCCGGCGATGCTTCCGGTTCACTTCCTTCCGACCGTTGGATTGAGAAGGGCACCTATATCCGTCTGCAGTCTCTCTCACTGAGTTACACCTTCCGCAACTGCTTCAACGACAGGATTAAGGATCTCACCCTGTACGGAACAGCCAACAATCTCTTAACCATCACCAACTACAAGGGTCTTGACCCAGAAGTTAATCTCGGTGGTATTGATCCCGGTATCGACTACCGCTGGAGCCGTTATCCACACACACGCTCCTTCATGGTCGGCGTGAAGATCAACTTCGGCAGTGAAACGAAGAAGCCTGTCGTAAGAGACAACGGTGAACTCAGCCGCTTGAACAGCGAGATTGACAAGTTGCGTGCAGAAAACGACCAACTGCGCAACCGCCAGCCGGAAGTGAAGAAAGAAGTCATAACCAAGGAGAGCACCAAGTATATCACCTATCCTTACCTGGTGACTTTCGCACTCGGCAACACCGACATCAACAATCAGGAGAAAGTAAATCTCCAGGGCATTGCCGACATGATCAAGAACACACCTAACCGCACATTCAGCGTCATTGGCTATGCTGACAAGCAGACAGGTACAGAGGAAATCAACACCCGTCTGGCCAAGGGCCGTGCACAGAATGTCTATGATTTGCTCACGAAGGAATATGGCGTGCCTGCTTCCCGCTTGACACTCGATTCGAAGGGTGGTGTTGACAATATGTATCTCAACGATCCTCGTCTGAGCCGCTCGGTTATCATCTCTGAAGTAAAGTAACTTTAATGGATGCTTATTATTAAAGATTAAAGAATAAAGTATATGAAAACGAACATAAAACTGCTTTTTGCAGCAGCACTGATAGGCCTGACCACAAGTTGCACAGACCTTGACATCAAACCTAGTTCTATTTACACAGAAGATCCAGATGTGAACTCAGGTGTTGATCCAATGATTTTGGTAGAGGCCAAGATGTCTGACATCTATTTCCACCTGGCTGGCACATTTGGCCGCCGCTACATGGAGGCACAGTGTCTTGCTTCTGATGAATTCACCGGTCTTGCTTTTGATGGCGGATACTACGATAGTGGTACCTATGCCCATCAGGCTCTTCACTGTAGTGCTGCCACCGATGCATCACTCGACTGGTATTCTGATTTAACATCTGGTATTACCAAGGCAAACATCATTCTTGACGAACTTGGCAGCGGTGCTTCTACGCAGATGACAGCACCGGCTCGCGCCATGCGTGCTTATTTCACCTGGATTCTGATGGACAGTTTTGGTGATGCGCCTATCCTGGAGAAAGTTCCCGCTGAAGGCGAGGTCATTCCACGTTCTCCGCGAAAGGAAGTAGCCGAGTGGATTGAAAAGGAACTCACTGAGATTATTCCTTCACTCACCGAAGATGTGACAGAGAACACATATGGAAAACCGACTAAGTGGATGGCCAAGGCTCTTCTTGCTAAACTTTACATCAACTGGGCTGTATATACAGCAGAGTCGGTTGATCTATATGATGCTGCAACTGCTGCCAATCCGAAACTTGACGACTGTATTGCTGTATGTGATGACATCATCAACAGCGGTAAGTTCAACCTCGGTTCGGTGGACTATCTGCACAAGTTCTCTTACGACAATGACTGGAAAGTAGAGGATTTCATCTATGTAATGCCTTACGATGCCATCAACCGTCAGGGATTTCAGTATGCCCGTCCACGTTCATTCAAGCAGTTGAAAGGTCTTGTACCTAATGTCTATGGATCAACTGATGCCTTCACACAGTCGTTTGGCGGCAACATGGTGGTAACGCCTGAATTTGCCAAACTGTTCAGCCTCCAGGGTGATATCCGTAATCTCTGCATCCTGCGTGGTGATATTTACAACCGCGATCCGAAGACGCTCCGTCCAACAACAGAGCCTTTCATGTATAAAGGTAAGCAAGTACATTTCACGGAGGACATCACACTTGCCAAGCAGGACAACACCATCGACGTTGGTAACACCGATGAGTCTATTCAGCAAGGATGTCACTCCATCAAGTGGTTCATCGTACCACAGGACTACAACAATGGCCGTAACCAATCTAACGACCTCCCGCTCTTCCGCTTTGCTGACGTTCTGCTCATGAAGGCAGAGGCTCTTGCTCGACTTGGACAGAGTGGTGCCAAAGACCTCTTCAACCAGATTCGTAAGTATGCCGGTGCACCTGAGATTGCTGCAGAGCCTACGCTTCAGGAGATCTATGATGAGCGCGGCCGTGAGTTCTTTGATGAGAACTGGCGTCGCAACGACATGATTCGCTTCGGTCACTTCGAGGATGAGTTCTTCCCCCACTACAAGAACTTCCCCGATGCCAACTTCGACAAACGTCATCGTATCTTCCCTGTTGAGCAGGAGATGCTTGACCTGAATCCTGGTTGGGTTCAGAACCCCGGTTATTAATCGTAATAGTGAAGAGAATCCTATCATACATCTATATGTTTTGCGTGTGCACATTAGTGCATGCGCAAAACTTTCATTACGTAGATCCCCGCATTGGAAGCGAAGGATTAGGACGCACGTTTCCAGGACCTTCCATGCCCTTCGGAATGGCAAAGCCCGGACCTGACTGTACGGTGAAACCTAATGCCGGATGGGCTCCGATGCCTGAGGTCGTGACCGGATTCTCTCAGACACATGTCAGCGGAACAGGCGGCGGGCAGAAATATGGTAATGTACTCGTGCAGCCGTTCCTGGGGAACGGTGATGTTTCAGGTTTTGAGCAAAAGCGCGTATCAGAAGATATTTCTCTGGGCTATTATTCTGCGACCTTTGAAAACGGTATCAAGACCGAAATCACCACCGCCGAACGCTGTGCTTTCTATCGTTTTCATTATCCCCAGTACGGTTCGTTGTTTATCGATGCCACTCACTATCTCGGCAAGAGCGACATTCCCGATTTGCGCGAGGCCCAACAGTTTGTTGGGGCTGAAGTGGAAGTCTTCAATGATCATGAAGTTAGGGGCTTCACCCGCATTCGCGGGGGCTGGAACAACGGCAGTGCCTACACCGTATATTTCTGCCTGATGACTGACAAGCCTTTCCGAAGTATTGTCAAGGACAACAACCAGAAGGCTATGCTCCAATTTGAGGACACATTGGTGAATGTCAAGATTAGTATTTCTTTCATCAGTTCCCTGAAAGCTAGACAGAACATCCCCAGTACCAGTTTCGATTCACAGTTAACCATACTCCGCCAATCATGGGAACATATCCTGTCACGCATCCATATCGAAGGAACGGATGTGCAGAAGCGGATGTTCTATACGGGTATCTATCACACCTGCCTGATGCCCGTTGACCGCACAGGCGAAAACCCATTATGGATGGAAACGCCATACTATGACGACTATTACGCTATCTGGGACACCTACCGCACCTCCACCCCGCTCATCACCCTACTCGACGAACAGCGCGAAGTGGATATCGTCAATTCTTTGCTGAACATCTACAAGCGTGAAGGCTATATGCCTGATGCCCGCAGTGGCAACTGCAATGGTCGCACACAAGGCGGTTCCAATGCTGAAGTAGTGATTGCCGATGCCTATGTGAAGGGATTACAGGGCATCGACTACGAACTGGCTCTGGAGGCCATGCTCAAAGATGCTGATGCCGACCCTGGGACTGACCATGAGAAACATGGACGTGGCGGTCTTCAAGAATACAACTCGCTCGGCTATATCCCTTATGGCATTGACCGCGCAGGAAACCGCACGGTAGAATACGCTTACGATGATTACTGTATTGCGCTGGTGGCCAAAGGCTTGGGTCACGAAGACCTTTACGAACGATTCATGAAACAGTCGGCCAACTGGAAGAATCTCTGGCGCTCCGATTATGAATGGGATGGCGTAAAGGGTTACATCATGCCGAGAGACAAGAATGGCGCCTGGCTCGACAGCGTGCCTTGGGGGCATTCCAAAGTTTACCATCCGCGCATACCTTATACTCCCATCACGAAGGTGGCCCCTTGGTATCTGCCTTGGTGGAGCACATTCTTCTATGAAGCCCTGTCAGCAGAATACTCGCTGAGCATCCCCCATGATGTTCCAGGACTCATCGAGGCTTGCGGTGGCAGGGAGGCATTCCAGCGGAGACTTGACCTTTTCTTTGAACGCAAGCGTTACAACGTGGCCAACGAGCCCTCATTCCTGACACCTTGTCTCTATCACTGGTTGGGACGTCCAGATTTGACAAGTGACCGTGTGCGCCAAATCATTACCGATAACTACAACGACTCACCGACAGGACTCCCCGGCAATGATGACAGCGGAGCTATGTCTTCCTGGCTGGTGTTCCACATGATGGGGCTCTATCCCAATGCCGGACAAGATTACTATCTGCTGCATGCTCCTATGCTGAAAACCTATACCCTGCAGCTCTGCAACGGCAAGTCCGTCCATGCTTCGGTAAAGGGAAAGGGAACCCATTTTGAAAAAGTAACCTTCAACGGAAAAGAACTGAAAGACGCTCGCATCACCCATCAGCAACTGATGACGGGCGGCGAACTGACGTTCTTTTGCAGCAACAAAAGAATAGAAGTAAGTGGTAAGGAAGAAGTTATCACCAATCACCCGACACATACCACCCAACATCTAACACCCAGCGCACAAATCTCTTACACGCTGAACCGTCAGTTCCGCACATGGCCCATCGGCTACGAATGGCAAGGCGACACGTTGCTGTTCACCTGTAAGGAAGCCATGTACAAGATGACTCGGGAGACCGTGGAACATGCCACGGGATTCTGCTGGGATATCCCTGCCGACGGGGCCGTCTATCAGCCCGTGGGCACCTTCGCCTTTATTTCGAAGGATGCCTACAAAGAGCTATTGCTGACTGGAAAGTTCACCTATGATGGAATCATATGGCGACAAATGGACACAGACGGCAAAAACATCCACGTCAGGGCAGATATTGACCGCACGGAAATGTGGATTTCCACCCAGCACCCCCTACCCTTCGTGGTTAGGATGAAAGGCAATCCGCTGGGCATTGACTGGACGCTTACTCCCGCCCCCAAGCAGGATTAGGCTTATTCCCCATCACAAAATGCAACTCGCCTCCCTTCATGATATCCTCATGGAAGAGGTAGTTGTGTGTATAGGGCTGTCCGTTGAGTTCTGCACTCTGAATATAAATATTCTCCGACGAGGCATTCTCTGCGATAATCGTGAAAGCCTTGCCGTTCTCCAGATTAAGGGTCAGTTTCGGGAACACAGGAGAACCTATCATGTAATAGGGCGTGGCAGGACAAACCGGATAGAATCCCATATACGAGAATAGAAGCCAGGCCGACATCTGTCCAGCATCATCATTGCCCGAGAGTCCTCCCGCATCATCCAGGTATTCGGTATCCAGTATGTGGTGCACATACTTTTGTGTCCGCCAGGGCTCTCCGGCATAGTTGAACATATAGGCCACCTGATGGCAGGGCTCATTGCCATGCCAGTAACGACCTTCGGTGAACATAGAGTCGAGCTTTGACACGAACTGCTCCCTGCCGCCCATCGCCGCTATCAACCCCTGGGGATTCTGAGGCACATACCACGAATAATGGCAAGGGGCACCCTCCGTGATGAACTTCTGCTTCTGAAACGGACTTACCTCATTCTGGAAACGGCCGTCGGCATAGCGGCCATCCACATATCCCGTCTGGGGATTCAGCACGTTTCGCCAATTCTCAGAACGCACCATCAGCGCCTTGTAATCATCGGTCTTTCCCAAGGCCTTCGCCATCTGTGCCACACAGAAGTCATCGTAGGCATATTCCAGGGTGCGACTCACCTGTTCGTTGGTATGGAAAGCATCGCTGACTTCATCCTCCAAAGGTATATAGCCGTATTTCAGGTAACTCTGCAAAGCACGGCGGCCCATTCCGTTCTTGTATTCCTCCATTGAGGCAGGCGTTTCAAAGGCATTTTTACGCATAGCCTCGTAGGCTTTCTCAGCATCGAAGTTACGGATACCTTTCACATAGGCATCAGCGAGAACGGAAACACAATGGTCACCTATCATCGCAGCCGTATAACTGTTCCAGCAAGGGAAGATGGGCAACCAGCCTCCCTGCTCATACATTCGCACCAGCGACTGCATCATGTCTCCCGACTTCGTAGGAGAAATGATATTCAGCAGCGGATGAATAGCGCGGTAAGTATCCCACATGGAGAAGTCCATATAGGAAGACCCTCCCCCTGCCCACCCTTTAGGGAGGACGCAAATGCTACCTTTACCTGCAAACTGAGGATAGCGGCCATCCACGTCGTTAATTTCATGAGGCAGGAAGGATGCACGATAAAATGCGCCATAGAACTGATGCAAACGCATCTCTCCACCCTCAGTTTTCTCTACCGACATCTTGGAAAGATGCTGGAGCCAAGTCTCATTCAGCTGCATGCGGACCTTCAGGAAATCCCAATGGGGAATCTCTGCCTGCAGGTTCTTCCAGGCACCATCCTTACCTGTGAACGATGATGCTGCCTTCACAATCAACGGACGTCCCTCAGGCACCTCAAAGGTGAGATAGGCTATACTGTCAGTTATCCTGCTATCCACTAGGCGGTCTTTCCACGTTAGCACATAATGGCCCGTAAATCCGGCACTTTCGCCCCATCCCTGATAGATGCGATGAACGGGATTCGTGGCATAAAGGCGGTTGTTGGCACCATCCAAGGTGATGGTAGATTCCTTTTCGTCGCTGTTGGGCACCAGCCTGAGAGTTATCCGACGGAAACCTTTCTGGGCACTCACCACGCGGTCAGCCAACAATGGGTCTGCAGTTTCCCCTTTTCCAAGAGGCGTGAATCGGAAAATGGCAGCCCGGCTCGTGGCTGTCATCTCTGCGCCAACCCCAACCTCTGGTAGCACGATGGCATAATAGTCAGGACGTGAAGTTTCCTGTTCATGGTTCAATGGCCAGTCCTTTTCGCCTACGGCCAACGTAAACGATCCATAGTCCTGCGTGCAGCCGCCCACAATCCAATGACTGTTGCGGAAGCCCTGAAACTCTGCGTCCTTATAATAATAAGGTGCCACGCATTTCTTTTCCGTCCAACGGGTCTGCGGTGTCCAGAAGTTCATGCCGTTAGGTACCAATACGGCAGGCAGCGTCTGTCCGAACTCTTCCGTTTTCTTGCCAAAAAGGCCCGCTGTCTTGGTAATGCTCGGAGAAGTTCCCGTAAAGGTGTTGATTCCTTGCAGCATCGCGTTCAGCTGCTCCTTTTCAAGCCAATGCGCACACCTCTGCTTGATGTACTCCCAGTCATAATAAGGAGGTTCGAAGGCAGGTTTATTCTCAAAGCAGAGAATCTCATTGTACTTCACTTCCTTTTCGTTATGCAGGAATTTCACGATGACATGTCCCTTGGCATTACGGTAGAAGATTATCTGCAGGTTGGCACCCATGGGCAGAATCTCGTCCATCAGGTTGGGAACTCCGTTGAAGAAACCTATGAGCGAGAGCAGATGATAGAGACAGGTGTCATGGCCAAATCGCAAAGTGGCTGCAGATGTCCCTGTGGCTATTACGCTGTCAGCAGTCTCTACGATGTTTTGCCATAGGGAGGCAGCACAGCGAGCAGGGATATTGTGATTGAAGGGATCAATACCGTTCACCAACCGCATGCGGGTATTGTTCATGTCATAGACAGCCTGAATCTCTTCCTCCGTGAACAGGTCCCAGAAGGAATCCTTCAGCGGGATGTCCTGCATCGATGAAGCCAGGGTATGCAACTCGGAGAGCAGTTTGTCTGGCTCTTTCTGTTTGGAGGGGTCTTTATAGAGAGTACCTGCCAGGCGTTCACCCGTCACCTTGCATCTTACCACCGTATCCCGTTCCAGTTCCTCTTCCTCTGGCGACGTGTAGGCTATATAGTACATATATTTCTGGTCCGTCTCTTCCATGATGTCCAGTGCAGGGTTCAGTTTCCTGAGTTGCTCACAGAAGGCATGCATGCTGGCAGCACAACGTGGGGAGGTGCTTGAGCGGGCTGAGATGTGAATGTCTTTCTGTCTGAAGATTTCCTTAAATCGTCTGTACATCCTATGGGCTATCTGCCGATGCTGTTCGGCACCGAGGGGTGTCAGTTTTCCGCCATTCCCACGGGCATTCTCCAAGGCTGGTTGCAGTCGGCGTTTCACCTCCAGACCAAAATCCGTGAGATTGCTTTCATCCTCAAACTGTGCTGCAATCCATTCGTAGCGGCTGTCCTTGGGCATCCATCGGGAGCCATGGCGGCCGTAATGGGAAATATAGAACGGCTTATACCCCTTGGGCACAGGTGTGTATTTCACCTTCGAAGCCTGGTAGGCGTAATACACGCCTCCATACTTCTCATATTGTGCATGCGCGGTAAAAGGTGTAAGAGTCATAACTAACATAGTGAGCCCCTTGACAAAGGAAGGCTTTAAGGCTGGATTTATTTTAAATGAACACAAAAACACAAAGACGCAAAATTTAAAAGGTTATCGTTAGGGTTAGCGTTAACGTTAAGGTTATCATTTCAGAGATTCGTATCTCCACCGAAGTTCTTCACCATCGGTTTATCGCACACCACTTCCAGATGGTGCATCTGCACATTGCTGGCTTTCTCCACATAAACGCCATACACATCACTCTTGACAAAACCTTCTCCTCGGCAGGGGCGCTTGTCATAGACACCGCCGGGATAGTCGGTCAGTTTCTTCAGATGCAAACGGACATTGTTGAAATAGATGTTGTTCACCTTGTCACGAGTGTCACCACCGACGAAGCAGCCGTTCTCGCTGGTTGCCACGATGTTGTTGAAAGTGATGCGGCTCACCTCTCCGCAGCGGCCTTCCACCTGCCCTTTGGGGAATCGCCAGTTGGCATCCTTATGATTGCCGTTGGCGCGTGGATAACTGGTCACGTAGATGGGCTCTGCCTTGCCCCACCACACATCTGAAAAGAGATGGCTGTCGAGCGTGATGTTTGAGAACACCACATCCGTCACCGTGCCTTCATCACGGTTCTGAATGCCAATGCCTCGGTTGCTGGCCGTGATCACGCAGTTGTCGATCATCACACGGGCAATGGAGTCCATATTTTCCGAACCAATCTTAATGGCACATGAGCGGGAGGTCATCACACAGTTGGTTACCACGATATCCGTACAGGCGCCATACTCCTCCCACTCGCGGCGGTTCTTCAGGCAGATGCAGTCATCACCCGAAGTGATATGGCAGTTGCTGATACGCACATTGCGCGAATGATCCACATCGATGCCGTCGCCATTGCGTATCTTTACGTTGTTCAGCAGCGAGATACCATCTATCACGGCATCCTGACAACCTATGAGGTGAACCGTCCAGTAGGCACCTTCGCGAATAGTCACATCCCTGATTACCAGCCGTTTCACGCCTATCAATGTCAGCACATGGGGACGGGGGTCGAAGGTGGGGTCCATTAGGGGTTTCAGTTCATAGCTGTCAGATAGTTCCTTCCCCATGAAAGCAATACCATTGCCGTGGATGGTGCCTGTGCCGGTAATACTCAGGTTCTCGATATCCTTGCAATGGAGCCACATCATCCCTTCTCCGCGATTCTCCTTGAAGGCACTCAGCTTGTAGATGCTCTCATCAGGATTGGCCTTCAGGACAGAGCCCACATCCAGATGCAGGTCGATGTTGGATTTCAGCTCGATAGGACCTGCCAGGAATGACTTCCCGCAAGGCAGATACACTTGCCCGCCACCCTTTGCCGCACAGGCATCAATAGCCTTTTGGATGGCCTGGGCATCATCAGTCGTGCCGTCACCCTTGGCACCATAATCCATCACGTTAAAGACAGGGGTCTGCGCGAAAAGGCAGGAAGAGGTCAGCAGCAGAAGGGCTGACAAAAACAGCTTCTTGATCATATCTTGATGTAAATATTTCGTTTGTAGAGCGGATAGCCCACCAGTAGGCAAATCAGCGTGAAGGTGATGGCATAGGCCAGTGAGGCGTTATAGGTGTTTGCAATGAGGGCATGGATACCATCGTAGAGAAGGGAACCGATGCCAGTATAGCCGAAGATGATGGCCAGCAGTTCGCTGAACACATAGAGGAACAACGGATTCACTCCAAAGACCAGGAAGGGCGTGGTCCATCTCTTGCTGCCCTTGATGTCGATGACATACATCAGAATGCCCTGCAGCATCGAGCAGAGTCCGCAGGTCATCAGCACATAGGTAGGTGACCAGATACGCTTGTTCAACGGCAGCAGATAGGTGAAGAGATAGGCAATGAACACCATCACGGCTCCGAAGAGCAGGAATTTCATCACCTTCTCCGCTGTGTCCTTGGATTCCATCATCAGTTTGCAGGCATAGAAGCCCAGCAACGTGTGGGCAATGGCAGGAATCGTTCCCAGTAGTCCTTCAGGATCCACAGGACTCTTATGGTAGAGATGGTCATAGCCGAAGAGGCTGAGGTCCACCCGTGCCAGGATGTTCGTCTGGTCATAGGCATAGCCGTTTCCACAGAGCAGCAGCACGGCATAGCCTATCAGCAGCACAGCCACCGTGGGCAAGGTGTACCGGTGGTTCACGAAGAGGGCAAACAGGGAGGCAGCACAGTAACAGAGTGCAATTCGCTGCATCACAGCCCAGATACGCAAGTGGGCAAAATCCAGGGGTCTTCCGTCGCAAGCCAGGTCAAACCAGTTGATAAAGAGTCCGATCAGGAAGATGACCAGCGTACGCTTCAGAATCTTTTTTCCCACCCGCGGCGACCACTGGAAGTTGAACTTCCGAAGCGACAGGTAGGTGCTGATACCCATGATAAAGAGGAAGAAGGGGAACACCAGGTCGCAGGGAGTCATCCCGTTCCACTTGGCATGCTGCAATGGCGCATAGGTATCGCCATAACCGTCGTTCACCAGTATCATCCCTGCCACGGTAATGCCACGAAGCACATCAAGGGAAATCAAACGGGCGGAACCCCTCCCCTGCCCCTCCCGAGGGAGGGGAGTAGATACTCTTTTATCTTGCTGATTATTCATTTATATATCTTTATTTTAATACAATTCAGTTATCACAGGTTTAAAAGTAATTGCTCCCTCCCTATAGGGAGGGCAGGGGGAGGGTCTTTAGTGGAGGGTCTTCATCACTTCTTTAGCCACATCCACCGGGTCACCTTCCGCCTCAGCCTTATATGGATTATGGCGCAGGGTCCAAGGCTCCTCAAGGGCATAATAGTCAATGTTCAGGTCCTGCGGCAAAGCCATCTGGAAGAGCTCGGCGGCAGTCTTGTTGCTGTTCTCTCCGCTACCCAGCATCTCAGGCCGTGGCTTGGTCATCTTTTCCATCTCTGCCGAGAGACCGTCCAGATAGGTCTTCCAGCGCACATAGTAGAAATCCCTCAGCAGGCCGTTCCATTCCTTATGGGCATAGTCACGCAGACCTCCCTCGTTGGCACAGGTACGGTTGCCCCAGGTGGTAATCTGCACACGGGCATTCCATTCATAGAGGTCTTGCTCTGCCGGTAGGGTTGAACAGCTGCGGGCATCCTCCAGCCATCTTCCCAGACGGAATTCCTTCCGTGTTCCCAGCAGTTTGTCCTGCAGGAGCAGCATCTCCAGGAACCGCTTTGCATCCTTGTCGAAAGCCTTCTTGCGGAAAGCATTGAAGTCCGTGATGGTCTGCAGGTATTGCACACGGGCCTGGTCAGCCAGAGCCTGCCGGCAGATGTCCACCAGGTCATACTCGAAATTGTTGTTCCCCTTGAACCTGTCAGCGGCTTTCACCATCAGTTGGGCAGCCTCACGGGTATCGTCAGGGTCATAGTAGTTCTTCATCTTCGACCAGCTGGAAGCCTGGAAGTTATGGAGCGTGGGCCTTCCGCAGAAGATGCTCTCATGAGGTCCCTGCTGGTTGTTTCCCGCCGGACAGTTATAGATGGAGTGAATCAGGATGTCCCAGGCCTTCAGCACATCCTCATCCTCCTTGCCATAGCGGGCCTTCACATAGCCGCGAATCCATTCTTCCTTCGTGAACTTCTCCGGTCTCCAGGGCAGTTCACTCATCAGTTCAAACATTACAGGATTATTCTCAGAGCCCTCCATCGTGAAGCCGATACCCTTAAGTGAAGAGTGAAGAGTGAAGAGTGAAGAATCATTCTTTGAATAAAAATTATCCAGCAACTGATCCATCCTTCCATGCAGGCCCACGTTATTGCCGAAATTCTCCAGCAGACAGAACAGCCAGTTGTGCTGCTTGTAACCCTCTGGACGCCTCCAGATGGAAGGAATACCAAACATAGGGCGACATTCCGAGAAGAGGTCTAGAATCAGCAGGTCACCCTTCTTCATCCCGTCCACCATCTGAGGCCGGGGATTCTCCGTCCATCCCTGTATCACCCACACAGCTTTCGGGTTCACGGCCTTCATGGCCTCCATCAGCACCTGCCCTGCACGCCCGTAGTCAATCTTGCTGTCATCATTGCTCTCATGGAAGGGGTCCATCGAGTAATAGTCAGCCTTGCCGAAGAGCCTGGTCAGTTCCTCATAGTAGATATCGGCAATCTCACGGAAACGCTTGTCAGTGGGCAACAGGTTGGCAGGTCGCTGGAATCCGTTCCACAGTCCGGCCTCAGCCACATTCAGTCCCAGCCGCTCCTTGGCATCATGGGGCACCATTCCGCAATAGCCAGGCAATACGGGATGCATGCCCAGTTCCTTCATGCGTTTCAGAATCTGTTTCTGCAACTTCTCCTGACGGTCATACCAGGAAAGGGGCAACGGGCCACCCCACCCCTCCAGGTTGTTCATCTCCCACCATGCCAGGAAGGCCGGACCAGCAATAAACCGTCCTATCTCCTCCTCCGTGTAGCCCAGCCGGAGCAGCATCTGCCGCCACACACATTCTTCGCCCACGATGGCCAGTGGCAGGTTCACCCCGTGCAAGGCCATCCAGTCAATCTCCTGTTCCCAGCGCTGCCAGTCCCAGAAAGCCATCGAATAAGAGAACGTGCAGTAGTTGAAGTCATAGCGCAGCTTCAGGTCAGTCTCATGACGTTCCTTCCGCTCCACCTTGGGCAAAACGGCAGGCAACTTTGCCCTCATCTGGTTCCACGTCAGATGCACACCGGCATAATACTTCAGATACCAGTTCACACCCGTGGCAATATTCACCCACGAGTTGCCGCGCACCACCACCCGGCTGCCCTGTTGGTCCAGTTCAAAGAAGTCGCGCTCAGTTTTCACCAATTCCGTCTTGAATTTCCGCGCTGCCCCCGGGTCAATACGGTTCAGCAGATTATCCACTGGATTCCCCGTGGCCGTCACCGCCACACTCACCCATAGGCACAACGCAATACAATATCGCAGCATAAGCATATCAAGTTAGTAGATTCTGACTGCAAAAATAAGAAAAACGAACGAGAAAAACAAACAAAATGGGGAAAAAACAGGACGGCTCACACATTACCATGCAAGCCGTCCCCCACTACAATAACAATTATCATTATCTCCCTGTCATGGCAATCACAGAACCACGGGATTTGAATGATCTAATTGACACTGCAAAGATGCGATTAAGCGAGAGTCATGATATTTATATCGATGACCGAGCGTGAGCATCTTCGCGCTTGTTATTTTCAAGCGCAAAGATACAGACCTTTCCCCATTCCTCCATCAAAAGCCATCACATTTCTTCCCCGTTTGTTGCGACAACCCACGAAAAATGCGACACATCCTGGGAACACCCCCAGAATCTGTCGCACTTCCAAGTTATATTAATTGATACGGTTAACGCTCACCAGCAATATTGTAGCCGATGGTGATGAAGAAAGTTCTTGAATGAATATCAACATCACCATAATAATCATCTCCATAATTCTTCAAGCCCAAATCATATGCCATGTCAAAAGTCAGACGTCCAAAATTCAAGCCACACCCAAACCTTAATCCATAATTGAATTGGTCATCGCGAATAATTAAATTATCATCATCTACACAGTATGACATGAAACTACCCATGTATGGACTTACAAACAGATTGGGGGCAACATTGAAGTGATAACCGAAAACAAGAGGCATATGAATTGCCGACGCATCCTCTGTTTTATCCTTTTTTTTATATTTAAACCCTTCATTAATGTAATTCACTCCAAATCCGAGAAAAACGGGAACCGGGGCAAGTTGAAAGTCAAAAGCAAATCCGCCTGTAGGGAACACTAGGGGATCAATACCTTCTACATCACCACTAAACGTATTTGATGTTATTCCACCACGAATTCCGAAATGAAATCGTTTTGTTACACGATTGTTGTCAAACTGTGCGTTTGCACTCAGTGTTGCAGAGAACAACAAAGCCACTGCAACAATAGCTTTCAATGAATTCTTCATAATAATTAAGTTTAAAATTGTTATTTAATAGAAAGGTTTATATCAGAAGCTTTGATAGCTAATCTAACTAATCCTTGATAACTGTTGCCCGAAACTTTATTGCTACGGTCAAACTTGCCACGTTTTCCATTATATGAGCGAATCACATGTTCATCTCCCCTACTGGGTCCTGTTGGATCCTTTACTCCATTATAACTCTTTTCGAAAGATTCCCAGAAATCACCACACCATTCGTATGCTACTTTCTCTCCTTTGGCTATACTAAAGATTGATTTTTGTTGGTCGCTGCAAGCTGCAAATTCCCATTCTGCTTCTGTTGGCAGGCGCAATTGAAAGCCGGTCTTCTGAGCAATGACAGGTAGCAGTTTCTCAACATCTTCGAATTCTACTACTTCTGCAGGATCGTTGCCTTTACCATAAACATTTTTCTTGCCTACCAAGTCTTGAACGTATGAAGCAGGTAAAGGATTGGCACTCATATAGAATGAGGTTACGACTACCTCATGTATGGGTTCACTTTTCATTGATAGACTGCCATCCCCATCGAATCCCATATTCATCCGTCCACCAGGAACTAAGATCATCTCATGTTGGATATTATCTATCTTAACTATTATTTTTTCTGGGTATGATTTTGTCTCAGTTACTATCAGTTTGTTAGTCCCAAGCTGCACATTCTGGCTAACTGGTACAGATGACGCAGCACCTTGGTGCGGTGTGGAAGGAGAATCTTGTAACACCTCAACAGATTCAACGTCAGGCATCAGGAAAGTAGTCTCGATTCCTCCAATTAACAAGACGATTTTCTTTGTAGGATCAAGGCTCTTCAACTCACCGATAATGCTGGTGCCTGATTTCATCTTTACTTTCACTTGATTACCTCCGTCAGCAAATAAGGGAGACAAAGTAAAGATTAATAACATAAAGATAATTAATCTCTTCATATAGTTTATTATTTTGTAATTAGTTGACACGATTATTGGAAATAATTTACTTCTTCAGGAAGAACAAAAAGCAAATGCTTCTTACTTATGTCCTATAAAGTCTCTATGTCATACGCACAGTTAATTAATAGTTTAACATGGGCTTTCGACGGCAAAAATATACATTATTTTTGAGAATTCAAAGAAAAGGGGAAGAAAAAAAGCATTAGTGCTCACTTTATCACAACTTTACGTTGCTCACACCGTGAAATTAAGCTATACTCAGGAAAAATCGAAATATGGGGGTTACCCATTTTTAGTCCAAAGACTGTTCGCATGGTAGAATATAGCCGTTAAAGCATGCTTCCACGGCTTCTTAAACCAACCCCATTACAACCCTGAGGCTTTACTTAGTGTCTTGTAAGACTAAATACCCTTATTTTGTAAGTTCAAAGCCTACACGGGCACCGTCGGCACTCTTGGCGAGCTTGCTGACTGCCTGAACGGCTGCGGTGTTGCTGACCTTGCCTTCTTTCTGAAGGATGTTAGCCATCTGCTTGGCGTCGAACATCAAGCCCATTCCTTTTTCGGTCTTAGTCACGTTGCCCTTGATGGTCTCGGTAGCTGTCTTGAGGGCGATTTCTCCGTTCTGGGGGTTATAGGCATAGGTTCCGCTGAAGGGGATGCCATTCACCTTGGCTGAGAACTTGTTGTCAGCGAGGAAGGAGAAGGAGGTGTTGTTGCGGTTGATACCGATGTTGTTGTAGTTGCTTGCCAGCGAGGAGGCCATGTTGGCAATCGTAGCTGCTCCTCCGGCCTTTGTGAAAGCCTGGCTGGTGGTGAAGGCGGCGCTTGGAGCGTTATAGTTCCAGCTGCCGAGAATGCCCGACTGGCCGTATGTCATTCCGCCTAACAATACTTGGCCTAATACGGCGCCAAGCACATTGCCGAGCACATTGTTGTTTGAACTGGCGGTAGGTGCTGTTCCCATTCCAGTTGTGAGACAGCTCGACAGCATGAGTGTCGTGGCTGCAAGAAGTGTCATAATCGTTTTTTTCATAAAGCTGTAGTTGTTTATTGTAAAAAAGTGAATAATTTTTCGGGACAAAGTAACAGAAAATAAATGAAATATCCAAAGATTTCTTTAAAAAAAACAAAGAAAACATCTTTCCTGTAAAGCATCCGCTCGCACGGATGTGTCTGTGGCTGTCCTCCCGCAGTCTGCAAACGAGTTTGCATCCCGCGGAAGACCATCCACAGACAGCCTTGACAGGCCTTACTTTACAGAAAAACAAAAATCTTAAAAACCTTTACATCAGCCATAAGCTTAAGTCTAACTTTAACCTTAACCATAACAAGTGTAGTAGAAAGGTTTTTGATGTTTTTTCTTTGTTGTAAAGACAGGCCCGAAAGGCTGCCGATAGATGGTCAGTAGCAGGCGCAAACTTGTTTGCGGCATGCCAATGAGCAGCTAGCGGCACATCCGTGCCAACGGATGCTTTACGGCAAAGATGTTTTTCGATGGTTTTTGTTTTCTAAATATTTGCATTTTTCCCTAATTTGCACTATTTTTGCATCAAATTAAATGACTACGGCTATGATAAGCAATGCTGAATTTTTTGCTCAGAGAAATCTCGTGGACTATCTGCGGGAAGTTCCATTCAACGTGACGCCTCCGGGACTTTATTGTGCGCCCTCACTCTACGGGGAGATGATGAAGGACTGCCAGTGCAAATGCTGTTACGACATGGAGGTGTATCAGCATTTCCTCAGCAAGGGAAAGCATACGGACGACGAGATGGAGATGCTGGCCCGGGCCTTGCACGACTTTGCCATCGGGCACTATCTGGACGAATTCCTGAACGGGTATGACCCTCGGCAAGTGGTGGGTGTGATGGGTGGCCACGGAGTGCTGCGCACGTCTGCTGAATATCGGCAGGTGGTGGAGCTGAGCAAGGAACTCACGGAGCGTGACACGCTGATGGTGACGGGTGGCGGACCGGGTGTAATGGAGGCTACTCATCTGGGGGCTTGGATGGCTGGCAGACCGATGGCGGAGGTAGATGAAGCGCTGAAGATACTATCCGAGGCTCCGGGATTCAAGGATGAGGGATGGCTGCAGACGGCTTTTGAGGTGATCAGGCGATATCCACAGGAGCGGTATCACAGTCTGGGCATTCCCACGTGGCTCTACGGTCATGAGCCTTCGGCTGCCTTTGCCACGGACATTGCGAAGTATTTTGACAATAGCATTCGCGAGAACACGATCCTGACGGTAGCTTTCGGGGGCATTGTGTTCACGCCTGGCAGTGCAGGCACGATGCAGGAAGTGTTTCAGGAGGCTGTGCAGAACCATTACCTGAGTTTCGGCTATGCCTCGCCGATGGTATTCCTGGGGCGGAAGTTCTGGACGAAGGACATCCCGGTGTATCCTTTCCTGGAGCAGATGATGCAGGAGGGCCGATACAAGAACCTGCAGCTGAAGCTTACGGATTCCAGTCACGAGGTGGTGGAGGAACTGCTGAGGTTCCGGAGCGAGTGAATGGTTTTGTTTTCTTTTTATTTGCATTTGTTCTCGCTTAATCGTACCTTTGCACTCATGAAAGAGAAACTTTGGAATGCAAACTATTGGAAGGTGATGATCGCAAACTTTACGCTGTTCTTTGCCTTCTATCTGCTGACACCGCTGCTCCCACTATATCTGAGCGAACAGTTCCATGCTACGAAAGACGTCATTGGCATCGTGCTTTCGGGCTACACGGTGATGGCATTGCTTTCAAGACCGTTCAGCGGCTACCTGGTGGATTCGTTCAACCGCAAGAAGGTGCTGATGTGGTGCTTCTTCCTGTTCTTCATCTTCTTCGCAGGCTATCTGGCGGCTTCCACGCTGCTACTGTTTACCATTGTGAGAACACTCCACGGTGCTCCCTTCGGCAGCGTGACGGTGGCCAATTCCACGATGGCCATCGATGTGTTGCCTTCGTCGCGCCGCAATGAGGGCATCGGCTACTATGGACTGTCTAACAACCTGGCCATGGCCATCGCACCGACCGTGGGACTGCTCATCTATTATGAGACGCATAATTTCCAGCTGCTATTCTGGCTGGCCCTGCTGATTGCCGGGTTCGGGATGGTGGTGGATGGAAGCCTGAAGACCCACCCTCAATCCCTCCCGAAGGGAGGGAAGACCGAGCGGCAGGATGCTAACGGAGAACCCCTCCCCTCGGGAGGGGCAGGGGTGGGCCGTAAGGCTTTGGTGGGTTCCCCTTTGATCAGTCTCGACCGCTTTTTCCTGACTAACGGATGGTTGCTGGCGGTGAACATGGTGTTCTTCGGGTTCTGCTTCGGCGTGCTGAGCAACTACCTGGCCATCTACTGCAAGGAAGTGATGGGCAGAACGGGCGGAACGGGTGTGTATTTCGCAGTGCTCTCCGTGGGACTGATTGCCTCCCGACTGCAAGGGAGCAAGGGTCTCCGGGAAGGCCGACTCACGAGGAATGCGGCTGAAGGTGTGATGTTCTCTGCCCTCGGCTATACGCTCTTCGTGGCTTGTCCCAATGACCTGGGCTACTATGGCTCGGCATTGCTCATCGGACTGGGCAACGGCCACATCTGGCCTGCCTTCCAGAACATGATGATCAGCATGGCACGCAACAACCAGCGCGGCACGGCCAACTCCACGATTCTCGTGTCGTGGGATGTAGGCATGGGCCTGGGTGTGCTCATTGGTGGTGTGGCCTCTGAGTATCTGGGGTATGTGGCAGCCTTCTGGCTGGTGTCGGCCGTGCATATCGCTGGCACGCTGCTCTTTATTCTGAAGAGCCAAGGGTTCTTTAAGGCACGAAGGCTGAAATGAGTGTAAAGTGCAGAATGATCATTCATAAAACACAAAGACACGAAGTTAAAAAGGTCATTGACAGAGGTAAAAAACTTTGTCTCTTCGTGTCTTTGTGTTCCACAAAAAATAATGAACCTATTATAAACTTAAAACATAAATAGAAATGGGAAAATTAGTCATTAACTCGTACGACGAGTTTGCCGCCCACTTGGGCGAGGAATTGGGAGCTTCTGAATGGCTCCAGGTAGATCAGGACAGAATCAACATGTTTGCTGATGCCACGCTGGATCATCAGTGGATTCATGTGGACGTGGAGCGCGCCCAGAAGGAAAGCCAGTACAAGAGCACTATTGCCCACGGCTATCTTACGCTCTCGCTGCTGCCCTACATGTGGGACCAGATTATCGAGGTGAACAATATCAAGATGCTGGTGAACTACGGCATGGACAAGATGCGCTTCGGACAGCCTGTCATCACGGGCAGCCGTGTAAGACTGGTGACCAAGCTCCACAACATCCAGAACCTGCGCGGCATCTGCAAGGCCGAGATTGATTTCCGCATAGAAATCGAGGGCCAGCGCAAGCCAGCCCTCGAAGGTATTGCTTCGTTCTTGTATTACTTTCAGTAAAAAACAACCCCTCCCCCATCCCCTCCCGAGGGAGGGGTGTTTATATAGCCTCCCCTCGGGGAGGTTTGGAGGGGGTTACTTTACCAGTTTCACTTGGGAGTTCAGACCACTGGGCATGGGCTCCCATGTGTCGTATAAGGTCTTCTTGTAGTTAATGTCAACCACATTGATTTCTTCCATCTTACGCCACTTCACGCCCTTACGGTCAAGGTCTGCAATGCGGTTGGCAGGCAGGTTGGTCACCTCGATGCGGATGGTGTTCACCCCTTTCTTCAGCGTGTTCTTGCAGTCGAGCACATAAGGCACTGACCAGGCACAGCCGATATACTGCCCGTTGATATAGACGCGGGCACTCTCACGCACATCGCCAAGGTCTATCTTCCAATCTGCGGCATTCTTCAGATCTTTCTTCTTCAGTTTGATGGTGGTCTCATATACTCCTGTTCCCATCGTGACGCGGGTCTCATCGCTCAGCGATTCCCAGGTATGTACTTTGTCGAGGGTGAAGGTCTGATTCACCTTCGGAGCCTCTTCGATGAACGAGAGTGTCCAAGGGCCATTGAGCGGGTATTCCTGCGGCTGCGTCTTGGTTGTCTGGTGATAGACGGAGACCAGGCTCTTCATCAAGTCGGCAGGCTGCTGCTGTGGCGCATCATCATAGGTTTGGAGAATGATGCTCTCGCCACTCCGCAATGAGAGATGAATCTTATGGTCAGCCAAGGTGATTGGAACAGGCTTTATTTCACCATTGAGCGGATTGAAATAGGCACCACGCTTGAAATCTACACCCAGCTGAATGTCACCCTCGATGTCACGGGGCGTCAGGTTGGCTATGAAGTAATGATAGCCCGTGGGATTCTTGCGGCGGATGGCTTTCAGACCGTATTCCGTCTTCATGGTCTCGGGCTTGGCGGCAGCATTCATCTGAGCCACGTCTGTGCCATAGATGATCTTGGCACCCTGAGCCTTCATGGCCTCGATATGGGCTTTCACCTGTTCAGGCATGTCGCCGCTGCCAGGAATGATGAGGGCCTTGTAGCGGGTTCCAGCGGCAGTCTCTATTCCGCCGTTCACCACCTTGCAACCCATCAGCAGGCGCTCGGAGATATAGTCGCAATCGAAGCCAGCCTTATCGATGTCGAGGATGGCCTGGATAAACTCCGGTGCCAGTTTGCCCATAGCGTGGATGGAGAACTGCATGAGCAGCTTCTCGGGGTTCTTTTTCCACATATCGCGGATGGGCAGATAGACCAGAAAGTCGTTGTCGGGCTGTCCCCACTGAAGGAAACTCTGGCAGCGCTCCACATACTTCATGAACTCGGGCGCATCACGCCAGATGGAGTTTGTGGGGCTCATGTCGATAGAAGCATAGAACTTCCAGCCTGGCCACGGGTCGTCCTTGGGCGAATAGCAGGTGCCGTGGAAGAACATACGGTTCACACCGGCACAAAACATCAGGTCAAGGTCTGGCTTAAACTGCGAGAGCGATGTGCGGAAATGCTCCGTGAGCCACGTGAAGGTCTCGCTGCTCGTGAAAGGCTTGCCGCAGACATGGGCTGCCGAAGGAGCATACTTGAACATGGAATAGTCGGAGTCGTTCTTGCGCGTCTTGCCCGGGTCCTGACGCAAACCCTTGATACCGAAGTCGGAGAGTCCGAAGCCCTCAATCTCCGGGATATCCACGGCTGCATAGCAGTCGATGAGATTGGCCGGTGAACCATGTGCCTGGTTGCGGGTGATGGCTCCGTGACTGTGGGCCCATGCAGTCCATTGCTGGGTAAAGTTTTCCAGAAGCAGGTCGCTAAGCGTCTCGCGGTAGTCGGAAACCAGCTTCACGTCCCCATGGGTGAACGCCAGCAGATGGTCTTCCAGCCGGTAGCCGCGGCGCTTATGGAACTCCTCGAAGAGCGTGGGAGTCCACGTGGCATCGGCCACCTCGTAGCTGTCGTTGAAGAACGTGTGGGGATAAGGCGTGTGGGTACGCTCGAAGGCTTCCTCGATATGCTTCAGGTAGTTGGCCACGGCCTTACGGTCGAAGTGGTCTATCACCAGTCCTTCACCACCGGGAGCCGCGCGCTTCACCTTCATCACACCATATTTGATATACAACACCACGACGGTCTTGCTGCCGTCCTTGCCGCCCAGCAGGCGGCTGTCTTCCTTGGTGGCTTTCCAGTTCAGCAGTCCGTCCTTCATGCAGTCCGTCACATCCTTGACCGAACCGTTGTGACCGAAGAGCATAGCCTTATGGAGCACGGCATTCTTGCGGTCGCGTTCCTCGGTGGGTCGCAGGTCGATGTTCACCGCCTTGTCACCGATGAACGACTGTTCCACGAATACCGCCCGGCAGGCACTCTCCTCCAGCGGAACCCACGGACCGCCGAAAGGCCATCCCGTGCCCGTGGCCATGTCTATCTCGACACCGTTCCGGCGGCCTTGCTCTTGGGTGAAGCGCAGCATTTCCATCCATTTGTCGGAGAGATAGGGTATGTTGTTCTGGTCGTTGCCCTGCACGCCATAGAGGGGCGTAATCTCCAGCGCACCGATTCCGTGCTTGGCATACTCCTGCATGTTCCACTGCAGGTTCTCCTTGTCAACGGCAGAACCCAGCCACCACCAGCGGGCACCCGGCTTGGCCTCGGGTTTTGCCACGGGCCATTGCTGGGCTGCAACCATCAGGGGCAGTCCCAAGAGAACTAACGACAAGAGGATTCTTACAGGTCTTTTCATCATTTTCCAACTATCTTTTCACCGTTAATGATGATGTTGCGGGCTACCGTTCCCTCAATGAGGTCTTTGTCGAAGGCTTTTGCCTCATCGGCCACATCGATGTTCTCGAACGTGAAGTCCTTCAGCGCATACTTGTCCGACTTGGCCACGGCAAAGAAGTTCTTGCATTTCATGTCGTAGATGTTCCGGATCACGATGTTGTTGCATTGCGAGAGGGGCATGTCGTCACGCTGCTCTGGCTTGAAGAACTGTGTCCAGGGTCTCACCAGTACAAAGTTACGGCAGTTGCCCGTCAGGTTCTCCACCGTCACGTACTCATAGTGCTGGGGAGTGTCGGGTCGCATCTTCAGCCACAACACATTGTTGGCCTCATCCACCGTACAGTCGCGCAGTATCACGTTCCAGTCGTGCAGACTCTCGGAGCCCAGCGTCAGACATCCATGCACAAACCCGTAGCGGCAATGCTGGATGATGATGTTGCTCGAAGGTCCGTTGTCGGGGTCTTTGTCGGCCCAGGTTCCCTTGCCGCCCTTCAGCACCACGGCATCATCGTTGACCGAGATGTTGCAGCCATGCACCAGCACGTCGCGGCAGACATCCAGGTCGAGTGCATCACTCGAAGGAGCCTTGGCGTCCTGCGGCTCATGGGGCGCATAGATAGTGCAGTAGAGATACTTGATGCGCTCGCTCTTATAGATATGGTTCGTCCAGAAGGGCGAATTGATGAGGTGCACATCCTGAACGGTCACGTTCTTCGCATTGGAAATATACACCAGACGCGGGCGCAGGGCTTCAAGGTTGGTACACTGGCGGTTGAACTGTCGGCGAATCCAGAACTCCTCCCAGAATCGCAGTCCGTTACCGTTGATGGTACCGGTACCCGTGATGGTAAAGCCATCCACCTGGTCGGCATTCACCAGCGCAGAGAAGTAATTGAGCGTCTGGCCTTCCATACGCGTCTTGCGGATGGGATAATACTTGATGGCGTCAATGCCCTTCAGCACCGAACCTTCGGCCATGTGCAGATGAGTGCCCTGGCGGAAGAAGAGCGAACCGCTGAGGAACGTACCCTTGGGAAACACCACCACGCCTCCCCCATCCTGGGCAGCACGGTCGATGACCGCCTGGATGGCAGCCGTCTGCAACACAGTGGAATCCTGAACCACGCCGTAGTCGGTAATCACATACTGACGGCCAAGCGTGGAGACATCCACTCGCGTGGTATCCATGAACCACTCCGAAATCACTTCACCATTAGGCCATAGGGCCTGTTTCTTCGCTTTCTTTTTTGCATCAGATGGCACTGCCAGCAAAAGCAGTGCCATCATGATCATCAGTCTTGATAATCTCATTTTAATATCTCATTTCCTCAATTTCTCATTTTCTCAATTACTCATTTTCCATAATGCGTATCCAGATAGACCACCTTCGTGACGAGGTATTCCTCCATGCCGTGCTTACCGTCGGCACCGCCGATACCACTCTTCTTCACACCGGCGTGGAAGCCCTGGATGGCCTCGAAGTGCATGCGGTTGATGTAGGTCTCGCCGAACTCAATCTCGCGGCAGATGCGTGTGGCTGTGTCGATATCCTTGGTGAACACCGAAGAGGCCAGACCGTATTCGCAATCGTTGGCCCACTCGATCACCTGGTCGATATTGTCAAACTCTACCAACGGCAGCACCGGGCCGAAGGTCTCCTCGTGGATGATATCCATATCCTGCGTGCAGTTGTCGAGCACGGTGGCGGGATAGAAGTAGCCCTTGCCCTCGATAGGCTTGCCGCCACAGAGAATCTTGGCTCCCTGCTCCACGGCGTGCTCCACCTTCTTCGTCACGCTCTCCAGTGCAGCCTTCTCCACCAGCGGACCCATGTCGGCATCCTTCACGATGGCGGGATTGCCCACCTTCACGGCCTGGAACTTCTTCACGATGATATCGGTGAATTCCTTCTTCACGTCCTTATGCACATACACGCGCTCGGCATTGTTGCAAATCTGACCGGTATTGCCGATGCGGCTCTCCAGGATAGCCTGGGCTGCCAGCTCGAGGTCGGCATCGGGGAACACGATGGCAGGAGCCTTTCCGCCCAGTTCGAGACTCACCTTCGTGATGTTGGGCGCAGCAGCCTCCATGATCTTCACACCGGCACCCACACTACCCGTCAGGCTCACGATGCCCACCTTGGGATGACTGGCCAGCGCATTACCAACCACGGAGCCCTTACCTGTCACCACATTGAACAGGCCGGCAGGCAGACCGCTCTCATGAACCACCTTACAGATCTCCGTACAGTTCTCGGGCGTAATCTGAGCAGGCTTGATCACGATGGAACAACCCGTAATCAGCGCAGCCGCAGCCTTGCGGGCAATGAGGAAGAACGGGAAGTTCCAAGGCAGAATTCCGGCAGCCACGCCGATAGGCTTCTTCACGAGAATCATCGTCTCGTTGGGCGCATCACTCTGAATCACCTCACCCTCAATGCGGCGGGCAAACTCAGCCATATAGTCGAAATAGGTAGCCGTGACGCCCACCTCCGTAGCGGCCAGGGCCTGAGTCTTACCCTGTTCGCGCACGATAATCTCCTGGAACTTGTCGAAGTTGGCACGAATGCCATCGGCAATCTTATGCAGATAAACGGCACGCTCGGCAGCAGGCACCTTTGCCCACTTCTTCTGAGCCACGTAGGCAGCCTCCACGGCCTCGTTCACATCCTCCACCGTTCCGGCAGGCTGACGCGAAGTCACCTCCTCGGTGCTGGGGTTCAACACTTCAATCCACTCTCCTGAACGGCTCTCCACGAACTGGCCGTTGATGTACATTTTCAGATCTTTCATGTCTTTTAGATTGTTTGTTAGTAATTAGTTAAAGAGTTTCTGACCGCAAAAATAAATAAAAATCCCCATACCTGTTCCTCCCCAATCACTAAAAAATCAAAAATATAGACAGTTTTATCATTTTTCAAGCATCAGCATCGGTATAGAATTGTACACTCCATACATATTACTTCTCTTTTGAGAAACTTTTCAAACTATTCACTATATCTCCCAACAGCTTACCCCTCAACATTTTACGGTGAAGGGTTCGGAGCCGCCCTCCCATCCCCCCCGAGAGAGGAAGCAGATTCTAAAAGTTTGGTTTGCTTTCACTTTTTTTGTACAGGCTTCCACATCGCGGTATCAGAACATCATCAAGCCTTGCGGCGAGGCATTCGTAAATGTGCCATTTACGCCTCGTAAATGATAGAGTTACGCCTCGTAAACGGTACATTTATACTTCATATTTCTATGTCACTGGATAACTGTAGTGTATTCCGTTTGATGATGTTTTGGTCTTCAATCTATGATGTTTTGAAGTCCGTTTGATGATTGATTGAAGTCCATTCTATGATAGATTGAAGTCCGTTTGATGATACTTTGGAAGGCAAAACATCATCGAATGAAATGAATTTTCTAGTTTTTTTTAAAGAAGACACAAAAACGTTCAACGACAACCATTACCTTAATCCTCACAGAACTCCCTCCCTAAACAGGGAGGGTTGGGGTGGGTCTCTAGTTGAGGTGGGTCTCGGGTTGGGTAGGGGTTGTTTTCCAACCCCTCACCGCAACCCCTTGTTATCGCGCAAGTTACATTAACTCGTGAAGTGTTTTATTATTCTGAAACACTTTGAATACACTACATCTATATGTATTTCTTTGCGCTCCTGTTACCATAGCAGCAGTTTCACTTCTTGGAATCAAAACCAGTCCCGCTGATTCTTGAATGTCACATAGAAACGGCCGACTCCGCTTTCTCCTCTAATGCCTCTTTGATATATGCATTAATGGTCTGCCCTGCCTGACGAGCCAGCATAGCGATCTTCCTGTGGATGGCAGGCGTGAGCCTGACGTTCAACATGCCCGAATAGCTTTTATCGGGTTCTATACCCTCGTCTTTGCAATAGGCCAGATAATCGTCCACAGCCTCGTGGAAAGCGTCAGTCAGCTCTTTCACACTTTTCCCCTCGAAATTGACCAGGCCGTTTATCCCTTCTATTTTTCCAAAGAAGACATTGTCCTTTTCGCTGTAAGCCACAGAGCCCAGATAGCCCTTGTAAGTCATTGTATTCATATCCTTGTTCTCCTTTCTTTTATTTTATGTAACCTGCCTCTTTTAAATCATCAAGAACCTGCTTCATGGCATATCCTTTAACGATATTGCCAGGATGGGGCTTGTGTAGCATGATGGGACGCTTATCGCCGTTTTTGAAAATGACCCTAAATCCAGATGTTCTTCCCTTGTCACTTCTCTCATAACCGTAACTTTCGAGCAACCGTTGCATCTCATCAAACGTAAAGTCTGACGGCAATTACATGAATCTTTTTCTCAACTTATCTTTTGTTCCCATATAGCATTTAATGCTTATGACTGCAAAAGTAACTGTTTTTTAGTTACCAACCAAACTTTTTACAAACTATTTTATTCTTTGCCCTCCATGATTCTGATTTGCTTTACCGTAAGCATTCGACTTAGTACCTGTACTAAATCGAATGCTTACAGTCTGGATACAGCACCAATACGAACAGCCGAAGCCTCCTGCTGCCGTAGCAGCAGTTTCACTTCTTGGAATCAAAACCAGTCCCGCTGATTCATTTTATGCTGCAACCATTTCTTCACCTAATTTATGGATATGGCTCATGATTTCCTGCTCTCGTTCCTTTGACGGTTTCTTAAAGCCATTGATGTAATTTCTCAATAGCGTTGGATTCATTCCCATGGAACGAGCGAATTCTGCCACATTGATTTCTTTGTGTGTTAAGAAGAAACGCTGCATGGCACTTGGCTCAGCATCCTCATACTCAAAGCTTTCAAAACTGATGTCCTCATCAAGATTGCGCCAGTGAATACCACCTAGTCCAAAAGTGTATTTACTGCGCTGCTCATCATTGGCCATGCGCAGTTTGGGATACCACAGCAATGACTGGCTGTACTCCCTGCCTTCTTCATCTCTGCCATAAATGTGCTCGCCATCAAACCAAATTTCTTTAATCTTCATTATTCACCTCCTTCTTTATGAATCTAAATACTTCTGGCATATCAAGCAATTCGTTTAAAATATTACTCTGCAAATATAGGAATTATTTTCGATACCTCCAAACATTTCGCCAATAATTTTAGTTATTACCTTCAACGGCTTTGATTTGCTTTACTGTAAGCATTCGACTTAGTACCTGTACAAAATCGAATGCTTACAGTCTAGATACAGCACCAATACGTATAGCCGAAGCCTCCTGCTGCCGTAAAAGCAGTTCCACTTCCTGGAATCAAAAACCAGTCCCGCTGATTCTTGAAAAAATAAGGACTTCAAAACTATTACACAACAAACATCAACTGCCGGCTTCCATTGTATTGAATCATTCTTCCTATTTTCTATATAGAATTAGTTCCTTTCCAGTCATAAAGATTGGAGTACCATGTTTATACCCTGCATCAAGACTTTTCTTGTCCTCTATCAAAGATGCAATATCTATATTGCCAAAAGTAATCTCTTCATCGAAACGGAAAATGAAATAATCACCCTTTGGCTCACTGGGATATTCGGCCTTTCTCATTCTTTCTTCCGACATCACGGCATAGTCATGCACTCGGAACACATGATACACATTGCTCTTTTCCTTACCATCCTCGTATAGAAACGCGAACTTAACTCTAAGGTTTCTTATAGTCGTTTTCTTTAGAGAGCCGTCGCGCCTATGATCAATTCGAATGTTGTATATCATTGTGCCCTTATCATTTGCGCCCGTAATCCAATCCCAATGCGCCTGATTGTGATATAGACCTATAACGAAGTTTTCATTCTCATATCGCTCTAAAGGATATAACGGCAACATCGACTTGGGTATTGGTACATAAGGATGATCATTTCTATACTTTGCCAAGGCTTCATTTATTTCTTCCTGCGGGTCATCGCCTAACTTTCTCACAGGCACAATCACGAAATGCTCTTCCAACAAGTGATATTCATCGCTATCCTTAGTATCCTTCCCCTTCTCTCTCTTTAACGACAAGGAGTAAATCTCGCTGTCCTCATAAGGCCTAAAAAGTTTTCCAAGTAATAGTTTGAAGTTTTCGTTTATCACCTGTTCGCCATCAAGAACATTACCCTTGCTCTTCATTGCATAGAAGTCATAATCTTCTTGCAACCATTGCTGAATATGTGTTTTGAATATATCTCTGATTTTTTTCTTCCAATCCTCCTTTTGTGCCTCATTATCTCTTCCATAGAGTGAGAGGACAAAAAGAAAGTTCACGTCATAATGATATATAAACAAAGTATCTCTGTCAAATATCCTATTCTCAAAATGTGATGAAGGATGTCGCTGCTTGACGCGTGCCGTCCTGTCAATACCATCCCTGTCATATCTGAAATCCTCATCCATTTTTGCTGAAATGAAGAAATTGGGCAAAATGTTATATCCCTCCGTTATGTTGTCCCTCAACTTAACACCTGATGGTGTAGTGCTATCAGGTCCAAACACATTAAAACACCATTGTATGATGTTTCTGGCATAGGTAAACTGCTTGCTTATAGATTCGTTTGTTATTTCGTGGTCTATCTTGTAATACTTTGAGTCACCTATGTAATATGTCTGGTCGTTAGCATTGCCGTTTTCTATCAGACTTTGCTCCGTATAAAGATGGTCAATAATCTTTCCATCATCCTGTTTCTTATCCATTCCGTCAGGCAGAGGATTGTCTCCTACAAGGTCATCTATTATAGTCTCAAATACCCTATAGAAGTCCTTTGCCAATAAGAACTCCTTCTTGTTCTTGTTTACAAACACAGGCTTAGCATGATCAAAGAAAGCATCACATAGATTCCACAACTCCAAAGCCTTGTCCGAGAAGTATTTGTATTTTATCTGCCTCAATCTTACCTTTCCGTAACCGTTGATGTAAGCCTGAAACTTGCGTCCCTTTATCAGTTCGTAGTTGCAGGCAAAGTCCACCTTAAATCCATACTCTTCGCAAATATAGTTCAGTATAGAATAGAAGATGATGAGCAGTTCCTCGTCAAAGTTTATCTGCTTCTTCTTGTTTACAGGGTTAAGGTATATGGGGGTTCTGTCTTGAATGATAGCATCAGTCTTACTTATTGTCCTTGTCCAGTTTATCTTGTTCAATCCAGAACGCATATTCCTCAACACATAAAAGAAGAAATATCTGTTTTCCCTGTTAAACTGAATCAGTTGCAATATAACATCGAGGTAGGTATTGCTCAGCCGTTTGCTTCCCTTGCCTATCTCTGCTATCTTAGAATGATAGATGATGCTCGTGTCATTTCTCTTGTTATTATTATAAACAACTATAGCCCTATATATCCAGACGGCAAAGCCATAGATAAAACTCTTTTCCTTCTCTGTAAGCAACCCGCTCTCGTTCAGGCTTTTTACGTCGATGACATCCAAGGGATAATGTTCGCCAAAGACCATTTCCTCCCCCGTCCTACCCTTCAGCAATACCTTTGGCAATATAAATACGCAGTCCTGCAATAAGGTATTATAGTAATAGCCCACATAGTCTATTGTCACCTTATTGTCTTTGCTCAGATAAGGCAGTCCGTCAAGCACATCCTTTATCTTCGCCTCGTCGTATGTATATCCCTCAAAGAGTATTCTCATTCTTCCGTTTCCTTAGCAAGAGTAATTCCCCAATTAGCGTTATTAACGGCTGTTATAAATTCATGCACCTTTCCATTCGAACCATAGCCATTCTTCGCAACATAGATAACAGAGTCTCCACAAGCAATCTCAACAGAACGCTTACTATTATCTGTACGGGCATCAAATTCCTTTTTCGTCTCAACAAAATGAGGTACGATGTCACCCAGTTTCTTCCATTCTGAATACACTTGTTCTATAGTTGCATCTGGATGAAGGTCTATGTACTTTTTCATACACTCTGATGGCAGTCTGTTCTTCCCATATCTTCCTTCGCCATTTACGGAGAACTTGTCGTAGTTACGTCCTTCAGACATGGGCGTATTTCCATCTTCATCCTCTTCTTCATTGGTGCCCTCATCTATTGTCAAAGGTTCCACACCAACTCTCTTCATTAATTCTATGACGCGTGAAGTTACGATTTCAGTATTACCTTGACCTACGGAAGTATAGAACTTATCAAAACTCTTCTTGCCATCTTCATCTTTCAGCAAGGAGTCCACCATATCGGTATCCTTAAACACATCATTCCACAGATAGAACAACACCTTTCCTACAAAGGTTTGGGCATCTATCACTCCATCTTTAGCCTTGCAGAAGAAGTAGCCTAGTTTTTTATCTTCTGAGTATGTTGCATCCTCTATTTTCTTGTTGATCGCTTCAAGGAATGTCCACCAGTCATAAGTATTGCCACCAATCTCTACAGTCCATCCTTTTCCTTCGTTGGCTATTGGCATGTACTTCCACTCCCATCTGCGCTTAAATGCGGAATCTATAGGAAATAAGCTTTGGTCACTTGTATTCATTGTGGCCCAAATATACAAGTTCTTGGGCAATTTTAACTTTCCATTTTTTATTCCGTCTTTATTTGTCAAGACATCATTTCCCATTTCATCTTTCCCGTTAAGGTATTTAGCAAGGTCTCTATCTGCCTTTATCGGATATTCCGAGAAGCCCACGTCATCTCTATCTAGCAATTGGAATAAATCACCAAATATTTGAGCGCAGTTGCCTCGATTGATTTCTTCTATCACCAAGAACACATTTTCCTCTTGGTTATTCCATGCCGCTATATAGGCTTGTAAGAAAGCTTGCGGAATGAAATCATAGGTAATTTCTTCGTCTCTACCAGCTACTGCCTTGTACTTATCTGCAACTGGTTTCATAGTAGGTTTGTACGCCCCTACAAATGTAGAGTAGTCACTATCTGGATGGAAAGTGGTACGAAACACCAAATTCTTTCCATCAGCAATCTTTACTTCTTCATTGTCCTTAATGTAGCGACTCTTGCCTGTACCAGGAGCGCCGTAGAAGATTTGCTGAAATGCTTTATCCCCAGCATACGTTACTGGCTGTACTCTATTCTCATCATTGATACGTGAATAAAAAATAGAATTTGGACTGATTTGAATCTCGCCTTTTTTATAAAAGCGAATATAATAAGTGGTATTCGCCCCTTCTATTTTGCTTTCAATACAAACGATGTCCCCTGCTTGAATATTATGCTGTTGAAAAAGAGAACCTAAACTTGGTATTCTTTTCTCTCCATTAGAATTATGAAAATAAACAAAGCGTAATGGAACTATTGTATTTGCTCCATCTGTTATATCTTGAGCTGTAAAATTCACCTCAAGAACAGAACCATTTTCTGTTGCAGTATCATTAAAAAAAGACTCATAATCAAAGTTATTGGGAAGGCGTACATATATTTCATGTGTGCCTGTATTTCCAACTTCTGCAGGCGTTAACTCCTTATAAAAGAATAATGACTTTTTCATATGTATTTCTTTATTACGTTTGCTATTATCTTTGCCATTAATACAGGAACTGCATTTCCAATTTGCATATATGTTTTAAGATATGCACCTAAGAATAGGTAATCATCAGGGAAAGACTGGACTCTTGCAGCCTCACGAGGTGTGATACTTCTTACTTGATAAGGGTGAATGTGAGAAAGACAATCCATTTTAAGATGGGCCGTAATAGTACGACAAGGTTTGTCTGCATATAATTTAAAATACTTATCTTTAAAGATACCATTTCGCCTTGAATAAGGCATTATATCTGCAATCTTTGGACTTGTAGAATCTTCGCCTTGGTCTAAACGCTTAAAGATTTCATAATTCACATCACTACAGTAGCGGGCCTTATGATTAAACACATATGGTATTTGCCTGCCTTGATTTATTATTGACAAGTATTTGTTACCACAACTGTCATACATATTAATACCTATTTTCATGCCCGTCTTATCATCATCAGTCTCTGTCATTCCTTTAATCCTAGGTGCGTCTAAAGGCTTTATAAAATCAAGTGCATCATATAAACAATAGGGGGGATGCTTTATGTAGCTATCTTCGATTTCCTTAAAAAGAACTTCGGGTGTAACATGTTTGGATATAGAAATGTCATTTCTAACGGCTAAGTATATCAGTCGTTCTCTGCTTTGGGCTACCCCGAAGTTCATAGAATTTAATAGCCGATAAGAGACATCATAAGTATAAACTCTTCCGTCTCTTTCAATCTTTATAGCTTTATAGTCTTCAACGACTTGATTTGCTACAGAAAGCATTCCCCTAACGTTCTCCATTAAGACAAACTTAGGGCATATTTTCTTTATTGCTTCAATGTAGAATTTATATAACTCATTACGAGGATCATCAATTATCCGTCGTTGATTAGCACTACTAAAACTTTGGCATGGAGGCCCCCCCACAACAATGTCAATATCATCTTTGATGTAATAGCATATATTTGACACAATCTTTCGAACGTCTTCTTTTAGAACAAGCTCTGAAGGTAGTTCTGGATGATTGTATCTATATGTACGAATACAAACATCTTCAAAATCATTAGCGAAACAGACTCGATAACCTGCTTGGGTAAAGCCACAACTTAATCCTCCTGCACCAGCAAAGAAATCAACAATCTTAGGTTTATCCGATTTCGCTTCTTTTTCCTGGAGCAGTTTGCGCTTTTTATTATTGAGCTTGTCCAACTGCTTACCATATAACTGTTTGTGTGACAAATAAAAAGACAATGCAGACAAAAACCTATTATAATTAACTGCAATAGTTTTTTTTAACAATCTGCAATCTCCATCATCCGAAATAATTCCCATGTCCTTCATTTCATCAATTATTTCGTCAGAAGGTATATTGATATGGGGGATGCTGATTTTTTCTCGTTCAGCCAACACTTCTACCAAACGAATATAGATAAGAATTTTTTCTATAAATTCTTCTTTATTTGTAATATGTTTAACACATTCAAATATCATAAATTCAAGTCATCTAAGTTTTTTTTAATAGACTTTGCCAATGCTTCTGCAAATAATGGTGGAACGGCATTACCAATTTGCTTGTATTTTTCGCCCCGTGATCCTTTAAATTCAAAATCGTCTGGAAATGATTGTATTCTGGCTGCTTCTCTTACAGTGAAAGTACGTCTCTGTGCTTCATCTGGATGAATAAACTGGAAACCGTCCTTGTGGATATGTGCAAGAATGGTTTTTGATGGTAAATCCCACCATTGAACGACATAGCTATTATCAAATACTCTAGCATGTTCATGTTCATATTGTGGCATAGTTCGTCTGAGTTGTCCAAATGACCAATGATTGTGAATCATCATTTGGAACCTTTCTCTATCCAAGTCATTGTGACTACGAGCGACATGATCCATGAGGGGGGATACTCCTTTCTTCCCAATCCTCTTTAAGAACTCATTATTGCAAGGATAAGTATACTCTTGCGTTGAAGCATCACAACCTGGTTCAACTGATGGTAAATCACCAATTGCTTGCCTCACACTAATATAGTGTTTGCGTCCCTTTCTTTCATTTTCTGGAGTTTCTGGATTCCAATGCGTCTTTACGACATCCTGATATAGTTGCAAGGGACTTTTGTTAATATCCTTACGTACACCGATAATAATAACACGCTTTCGAAGTTGAGGTACACCATAATCAGCTGTATTGTGAACAAGGACACTTGGATTGTCAATTACTTTATATTTTTTTCCAAGAGCCTTAAGTATGGTGGGAAATATTGGCATACCATTTACCTTGGCAGAAAGGAGGCCTGTTACATTCTCGAAGACGAAGTATTTCGGTTGATAATACTCCAATATCTTAACGTAACTCTCAAAAAGATAATTACGAGGATCGGTTGACATTCTCTTTCCGTCTCGGACCCTCCCTGCAGTTGAATATGCTTGACACGGAGGGCCACCAATTATGATGTCAACATTCCTGCCGTTTAATGCATTGTCTATTCTTAAAAGAATATCTTTTGCAGTTATGTCGTGCTCAATAACTTCTTTGTCGAAGTCTTTGTATCCATAGTATTTCATTCTTGTCCGCAACGTTTCACAAGCCCAGTGGTTAATCTCCACATGAGCAAGAGCCTTAAAGCCTTCCCTATAGAATCCTTCAGATAAACCACCGCAACCAGCGAACAGATCTACGAATGTATATTTCCTTTTTGGCATGAAAAAGCCCTCTCTTCGTTTTCGAAAAGGGGGCGCAGAAGAAAGATTCGGATACCGGGGTAGCACTACCCATCAGACAACAATCATTCTGTCCACGCCCTCATAGAGCGTAAACATCCATTGTATGCCCGATTGCTGATTACTGTTGTTGAAGTGCTAATTCGGTATCCTCAGCCAATCAAGGATGTCAAAGACTCTTATTCCTTATTCGTTTTTCACTCTTACAATAATAGTCCGCAAGCATCCAAAACGAACAAGTATAACAATTGACTGACTACAAAAAGAAAAAACGCGGATGCTTAACTTCTGCCTGTTCGTCTTCGAGGCCTTCCACAGCCTTAACGGTAAACAGACAGAGTAAACACCCACGCTGGAGAATATAGTACACCCGTAAAGTGTGCATAGAGGCAACATGTACCTCCTGCACACTACGGAGAGTATATACTACACCCCGTGGCAGTCACCTCTGCAATGTTCTTGACCGTTATTCGATTGTGGAAGTTTCGAAGACCAAAAACAAAGCGTAAAGTAACGCCTTTCAATATGTAGTGCTCCACCTTAGGCTCCGTTCTCCTCAGAAAACATCAAAGCCTCCATGAGTGGATGCATCTGCAAAATTACAAAAAGTTTTGGAAACGACCATCCTTTCAGATTGAAAATCTACTAATAAGCAGCAAAAAACAGGAAGATAAAGTGATTGGGAACTAATAAAACATCAAAACATGATAGTATCGCGATGTGCTTTTGATGGTGGTGGAATGAGCCGCTATAAGAAAGCACTCGTGCCTGGATCCTTCTGCAGGTTCCAGGCACGGTGTAATTTTTAGTCTAATTAAATACTGGCGTAAAATCTACTGCTTCTTCATCGGGATGCAGCCCGTAGGGGTCAGGTAGATGTTGTTCACGCTATTAACAAACACTTTATCCGTAATATTCTTCAAAAAACTATTCATAACTTATTCTTTTTAAAATTGTTCTTTAATAATTGATTTATCACTCTCTGTCGTCGGACTAATTGTCTTTTGACATTGCAAAGATAAGTCGTTTATTAAGCCTGCAATCATTTATACTTCATTTTCTGCTTCATTTGTTGCGACATACAGTCTATATCGCGACACTTTCCGAAACGCCCCCGGAAATCTGCCGCAAAGTTGTCTGCGCATTCCCTCAAAAGAACAAATTTATTTGCTTCCTCTTCGCTTAATCGAAATTTTGCACTAACTTTATGTCTCTTCGAACCATGAAGTTAGGCTGCACTCGGGAAAAATCAAAATAAATTTTGTTTTTCCACTCATTTACACTAACTTTGTCGGCAACTACTATACATATCAAAAAAATTATGAGAAGAATACGCATGATTGTTGCCCTCGTGGCACTCGTATGCTGCGCTACTGCGCTGGCAGAGAATTACCCCTATCGTTCTGATTACCTGTGGGTAGCTACGCCCGACCATGCCGACTGGCTCTACGAAACGGGACAGCAGGCCAAGGTGGAGGTGCAGTTCTACAAGTACGGCATGCCACAGGAAGGAACCGTAAACTACTCCATCGGAGAAGATATGCTGCCCGATGAGCAACAAGGCTCGGTGAAACTGAAAGGCGGACGGGCCGTGATCAATATAGGAACTCGGAAGAAACCGGGATTCCGCGACCTGCGCCTGCGCATCATCTGCGACGGAAAAGAATACAAACATCACGTCAAGGTGGGTTTCTCGGCCGACAAGATCCAGCCTTATACGCAGGAGCCTGCTGACTTCAAGGCTTTCTGGGACAAGGCTAAGGAGGAGGCCGCGGCCTTCCCGCTGACCTACAGTCGCGAACCGGCTCCGGAGTATTCTACGGACAAGGTGGACTGCTGGCTCATCCGCCTGCAGCTTAACAAGCGCGGGCAGTGTGTGTATGGCTATCTATTCTATCCGAAGAATGCGCAGAAGGGAAGTTGCCCCGTGGTGCTTTGTCCGCCGGGAGCCGGTGTGAAGACTATCAAGGAGCCTCTGCGCCACAAGTATTATGCCGAGAACGGATTCATCCGTCTGGAAATGGAAATCCACGGACTGGACCCGCGCATGAGCACTCAACAGTTTAACGAAATCAGCCGCGCCCTCAATACAGACCCCAACGGCTATCTCTGCCAAGGGCTCGACAACCGCGACAACTACTATATGAAGCGTGTCTATCTGGCATGCGTGCGTTGTATTGACCTGTTGACATCGCTGCCCGAATGGGACGGCCGCAACGTGGCTGTGCAGGGAGGTTCGCAAGGAGGTGCATTGGCTATTGTTACCGCAGGTCTTGACAAGCGCGTCACGCTTTGTGCCGCCAACCATCCGGCGCTGAGCGACATGGCTGGCTATGCAGAAAAAGGACGCACGGGCGGTTATCCCCACTTTAACCGTATGAACGGAATGCTCACCCCGGAAAAGATCCGCACGATGGCCTACTACGATGTGGTGAACTTTGCCCGCTACGTGAAGGCCAAAAGTCGCCTCACATGGGGATTCAATGATGATACCTGTCCGCCCACGACGAGCTATGCCGTATGGAACACGCTGACGTGCGAAAAGGAATCGCTCATTACGCCCGTCAACGAGCATTGGACTTCAGAGGCCACGGAGCTGAGCCACATGGAATGGCTGAAGAAGAATCTGAAATAGAAGTACGAGGTACGAATTACGAGGTACGAAGTGTCGCCTTCGGCGAGGCAGATGGATGAAGTATAAAGGTTGAATTTTACTTATTACTTCTCACACCACCTCGCCGAAGGCGACACTTCGTACCTCGTAACTCCTACTTCGTAATTAGGGGCTTAAGCCTTTTTCCAAAGACGGGTCATATCCTCCAGTGTCTTGCCCTTGGTCTCGGGAACCAATTTCCACACGAAGACGGCGGCAATGACGCAGATGACACCATAGAGTCCGTAGGTGAACCAGTGACCGAAGTCATCGCCTTCGGTGAGGTGCATATTGAACATCGGTACAAAAGTGCTACTCACGATGAAATTGAAAATCCACTGGAAGGCTACGGCAATGGCAACAGCACCGCCGCGGATGGTGTTGGGGAAGATCTCAGCAATGAGCACCCAGGTGATGGGGCCCCATGAGAACATGAACGATGCGGAATAAATCATGATGGAGGCGGCGGTGACAAACTCCAGACCTTCGTGGCCGAACGATACGGCTACGCCAAAGGCACCGAGAGCCATACCAAGCGATCCCCAGATGAGCAGCGGCTTGCGGCCCCATTTCTCAACGGTGAAGACAGCCACGAGCGTGAAGAGAATATTCACGATACCCATGAAGACGGTGAACATCATCGGATTGTCCATACCCATGTCGCCGAAGATACGCGGAGCATAATAGAGCACGGCATTGATACCCACAGCCTGCTGGAACACGGAGAGCATGATACCCACGAAGATGCAGAGCCAACCGTAGGTAAAGAGTTTCTCGGTCTTCACGGTGATGGTATCCTTGATGTCCTGAAGAATCTGCTGTGCCTTCGAGCTGCCATTAATCTTGGAAAGAATGCCAAGAGCCTTTTCGTCCTGACCTACCATGACGAGATAGCGCGGAGTCTCAGGTACGAAGCAGATGAGCAGGGCGAAGAGACCTGCGGGAACAGCCTCAGAACCAAACATATAGCGCCATCCGGTAGTGACCGTCCATTGTGCATTGGGATGGATAGCTGCCATTCCCTTACCCATTTCCTCCACGAGCGGCTGGATATGGTCGCCCAAGATGAAGAAATTGACGAAATAGACCACCAACTGACCAAAGATAATGGCAAACTGGTTCCAAGATACAAGCATACCGCGGATATTGGAGGGAGCCACCTCGCCAATGTACATCGGGCAGATAGCCGAAGCCAGACCTACACCAACGCCACCGATGACACGGTAGATATTGAACATCACGAGCAGGGAGAACGTGGGTACGCCCTTCTCGAAAATCATGAATTCAGGCTCCATGCTGCCAAGGGCAGAGATGAAGAAGAGCACACCAGCCAGGAAGAGCGAACGCTTACGGCCCAACCGCGTGGCCAGAAGACCAGAGAGTGCACTACCGATGATACAGCCAATCAGCGCACTACTGCTAGTGAAGCCGTGCATGGCATCGGTGTAACGGAAGTCAGCTGCATTGCTGAAGAAGGCCTGCAGACCTTTTTCTGCACCAGAGATAACGGCTGTGTCGTAGCCGAAAAGCAGGCCGCCGAGCACGGCAACCATCACAATCGAAATGAGGTAGGCTTTGCTACCGTTCTGAGTTTGATTCATTTTTATTAAGGTGTTTTGTATGATATTTCTACTTTAAATTACGTATTAATAACTGTTTTCCCCAATAAATATTGTCAAATTCTTCGTTATTTGGGTTCCAGGTTTCAAGTTTCAGGTTTCAAGTTAAAAAATTCTTCACTCTTCACTCTTCACTCTTCACTTTTTTTTGTATCTTTGCACCGATTTATAATAAAAAAGAAATGAAAGTCATCGACTTACTTGCAAACGGACAGACGGATGAGACGAAAGGATTCTCGTTTGAAGTGCTGCCGCCCCTGAAAGGCAACGGCACGGATGCGCTGTTCAGCACTATTGACACCCTGAAGGAATTTAATCCGAAATATATCAACATCACCACCCACCACTCGGAATACGTCTATCGGGAACTGGAAGACGGCAACTTCGAGCGTCAGCGCATACGCCGCCGCCCTGGCACCATCGCCATTGCCGCCGCCATCCAGCAGCGTTATCATCTGCCGGTGATTCCGCACATCATCTGCAGCGGTGCCACGGCTGAGGACATTGAGTATGAACTCATAGACCTGCAGTTCCTAGGCATCCACGACGTGCTGCTGCTCCGAGGCGATAAGGCGCAGGACCAAAAGACCTTCACACCGATTCGCGGTGGCTACCGCCATACGACGCAGCTCATCGAGCAGGTGGTGAAGTTCAATGAAGGCTATTTCCGCGACGGCACGCCCATCAAGCATCCCGGCGAGAAATTCTCGTTTGGCGTGGCCTGCTATCCGGAGAAGCATGAAGAGGCACCAAATCTGGAACGCGACATGGAATACCTGAAAAGGAAACAGGAATTAGGTGCAAAATATGCCGTGACGCAGTTGTTCTACGATAACGGAAAATACTTCCAGTTTGTGGAGAAGGCGCGCGAAATGGGCATCACGATTCCCATCGTGCCCGGACTGAAGCCCTTCGCCAAACTATCACAGCTGACGGTGGTGCCGAAGACTTTCCATTGCGACATCCCAGAAGACCTGGCCCGCGAAGTGGTGAAATGCAAGACTGATGAAGACGCCAAGCAACTGGGCGTGGAATGGGCCATCCAGCAATGTCGCGATCTCTATGCACACGGCGTGAGCAATATCCACTTCTATACGGTAAGTGCCGTGGAGTCAGTAAAGGAAGTGGTGAAGGCACTCAGCTAACAGACGAAGGATAAAAGGACATGAAGTTCAGTGAGGTCATCGGACAAGAGGAAGCCCGTCAGCGGCTGATGCAGATGGTGGAGGAAGGAAGACTTCCGCACGCCCTGCTGCTATGCGGCCCCGAAGGATGCGGCAAGATGGCCGTGGCGCTGGCCTTTGCCTCATATCTGCTCGGCGAACGGCAGGAAGACGGCAGTCAGCTGCCAGGATTCAATGCCCAGCTGACTACCAATGCCGAAGCAATGCTCCACAAATGGCAGCATCCCGACCTCCACTTCTCCTACCCCGTCATCAAACCTAAAGGGACAAGCGCGGAGCACAAAATGGTCAGCGATGACTTTGCAAAGGAATGGAACACGCTGCTCCAAGAAGGTCCCTACTTCACGATGGACCAATGGCTGCAGATGATGCGTGCCGATAACCAGCAGGCCATTATCTACGAGGCTGAAAGTGACGAACTGAACCGCAAACTCTCGCTGAAATCATCGATGGGCGGTTATAAGGTCTGCATCGTATGGTTGCCGGAAAGAATGAACCTGGCCTGTGCCAACAAACTGTTGAAACTCATTGAGGAACCACCCACGCAGACGGTGTTCCTGATGGTTTGCGAAGAACCCGAAAGGTTGTTGGAAACCATTATCAGCCGCACACAGCGCATCGATGTAAAGAAGATTGAGACAGCAGCCATAGAGCAGGCCCTGACGGAGCACCGAGGAATCGACGGAGAGATGGCCCACAGGCTTGCCCGCGTGGCCAACGGCTCTTGGACAAAAGCCCTGGAATCGCTGAATGCCGACTCAGAGAACCGTCTGTTCCTGGACATGTTTATCATGCTGATGCGACTGGCCTATCAGCGCAACATCAAGGAGCTGAAACGCTGGAGCGAGACCGTGGCCGCCTACGGACGCGAGAAACAGAAGCGGATGCTCACCTATTTCCTGCGACTGGTGCGCGAGAACTTCATGTACAACTTCCACCAGGAAGAACTCTGCTACATGACTCAGGAAGAGGAGAACTTCGCCCGAAACTTTGCCCGTTTCATCAATGAGGCCAATGTGATCGGCATCTCAGAACTCATCCAGCGCGCCATCCGCGACATCGGACAGAACGCCAACCCGAAGATTGTATTCTTCGACATGGCCCTCAATATCATCGTATTGCTGTTGCAAAAATAGAAGACCCACCCCTCACCCTCCCTATAGGGAAGGGGTGATTAGTCTTAAACGATATATCAATAACATAACAAAGTATCTGCTCCCTTCCCTATAGGGAGGGCTGGGGGTGGATCTGAAGAATGTATGGATTACAAGAATCTGAAATACAAGATAACCAATGACGGAGACCGCGGACTCTGCTGTGGAGCCTGTGGACGCCAAGACCGGCAGTTGAACACCTACGACTGGCTGAACGACGTGCCCGGCAACACGGAAGACACTGACCTCGTGGAGGTGCAGTTCAAGAATACGCGAAAGGGTTATTACCACAACGTGAACAACCTGGAACTGAAAAAAGGCGACTGGGTGGCCGTGGAAGCTAATCCCGGACATGATATCGGTGTGGTGACACTCACCGGACGACTCGTGAAACTGCAGGTGAAAAAGGCCAATCTGAAAGGTCCTGACGACATCAAGCGCATCTACCGCATTGCCAAGGACGTAGATATGCAGAAGTATCAGGAAGCCAAGAGCCGCGAACACGCCACGATGATTGAGAGCCGCCAGATAGCAAAGAACCTCGGATTGCAGATGAAGATCGGCGACGTGGAGTATCAGGGTGACTGCAACAAGGCTATCTTCTATTATATCGCTGACGAGCGCGTGGACTTCCGCCAGCTGATCAAAGACCTTGCCGCCACCTTCCACGTGCGTATCGAGATGAAGCAGATTGGTGCACGCCAAGAGGCTGGACGCATCGGAGGCACAGGCCCTTGCGGACGAGAACTCTGCTGTGCCACATGGATGAAGAACTTCTCCAGCGTGAGCACCAATGCCGCCCGATTCCAGGATATCTCACTTAATCCCCAGAAACTGGCAGGTATGTGCGCCAAACTGAAATGTTGCCTGAACTATGAAGTGGACAACTACATGGAAGCCGGCAAGCGTTTCCCAGCCAAAGACATCGTGCTGCAGACTATCGACAGCGACTTCTATCAGTTTAAGACAGACATCCTGGCCGGCCTCATCACCTACTCCACCGATAAGCGGATGGCAGCCAATCTGGAGACCATCACCGCACAACGCGCCCAGGAGATTATCGAAATGAACAAGCGCGGGGAAAAGCCCGATTCGCTCCAGCCCGATGACATCCAGAAGGAATCCAGCAAGCCCATTGACTTGCTCGCTGGGGAAAGTATCACGCGCTTCGACCGCGCCAAGAAAAAGAAGAAGAGCCGCAACAAGCAGAACCCTGCCAAGCAGGCCGCCGCTCCTCAAAAACAGCCGCAGGCTCAGCGCAAGCCGAAGAACCGTAACAACGAGAATCGCGGAAACAAAAACGAGAACCGCAATAACGCCCCACAAAAAGAAAAGAAGGAATGAAGCACTGGCTTACGGCCTTACTGACAGCATTCACCATCGTCACAGGATTGTCCGCCTGTGACGAATCTTTGGCGTACAGCCATTACGAACATACGCAACTGGCTGGATGGGAGAAAAGCGACACGCTCTATTTCAACACGCCAAGAATGAGGCAGAAAGGCAGGTACCGCATGGAATTAGGGCTGCGCACGACGGGCGATTACCCTTTTACCAGCCTGACCCTGAGTATTGAGCAACGCGTCTTTCCTGCAAAATCAATCAAAAACTATAGTATCAAATGCAAGCTGATGGAAGAAAACGGCGTCACGAGAGGGCAAGGCGTGAGTGTCTATCAGTTTGCTTTTCCCGTGGCCGACGTTGATCTGAACGAAGGTGATTCCGTGCAGATCCGCATCCGTCATGACATGAAGCGCGAAATACTGCCCGGCATTGCTGACGTCGGCATCAAACTCTCACGCAAATAAGAACCTTCCGGCTATTGTCTCACCATATTCCGGCTGGCATCAATGCGCAGGAATATGAACAGCAACAACGTGAATCCCCAAAGCGAGGAACCGCCATAGCTGAAGAATGGCAAAGGAATACCAATGACGGGCGTCAGTCCCAAGACCATCCCCACATTGATAAAGAGATGGAACAGAAATACGCTTAGCACACAATAGCCATACACCCTTCCGAAGCGGAACGGCTGGCGCTCGGCCATCTTGATAAGCCGAAGAATCAACGCCAAGAACAGCAACAGCACCGTAGCACAGCCCAAGAAGCCTTCTTCCTCACCCACCGTGCAGAATATGAAGTCGGTGTCCTGCTCAGGCACATACTTCAGCTTCGTCTGGGTACCATTCAGGAAACCTTTTCCCAACAATCCGCCTGAACCAATGGCTATCTCACTCTGATGCACATTGTAGCCAGCACCGGCAAGGTCTTCGTCAAGTCCGAGAAGCACGTTGATTCGCGTACGCTGATGGGGTTCCATGATATTGTTAAGCACATAGTCGGCAGCATTGAAGAAAATGACGCTACCCACCGCGAAGAGCGCTATATAATAATAGGTACGCAGGCGAGAGCCCAGTCCTTCAAAGACAAGCAGCCCCACCAGAATGGCCGTCAATGCCATCTGTACCCAGACGATATCGAAAGGTATCACGAACTTGGAAAACAACAGGGCCAACAACGTCAGACCGTAGGTATATGCCAGAATCAACCAAAACTGTCGCTTGTCACGACAATAGAACCTGACCATGAAGGCCGTAAACGTCTGAACGGCCAAAAGAACCACAAACTTACCCACAGAGGTAGGCGTATCCCAAAGCATGGTTTCCTCAAAGCGGACTCCCACTACGAAATAGAACACCATTGCAACACCCGTGAAAAGAATGCTACCCGTCATTCCTTCGCGATAGAACATCAGGAAGAAGGAAAGATAGACCAGCGCAGAACCCGTCTCCTTCTGCAGCACAATGCAAATCATCGGCAACACCACCACGGCAATGGCTGCCGCAAAATGCTTCCACTTATCCATCGTGAAGCCGTAGGTACTCATCAGTTTTGCCACCGCCAAGGCTGTGGCAAACTTGGCAAACTCAGCTGGCTGCAAGCGCAACGGTCCCAGCACAAGCCATGAACGCGAGCCCTTGATTTCGTGGGGATTAAAGATGGTTCCTATCAGCAACAACACCAACAGGCCATAGATGACATAAGCGAAAGTGTCGTAGAAGCGGTCGTCGAGCAACAGCAGGAAAAGACCGAGAGCCAGAGACGTGCCTATCCAGACAATCTGCATTCCCGAACGGGATTCCAGACTGAAAATATCTGTATCTCCATAAGTATAGGAAGCACCGCAGACGCTCACCCAACCAAAGGCCAGGAGAGCCACATAGATGGCGATGGTCCACCAGTCAAGTGAACGCAACACGCCTGCCGGTTTATCTGTTTGCTGAGCCATAAGCGATACGTCGTTTTTGGAAGGCAGTAGCCCTTGCTTCAGAGCCTGCCGAAAGTTTGCCGTGTAGGTACTGTTCAATCATCAGTCCGCCAATAGGTACACCGAAGTCTGCACCGAATCCGCCGTTCTCCACATAGACGGCAATGGCAATCTTGGGATTGTCCATCGGCGCGAAGCCCATGAACACGGAGTGGTCTTGTCCGCGGTTCTGTGCCGTTCCGGTCTTTCCGCAGATGGCAATGTCACCACGGTTCAGATGCTTACAGGTTCCGCCAAGCACTGATGCGCGCATACCCTGCACGATATAGTCATAGGCAGCACGGCTGGCCAGTGTCTGATGGCGCCGGGTAAAGGCCGTATCGAGCGGCTCACCCTTTACCTTGCGGACAACATGGGGTGTATAGTAATAGCCACGGTTGGCAATGGTAGCACCAAGATTGGCAATCTGCAGGGGCGTGAGGTTCACCTCGCCCTGCCCGATACTGATGGAAATAATCGTCAGACCATTCCAAGAGCCTTTATAGTTGTTGTCGTAATAGTCGGCATTAGGAATCAGTCCGCGTTTCTCGCCGGGGAGGTCAATGCCGAGCTTGTAGCCAAAGCCCATCGACACCATATAGTCGCGCCAACGGTTCATGGCGTCCTGAACGGTCTTATACTTTGAACGGTTGGACATCATATAATAGAGTCCCCAGCAGAAATAGCCGTTACAGGAGGTACTGATGGCCGGAACGAGCGAGATGGGCGAAGCATGACCATGGCATCCTACGTGAAGACCTTTATGATAGAAACCGCGGTGACAGGGAAACACCGTGTGAATGGGATTAATGATTCCCTCCGTCATAAAGGTCAGACCCTGCGAAGTCTTGAAGGTAGAGCCTGGGGGATACTGTCCCATGATACTGCGGTTGAGCAATGGTTTCCATACATTCTTCTGCAATTCGCGGTGCATCTTTCCACGCTGGCGGCCAACCATGATGCGGGGATCATAGGTAGGCGAACTGACCATGCAGAGCACTTCGCCCGTAGCAGGCTCGATGGCCACGATACTGCCGATTTTTCCTTCCAGCAACCGTTCGCCCAAGGCCTGAAGATTGATGTCGATACTCAGCGTGAGATCTTTCCCGGCTACAGGTTTACGGTCGAGGGCACCATTCTGGTATTTTCCCTTGATACGCCCGTGGGCATCACGAAGCAATATCTGAATACCTTTCTCGCCACGCAACTGTTTCTCATAATACCGTTCCACACCCAACTTGCCGATATAGTCGCCAGGCTGGTAATATTCATCCTCCTCGATATCCGACGGCGAAACCTCTGCCACATCGCCCAACACGTGGGCCGCATAGGGATATACATATTGGCGCACACTGCGGCGCTGCACATAGAAACCCGGGAAACGGTACATTTTCTCCTGAAAGATGCTGAACTCTTTCTCCGACAGCTGGCTCATGAAGAGCTGCTGCGTGAAACGCGAATAGCCGGGATTCTTGGAACGATCCTTTATCTCGTCCATACGCTTGATGAAGTCCTCCTTCGTGATGCCCAGGGCATCGCAGAACTCCAGCGTGTCAAGATGGTCTTTCTCTTCATTCATCACCACCATCAGGTCGTAACTGTGCTGGTTATAGACCATCAGCTTGCCGTTACGGTCGGAAATGACGCCACGCGCCGGAAACTCCACTTTCTTCAGGAAGGCATTGGAGTCGGCATTCTTCTTATAGTCGTCGCTCAGAATCTGAAGCGACAACAGGCGGAGCAGATAAATGACCACAATAGCAATGGCCACTCCCCCAATCACATAGCGCCGGTTTTCGAGTTCGTAGTCGCCTTTCACTGTCTGCGCAGGTTTTCAATCACCAGAATAAGCACAACCGTGAGCAGTGTGCTGGTAGAAATGCACAACAGCCACTGCATCCAGTTGAAGAAATTGAAGGCCTCCAGTGAGAAAAAGGCGAGCGTATAGAGAAACACCAGGATGATGGTGTAGAAGATAAACTTGCTGATACCCAGCGAACGCATTCCAGGCTTGAGGTTGTCTTCACTGTCACGCGTGAGGAATGACTCTAAGACATAGGGCTGAAACAGTGCCACGAGAGTCATTGAACCCGCGGCCACACCGGGCGTATTGGAAAACACGTCGATGCAGAGCCCCAAGAAGAAGCTCCACATCAGGATAGCCCACTTGGGATGATTGCGGCGGAAAAGGAGCACGAAATAGACGTAGAGCAGCGGAGTGGCCACGCCAAACAGATGGATATGGTTCAAGACCAATACCTGAACCACCAGAAAGACCAAGAAGGTCACAATCCTGTTAATCAAATCGGACGTCATTTTCCACTCTTCACTTTAATAGAATCCTGAGCCGCGCGCATCAGTTCCACACGCTCACGCATCGGCGCATCATCAATCACACAGACATCGCGCAGATTGCCGAAATCGGTACTCAGCTTTACCTGCACTCGATAAGAAAGACCGTCGCTGGAATTAAAGACATGCAGAGCCTGCCCCACCAACAGCCCCGGAGGGAAGATACTGCTGTAGCCACTGGTAACGATGATGTCGCCCAGACGGAAATGGGCATGTCGTGGAATATCGTTCACATCGGCCAGCGAAGAGCTGCCGCCCTTCCACTGCAGATAGCCGTAGTAACCGCGCTTGGCTATGGTCACGCTGATATTCGACTGGCTGTGGAGCACGGGCAGAACGATGCTATAGTGCCTGCTCGACATATAGACCACGCCGACCACACCATTGCCGCAGGCCACACCCATATCGCGGTGTACGCCGTCGGCCGTTCCCTTGTCGATGGTGATATAGTTGTCTCTCTTGTCGATGGAGTTGGTTATCACCTTGGCGGGAATCAGATGATAGTCCTGAAGCAGAGCCAGCTGATTGTTCTTCAGATAAGAAGAATCGCGTGTCAGTCTCGCGAGCTGTTCCGACATCACCTGAACCTGCCGTTCCAGATAGAGGTTGCGCTGCGTCAGCTGCTCGTTGTTCTTGGTCAGGCTGAAGAAATTCTCCAGTTCAGAGTTCCATTCATACACCTTTCCTGATACAGCATTGGCGGTTGTGAAATACACACTGCCCTGATAGCTGTTGAACTGAAACAACAGCACCATACTGATAACCTCCAGAAAAACGAAGAGAAACCAGTGATTGTATTTCGCAAAGAACGCGAGTAGATTGTTCACCGCAGAACCTCAGACCTGAAACTTGGAACCTGAAACTTGAAACCTGAAGCCAGGTAACTATCGCATCAAGAATGAGAAGCGGTCAACATTGTTCAGGGCAATGCCTGCACCCTTAGCCACACAGTGGAGCGGATCCTCGGCGATATGGAACGGGATGTTGATCTTATCCTGCAGACGCTTGTCGAGACCACGGAGCAGAGCACCGCCGCCGGTCAGGTAGATACCATTGTGAACGATATCGGCATACAGTTCTGGAGGCGTGCTCTCCAAGGCAGAGAGGACAGCCGTCTCAATGCGTGCCACGGTCTTGTCCAGGCAATGGGCAATCTCCTGATAGCAAACAGGCACCTCCATAGGCAGGGCCGTGATGCGGTTAGGTCCGTGAACGATATAGTCTTCGGGTCCTTCTTCGCCAAGATCAGTCAAGGCAGAACCCACATTGATCTTGATACGCTCAGCCATACGCTCCGAAACCTTCACGTTGTGCTGACGGCTCATATATTCCTGAATATCAGAGGTCAGGTCGTCACCAGCCACCTTGATAGAGTTGTTGGCCACGATACCTCCCAGCGAAATAACGGCAATCTCAGTGGTACCGCCACCGATATCCACAATCATGTTGCCCTCAGGTGCTTCCACATCGATACCGATACCGATAGCAGCAGCCATAGGCTCGAAAATCAGATACACGTCACGGCCGTCGGCATGCTCAGCAGAGTCGCGCACGGCACGGAGCTCCACCTCAGTACTGCCCGAGGGAACACCGATCACCATACGGAGAGAGGGCGAAAACAGGCGGCTACCCGTATGTACCATCTTGATAAGGCCACGCATCATCTGCTCGCAAGCCGTGAAGTCGGCAATCACGCCATCACGCAGCGGACGGATAGTGCGGATATTGTCGTGTGTCTTCTCATACATCATCTTGGCCTTCTCACCCACGGCAATCATCTTGTCGGTGCGGCGGTCCAGTGCTACCACAGAAGGCTCGTCAACCACAATCTTATCATCACTGATAATGATGGTGTTGGCGGTACCAAGGTCCATTGCAATTTCTTGAACAAAACTGAAAAATCCCATCTTCTTTTTCTTCTTTTTTACTTTTTTCCTTTTTACTTCTTCTCAAACCATGCGTTGATGGCCGTGTCGTAATGGCTGCTCACGCCGAAAGCACGTGTAGCCAGCATACGACGGTCTTCGATATCAGTCTCGGCACCTTTCTTGTTGAGGATGTCGAGCAGCACGCCATATTCGGCCTTTGAAGGAACGATGACCACATCCTTGAAGTTCTTTGCTCCGGCACGGATCAGCGAGATACCACCGATGTCGATCTTCTCAATGATATCCTGCTCCGAACTGCTGGCATCAGCCACAGTCTGCTCGAAGGGATACAAATCTACGATAACCAGGTCGATGCTGGGAATATCATATTCAGCCATCTGCTGCTGATCGCCCTCATTGTCACGGCGTGCCAAGATGCCGCCGAAGATTTTGGGATGAAGCGTCTTCACGCGACCTCCGAGGATAGAAGGATAAGTCGTCACATCCTCTACCTTCTCACATTCATAACCCAGACTCTCGATAAACTTCTGGGTACCACCTGTAGAAAGGAATTTCACGCCTTCTGCATTCAGTTTGGCGAGCAATTCATCCAACCCGTCCTTGTGGAAAACCGACACAAGGGCAGTCTTAATTTTTTTCGTTCCGGCCATAAATCTATTTAATGTACATTAATAATATGCGAATTGCGTGCAAAGTTAGTGCATTTTTTTTATTTTGCGAAGAGTATCACGCATAAAATTATTTAATATGGAGTTTTTTTGCTGCAAATCAAAAAGTAAGGGGCTTTGCAGGCGATGATATTCCAGTCTGATTTCGGCGCAGACTGCCCTGCAGCAAAATGGCAGTTCCTTCCAATGGGCGGAAGCCTTCTTTCCATTGGGCGGAAGCATCGCTTCCAATGGGTGGGAAGGTTGTTTCCAATGGGCAGAAGCAATGCTTCCAATGAATGGATACAAAAATCAGGAAGTAAGATTTCTCTCAACTTCCTGATTTTCAAGTAGCGGGGGTGGGTCACGATCCCACGACCTCCGGATTATGAATCCGACGCTCTAACCAGCTGAGCTACCCCGCCATCGCTTGTTAAGCGGGTGCAAAGGTAAACAAAAAACTTAAATCACCAAAATAAATTGGGAAAATATTTTGATTCTCGTAGAATTTTCTTAAATTTGCAACAAGATTTCTTTACAAACACGCAAACTGTTGACTGCAATGGACAAAAAAAAGGTTATTTTCGAGCATGAGCTCCACGCGCGTTCCGCGAAAATTATCTGGCCGTTGATCAGCGCACCTGAAGGTTTGGCTAAATGGATAGCCGACGACGTGAAAAGAGACGGCGACATCATGGAGTTCGGATGGGGTGTGCCATGGAGGCACCATGAAACGAGGACTGCCACGGTGGTAGAAGAACTGCAACCCTCCTTGTTCAGATGGGTGTGGGATGACGAGCGAGATTATTTTGTGGAGATGAAGATAGAGAAGAGCGACATCACGGGCGACTTCATCATGATTGTAACCGACTTCACCGACGACGATGATGAGGAATGGCTCACGGCCGTATGGGAAGGCAACTTCGAGCGACTACATAACACCACAGGCCTCTGAGGACCGAAGCATGAAGCACGAAGAATCTGAAAAGTTGTTATTTTTGAACGGCAGGAACAAATTCTTCATGCTTCATTCTTCATTCTTCATTTTTTTATATACCTTTGCAGCCTGATGTTCAGAATTAGGAAACTCGATTTATTCATTTCCAAGCAGTTCGGACTGCTTTTCGTGGGAACGTTCTTCATCTGTCAGTTCGTGCTGATGATGCAGTTCCTGTGGCGATATGTCGATGAACTGATAGGAAAAGGTCTGTCGCTGGAAATACTCGGCAAATTCTTCTGGTACATGGGTCTAATGCTCGTACCGCAGGCTTTGCCGCTGGCTATCCTGCTCTCTTCACTGATCACATTCGGAAACCTAGGTGAAAGCAGCGAGCTGACGGCTATCAAGGCTGCGGGCATCTCGCTGATGCAGGCTTTCCGCTCGCTGATAGTCATCACCATCATCATCATGCTGGGCTCACTCTATTTCCAGAACGTCATAGGCCCAAGGGCAAACATGTCGTTCACTCAACTGCTGATTTCCATGAAGCAGAAGAGCCCTGAGCTGGAAATACCGGAAGGCATCTTCTACGACGGCATCCCCAACACCAATCTCTACGTGCAGAAGAAAGACCTCAAGACGGGTATGCTGTATGGTATCATGATCTACCGCATGACTGGCAGCTACGAAGACGCAGCCATCATTCTGGCCGATTCCGGAATGATGCAGTCCACGGCTGAGAAGAAGCACCTGCTGCTCACCCTGCATAGCGGCGAGTGGTTTGAGAACATGAGAAGCCAGGACCTGATAAACAGCGCCAACGTGCCTTATCGCCGCGAGACGTTCTCCACCAAGCGCATCCTGCTCGACTTCGACTCTGGCTTCAGCCTCACCGATGCCGACCTGCGCAACAATGCCCAGGGAAAGAGCTGGGCGCAGCTAATGCACGACGTTGACTCCATGAACGTGGAGGCAGACAGTCTGGCAAGGGCAAACTATGCAACAGCCCTGAGGATGTATTTCCATGTGCTGGATACCATTTCGAAAAAAGATTCCATCAAAGCGGTGAAGACTACCGCCTCCAAGGCCATCAACATCGATACGCTCTTCAACCGTCTGGACAATTCGCGCAAGCAGATGGCCGTGAGCCAGGCCATGAGTTCCATCTCGGGAGTTACCAACGACCTTGAGTTTAAGGCCATGCTGTCGCACGATACCGAAGCCCGCATCCGCATGCACCGCATAGAAGCCATCGGAAAGTTCACGCTGGCCCTGTCATGCCTGATATTCTTCTTTATCGGAGCACCGCTGGGTGCCATCATCCGAAAGGGTGGACTCGGCGTTCCGGTCATCATCTCCGTATTGGTGTTCATCATCTTCTACATCTTCGACAACACCGGCTATCGCATGGCCCGCCTCGGAGCCTGGCCAATCTGGTTTGGTAAGGGAATTGCCACGGCCGTGCTCACACCTGTGGCTATATTCTTCACCTACAAGGCCAACAAGGATTCCGTGGTATTCAACATGGATGCCTACCGCACTTTCTTCACAAAGCTGCTCGGTCTCCGACTGAAACGGCATGTCACGGGCAAGGAAGTAATCATCGAAGACCCCGACTACGCCAAGGATGCAGCCGACCTGCAGCGCCTGAGCGAAGAAGTGACGCAGTATGCACATGCCCACAAGCTGATGCTGCCGCCTAATATCATTAAGGTATTCTTCAAGTATGAGCCCGACCATGAGATTGAGCGTATCAGCGAAGAGATGGAAGCCGTCATCGAGGATTTGGGCAACACCAAAGACAAGCATATCATCAGTATGCTGAATCACTATCCCGTAGTTTCGGCCAAGGCCCACACCCGTCCATTCGAACGCCGCTGGATGAACATCGTGGCCTTTATCCTCATTCCGGTTGGAGCTTTCCTCTATATCCGCATGTGGAGTTTCCGCCTCCGTCTGCTCCGCGATCTACGCGTCATCAAGCAGACCAACACGAACATCGTGAACCGTATCAACGAGAAATACATCAACACTTAATATATAAATAAGGTATATAGTAATGGAAAATATTAAACTCAACAGCATCGACGAAGCCGTAAAAGACTTCAGAGAAGGTAAGTTCGTCATCGTCGTGGATGATGAGGACCGCGAAAACGAAGGCGATCTCATCTGCGCAGCAGAATCCATTACCGCTGAAATGGTGAATTTCATGCTGAAATATGCGCGCGGACTGCTCTGCGCCCCCATCACGAAAGCACGTTGCGAAGAACTTGACCTGCCCCACCAGGTGGTGGAAAACACCTCCATGCTGGGCACGCCGTTCACCGTCACCGTGGATAAACTGGAAGGATGCTCCACTGGTGTCTCTGCAGCTGACCGCGCAGCCACCATCCGGGCTCTGGCAGACCCCTCCTCCACCCCACAGACATTCGGACGCCCCGGCCATGTCAATCCCCTCTATGCCCAGGACAATGGCGTGCTGAAACGCTCAGGACATACGGAGGCAGCCATCGACCTTTGCCGTCTGGCAGGCCTTTATCCCGCAGGAGCGCTGATGGAAATCATGAACGAAGACGGCACGATGGCCCGTCTGCCCCAGTTGGCAGAGTTCGCTAAAGTGCACGACATGAAGCTCATTTCCATCAAGGACCTCATTGCCTACCGCCTGAAGAAGGACTCGCTCGTGGAAATGGGACAAGAGGTAGATATGCCTACCCAATACGGACATTTCAAGATGATACCCTTCCGCCAGGTAAGCAACGGACTGGAGCACTTTGCCCTCATCAAGGGCGAATGGAAAGAAGACGAGCCGATTCTGGTCCGTGTCCATTCCAGCTGTGCCACCGGCGACATCCTTGGCTCATTGCGCTGCGACTGTGGCGAACAGCTCCACAAGGCCATGCAGAAGATTGACCAGGAAGGCAAGGGCGTCGTGGTATATATGCAACAGGAAGGCCGCGGCATCGGACTGATGAACAAGATTGCCGCCTATAAGCTGCAGGAAGAAGGCCTCGACACGGTGGAAGCCAACGTACACCTCGGCTTCAAGCCCGACGAGCGTGACTATGGCTGCGGAGCCCAGATTCTGCGCAAGCTCGGCGTCAAGAAGATGAAACTCCTTACCAACAATCCCGTCAAGCGTGTCGGCCTGGAAGCTTACGGCCTGGAGATTGTCGGCAACGTTCCTATCGAAGTGGTGCCTAATCCCTACAACCTGCGCTATCTGCAAACCAAAAAAGAGCGAATGGGGCACACTTTGCACCTGTAAAGGTGTCATAAAGCATAAACGTGCAACTATTTGTAATTAAAATTTGAAATAAAGACAGTTTTTTTTCGTTTTAACGAATAAAATGACTACTTTTGCAGTCAAAATATAAAACCAAAACATTATGGCACAATTATCAGACCGCCTAAATCGCCTGTCTCCTTCAGCCACATTGGCTATGTCGCAAAAGAGTTCCGAGATGAAAGCTGCCGGCATCGACGTGATCAACATGAGCGTCGGTGAGCCAGATTTCAACACTCCCGACCATATCAAAGAGGCCGCCAAGAAAGCGATTGACAATAATTATTCACGCTATTCTCCAGTTCCGGGCTATCCTGAACTGCGCAAGGCTATCGTGAAGAAGCTCAAGGAGGAGAACGGACTAGACTATACCATGAACGAGATTCTCGTCAGCAATGGTGCGAAGCAGAGTGTCTGCAACACCATCATGGCGCTTGTCAACGACGGTGAAGAGGTAATTGTACCCGCACCCTATTGGGTGAGCTATCCGCAGATGGCCAAGTTGGCTGGAGGCGTTCCAGTATTCATCGAGGCTGGATTTGACCAGAACTTCAAGATTACGCCCGCCCAGCTCGAAGCCGCCATTACGCCCAAGACCAAGATGTTGATTCTCTGTTCGCCCAGCAATCCTACCGGCAGCGTCTATAGTGCTGAGGAACTGCAGGGACTGGCCGAAGTCATCCTGAAGCATGAAGACATCTTCGTACTGGCCGACGAGATTTACGAGCATATCAACTATACCGGCAAGCACGCCAGCATAGCCAGCATACCAGGTATGAAAGAGCGCAGTATCATCGTCAATGGTGTCAGCAAGGCATACGCCATGACAGGATGGCGCATCGGCTACATCGCCGCCCCCGAATGGATTGTAAAAGGCTGCAACAAGCTGCAGGGACAATACACCAGCGGTCCCTGCTCCGTCAGTCAGAAGGCCGCCGAGGAAGCCTACGTGGCTTCACAACTCTGCGTGGAAGAGATGCGTCAGGCTTTCGAACGCCGCCGCAACCTCATTGTGGAGTTAGCCAAGGATATTCCCGGATTGGAAGTGAACGTGCCCGAGGGTGCCTTCTACCTCTTCCCCAAATGCAGCAGCTTCTACGGCAAGAGCGACGGCGAGCACACCATCAAGAACTCCACCGACTTCGCGATGTATCTCCTTGAAGTAGGACACGTGGCCACCGTAGGCGGAGATGCCTTTGGCGACCCCGATTGCTTCCGCATGAGTTACGCCACAAGCGACGAAAACATCCGCGAAGCCATGCGAAGAATCAAGGAAACAGTTGCAAAACTAAAATAAATGCAAAATATTTTTGTTAAAACTCCTTAAACGGCTTGATAGTTTAGCATTATTTACTATCTTTGCCGATTGAGAAATAGACTATAACAAACAATTTTTATACTTAATTATTTAATAACTAAAAATTAAAATTTTAAATTATGGCAAATGCACAAGTAAAGACGAGTCCCAAAAAGAAGCAGGGATTCCAAGGTGTTAGAGACGCAATCTGGATTATTGTGGCTTGTTTCATTCTCGCAGTTTGTTTCTACAAGTTCGTGCTCGGTAACCCCGACAACTTCGTAGGTGGCGATCCCGCAAACGCAGTGAAAGACGGTTCACTCCTCGGTACAGTGTACAAGGGTGGTATCGTGGTGCCAGTGATTATCACATTGCTCTTCACCGTTATTGCTCTCTCTATTGAGCGTTTCTTCGCTCTCCGCAGCGCATTTGGTAAGAGCTCTCTGACCAAGTTCGTGACTGAAGTGAAGGCTGCTATCAACGCCGGCGACATGAACAAGGCTCAGCAGATCTGCGACAAGCAGCAGGGTGTTGTTGCCAACGTTGTAGGTGCTTCTCTGAACGCTTACAAGGAAATGGAAGCCGACACTCGTCTGAAGAAGAGTCAGAAGGTGCTGAAGATTCAGCAGGCTCACGAAGAGGCTACTCAGCTTGAGATGCCTACCCTGCAGATGAACATGCCTATCCTGGCTACTATCGTTACTCTGGGTACCCTGACCGCTCTGTTCGGAACTGTGGTGGGTATGATTCGTTCATTCGCCGCTCTGGCTTCTGGTGGTGGTGGTGACTCACTGGCACTGTCTGAAGGTATTTCTGAGGCTCTTGTGAACACAGCCTCTGGTATTTTGACATCATGGTTCGCT
>JAEEGJ010001981.1_pt1 | contig 194312 bp, 70 predicted proteins | sample 8958761 | NCBI WGS metagenome assembly JAEEGJ01 (sample SAMN16246546, study PRJNA631951) | gut metagenome | biome: gut microbiome; feature: rumen; material: RS-attached | host: Bos | place: Iran: Karaj | collected 2018-10 | reverse complement strand
TTGAAGATATTAAAAATGAAAAAAAAAAAAAAAAAACAAAAAAATCAAGAAAAGAGAGAAAGGGGGGGGGGGGGGGGGGGGGGGGGGGGGGGGGGGGGGGGGGGGAGAACAATCTTTGACTCTTATAAACAATAAAAAATCATAATATTATGTCAAGCGGATTTGCTACACCTATAACAATTAAAGATGCGATTGATAAAATCGTAGCAAGGCAATATCTAATACCAGCTATCCAAAGGAAATTCGTATGGAGTAGTGATAAAGTGGAAACATTATTTGATAGTATAATGCGGGGGTATCCTATCAACTCTTTTATGTTCTGGGAAATAAAAGATCAAAAAATTAAAAACGACTTCAAGTTTTATCAGTTTTTGACCGAGTACCGTCAATTCTTCAAAGAGAACAACATAGATATTGATACAAAAGGATTTCAGGATTTTTATGCTGTAATTGATGGTCAACAACGTCTTACCAGCATCTATCTTGGACTGAAAGGAAGTTATGCGTATAAAATGCCTCGCGTATGGTGGAAAGACGATGAAAAATGTTTGCCAACAAGATTCTTATATGTAAATATTACAAAACCATTACCAGAAGAAGACGAAAGACAAATGAGATATGAATTTCGTTTTCTATCGTCTAACGATTACGATCGATTGTCAAAAGACGCCAATTCCATTTGGTTTAAAGTTAATGACATATTAAGATTTGAAGATGCAAATGATTTAGATGACTATATTGACAAACAAACATGGAGCAACAATAATTTTGCCAAGTCAACAATACGTACTCTTCGCAAAAAAGTATTTGACGAAAAGATTATTAATTATTACTTGGAGACTTCTCAAGAAATAGATGTCGTTTTAGATATTTTCATTAGGACAAATAGCGGTGGTGAGCCATTGAGTTTTTCAAACTTACTTATGTCCATAACAACAGCTAATTGGACATTACGTGATGCTCGAAAATCCTTGGAAGATGTTGTGAAGAAAGTTTTCGAAATAGGCAAACCGGGATTTATGATTAATGCTGATTTTATTTTGAAAGTATGCCTTGTCCTTTTTAATGATAATATCAAATTTCAAGTTAAGAACTTTGACCGTTCCAGTGTTCAAATATTCGATACGAATTGGGACAAAATAAAAGATTCTATTATTGCGGCTTTTGTATTATTAGAATCTTGGGGGTTTAACGAATCAAGTCTACGTGCAAAAAACGCTGTAATCCCGATTATCTATTATATATACCACAAAGGCTTGGAGAAGAATATAAATAACCAAGCACACCATAAAGAAGAAAAAGATGCTATGAGGAAATGGTTATGTTTGTCGTTACTGAAAAGGGTGTTCAGCGGTCAATCTGACACAGTCCTTACGAAAATAAGAAATGTATTAAGGAACAATCATGACCAGTCACATTTCCCATTAGAACAAATTAAAGAAGAATTCAAAGATGATCCCACAAAGAACCTTGCTTTCACCTCTGAATATGTAGATGGTTTATTAACTACTCAAAAGGACGATTCTAATTGTTACCCTATTTTGGCATTACTTTATTCTCACTTAAACTTTAATCAAGTATTTCACAAGGACCACCTACATCCATTCAGCTATTTTCAGAAACTAAAAGAATCCGATTTTGAAAATAAAGGCATGTTCGTTTTTTATACAGACCCACTTAATTATAATTCCATAATCAATTTACAACTCTTAAATAGTTCTCTTAATGAATCCAAACTTGACACGCCTCTTGATATTTGGATTAAAGACAAGAATATCGACCTCGATAATCAATTAATTCCCAAGAACATAGATTTAAGCGTTGGTAATTTTTCAGAGTTTGTATATAAAAGAAAAGAGTTGTTGAAAAAAAGATTTGAGGAAATAGTCGGGGCAGCAAACGAATAGACACCTACCCTGCTACAATCCGTCCCAATATTAATGCTCTTCCGCAACGGTGAGCCGGTGTGGAGGCAGAGCGGCGTGCTGGAGGTGGGTGAGCTGAGCGGGGTGATTCAATAGTACCTGTAGATATAGCCACGACCAAAAGTTGTCAATATTGGCAGTTTTTGGTCGTGTTGTTTGGTCGTTTGAGTAAAAACAGGCACCTTTCCACTACCCAAAAGTGGCAATATTTAATGCAGCAGACACCCTCACCATCTCCCTACCCCACCTTTCCTTCCGCATCATCACCTCATCAATTCCTTATCCCTGTTACTTTTTCTCTATGTACATTTCTTCTTGCAAATATATTTTTTCTCTTGCATATTTTTCTTACATTTGCTCTTGCATTGTGGTAATGCATGCCGGCCAGTGCGAAGATGTTTATCATACCATACAAAACATTAACATAAGTTTAATTCTGTGTTAAGGTTTTTGTCAACAAGTTTACTGGTCCAAACAATCCGACAAAGACTTTAATACGCAACAGGATTAAATTTATGACAAATTATTCTATTGAATATTTCAAAAAACAATCAAAGTTTCTTTTAAATGATTATAAAACCCGTTATTTTAACGAGGAAGGAAACAACTATGCTTATAAGCCTATACACTACGATATAGGTAGTATCTTTCAAACATTTGGATTCCAGGATCACGAGTTTGTTCTACAGAAAGCCCAGCATCTTATTGCAAGAATGGCTGGATTCAACAAATGGAATGAGTTGATTATCGCTTCTGAGCCTGAATTAGATTTAGCCAAGTCTCACCTTCAAAAGTTTCAAATCAAGCAGGATAAACAACATTGGGAAGGAACGAACATTGACAAGCAAGACATTAACAGCCCAAACGACAGAAAGGTTAAGTATTTCTCTGCGTTGGATGAGGACGGCAACCTAATTTATATTGATGACTTGAGCGAGGAAACCCGAGACCAACACTCATATCGTTGTCCATATTGTAATGGCCCGATGATCCCTGTCTTAGGTAAAAAGAATACACATCATTTCAGACATGACGGTGAACATTGTAGTTATGAAAGTTACTTACATAAGTTGGCAAAGCTTCGTCTTAAAGAAGCGTTCGAACAAAGAGATGAATTCTTGGTCGAGACGTCTGTGGTTAATGCTTGTGATAGATTCGATGAATGTGTTTTGAGGGAAAGAGGACTGGTGAGTGGTTGTAAAGATAGTTATGAAACGCTTTTGAATCTAAAGAACTATTATGATATCTGCGAATTGGAGAAGGAGCATAACGGTTATACAGCAGATGTGTTGCTTCGCGATTCACGAGGAGTGCATGAACCGATGTTTTTGGAAATCTATGTTTCTCATCCATGCGATGTGGAAAAGATTCAATCAGGCATTCCAATCATTGAGTTTAAAATAAATAACGAAGAAGATCTTAATGAATTATTAAATCAAAAAATTTTCAGAGAGCAAAGAAATGTACAGGTTCCAAACAAGAAAAAAAAGACAGAAGACAAAGTGCTCTTTTACAATTTGGAACGATTAGGGCTTTCTATGCCGTATGAAACAGAGGCAGTACGGCAGTTCGCTCAATACGACGCTTCCGGTTTATTTGGGCATAACGCATATGGTTCAATCAACTTTTCATTACAGGGTTTATATGTATGTCCCAACGAAGAAAACGGTCGTCATAAGATGCCAATGAAATGCCATGATTTTAATCCAGATGTGCAAGGAACGCCTAATGCCATATCGTTTAATCCAAGATTAGATGATTTTGATAGGGATTATGTGAAGAGGTGCATATTAGTAATGAATGGGAAGAAGAATCCATGTTGTGAACAATGTAAACATGTAGAACGGAAACCAGAAACCATAAATGTTATAATAAAACCGTATAATACAAGTTGGCCAGTTTATACTAAAAGACTACATTGTACAAAGGGAGGTAGAATTAAGCGTAAAATTCAAAATATATATGGCGATTTTCACGATTCGGAAGACTCATTGTATATTATCCAAAATACTACAGGAATGGGATATACAGAAGAATATTATGGGTATCATGCTATATATGAAAACGAGTATAAATGCGAGCATTTTGAACTTGATATTGAGAAAATAAAGAAAGATATCGAACAATATGGTTTGATTGGAAAAATTTAAGCAATCGTTTTCAGGATTATGCGTAGGCTGTTTTGTGCTTATTGTGTATGGGGAGTCCAGACTCCTTGAGTTTGACAAACGACCAACGAGCGGTCTACGCATATTTTACTTGATGAATATTGGCAAGGAGGATCTGCAATAATAATATCAAAGTTAAAAAAGATAGGGCTATACTATGTATAGCCCCGTCTTTTGTTACCTCTTTTTTAGGATACCTAATATCCCGAATATAATCATGATTATCCATGTGATTATATTTGGCAACCATTCTTTAAATACTGTCATAATATTTAAAAAATTAAGTTAAACAATGAGAGCAAGATGCTCCCGTTAATAATCTCATGGCACCCATAATTTTCATTATTTTCTCCATATATTTTTATATTAAAAATATATTTATAATCTTTGCAAAGAAGATTATAAGGTTGGGTACCAGAACGGGTACTTCTAATAAGAGGAGTTGTAGTGCAAGTACGACTCCTTTTTCTTTACCATTTATAGCATCAGTTGCAATACTAATTACAGCATCATTTTTAGCATCAACAACTTTATTTACAAATGGTTAGAACCACCGTTCACAGGACAAATATAGTATAATTTTGAATACGAAAAAGGATTGGTTAATAACTTATGCCAATAAGATATTAACATGGTATTCATATTTTTTTCGCATGTTTGGTTTGCAATATAAACATATATTGTTTTGTGAACTTAACCACTTGACAATCAGTTGTATAATTCAATTATGCAAACTATCTCCCTTAACAAACACCTCATCACCTCCTAATCGACTTCACCGCACGGTCCAACAGCTCATGGTATTTAGGGTCGATGAATGCCTTCACATCGTCATAATTCAGGAATATACGGCTATCTTTGGTGTTGAATTCGACTGGGATGAATTCGTCCATTTTGCTGAACGCGAACCACCAGGATGTCGGGAACTCGTCCCATCCATTAAACGGAGCCAAGTATCCACCAGAATGTTTGAGGTAATTACGCAAACTTTCTCCAACCCTCGGACCTCTTTCCACGTTCGTTGAATCGAAAAGGAAACCTGCGAAATACATGTTAAACGAGTTGACATAATCCAGGAAGCCCTTCTTGTCCTTTATCAGATCCTTCACGTCTATCTCATCACCCGTGGTCTTGTCGAAAACAATGAACGTGTTCCTGTCATTGGCATGCGTAGACAAATCCTCAAAACCAAACGAAACCACCCCATCGCCCACGAACAAAAGCATTTGCAGACCTCTGCCATACTCCGGTATCCATTTCTGGACACCCTCTGTGACCAAATTCTCCAGATCACCGTCCGAACGTCCGAACATAACCTCCAACATCCTATTCCGAACCTTCTGGGTGTTCTTACAACCATTCAACTGGACAGGAAGCTGTACTTTTCGGGATTCGTATCTTTCATTTACCTTATTAATCTCTATAATCTGTATTTGATCTCCAAATTCATTCGTTCTCGTGGTCGACCGATATCCCTTGTCTTTCGCCATCAACGACTTAGCGTATGGAGTCAACAATAAGCTATCATCATCCTTACATACGCTGTAAACATACCAATCCTTATCATTGTAGTAAAAATCGATACATTCGCCGTCTATACGGGTTACAGCGTTTATCTTTATCGTATCATTATATCTACCCACGAATTGCCGTGTGGTGAGCAGATCTTCAGGCTCAATCCTCTTACCTGTCTCGACATCATAAAGCCCCATCTTTTTCGGGGAACTAACATCGTGACCTTCAACCATATACAAGACACCATTCTTCACATCTATCTTCACGGGGTATACACCCCCATGCTTACGGCAACCCATTTTTTTACAAGTATCAACTCCAATGGCGAATGAACGCAAGTCATCGTACACGAATTTATCGTATTTTTTCACCTCCTTAAGACGCTTAACCATGTCATCCAACGACTTGGCTCCCCGCATATAACCATGCATCACCTTTTCAAGAGAGTCGGCATATTGTTTTTCCCTCACAATGTACTTGACGATATCCTCCTGCAGATAGGGATTGTTACGGTAAGGATAGGCCTCAACGGAGAAATCCATCTGCACACTCAGAGAAAACACCTCGTACGCAAGTTTCTTAACCTCCTGATTCATATAGGAGACTCCATTTTTAGGATAAACTCCAGTCTCCAGATCAATGGATTCCACTACAGAACCGATGGAATCCTCTTCCATGGGATCATCCGCTTCCGAGAGTTCCACTTCCACCCATTCCGTACTGGTGTACTCCACCTTCTCCTGCGACCGGAGAATTATTCCTTTGAAAACTTTTTGGGCGGAGACCTCAACCACACCTGCGTTCAACAACAATAATGCGACAAACGATAGCCAAAAAATTCTTGCCTTCATAAATTCTTCTTTTAGGGGTTACATCAACCAACACCGCACCCATTGTTTCTTCACAACGGATAGACGATTTAACAAAGATAGCATATTCCCCGAATTCTTCATTGCGATCCGCCAATAATGTGTAAATATAAAATAAACGATGAAGTACATATCAAAACACAAAACCACCCCCGGAAATACTTCCAGGAAGTGGTTTTGCTCTTTTTTATCAAAATAAGTGAACTTCTCTTACTTCACAATCACCTTCTTGCCATTGACAATATAAGCGCCCTTAGGCAGCACGGCCACAGGTGTGACACCCACGTCATAATGGGCATTCTTCACCACCAATTTGGAAAGTATGTCATAGATATCAAGCGTACCCGCCCGTGCGGACTTCACATAGATGCAATTCTGGTAAGCGTAAACAAACACCTTGCCATCCTCAACATCCACAATAGGAGTAGGTTCCTCACCTGGGTCGTCACCTGTGCCAGGGTCATCGCCTGCGCCAGGCTCCTCACCATCCACGTATTGAACCCAAGTAGCGCTCCTACCGAACTCTCCAGGGTATCCATCCTCATCATAGACATTGTTGACGTTAACCTCCAGCCTGTAGAACCCAAAAGCATTCGTCTTGGAAGAGATATTCACCACATAGGTATAGTCATCTAACTGTTTAACCGTGAAGGTCGAATCACTCAGGTTATCGCCGGCCTGGCAGTACAACTCGATATCCTTATAGTCGAACGACTCCTTCTGGATCTTGCGGTTGAAATGGACGATCACACTATCTATCGGTTCCCTGACAGCATTAACAGTCAAAGGCGTTCCCGTAATGGAAGTCACCTCCAAGAGGTTCTTTCTCGGGCTGAAGTAAATATCATAGTCAGTCTCCTCCAATGCGGTCATGTAATCCAAGAAATGCAGGCGGTTCTCGTAGATTGGCTCCTCGGCATCAGGAAGCGTGACGAACGTTGTCCAGACATTATCCAAAGGAATCTCCACGCCATCCTTCAGTCTCACCACCCTCTGTATTTCGTAGCAATTATCTCCCGGATCATACGTCTGTGCATAGTTCCAACCGCTTTGGGAAGGAATGACGGAGAGTCTCACCACCGTATCGGAAGAGGAAACCCTATCCTTATCTAGCCTTGTAGAGTGCGCCTCACTCACAGAATCCACGCCTCCATCAGAGTAGTAGATCGCATCAGGGATGTCATCGCCATCCACTTGGTCGTTCACGAGGAAGTCAACGACATGATCCGCCTTCAGACCGTAAGCGTCGACCGTCTTGATCAACTCATGAACGGCTATGCCCTTCACCAGGCTCAAATCAGCGTTGCCATAGCTGTTCGTGTGAGCCACACTCGCCTCATACTTAGTGAAGTGTCCAAGCAATGAGCTGGTCATCCACCAAACACCCGTCTTAGCCGTTCGGGAATTGATGTCACCAAAGTTGATGTTCTCCGATCCAAGATTACAATCCTTACCGTCCAAGCTAGAACCGATAATATCGAACTCTATCAGCAAGCCCTTCTCGTTGTCGACGATCTCAGGCTGAGCCGTCTCGAGCTTCACATTCTTAGCGGCCCCATAGCCTTGGTTGTCGATTCGCACACCCAAAGCCGCCGGCACACTTGGTTCGACACGATCCTTCGTCAAGGCATCGTCGCCAAGGATATTACGTTGCATGAAGTAATCGATCTGCAAGTCTGGGCTTGGATTGACAGTCAACATTACCGGATTCAACTTGAGCGTGAATGTATCGCCAGACTCCACATAGATGATCTTTCCGCCAAACGAATATCTCACAGGAGTCTTCGGAGCGGCACCCTTTTCAGGTATGAAACGGAACGATGCGGTAATCTCCTCCCCGGCACCAATCGTCGAAGAACCATCAACAGCATCAATGCCCTTCAAAGACTGCGTGTTGATTTGGAACAAATCATTCGCAAGGTTGCCCTTCTCGTCACGAATCTCAAGCACGATCTTAAAGTTATCCATATCCCTAGTCTCGTTGCCATTGTTAACAGTAAGCGTACCGTCAAATGCCTCGCGAGTCATCGTCATTGTCTGAGAGATATGAAGCTTAACGCTTGCGCAAACGCCCTTCCGTTTCTTGTCCTGCTTATCAACTTGGTCGATGATGAAATCCTTCAACTGCTGAGTAGACAAAAATCCTCGGAATGCCACATAATAATAGAAGTTCTCCATTCCCTTAAGATAATCGATAAGAACATTCTTGTCCGCAATGTCAGGATACTTTTCATTCGAGCTAAACACGCTATCATCCCAAGCATCCATAGACCGATTCCATCTCTCACTAATCGCAATCATTTCAGTCAGAGAGAGGTCAGTTACAGGAAGTTCCTTGACTCTATCAATGTCTATCTTCCGTCGTAACGCAAAAGAATCAATGGCGAAATCCAAATAATCCACCAAGCCAGTTTTTTTCATCATTTCATCATCAGCTCCAACACATTCCGCAACGAATCTAAACCTATAGGCCTCAAACTTATAAAACTCGAGCAAATCGTGATATGCCAACAAATGTGGCGGCGCAGTTTTATAGAAATCATTCACGTCAGCGGATCTCAACGTGTTTTTATGTTCCAAATCGTATAAATATTCACCACAATTCTCCGCAAACACGCCATTCATGAGACATGAAAATAGTTGGCACAACAAATCATAACATCCAAACGGAATGAAATCCCCAATAATAGGGATAAAGCCCATACCAATAGCACTAGCATTATACAAATTACGATATTTATCCCTCTCGGAATTTTTTCCGTCAATAGCATCACCAACTGCAGACGCAGCCGAATATGAGGCCTGAAACGCAGAAATAATATCACCGACTCGCTTAGCACCCACATACGAATCTTCCGCCGCATCTCCAAAGAGTGGAATCCAGCCAATTATATCCAAAATACAATCTATTAATGCATTAACTTCTCCTTCACACGTGTCTGGAGGGCAAGGGTCACCCGTGGAGGAAGAGGCACCAAAATATGCTATTGCGCCATCGACATGTCCAGAGGCGTCACCTCCTGACAAATTGATATCAAACGAAGGGCATCTCCAAATAGGAACATATCCATGAATCGCCTTGATAGTATCGCAAACATATTCATACAGAAACGCTAACCCAGAACATCCCTCGTCACCAGAATTGTTATCATCACCATTTAGCTTAACACGCTCGATAGACACTGGCACAAGCACAGAAAAGTTTCCCGGGAGAGAATCGAAATGATCGATAGCAGGCTTTATACGGAAGCTCTCCACGTGCTGGGCATTAATCCGCACATTCTTCGCCGCGATCAATCCATGATTTGTAATCAAAAGATTGGCGACATACTTCTCACCGACGTTAAAGGTCGACTTGTCAGGTATTTCGGAAATAAATTCAGCCGTCACAACCGGGACAGGAACATTCGTCTCATACTCCATCTCCAGGCTATATTCATACTTATCCTCTATCTCCGTAGGCACCACATTCCAGGTGTATGTCACAGCCTGATAGGAGACAAACACGAACTTGTTCAAATTTTGACCAGCCTGAACGGTGATCGTCTCTCTGTGCCCAGCATGCTTATCCGCATTGACAACCAACAAATAATCTCCCTCCGGAATATTGTCGAAGTGGACCTTGCCGGTGCTATCGGTAACGCCAGAGGCGATCGCCTCATTGCTAAACGCATTCCTAATCTCAACGGTCGCACCAGCAAGATGCGGTTTGTCCGCAGTGTTATAGTAATACTCATCGACCACATCAACACTGACGCTTCCCACCACTGAAGAAGTGTATTCTACCGAGTAGGTGATGGATGTGGACTTGCCATTCTCGCAGTTGACCCCTATCGTACCATAGATTGGCATATTAAGCTTAGCGCCCTCATAATAAGCCAATTTCAAGACGGTTCTTACCGTGTCGCCAGGCTTAATGCTGTTGATCTCCGTACCACCAGGCATCGTCATGCCTTCAAAACCAGACGGCAGAGCCACAGACACTCCACCAGTCTCTCCTAAGCCTGTGTTGCAAAGCATAAGCTCAACATACTTAGGATTTTGTTTGGAGACATACTCCGTAATATTGGCAGGCAACACTTTGATCTGTCCATAAGGCATCTCACAATAGAAGTAAGTGGAGAAATCTGTACTCAAGCCCTCTCCCGTCAACACACGGAAGGTCGATGGCAAATAAGAAGAGCCCTCGGTGATAGACTCGCCCGTCAGATAGTAGCTGATGCTCTTCTCCTCAAGGCCTCGTAACACATCAATTGAATCGAAGACCACCTTGCAGCCACTGGCCAAACTGATAGTCTTCACCTTCACGTTGCGAGACTCAACATTGCTATGGTTCTTCACGAGAATCGTTCCACGGATCGTGTCACCCTTCTGAACCAACCATCTGTCAGCGCCCACAACGCATGAGATACCCGGGATGTTAAACTCATCATGGGTCACATTTGTATTTTCCGTGCTCAGACAGACGCCCACTGAATAGACGCCACATTCAAAAGCAGAAGAGACATACTTCACGATGGCCTCTCCATGAGCATCCGACGTCACCTCTTTTATCATGATTGGGGAACCATCCTTCCTCAAGGTAACTTTCAGTTGTTTGTTCTCATAAGGTTTCCCCATGGCATCCACCACAGAGCTCTTGATCATGATGGTATCGCCCGCCTTGTACACATCATTCTCCACAACAGCGTCGAAGACATAGTAGTTCGCGAGAATACCCTTCAGATCCATCACCGCAGTAAAACTGCCCGATTGGAACGTCAATGTGGCATTGCTTAATGGTTTATTCGCATCAGTAGGAGTATAATAGATATCGAAGGAACCACCCGTCAATGCGTTCCATGCATCAGCGAGTTGGACAGAGAAGTCCGCCACCTCCTCGCCTGAGAGCGTATAGGTGATTGTATCCTTCAATTCAAATCCCTTGATATACCTGCGGGAATAGGTGGTATCGTTCAACTTAGTGCCCAACTCACAAATCGGAGAATCGTATATCTCCAGATTCGCAGGAATATCTATCCTGAAGCTATCCACCTCGGAATATACGGTATCACAAGCGAACACCGCCCGTACCATGTATTTGTACGTCGTGTGGTTATCCAGTTCCAACAAGTCTATACGGTATCTGTTCGTGAAAGAAGCCTTCGGAGCAGACGGCATCTCTTGAGAGGCCTTCCACAAATAGAAATCATATTGGTTCGCCTCAGCAGCGAGCGGCAATTTCTTCCACTCCACCGCCATGTCTGCGCTCTTCGCATTCACCTCGTAAGGCGTTTGAGGGCGAAGGAACAAGATCTTCAACTCGGAAAGATCTGGGTATACAAGATATTTGTAATCGAACGGCACACCTTCCTCACCTGCCACATTGTAAGGAGTGACCTTCAGTGTCAGCGTATCGACATTATCACTCGCAGTGCGAAGACGCATAGCAGGGATCACGGAACCGCTACCGGAAGTATGTTCGAATCCTGTGACATCGCTTGCATCAACGATCTCCCAATCAATCTTAGAGATGGTAGAATCGAAAGTAGCCTCCAGCGTAGTTTTGTCGTAGCAAACCACTTGACTGTATTCTAACATCCGCACATATTCACCATCGAACTCAATGGCACCCATATCGATAGCCTTGCCATAGATTCTTGCGCCACCATTGATGTCACGCTTAGCCGTCATCACGCTGTCAATACCCATGTCGATACAAGCGGATGTCGCATGCAGGCGATAATCACCACCAGCAGCGTCGATAAAGCACACGTACTTCTTAGAGGCATCAGATCCGCTATTGGCGAGAGCCAACCTGATGTTGTTCTCGCCAGTCAATTCGCCATCAGAGGCGCAATACGACACCTTCAAGTGATCCGACGAATCAACCTGAGGGACAACAGCGTGCGTCGCCTTGTTGCCATAGATGATGGAGTTGGAAATCATAGTATATACACCCTGCGCCGAACTGCCATGACCTACCGCATTGCCACGCACAGTGATGTTGTGGGCAACGGTAGCGTTAGTGATGAAGGAGGCGTGATTAACCGAAACGATGGGTGCCTGTCCATCTCGCGTTTTATTTCCGAACACCAAAGAGTTCTCCAGCGTAGAACTATTCAAAAGGATCACGTTCCTTTCAGCAGTCTCATTGTTTTCGAACCTACATGCCGAAACAACAGAATTATTCATAGCCTCAAAAACACCTAAGATAGCCGAGCAGCCAGACACCAAAGAATTAGAGAAGACCGACGCTTCGAGATAGATAGAGCTGGAGTATCGGGTATTCCTGTTATTCAGGATCGCACAACTATCCACCACCCCACCTTTGATTTCAAGGATTCGGTTTGCGATGTCAACGAACTTACAGTTCTTGAAGTGAGTCTTTTCCGCATAGACGCTCTGATCGCCCTCCACCACATCAGAGAAGATGCAGTTGCGGAAAGTAGTGTTCTTCTTTGTATTTGCGGCGACACCAGCGCCATTCTTCCCAGCTCCGTTCCGAATGGTGAATCCGTCCACCACGATTGCCAACGAATCAGCGAAAACATAGTTCTGGACGACACACCTCCTCTTAGAATCACCGTCGATTATGGTGACATTGCGCACCACGTCTCTCTCCCCCAAAGAGGATTCCGTGCCGGCGAATCCGCCATAGAGGCTCACACCAGCAGAGAGTGTGATGGCATATGGCCTCGTCGTATCTCCATAGTAAGAACCCTTAGCCACCCATATCTGAGGTTTCTTCCTCATTGCAGAGGCAAGTGTTATCGCCTGACTGATATCGCCCAAAGCGTCTTCCCAACTCGATCCGGAGCCCTCGGCGCCAGCCTTCACATAAACGACAGGACCGGTAGAAGCCCTTCCCGAGAACGAAGACTCGATCGCACCCATATCCACCGCTGACATCTGTTTTCTCACGTTGCCCCTCAAATCAACCGTATCAGCGACATCAGTACCCGCATTAAGACAAAGAGAGGTTTTGGACAATGAGTAATCACCATTGGAAGGGTTCACAAAAGCGGCGCCCCATCTGTTTCCGTCGATGTTGCCTTCTCCATCCGCGCCACCTTCAATCATCGAATACGTGATGTTGTTTGTTTCTTTCAGATCAAGATGGCTCAGGAATCTCCCAGTGAACTTCGTACCGACAATAATAGAGTTCGTCACAGTTGAACCTGTGATATCAGCCGCATATATTGCCGACGTCTCATTATCCGCAAAGGTTGTATTTACCATCGAGGAATAGACCAACACAAGAGGTGCATAGGCATTCTCCCGACCCTCATTTCCATAGATCAACGAATTGGAAAGAGTAGAGTTGTTGCGGATATTAACAATACAATGATTCCTATCCACCACATTATTGAACACCTTACAACGATTCATCGACGAGGAACCGATCAAATAAATCACCTCGTAGTAAAGGCCTTCATTGTCGAAGATTTCGGAATCCTCAATCTTTGAACTCGTTTCAATATGGATGACACTATTCTGCGTACTTATGTTATTTGAAAACGTACAACCCGTGATCTCACTGTTATTACAAGCACGCACACCAGCATTTTGTCCATAGTTGTTCTTCACAACACATTTAACCAACTTAGAATTATTCAAAAACACCGGAGGATTAACATACCAGTCGATATTCTTATTCGAGTCTATGACAGAATTAGAAATTGTGGAAAGCTCTCCATACAATGCCGAGCCCGATATTACCGCATTGTCCTTCACAACACAGCTGTCCATTTCTGATTGTAGCAAATAGACTGTCCAAGGAACTTCATTTGAGCTATTGTTGCAAATTATACAATTCTTAATCTTAGCATTTTTCGCATAGATCGCCAATCCGACGGATTTCAATGTCGCACCATTATTCTTTAAAATACAATTGCTTATCGTGGCATTCTTTTTCAGGAACGCGCCACCACCGTTACTCGCCATACCATTTTGGATCGTGAAGCCATCCACCACAACCGCAGACGTGTCAGCAAAATCATCCACCTGACTGATTACGCGGATTGCATTATCACCATCCAACACAGTAGGATTCTTTGCCGTGTCCCTAACGGAAAGTGAAGTCTCCGTTCCAGCAAAACCACCATACAGACTAACATTCGGTTTCAAGGAAACCACCGCGGTCGAATCGCCTTTGTATACACCTTTGGCAACCCAAACGTCAGCACCTGTTTTCGCAGCCAAATCCACAGCCTGCTGAACATTTCCGAATGCATTACTCCAAGAACTACCGTCCCCATTAGCTCCTGATTTCACATAAATTACACTTTTAGCCAATGACGGGAACGTGACAAAAAATAGTGCCAAAATCATCAAAAGCGATTTCGACTTGATAATAACAGAACTCATGGTATTAAATAAAAATTATCTCCACCTTTTTAGCAACAAAAACTATGCCATAAAATACACAAAAATACAAGTGTAGATTTAAAAAATGAAAAAATTATATAAAAATTGTAAAAACACTCTCGAATAAAAATGACATAAATAAACTTAATAATTGATTAATAGCAAATTAAATATCATATCATAAAGAAACTTGCATAAGATTTGTCCTAAAAAGCCACCATCATAAAATACCACAACAAATACACAAAACCACTCCCCAAGACTCTCGGGAAGTGGTTTTGCTCTCTTTTATCAAAATAAGTGAACTTCTCTTACTTCACAATCACCTTCTTGCCATTGACGATATAAGTGCCCTTAGGTAAGACGGCCACTGGTGTGACACCCACGTCATAATGGGCATTCTTCACCACTAGTTTAGAAAGCACGTCATAGATATCTAGCGTACCTGCCTTCGTGGACTTCACATAGATGCAATTCTGGTAAGCGTAAACCACCATCTTGCCACCCTCAACATCCACAATAGGAGTAGGTTCCTCACCTGGGCCGTCACCTGTACCAGGGTCATCACCAGTGCCAGGGCCGTCACCAGTGCCAGGGCCGTCACCTGTACCTGGGTCGTCACCTGTACCAGGACCGTCGCCCGTACCTGGGTCATCACCAGTACCCGGATCATCGCCTGTGCCTGGACCGTCGCCCGTACCAGGACCGTCGCCCGTACCTGGGTCATCACCAGTACCCGGATCATCGCCTGTGCCTGGACCGTCGCCCGTACCAGGGTCTACGCCCTCCAAGTACTGTGTCCAAGTAGCGCCCTTACCCATTTCTCCAGGATAGCCATCTTGATCGAGCACATCAGTGACATTAACCTCGATCTTAAAGAAGCCCGTAGTATTCGTCTTGGAAGAGACATTCACCACATAGTTATAGTCGTCACGTTGCTCAACCGTAATGGCAGGGTCGCTCAAGTTATCGCTGGCCTGACAGTAGAACTCAATGTCTTTATAATCAAACGTCTCCTTACGGATCTTACGGTTGAACGTAACAACCACACTCTTCACAGGAGTAGTCACAACGTCTATCGCAGAAGGCACATCCCTAATATCTATCACCTTCAACAGATTCTTCTTCAAACTATAATAGATGTTGTAATCCGTCTCTCCTTGCGTCGTCATGTAATCCAAGAGATGTAGGCGGTTCTCGTAGATCGGACTCGACCCATCAGGGAGCATGACGAATGTAGTCCAGACATTATCCAATGGGATCTCCACGTTATCCTTCACTCTCACAACCCTACGTATTTCGTAGCGATTATCTCCCGGATCGTTTGTCTGAGCGTAGTTCCATCCCACAGAAGCAGGTGTGACGGTAAGTTTGACCACCGTATCATAAGGAGAGACTCGGTTCTTGTCCAGTTTAGCGTTCTTCGCCTCATAGACAGTATCCTTGCCACCATTAGAGTAGTAGATGGCATCAGGCGTATAATCCCAGTCGTCATCATCATTCACGAGGAAGTCTGGCGCATGATCCTCCTTCACACCATAGGCGTCGACCGTCTTTATCAATTCATGGATGGAGACGCCCTTCACCAAACTCAGATCCGGATTACCGAAACTGTTCGCATGAACCACATTCGCCTCATAGCTGACGAAATGTCCAAGCAATGAACTGGTCATCCACCAGACACCCGTCTTAGCCGTCTGCGCCTCAATGTCGCCGAAATTAATGTTCTTAGAGCCGAGATCACAATCCAAGCCATCCAAGCTAGAACCGATGATCGAGAAGTCGATCAGCAAGCCTTTCGCATTGTCCACAATCTCAGGCTGGGCAGTCTCCAACTTCACGTTCTTAGCTAGACCATAACCTTGGTTGTCGATTCGCACACCCAAAGCCGCCGGCACGCTTGGCTCCACACGATCCAACGTCAGAGCATCATCGCCAAGGATATTACGTTGCATGAAGTAATCGATCTGCAGATCCGGGCTAGGATTAACCGTCAATGTCACTGGATAGAGATCGATTGTGATGGTATCTCCCCCATCGACATAGAGGATCTTACCTCCAAACGAGTAGTTCACAGGAGCCGTCGGAGCAGCACCCTTTTCCGGGATGAAGCGGAACACAGAGGTTGCCTCTTTCCCGGCGCCAATACTTGCGGTTCCGTCGACAGCATCGATGCCCTTCAAAGAGAGCGTATTGATCTGGAACAGATCATTCGCAAGATTGCCCTCCTCATCACGGATCTCAAGCACAACCTTAAAGTTGTCCATATCCATAGCCTCATTGCCATTGTTAACGATAAGCGTGCCATCGAATGCCTCGCGTGTCATCGTCATTGTCTGGGAAATCTGGAGTTTGACGCTAGCACAAACACTTTTAATTGGCTTGTCAAGGTCTTTCAAACCATTATTGAAGGACGTAATCATATCGCCAATGTTTTCAAATCCACGGAACATAACATATTGGTAGTAGTTAGAGACCGCATCAAGATGCTGTTCGATAACACTTCTGTTCGCGATATCCGGATATTCCTCATTCGGAGCGTAGACACCAGCATTCCAAGCATCCACAGTTCTGTTCCACCTCTCGCTAATCGCAATCATCTCAGTCAAAGAAAGATCAGACACAGGAATCTTCTTAACCGCCTCAATATCGATCTTACCAACAGCGGCAAAAGAATCCATGGCGAATTCAAGGAAGTCATTCAAACCGACCTTTTTCATCATCGCCTCATCCGCTCCGACATACTCCACAATACAATCGTATCTATGGCTCTCAAACTTAATAAGTTCCCAAAGGTCATGCAAAGCCAAGTACTCAGGATCCGCGATCCGATAGAAATCAAGGCCACCAGACCTCAATGTATTTGGCGAAGCGAACTTATTGTAGATATATTCGCCACAATTGCTAACATCCACGCCATCGTACTCACACGAAATAGCCTGACACAACATATCTAGACAAGAAAATGGGATAACCCTCACATATGGTATAAGACTCAGAATTAGAGTTCCTGCATCATATAAGCTAGCGGCCACTTTCCCACGATGCATGTTATTAGTTGTCGTATACGCCCATGCTGATCCAAGCGGACCTGCTCCAGCTAACAAGGATGGCAAAGCCCTCAGATTTCTCCTAATATTTTCAGGCAAATTATTCATTTTGTCGAATGGCAACCATCCACAAAGATTCAACATGCAATTGAAAACAGCCCTAGCATTAAGGCCATCACACTTTTTGTCACATTCTCTATTTTCAATAATAATTGGGCCACTAATATTTACGCTACCACTTTGGCCACCAGAGCCGCCGCCGTAACCATATCCGCCACTGCCTGCGCCAGCGACACCAGCCAAGCCGCCACTGCTTGATGGCGTGGCTGTAGCACACCTCCAGGTCTCAACATAGACTTCCTTGTCGACCAATTCATCACACTCGTAATTATAATAAATGACAATTATTCCACAATCATCACCTGAGCCTGAACCAGAGCCACTGCCGGAACCACTACCAGAACCACTACCAGAGCCTGAGCCAGATCCACTGCCACTGCCAGAACCTGATCCACTGCCACTGCCGGAACCTGATCCACTGCCACTGCCTGATCCAGAACCAGAGCCACTGCCGGAACCACTACCACTGCCGGAGCCGCTTCCTGAGCCACTACCGGAGCCACTGCCACTACCACTACCAGAACCACTACCGAAGCCACTGCCAGGATTTTCACCGCCAGGGTTATCGCCAGAGCCACTACCGGAACCACCACCAGAACCAGAGCCACTACCACTGCCGGATCCAGAACCTGATCCACTGCCGGATCCAGAGCCACTGCCAGAGCCACTACCACTGCCGGAACCACTACCACTGCCAGAGCCGCTTTCTCCGAAAGATGGATCAAATGTTCCATCCGCATAAGCTCTTTGGATAGTTACAGGCACGACCATAGAATAGTTCGCAGGGAAAGAATCAATACGACTCACATCTGGAACAAATATGTAATTCGCCATCTCAGGGAAATGGAGCGTCACATTCTTCGCAGCGATTAATCCATGGTTCGTAATCATAAGATAAGCGATCTCCTTGTCACCAGGATTAAATTTCTCCTTGCCAGGCAAGCCATTCGGGAACTCGGCCGTCAAGACAGGAGCAGGAACATGGGTCTCGAATTTTGTATCGATCGTAATCTCATATTTATCCTCAATCTCAGTGCGTTCCACCTTCCATGTGTATGTCACAGCTTCATACGTGACAAACACGAACTTGCTCAGATTCTGGCCCGCCTGGATTGAAATCGATTCTCTGTAACTAGCATGTTTGTCAGCCTTGACAGACAACAAATAGTCTCCCTCCGGAATGCTATCGAAATTGACCATACCCGTGCTGTCGGTAACGCCGGAAACGACAACCTTAGAATTGAACGCATTCAGGACCTCAACCGTCGCACCTGCGAGATGACTCTTGGACGCAGCGTTGTAGTAATACTCATCGACGACATCAACACTCAGGCCACCCACAAAAGAGGAGGTATACTCCATGGAGAAGTTGATAGAGGTGGACTTGCCGTTCTCGCAATTAAATCCAATTGAGCCATTGATTGGAGTATTCAATTTAGCACCGTCATAATAAGCCAACCTCAAAGTCGCCCTGGCCGTATCTCCAGACTTTATGCTTCCAATCTCGGTACCATTGACCACGGAGATGCCCTCAAAGTTTTTCGGTAAGGAGATAGAGACATTACCTGTTTCGCCAAATCCTGTATTGCATAACAGAAGTTCAATATACTTAGGCTTTTGCTTAGAGACATACTCCTTGATATTGGCAGGCAACACCTTGATTTGTCCATAAGGCATCTCACAATAGAAGTATGAAGTGAAGTCTGAAGTCAGTCCCTCGGCTGTCTCCACACGGAAACTTGACGGCAGATATCGATTCCCCTCGGTAAGTGTATCACCAGTCAGATAGTAGTTGATTCTCTTAGACTCAAGACCTGGCAACACATCTATCGAATCGAACACCACCTTGCACCCGTTAGCCAAAGACAAAGTCTTAACCTTCACATTGTGAGCCGCAACACTACTACGGTTTTTCACAGTGACAGTGCCTGATATCGTATCACCCCTCTGCACCAACCATTTATCCGTACCCACGCTGCAGGAGATTCCAAGGATGTCAAACTCATCAAACGTCGCATTGGAAGATTCTCCGTTCAGGCACACACCTACAGCGTATACACCACTTTCGAATAATGAAGACGCATACTTAACATCCACCACGCCCTCGGCATTGGACATTGCGGAGGTGGACCATATGATGGAGCCACTCTTTCTCAACGTCACCATGAGGTTCTTGCCTTCAAACGGATTACCATACGCATCGGTCACAATGCCCTTGATATCAACCGTGTCTCCAGCCCTAAATACATCCTTTTCCACCAATGCGTCAAACACATAGTAGTTCGAAAGGGTACCTTTCAGATACAACACGGTCGTATACTTGCCCGACTTGAATGTTACAGTGGCATTGCTTGACGATTTCTTTGAGTCTGTCGGATGATAATATACATCACAGTATCCACCCGTCAGCGAATCCCAACTAGACGGAAGTTTAACATAGAAGTCAGCAGTATCCGCACCTGAGAGGGTGTACGTGATAGGATCACTCAACTCAAATCCCTTGATATATCTACGTGTATAGGTGGATGCATCCAGTTTTGTACCCAGCTCACAAATCGCGGAACCGTTTATCTCCAGGCTAACAGGGATATCAATTCGGAAGCTATCCACTTCTGAGCTTATCGTGTCACACGCAATCACTGCCTTCACCATGAACTTATAAGTTGTATGGTTGGTTAGACCCGACAAGGAATGGTTGTTATTCTTCACGAAAGAAGCCATCGGAACGGAAGGCATTCCCTGAGAGGACTTCCACACATACAGATCATACTTGTCCACCTCGACAGGAAGAGACAACCTGTTCCATTCTATGGTCATGGTATTGTCCTTCACATTCACCACGTACGTCTGAGGGCGGACGAATGACACCTTCCTTGTAGAGAAATCAGGGTATACAATGTAGTTATAGTTAAATGGAACGCCAGCCACACCCTCCTTGTCATAAGGAGTCACCTTCAACGTCAAAGTATCAACATCGTTCTTCGACGTACGAAGTTGCATAGTCGGGATGACGGCGCCACTGCCGGAAGTGGTCTGATAACCTGTAACTCTTCCCGCATGGACAATCTGCCAATCAATTTTAGAGATGGTGGAATCGAACGTGGCCTCAAGAGAGGTTCTGTTGTGGCAGACAGCCTGGCTATAATCCAGCATCTGGACATAGGTGCCATCAAACTCAACCGCACCAAGGTCAATGGCCTTGCCATAGATTCTCGCACCACCATTGATGTCAAACTTAGCGGACATCAGGCTATCAAGACCCTTGTCTATACAAGCGGACGTCGCATGCAAGCGATAGTCGCCACCTGCAGCGTTGATGAAGCACACATAACTCTTTGACGTGTCAGAACCGCTATTCGCAGTAGCCAACCTGATGTTGTTCTCCCCCTTCAACTCACCATCAGAAGCGCAGTACTTCACCTTCACATAGTCTGAGGCAACCACCTGTGGACGCACATCGTCCGTCACTTTATTGCCATAGATGATAGAGTTGGCGATGGTCGCATACATGCCTGAAGATGTATAATAATAATTGATCGCACTTCTGTTCTTAGTCGTGTTGTGCGCAATGGTAGAGTTGGTGACGAAGGAACTATAATTGGCCGAAATGATGCTATAGCCAGAACCACGGGCCACATTCCCGTACACATAAGAGTTCTCCAACGTGGATTTGGACAAATAAACGATATAATTATTAGACCGTGCTTCATTGTTCATAATCCTACAACATGAAACAACCGAGTTCTCCACCGCCTCAAGTATATTATACCTGTCAACATAACCCGAGACCTGAGAGTTGGTCATTCTTGCGGCATTGAGGTAGGCGATTCTGCAGCTCAGCTCGGCCCCATCTCCCACGAACATACAACTATCCGCCCACCCTCTATGGAGTTCAAGGTTCTGGATTGAGGTCCCGGTGAACTTACAGTTCCTAAACGTAGACCACTCCGCATAGACGCCAGAACTTCCCTCTTTCGCGTTTTTAAAGACGCAGTTGTTGAAAGTAGCGTTCTTTTTAGCCTTCACATTCACACCCGCATTGTCCTTCAAAGAACCATTTTGGATGGTGAATCCGTCCACCACAATCGCCAACGAGTCGACGAAATCATAGTTTTGGATGATACATCTTCTCTTATATTTACCATCGATCACGGTGAGATTCTTCGATGCGTCCCTCTCCTCCAAAGATGACTCCGTACCCGCGAATCCACCATACAGGCTCACACCAGCAGAAAGCGAAATCGCAGATGTCAACGAAGTATCTCCGTAATACGTTCCCTTAGCCACCCATATCTGATGTTTCAGTCCCGTAGTTGAGGCAAGGGTTATCGCCTGATTAATCTCACCGAGGGCATCGTCCCAATTCAATCCCGAACCATCAGCGCCAGCCTTCACGTAGATAATCGTACCAACCGCCGCTCTTTCCGTAAATGCGGACTCGATCGCACCTAGATCCACAGCGTCGCTCTGTTTTCTCACATTGCCACGCATATCGATCGTGTCGGAGACATCCGTTCCCGCATTGATGCAAAGAGAAGTTCCGGAAAGCGAGTAGTCGCCCTTGGAGGCATCCACAAACGCCGCGCTCGCCTTGCTTCCGTCAATATTGCCTTCTCCATTCGCACCACCCTCAATCATGGAGTACCTGATTGTAGCACCATTCACGTAGACACTCTCCGAATTGTTCGAACGCTTATTGCCGACAACAATAGAGTTTAGGATTTGAGGGGCGGAGCTACAATAAATAGTCTGACGGTTAGAGACATTGTCAACCACCGTCGTGTTAATCATCCTAGGTTTATCATAGAGATAGATCAGACAATTTTCACGTGACCTACATTTGGTGATTTGGGAATTAGAAATCACAGAACTATTGCAAACATACAAAAGATGGCTGCTCGTCTCGTTTCCATCAAACAAACACCTCTCAATCATTGAACTATTCTGTGCGATGATCACATAACCACTCAGATTGGTGTTTTTGATAATCTTGCTATCGGAAATCGTGGAATTAGACAAGTCGATCACACGTCCGGAAGAAGGATTCGATTCAAACACAGAGTTCGTAATCTTCGCCGCAGATTCAGCCAACAAAGCACTCGTGTAATAGGCTCTGTTGTTCCTCAAGACACAGCTGTCCATACGTCCACCCGACATATACACAGCCGCATATCTGTTGTAATTGTAGGAATTCTGGTTCCCATTGTCACAGATCACAGAATGGGTGATATTAGCGCCAGCGGAATATATGGCCAATCCTCTTTCAACCGCATGGCAATTCTTCACGATACAATTGTTCAACGTGGTATTCTTTCTCAAGAAAGCACCACCACCATTTACCGCATATCCATTTCGGATGGTGAATCCATCCACCACAACCGCCATGGAATCCGCGAAGCCATAACTTTGCGTGATGACACACCTCACATTCTTACCATCCAGAATGGTTGGGTTCAGTGCTGTGTCACGGTCGGCAAGGGATGTCTCGTTTCCTGCGAATCCTCCATAGAGACTGATTCCACGGGCGAGGTTCACCACAGTAGTTAACGTCGAGTCCCCATAGTATGTGCCAGCCGCCACCCAAATCTGATGTCTCTTTCCATCCGACGTTGCGGCAAGGATAGCCTTCTGCACATCACCAAATGCCGACTGCCAGCTTGTTCCGTCACCATTGGAGCCCAGCTTCACATAGACGATCTCACTCAATTCAGCGAACGAAGGAGCTTTCGCATGGGACGACTCGATCGCACCCATATCCACCGCACCGCCTTGTTTTCTCGCATTCCCAAGGAAATCGAGGGTGTCGGCAACATCCGCACCGGCATTGATGCAATACGAATTCTCCGTCAATGAGAAATCACCGTTCTCAGGGTCTGCAAATGCGGCATAACTCATCGATCCATCAATGTTATCATTCACAAAGGTGGATTCCAACATATTGTTAGTGATCGTATTCGTTCCACTGAGATTCAAAACACCAGTATAGTTGGCAGCCATTTTGTTGCCCACGACAATGTTGTTTCTCAAAGTGGAATTTTGCATGTATACGATGTACCTTTGGTTCGTCGCATTACGGACAACCGTACAGTTAATCATGGAAGCCTTATCGTACATGTAGATCAACTCATACGATGATGTGACATTGTTGTTGCAGATTAGGCTGTTTGATATCGAGGAAGAATATCTCAGCTTCAACAAATAATAACTTGACGTCGAGTTTCCTTTTATCAAACACCTATTCACTTTTCCGTAATCCACACTCAGAAGATCTGAGCTGGCTGAGTTATTAAGAATCTGACAATCCTCCACCAACACATTAGCACTTCCCGTGTAAATAAGGTTGTTGTTGAGATTCGTATTTCTCTCGAACAAACAGCCGGTCAACGAAGTTGAGCCTTGCAACTCCACCGAAGCGCCAACTCCATTGGTGTTTACGAACTTACAGTTGCTAACCTTAGCCGAGTTGAAATATGAGCCCCTATAACTGTTATAGCTATAGGTGGAAGTATTGCCTTCGATCACGCAATTGGATATCCTAGCATTGTTTTCCGCATATATTGCGCTATTGTAATAAGCCCTATTGTTCTTCACCACGCAACTATCCATCACACAGTTGTTCAGGCGGACAGTGTAACGAAGTTCGTTCAAAGTATTATTACCAACGATTTGGGTGTTCTTGATCGTCGCCCTAGTCGCATAGATGGCCGATCCGTAGCTTGAAGCCCTGTTGTTCCTGAAGATACAATTGTTAATCGTTGTATTGGCATTGAGGTTCACACCACCACCATTTACCGCACGTCCATTCTGGATGGTGAATCCATCCACCACCACCGCCATGGAATCCGCGAAGCCATAGCTTTGCGTGATGACACTTCTTGCATTTCTACCGTCCAGGATGGTCGGATTCTGTGCGGTGTCACGATCAGCGAGGGAAGTCTCATTCCCCGCGAATCCTCCATACAGGCTGATTCCACGAGCGAGGTTCACCACCGTAGAGAGCGTTGAGTCACCATAGTACGTACCAGCCGCCACCCAGATTTGATGCCTCTTTCCATCCCCCGTTGCGGCAAGGATAGCTTTCTGCACATCACCAAACGGAGACTGCCAGCTTGTTCCATCGCCATCGGCCCCCTGTTTCACATAGACGATCTCACCCAATGTCGCGAATGCAGGCGCCGCAGCATGGGACGACTCAATCGCACCCATATCCACCGCACCGCCTTGGCTTCTCACATTACCAAGGAAGTCAAGCGTGTCGGCGACATCCACACCGGCATTGATACAATATGAATTCTCCGTCAATGAGAAATCCCCGTTATCAGGATCCGTGAAGGAGGCGAAATTCATCGAACCATCGATGTTGTCATTCACGGAAGTGGATTCCAACATATTATGGGTGACCGTGTTCGTTCCGTTCAGGTTCAACACACCAGTGTAAATGGAGGCCAACTTATTGCCTACGACAATGGAGTTCTTCAACGTGGAATTACGCATGTATACAATATACCTGTTTTTCACCTCGTTGCGGGCGAACGTGCAATTGATCATGAACGTGTTTTCGTACAAGTAAATCGGCTCATACGAAGAGGATGAGACGTTATTGTAGATTAGGCTGTTTGCTATCGATGCTGAGGAATTATTCAAATATACCATATGAGAATTTACGGTATTTCCCTTTATCAAACACCTATTGACTTTTCCGCCATTCACATACAACAGATCCGAATTGAGTGAATTGTTAAGGAACTGACAATCCTCCACCCTGACATTGCCATTTCCAACATACACGAGGGTAGAGTTGACATCTTTATTCCCTTCGAACGAACAGCCGAGCATCTTGGTCGAGCCTTGTAGCTCCACCGATGCGCCAGCGTAACTCGTATTCGCAAACGTACAGTTAGTGAGAGTTACCGAGTTGAAATAGGAGCCTCTATAGCTACTGCTATAGGCAGAACTATTGCCTTCAATCACGCAATTGGATATTTTAGCATTGTTCTCCGCATAAATTGCGCCATTGTAATAAGCCCTATTGTTCTTCACCACGCAACTATCCATCACACAATTGTTCAGACGAACGGTGTACGAAAGATAATTCAAGTAGGTATTGCCGATAATCTGGGTATTCTTGATCGTCGCCCTTGTCGCATAGATGGCCGAGCCATAGCTTGAAGACCTACAGCCCTTGACGATACAATTGTTAATCGTAGTGTTGGCGTTAATGTACGCACCACCTCCATTGGCAGAAGATCCATTTTGAAGGGTGAATCCATCCACCACCACCGCCATGGTATCCGCAAATGCATAATTCTGCGAGATGACACGTCTCTTCGATTTACCATCCAGGATGGTCGGGTTCTGTGCGATGTCACGACTGGCAAGGGAGGTCTCGTCTCCTGCGAATCCTCCATAGAGACTGACTCCTTGTGCCAGGTTCACCACTGTAGTCAGCGTCGAGTCACCATAATAGGTGCCCGCAGCCACCCAAACCTGATGTTTCTTTCCGTCGGACGATGCGGCAAGGATAGCCTTCTGCACATCGCCATATGCCGACTGCCAGCTGGAACCATCACCATTGGAACCCTGTTTCACATATATGACATCACCCAACACCGGGAATGCAGGTGCCGCAGCATGGGACGATTCGATCGCTCCCATATCCACCGCACCACCCTGGTTCCTCTTATTCATAAGAAGATCCAACGTGTCGGCGACATCAGCACCAGCATTGATGCAATACGAATTCTCCGACAATGAATAGTCTCCGTTTTCAGCATCCGTGAAGGCGGCGAAATCCATCGAGCCATCAACATTTCCACCGATAAAGGTGGATTCCAGCATATTGTTGGTAATCTTGTTCGTTCCATTTAAATTCAACACGCCAGAATAATTAGCATCCGCCTTGTTACCGACAATGATGGAGTTCTTCAACGTGGAATTCTGCATGTTCACTATGTATCTTTGCTTTGTCTCATTACGGACAACCGTGCAATTGATCATGGAGGCATTGTCAGCCACATAGACGACTTCACTAGATGATGAGCAAACATTATTGCAGATCAGGGAGTTTGAAATAGATGATGAGGAATAGACGCTAAGGATATTAGCAGCCGACACATTCCCCTTTACCAAACACCTATTGACTTTCCCATAGAAGCTCAACAAGTTTGAGCTCGATGAAGAGTTGTTGAGGATCTGGCAATCCTCCACCCTGGAGTTGCCATTTCCAACATAGATAAGATTTGCGTTGACATTCTTGTTCCCCTCAAACAGACAGTCATTCATCACGGACGAGCCCTGCAATTCCACTGACGCACCATTACCATTGGTGTTTATGAATTTACAGTTGATGACTTTTGTCGAAGTGAAATAAGAACCTCTTTGTCCACTCGTATATGCGGAGCTATTGCCTTCCAACACGCAATTGGTGACGCTAGAATTCTCCGCATAAATTGCGCAATTGTAATATGCCCTATTGTTCTTCACCACACAACTATCCATCACACAGTTATTCATGCGGATGGTGTAAGAGAGGTAACTCGTATAGGTATTACCGATGATCTGCGAGTTCCTGAACACCGACTTAGTCGCATAGATAGCCGAACCGTTTCCAGATGCCCGGTTCCCACTGAGGATACAGTTGTTAATTGTAGTGTTGGCGAGAAGGTAGACACCTCCACCATTTTGTGCATTTCCATTCCGGATGGTAAATCCGTCCACCACAACCGCCAGGGAATCAGGGAAATCATAATTCTGCAAGATGACACATCTCTGATTCTTACCATCCAAGATGGTTGGGTTCTGGGCGGTATCACGTGCAGCGAGGGAAGTCTCATTTCCTGCGAATCCTCCGTACAGGCTGATTCCGCCTGCGAGGTTCACCACAGAAGACTGGGTTGAGTCCCCGTAGTATGTGCCCGCAGCCACCCATATCTGGTGTCTCTTCTTATCCGCCGATGCGACAATGATTGCCTGTTGGACATCGCCGAATGCGGATTGCCAGCTGGAACCATCGCCAGTGGAACCAGGCTTCACGTATACAATCTCACCACATGTCACGAGCGCAGGCGCATAGGTATAGGCCGACTCAATCGCTCCCATGTCCACAGCGCCCCCCTGCTTTCTAGCCTTTCCAAGCAGATCGAGCGAATCGGTGACGTTAATACCAGCATTGATACAATAGGATTTCTCAGACAATGAGTAGTCTCCCTTTTCAGCATCCGTGAAGGCGGCAAAATTCATCGAGCCATCAATGTTTCCCCTTATATAGGTGGATTCCAGCATGTTATTGACAACCGTATTCGATCCGCTCAGTCCCAAGACTCCGTTGTAATTCAATGCAATCTTATTGCCGACAACGATGGAGTTCCTCAACGTGGAACCGCTCACATAGATAACATATCTGCTAGATGTAGAGTTGCGGACAACCGTGCAATTGGTCATAATAGCGCCACCCAGATTAACAATTTCATATGATGATGAGGAGGAGTTGTTGCAGATAAGCGTGTTTGAGATCGTCGAAGAAGAATTCGCCTCCAATATACGATAAGTCGAGGTATTCCCCTTCACCAAACATCTGTTGAAGATTCCGTATACGCTCAACAGCGTCGAATTGGATGTTGAGTTATTAAGGATCTGGCAGTCCTCCACCAAGGCAGTTCGGCTTCCCTCATAGATAAGGGTAGTGTTGACGCTCTTATTTCCTTCGAACAAACAACTAGACATCACAGTCGATCCTTGCAGTTCAACAGACGAACCTCCGGCAGTGGTATTCACAAACTTACAATTGACAACCTTCGCCGAATTGAAATAGGACCCCCTGTAACCATTGTTGTAAGAAGAGACATTACCCTCTATCACACAATTAGCCACCCTAGCGTTGTTTTCCGCACAAATGGCACTCTGATAATAAGACTTATTCCCCTTCACCACGCAACTATCCATCAAGCAGTTGTCAAGACGAACCGCATAGCGAAGTTCGTTCATATATGTATTACCAATAATCTGCGTATTCTTGATCGTAGCCCTTGTCGCATAGATAGCCGAGCCATAACTCGAGGCCTTATTGCCTTTGAGGATACAATTGTTAATCGTAGTGTTGGCAAGAAGATTCACACCTCCACCGTTCTGCGCAGAACCATTCTGTATAGTGAACCCGTCCACCACAACCGCCATGGAGTCCGCGAAACCATAATTCTGAGAGATGACGCGTCTCGCATTCCCACCATCCAAAATCGTAGGATTCTTTGCGGTGTCACGAGCAGCGAGGGTAGTCTCATTCCCTGCGAACCCGCCATACAAACTGATTCCTCTCGCAAGGTTCACCACGGAAGAGAGCGACAAGTCACCATAGTAGGTACCGCTTGCCACCCAAATCTGGTGCCGCTTGCCATCTATCGATGCGGCGACAATGGCCTGCTGGATATCGCCGAACGCAGACTGCCAACTAGAGCCGTCACCCGTGGCGCCAGACTTCACATAGACAACCTCACCCAACCTTATCGCAGGAGCATGGGAATGGGAGGATTCGATCGCACCCATATCCACCGCACCCCCCTGTTTCCTCGTCTTTCCAAGCAAATCAAGCGAGTCGGTCACCTCTATGCCAGCATTGATGCAATAAGATTTATCAGACAACGAATAGTCTCCGTTTTCAGCATCCGTGAAAGCGGCATACTTCATCGAACCATCAATATTACCATTTACAGAATTGTATTCCAGCATATTATGGGAGATTCTGTTCGTTCCATTCAACCCCAGAATGCCCGTATAATTAGCAGCCCTCTTGTTCCCGACGACGATAGAGTTGTTCAGCGTCGAATTACGCATAGAGAGAATATATCCATGCTTTGTCTCGTTGCGGACAACCGTACAATTGCTCATAAGGGCATTGTCGTTCAGATAGAATGGTTCGGTAGATGATGTGCAGATATTGTCGCAGATCAGGCAGTTCAAAATCGACGAAGAGGAACCCACCTCCACGATACGGGAAGATGACGTGTTCCCCTGAATCGTACATCTGTTGAATCTTCCAGCAAAGTTCAGCAGAGTCGAATTCGTTGTGTTGTCAAGGATACGGCAATTCTCCACCAAGACATTCCGACTACCCACATAGATGAGGTTGGTGTTAATGTTTTTGTTTCCCTCAAACAAGCAGCCCGTCATTACGGTTGAACCTTGCAGTTCCACCGATGCGCCACCGGCCGTGGTGTTCACGAACTTACAGTTGCTGACGATTGACGAATTGAAATAAGAGCCTCTATAGCTATTGCTATATGAAGAGCTATTACCTGCTATCTCACAATTGGTGACCTTGGAATTGTTCTCCGCACAAACAGCGCTATAATAATACGATTTATTATTTTTCACCACGCAGCTATCCATCACACAATTGTCCAAACGCACCGTATAATGAAGATAACTTAGATAAGCATTGTTGATGATTTGAGAATTCTTGATTGTAGCATTTTTCGCATAGATAGCCGAGCCGTAGCTGGAAGCCTTATTGCCCTTGAGGATGCAGTTATTAATCGTAGTGTAGGCAAGGATATTCACGCCACCTCCGTTTTGAGCGGACCCGTTCTGGATGGTGAATCCGTTCACCTCAACCGCAGATGCGGCAGTGAACGCATTTCCCTGATTGATGACCCGGACCATTCCACCTCCGTCCAACACCGTAGGGTTCTTTGCCGTATCTCTAGCGGCAAGAGAGGACTCCGTACCAGCGAAACCGCCGTACAAACTAACATTAGGCTTCAAGGAAACCACAGCCGACGATTCACTTTTGTAAACGCCTGTGGCCACCCATACGTCCGCACCAATTTTTGCGGCAGAATCGACAGCCTGCTGAATATTTCCCATAGCATTATTCCAGGAACTACCATCTCCGCTAGCCCCTGACTTCACATAAAGAACACCTTTCGCCGACGCGGAAAGCGCGACAAATGAAAGAGCCAAAACTGTCACAAGCGACCTAATCCTAAAGCCGATAGAATTCTTGTTCATTCTCATATATTATCATTCAAAATAAATACACGACAAATAACATGCAAAAAACGCTTCTAGGGACACGAACCCTTTCTACGAGCATACAAACACTGAATAGCATTACACAAACTATGAATTCAGTTAATCGGAAAACACTACAGAGCCCGTAGGTCTGATTTTTACATTATAGCCTCAATATTATTGATGTATACAATAAAAAACAGATTCGATATTGCACACATCACATTTGCAAAAATAGCTATAAATTACAAAAAAGCAAAAAACCGCTTCTCGAAATTTTTTCGAGAAGCGGTTTCGTCCTCTTAATCATGAATGTTCGCGAAAACTTACTCCACGATCACCTTTTTGCCATTGACGAGGTAAATACCCTTCGGCAATATGGCCACCATTGTGACGCCCTCACCATACTGCGCATTCTTCACCACTAACCTGGAAAGAATATCGTAGATGTCAAGCGTACCTGCCTTCGCGGACTTCACATATATACCATTCTGGTAAGCATACACAACAATCTGATCGCTTGTGACATCCGCAACTGGTGTGAGTTCGCCTGGGTTATCTTCACCACCAGGATTGTCTTCACCACCTGGGTTACCACCCTCTACAAGTTGGCTCCAAGTAGCATTTCTACCAAACGTACCAGCATAGCCATCCTGATCCAGCACATTGTTGACATTCACCTCAATCTTGAAGAATCCAGAGGCATTGGTCTTAGAAGCGATATTCACCACATAGGTGTAGTCGTCACGTTGCGTCACCATAATGGTGGAGTCGCTCAGATTGTCGCCACCCTGGCAGAAGAGCTCTATGTCTCTATAATCGAACGTCTCCTTCTTTATCTTACGGTTGAACTTAACCACCACACTCTTCACAGGCGACGTCACCGCATTGACAGACGTAGGCACATCCGAGATCTCCGTCACCACCAAGACATTCTTCTTCACACTATAGTAAATGTCATAGTCGTTCTCGCCCATCGTCGTCATATAATCCAAGAAGTGCAGACGGTTCACATAGATTGGTTCTAGTCCGTCAGGGAGCGTGACGAATGTTGTCCACACATTGTCCAACGGAATCTCCACACTATCCTTCAGTCTAACCACCTTCAGTATCTCGTAGCAATTATCGCCCGGATCATTCATCTGCGCATAGTTCCAACCCGCCTGATCTGGTATGACAGTAAGTCTGACCACCGTATCGGCAGGCGTCAAACGTTGTTTGTCGAGCCTTGCCACCGAAGTCTTATAGACGTCATCCACACCTCCATCCGAGTAATAGATAGCATCAGGGGTATCGTCATCATCCTCTTTGTCGTTCACGAGGAAGTCAACTACGCTATCCGCTTTCACACCATAGGCGTCAACCGTCTTGATCAGTTCATGGATTTCTATACCCTTCACCAAACTCAGTTCAGGATTACCGAAACTATTTGCGTGAACCACGCTAGCCTCGTACTTTGTAAAGTGTCCAAGCAACGAACTGGTCATCCACCAAACACCTGTCTTAGCCGACAAGGCATCAATGTTACCGAAGTCAATATTCTCGGAGCCAAGATCACAATCCTTGCCATTCAGGCTAGAACCGATAATTGCGAAGTCAATCAGCAAGCCCTTCTCGTTGTCCACGATCTCAGGCTGAGCCGTCTCCAACTTCACATTCTTAGCGATACCATACCCTTGGTTGTCGATTCTCACACCCAAAGCCGCAGGCACACTTGGTTCGACACGATCCAGCGTCAAGGCATCATCGCCAAGGATGTTACGTTGCATGAAGTAATCGATCTGCAGGTCAGGGCTAGGATTAACCGTCAACGTCACAGGGTAAAGGTCAGCCGTTATCGTATCGCCAGAAGCAGGGTCAACATAGACGATGTATCCGCCGAACGAATAATTGACCGGAGCCGTAGGAGCCGCTCCCTTCTCCGGAATGAATCTGAACACAGCCTCGCCCTCCGACTTAGGAGCAATCTCACCCGTGCCATCGATGGCTGAAACGCCTGTCAGTTTCTGCGTGTTGATCTGGAACAAATCGTTCGCAAGATTACCCTCTTCGTCGCGAACCTCCAATACGACCTTGAATCCCTCCATAGCACCCGATTCATTACCATTGTTGACAGTAAGTGTACCATCGAATGCCTCGCGGGTCATCGTCAATGTCTGTGCGATGTGAAGCTTGACACTTGCGCAGACGCTATTCTGAGTTGGCTTATGAACCTGTTCGTTAACAGAGAGCAGCAAATCGTTGATTGAGCCGAAATGTCTCAAATGCATGTAATTGTAGAAGTTGACGATGCTATCCATATACGATTCGATTACAGACTGATCAATGATATCAGGATATTCCGCATTAGGAGCATATACACCATTCGCATTCGCCTCCAACGTCTTGTTCCAACGGCGAGCCATCTCTATCATTTCCGTAGTAGAAAGATCTATTGTCGGCAAATTCATGATGGACTTCGTATCGATAGTATCACGTTGAGCGTAATTCTTGATGGTATAATCGAAGTAATCGACGATTCCATCCTCAGAAAGTCTAGACTCCGCACCGGCGAGCTCTTTCATAAGATTGCTTCTATATTGCATGAAACCAGCGAACTCAACGGCATCCTGCACCGCCAACATATGGTCATCATGAGTTTGGAAGAAACTATTATCCATTTCAGACTTCGCCTTACTGATCGCAGGGTCCATTGGCCTGTTCTGAGCGCTCAAACTATCACCGTCAGAATAAAGCACATCAACGATCTCTCCATTGACGATCACAACAGTATCGCCAGCCGTAGTAACCGTCTTACGTGTGTCTTCATCCTCTTCGTCATTGCCCGCAAGCCTATCGTAGATATAACGTCCGCAATCCTTCGCGTACCTTCCGGCATCGCACGAATTCATCTGGCACAGCAAATCGAAGCAGCTCCAAGGGACATCCTTGATGACAGGAATCTTTTTCTTGGCCTTATCCAAGATACGGCTCTTTCCTTGGCTCCAGATGAAATCGACACCTTCATATGGATCAAGCTCGCCATTCATTCCCTTACAAACCAATTTCGTTCCCTTGTATACATCCTTCAAATCATCTACGCTTGAAGAGATAACCATGTCAAAATCCTTACTCTTCTTGCCTGTTTTCTCTTCCTTCTCCTTCTTCTTTCGCTCAGCTTTCGCCTTTCTCTCCTCCCTCTTTCTATCTTCTTCTTTCCTGAACTCCACAAAATATTGACCAGGACCATAGGTATATTCGCCAATCGCTTGGCCAAGGTCCGCAAAATCCTGAGGCGTCTGATCACTGTCAAATGTATAATCACTGAATGGAATATCAAGGGACTCGAAATAGTCCGTTTCTTGGGCAAATTCCCTGGCATTTTCCAATTCAGGGTGATCCTTAAGTTCAGCGCTTTGTTCCTTACGTCTCTCTTCGGCATCCGCCTCAAGCGCCTCATGCAACTTGTCGGTTCCCCAAGAAAGGGCAGGTCCGATGATAGGGATAAAGCCAAGGACATCACCCACACATCCCCATGGATTAATTTTCGACCAACATGAATTACATGGAATATCCAAATTGACGGAATAATGATGGTTCTCCACCTTTCCGAGCTCATGCTCGTCGTTATGGTCCCCGCCACCATATGCAGGCACGTCAAATCCGCCACCTCCGTGGCCGCCACCTCCGCCAAGAGGAACCAAATATGGGCATCCCCATGGATTAGGGCTGACGGCGGACAATTGTCTCAGCAAACCACAGACATAAGAGTACTCCGCATGAACGCTTGGGCACTCAGAGGTGCCGAGCGACTCATTCTCCAATGGGATACCCGAGCCACTGCTTTCACTATAACCATATTCAGGGAATTCCACATCAGTACGGACAATCGTGATAGGCACGAACTCCGTGTGGTTGGCCGGCAACGAATCGATATAGTTGTAAGGCACATAGAACCGATAATATGGCACCTTCGGCATACCGAACTTCACGTAGTGCGCCGCGATTAGACCATGGTTGGTGATCTGAAGTTGTACCACTTTCGGTTCACCCACTTGGAATCTAGCCTTGTCAGGGACACCGTTAGGGAACGTCAAGGTCACAACCGGAGCCGGAACGTTGGTCTCGTACTCGAAGTCGAGGTTGATGTCATACCTGTCTTCGATCTCAACACGCTCCACATTCCAAGAATAGGTAATGGCTTGATAAGCCAAGAAGACAAACTTGTTCACAATCTGACCCGCTTGGATCTCGATTGTCTCCTGGTACTCAGAATGCTTGTCCGCCTTCACGCTCAACAGATAGGTGCCTTCAGGAATGCTGTCGAATTTCACGATACCGGTAGTGTCTGAGTAGCCAGACGCCACCTCCTGATTGTTATACTGGTTGCGAACCACAACCTTGGCACCATTCAGGTGTTTGTTGTTCGCGGTATTGTAGTAGTATTCATCCACTACTTCCACCGCCAAGCCACCTTTCGACTCAGAAGAGTACTCAACTCTGAATGGCAAACTTGTAGACTTGCCGTTTGCGCAGTTGACACCGATCGAGCCCGTGAATGGCACATTGATAGGAGCGCCTGCAAAGTATGCGAGCCTCAACATCACTCTAGCCGTATCGCCAGACTTAATGCTTGGCAACGTTGTCGTCGGAACACTGAACCCACCGAAATCCGGCAAAGCCAGCGAGACCTCACCCGTCTCACCGAATCCAGCATTCGTCAACTCAACATTGATGTACTTAGGTTTCTGTTTCGAGATATACTCGTTGATATTTGAAGGAGAGACCTTAATCTGACCATAAGGTTGTTCACAATAGAAGAACGTGGTGAAGTCACAAGTCGTTTTCTCCGAGCAGGATACCCTGAAGACACTTGGGAGATACAACCGGCCCTCGGTCAGTTTCGTACCAGTAGCCTTGAACGGAATTCTAGCCGACTCGCTTCCCTTAAGGAGTTTCAGCGTGTCGAACGCAATCTCCAAGCCATCCGCCAACTCACGCGTTTCGACAACAAGGTTATGAAGATCAACGCCACTTCGGTTAGAAATAGTGATCGTGCCATCAATCGTGTCTCCCTTTTGGATGGTCCACTTCGTAGTACCACCCGAATATGCCATACCAGGAATATCGAAGCGCGCATAAGCCGCGTTACTCTCCTTCGATCCAATATATACTTTCACAGTATAGACACCACACTCCACCTTTTCCGTCGCAAATCGAGCCAATGCCCTACCCGTAGAATCTGTCACCTCGGATGTGGAGTGAGAGAATCCCGTGTTAGAGTTCGCCTCTATCGTGATCGACTTGCCACACATCGGAGTACCATAGGCATCGGTCAGGATACCGATCACATTCACCGTGTCACCCGCAGAGTAGACAGGCTCCTCCACCTCAGCACCATACACATAATAGTTAGACAATGTACCAGCGAGATAGAATGTGACCTCATACTTACCAGAATTACCCGACCTAATCGTGATCGCCGCATCGCTGGTCTGTTTCTTCACATCCGTTGGTGTATAGAATATTCTCAGATAACCACCATTCAGCTTATCCCAACCATTTTCACACCTTGCGGAGAAATCAGCGGCATCCCTACCCGTGATCTCATACGTGATCGAATCCGTCAACTCGAATCCCCTCACATAACGGGTAAGAGAAGAGGTCTCGTTCAACTTCGAGCCGAAGACGCAGTTCACATCCCCGCTCACAGTAAGGCTCACAGGGATATCTATCCTGAAGCTATCGATCTCAGAGCATATAGTGTCACACGCGATGACTGCCTTCACCATATACTTGTACGTTGTATGGTTGTCCAGACCTGTCAATTGTCTGCTGTGATCCTTCACGAAGGAAGCCATTGGATTAGCCGGCATCTTATGGGAAGCCTTCCATACATACAAATCATACTTATCCACTTCAACAGGGAGTATTAATCTGTTCCAACTGATAGTCATGTTATTGTTCTGCTCATTCACCATATAAGCCACTGGAGGATAAGAGAACGACACCTTCTTTTTGGAGAAGTCCGGATAAACGATGTAGTTGTAGTTGAATGGAGTGCCAGCCACACCTGCTTTGTCATAAGGCGTAACCTTCACAGTCATCGTATCAACATCGTTCTTGGCGGTGCGGAGCTGCATGGCCGGAATGGAGATACCGCTACCCGAAGTGTTTTCAAAGCCTTCCACATAACCCGCATTGACGATCAGCCAATCAATCTTAGCGATGGTGGAATCGAATGTAGCCTCCAAAGAGTACCTGTTGTAGCAAACCGGTTGGCTGTAGTCACGCATCTGAACATATTCACCGTCAAACTCAACCGCACCGAGGTCGATGGCCTTGCCGTAGATTCTCGCCCCACCGTTGAGGTCCGTTTCAGCCTTCATCAAGCTATCAAGACCCTTGTCGATACAAGCGGAGGTAGCATGCAGACGATAGTCACCGCCAGCCGCATTGATGAAGCATACATAATTCTTGGATGCGTCAGAACCGCTGTTTGAAGTGGCCAACCTAATGTTGTTCTCACCAGTCAACTCCCCATCAGAAGCACAGTACTTCACCTTGACATATTCTGACGCAACCACTTGAGGACGCACCTCATCCGTCACCTTATTGCCAAAGATGATAGAGTTGGCGATTGTAGCATAACGTCCAGAATAACTGTTCGCATAACTGATCGCACTTCTATTCAATGTTGTATTATGGGCGATAGTGGAATTGGTGATGAAGGAGTTGTAGTCAACCGCTATGATAGAATGGTTGGAGTAGCGCAAAGCATTCCCGTACACCAAAGAGTTCTCGAGCGTAGCGTTAGACAAATGAATTATATTTTCGTACCATGCTTCATTGTTCACGATCTTACAAGATGACACCACAGAATTTCCCTCTGCCTTAAGGATAGCATTGTGTTCCGCATAATCGGAGATCCGCGAGTTAGACATCTTGGTACCACTGATATAAACGACAGAACTAACATAATGGTTCGTCTTATTACCCGTGAAGGTACAACCCTCTACCGTTCCGCCATAGAGCTCGAGTTCTTGGATTGTGTTCTCAACGAACGTACAGTTCTTGAAGGCAGTCTTATTGGCATATACGCCCTCATTACCCTCTCGCGCGCTTCTGAAGATACAGTTGTTGAAAGTAGTGTTGCCCTTCACATTCGCATTCACACCGGCATTATCCCTCAGGAATCCGTTTTGGATGGTGAATCCGTCAACCACAATTGCCAACGAATCAGCGAAGTCATAGGTTTGAATGATACATCTACGTCTGTATTTACCGTCTATCACGGTAACGTTCTTTGCGGCGTCCCGCTCCTCCAGGGAGGACTCATTGCCCTCAAATCCTCCATACAAGCTCACACCTGCGGCGAGTGAGATGGCGGAAACCAAAGAGGTGTCTCCGAGGTAAGTTCCCTTAGCCACCCAGATCTGATGTTTCTGTCCCGTAGTAGAGGCAAGCGTAACCGCCTGGTTGATTTCCCCAAGCGCATCGTCCCAATTCAATCCAGAGCCTTCGGATCCAGACTTCACATAGATAATCGGGCCGACCGAAACTCTCTCCGTGAATGCGGACTCGATCGCACCCATATCCACGGCAGTGCTCTGTTTCCTCACATTGCCCCTCAAATCAATCGAGTCAGCGACATCACTTCCCGCATTGATACAAAGGGAAGATCCAGACAAAGAGTAATCACCATTAGCAGGATCCGCAAACGCGGCACTCGACTTACCACCGTCAATATTGCCTTCACCATTGGCTCCACCTTCGATCATTGAGTATTGAATAGTGGCGTTTCTCACCAAGACACTCTCAGAATTGTTCGTGCGTTTGTTGCCTACGACAATTGAATTCAGGATCTGAGGTGAGGATTCACAATAGATAGTCTGATATCCCGTGACATTGTCCGCCACAGTACAGTTAATCATCCTAGAAGCATCACTGAAATAGACCATACTTCTATCGGTAGACTTGCATTTCGTGATCTGGGAATTAGAGAGCAGGGAATTGTCGGAGAGGTACACAATATGGTCAAACGCCGTATTGCCTTCGATCAGACATCTTTCCATCTTGGAAGCAGAAACCATCCTGATCACATAATCAGCGTACGATGAAATGGTGTGATTGATAATCCTACAATCAGACATTGTGGATTGAGACATATAAATCAGATCTCCTCTATTTGACGAGTTCGCTTCAAAAAGCGAATTGGTAATACGGACATATTCTGTCGCATGTATGGCAGCCGTGTAATATGCCTTATTGCCCGCCACGATACAGTTATCAACCTTACCACCTATCATGTACAAGGCAGCATACTTGTTATAATCATACGAATTCGAATTACCATTGCCACAAATCATGGAATTTGTGACATTAGCGCCAACAGCATATATTGCCGTTCCGTTATCAACGACGTGACAATTCTTCACGATGCAATTATTCAAGGTCGTATTCTTTCTCAAATAGGCACCTCCTCCGTTCGACGCATAACCATTTTGGATGGTGAAACCGTCCACCACAACCGCCATGGAATCGGCGAACGCCTCGGATTGCGAGATAACACGTCTCTCATTCCTACCATCCAGAATAGTAGGGTTCTTGGCGGTGTCACGCGCCGCAAGGGATGTTTCTGTTCCAGCAAAACCTCCATATAGGCTGATTCCTTTCGAGAGGCTCATCACCGTTTGAAGCGTCGTGTCGCCATAGTAGGTACCGGCAGCCACCCAAATCTGGTGTCTCTTCCCATCCGACGCCGCAGCGACGATCGCTGGCTGGATATCGCCAAAGGCAGACGACCAACTAGAGCCGTCGCCATTGGATCCTAACTTCACATACACAATCTCCCCGCAACTTGGCGTTGAAGCTTTCATATGGGCAGACTCAATCGCGCCCATATCCACCGCACCTCCCTGTTTTCTTGGGTTCCCTAAGAAATCGAGCGTGTCGGCGACATCTGCACCGGCATTGATACAATAGGAGTTCGCAGACAATGAATAGTCTCCGTTTTCAGCATCCGTGAAGGCGGCATACTGCATCGCACCATCAATATTTCCTTCCAAAGAGGTGGTCTCAAGCATGTTGTTGACGATCGTGTTCGTTCCATTACGACTCAAAACATCACTATAATTAGTATTTCTCTTATTGCCAACAATAATTGAGTTCTTCAACGTGGAGCCATTGAGGTAGACGATATTCGCATACTTCGTCTCGTTGCGGACAACGGTACAGTTGATCATGGAGGCACCGTATGTCAACCGAATCGGCTCGGTGGAAGTTGTGACGACATTGTCGCTGATGATGCAGTTTGAGGTCGCCGAAGAACTAGACATATACACAATATAAGAAGATGTCGTATTCCCCCTCATCAAACATCTATTGACTCTTCCGTAATACACACTCATCAAGCTTGAATTCGTTGAATTGCCTATGACTTGGCAATCTTCCAGCAAAACGTTGTAGCCTGAAATTTCAACGACAGACGCATTACCTTCCGTATTCCCCTGGAACAAACAATTCCGCATCACGGAGGATTCCTGCAGAGAGACAAACGCACCATTCCCCTTCGTGTTCACGAACTTACAGTTGCTGACCTTGGTCGTCGAATAGAAGATAGAGCCTATATAGCCTCTATTGGAACTATTGCCCTCAACCTCACAGTTCGTCACAACGGAGTTGCCATTCGCATAAATCGCGCTATAGTTATCCGACCTGTTGTTCTTCACATTACAGCTGTCCAACCGACAACCAGAGAGATAGACCGTGTAATGAAGACCACTCAGATAGTCATTGCCCACAATTTGGGTGTTTTTGATGGTCGCATTTGCCGCATAGATGGCAGAACCATTGGAGGATGCCTTATTCGCCTTGATGATACAATTGTTGACCGTCGTGTTGGCTGCGAGGTATACTCCTCCTCCGTTTGGCGCATAGCCGTTCCGGATGGTGAACCCGTCCACCACAACCGCCATGGAATCGACGAATCCATAATTCTGGGTGATACAGCGTCTCACATTCTTTCCGTCCAGGATGGTAGGGTTCTTCGCCGTGTCACGCGCCGCCAAGGAGGTCTCGTTGCCTGCGAATCCTCCATACAAACTGATTCCAGCCGCGAGGTTCACCACCGTGGAGCGCGTCGTGTCGCCATAGTAGGTGCCGGTGGCCACCCATATCTGGTGTCTCTTCCCGTCCGCAGCCGCCGCAAAGATCGCCGGCTGAATATCTCCGAAGGCGGACGACCAACTAGAGCCATCGCCATTGGAGCCCGACTTCACATAGACAATCTCTCCGCAACTTTGTGCTGGCGCCTTTGTATGGGCAGACTCGATCGCACCCATATCCACCGCACCACCCTGTTTTCTCGCCTTCCCCAAGAAATCGAGCGTGTCGGCGACATCTGCGCCGGCATTGATACAGTAGGAGTTCGCCGTCAGTGAGTAGTCTCCGTTCTCGGCATCCGTGAAGGCGGCATGCGCCATTGTTCCGTCAATATTCCCCCTCACAAAAGTGTTCTCCAACATGTTGTTGACGATCGTGCTTGACGCTACGTCATCAAAGATGCTGCCATAACCGCCAACCGTCTTGTTGCCGACAAGAATAGAGTTCTTCAACGTGGAACCATTGATATGGACAACATTCGCATGCCTCGTCTCGTTGCGGACAACGGTACAATTGACCATGGTGGCACCATACCTCATCCAAATCGGTGTGGAGGAAGAGGTGACGACATTGTCACAGATGACGCTGTTTGAGATCGTCGAGGAACTAGACATATGCGCTATATCAGAAGATGACGTGTTCCCTCTCACCAAACACCTATTGACTCTTCCGTAATACACATTCACCAAGTTTGAGTTCGTTGAATTGCCTATGATCTGGCAATCTTCCAGCAAAACGCTGTAGCCTGAAATTTCAACGACAGACGCATTACCTTCCGTATTCCCCTGGAACAAACAATTCCGCATCACGGAGGATTCCTGCAGAGAGACAAATGCGCCATTCCCCTTCGTGTTCACGAACTTACAGTTGCTGACCCTGGCCGTCGAATAGAAGATAGAGCCTATATAGCCTCTATTGGAACTATTGCCCTCAACCTCACAGTTCGTCACAACGGAGTTGCCATTCGCATAAATCGCACTATAGTAATCCGACCTGTTATTCTTCACCTTACAGCTGTCCAACCGACAACCAGAGAGATAGACTGTGTAATGAAGACCACTCAGATAGTCGTTGCCCACGATTTGGGTGTTTTTGATGGTCGCACTTGTCGCATAGATGGCAGAGCCATTGGAGGATGCCTTATTCGCCTTGATGATACAATTGTTGACCATCGTGTTGGCTGCGAGGTATACTCCTCCTCCGTTTGGAGACAATCCATTTTGGATGGTGAACCCGTCCACCACAACCGCCATGGAATCGGTGAAAGCATAGTTCTGGGTGATCACACGCCTTTTGCTTTGGCCATCCAAGATGGTCGGATTCTTTGCCGTGTCACGGGCCGCAAAGGAGGCCTCGTTGCCTGCAAATCCGCCATATAAGCTAACTCCTTGCCCTAAAAAGAAGGCTGTGACAGAAGAGGTAGTGTCTCCATAATATGTTCCGGCAGCCACCCAAATCTGATGTTTTTTACCATCGAGGGAAGCCAACAACATCGCTTCATAAAGATCCCCAAACGCAGACGTCCAGCTTGAACCGTCTCCCTTTGAGCCCTTCTTCACATAAATGATTTCACCCAAAGATGGCACATTAGCTTTCTCATACTGTGATTCGATCGCACCCATATCCACCGCACCACCCTGTTTCCTGGAATTTCCCAACAGATCGACGGCAGTTTCCACATCTTTTCCTCTGTTAACGCAATACGATTTTCCTGAAAGCGAATAATTGCCCTTATCAGGATCCACAAACGCAGCCGCTTCTTTTGAGCCCGCAATATTACCCTCTCCCGTGAATCCACCTTCAATCATTGAATGCGAGACAATATTTGTTCCACTCAGACTAAAATGGGTTTGAAATGACTTCACGTACCTAGTGCCCACAATGATGGAATTCACAATAGAAGAGCTATTCATCTGAACCCCAGACGACGCTCCTGTCTCATTATCCGCGAATGTTGTGTTTTCCATTCTAGCATTACTATACAAGCAAAGAGGAGCAGAGGAAGAGGTCGTATTCTTATTGTTGTAAATCAAAGAATTGGAGATGACGGACGAATACCGAGCATTCACAATGTAATGGCTATTCTCCACCACGTTGTTGTACACCTTACAACGGTTCATAGAAGACGAACTATTCAGGTAAAAGATTTCATACGAATTTCCCTTGTTACCGAAGACCTCGCAATCCTCTATTTTTGAGTTATAGTCAATATGAAGGGCGCTGTAATATGCGCTCTCATTGTTCGAGAACGTACAACCCTTAATAAGAACACCTTGATATGCATATACTCCAGCATGTTGTCCATAGTTGTTCTTCACCACACAATTAATCAGTTTAGAATTGTTGTACAGATACAATGGATACCCGCTATATATGTTTATATCTTTATTGGAATCAATGATGGTGTTAGACACCGAGGAATTTTCCACGCTCATGGCCGAATTATAAGAAGCCTCGTTGTTTCTCACAACGCAGCTATCCATTTCCGAAGCGTACAGACAAACCGTCCCGTAAGAATTAGCAGACCTATTGTCACAGATAATACTGTTTTTAATCTTTGCGTTGTGTGCATGTACCGCCAAGCCATTTGACGCGACATTATTTTTCAAGATACAATTGTTGATCGTCGAATTCTTTCTCAGATACGCGCCGCCACCATAATCCGCGACGCCATTCTGGATCGTGAATCCGTCCACCACAACCGCGGACGCATCCGCGAACTCGGACGGCTGATTGATCACACGGATTTTAGCGTCTCCGTCCAACACGGTAGGGTTCTCTGCCGTATCTCTCGCCGCAAGCGAAGTCTCCGTACCCGCGAAACCGCCATATAGACTGACATTCGGTTTTAGGGTAACCACAGCTGACGACTCACTCTTGTAGACGCCCTTGGCCACCCAGACATCAGCACCTATCTTTGCGGCCGAATCCACCGCCTGCTGAATATTTCCAAATGCTTTACTCCAGGAGCTACCATCCCCAGTGGACCCCACTTTTACATAAAGATTACCTTTCGCCGACGCGGAAAGCGCAACAAAAGAAAGCGCCAAAACCGTCATTAGCGATTTCAGCCTAAAGTTAATAGAATTCATGTTCTTTCTTATATATTATCACACACGATAAAAACACTACAAAAAGCGTGCCAAACAGACCGTGCTTTAACAAAAAATAACAAAGGAAAATATGCCGCCGTACAAAAAGGAATCCCCTACAGTAGATTCACATCTTCCGTAGAGGACATTGGTTGTTTATTGTAAATATTCTTATAATAGTAAGGAGATAATATATAATCTAAATTTTAATGCAACAAATAAAAAAAATATAGAATTCAAATTCTTCCTTAACGATTACATTGACAAAATTAGGCAATTCGAAAAAAAAATAGCACTTTTGTAATCGATTTTATTCTATGATATCAATCGATAAAACCGATTAATATGGAACTACGACAGATCAAGTACTACATTAAAGCTGCTGAATTACTGAACTTTACAGAGGCGGCCAAGCAGCTCTACATCACGCAGAGCACGCTCTCCCAACAAATAAAACAGTTGGAAGAGGAGATGAATGTTACTCTTTTCGACCGTATTGGGAAGCGTGTGTACCTCACAGAAGCGGGTTCTGAGTTCCTTCCATACGCCAAACAAACCATAAAAGACACCGAAATGGGCATGCAGAGGCTACTCGATCTGCAAGACATCCGGAAGGGCACCTTAAAGATCGGCATCACCTATAGTCTCAGTTTCGGATTGGCCTCCATCCTACTCCGCTTCATGCGGGAGTATCCCAACATCAAAATCGAGGTGAAATACAATACCGCGCTGGAGTTATTGGAGATGTTGAAGTCACGCGACTTGGACCTTGTCTTCTCCCTCAAGATGAGGGTACAGGAGGAGTTGGTGGAGATGTCTGACCTCTACGAAGCCCCATTGTGCGCCATTGTCCATAAACGGCACGTCCTCGCGCCTCGGAAAGAGATCTCCATCAAGGAGTTGAGCCAATACTCCTTGGTGCTTCCCTCCAAGGGGCTAAGTGCAAGAAGTGCGCTGGACGAGATACTGAAAATGCACAATAGTCAACTTGACCCCCACCTGGAGATGAACGACGTCAACATTCTTCTACAGTTGGTGGAATCGTCCATCTTCACGACCATACTCTCCCAAACCACCATCATCGGGAAAAAGGAGCTTGTAGCCATACCCATCGCCGAGCAGAAGAACATGATGACGGCTTCCGTGCTGACGCTGAAAGGCGCCTACCAAAAGGCATCCGCAGTGGCCTTCCTGAACTACTTCAAGGAGGAGTTGAACTACACCAAGGAGCTCATATAGCACGAAACAGCGAACAATAGCGAAACACGCAAAGAATTCTTACATTTGCGGAGAATTACGACCTAAAGCTGAACTAATATGAAAGCAATCATTATGGGTGCCACCTCCGGCATAGGACTAGAAGTGGCGAAGATACTAAACGAACAAGGCTATGAGATAGGCATCGCAGGCAGGAGGGAAGAGAACCTCAAGGAGATTAAGTCGCAACTTTCCAACGTGAAAGAATACGAGTCTATCGACATCACATGCGCAGACGCTCCCCAAAAACTAGAGGCGCTCATCCGTCGATTGGGAGGAATGGACCTATACTTCCACAGTTCAGGAATCGGCTATCAAAACAAGGAGTTGGACCCATCGATGGAACTGAAAACGATCGAGACCAACTGTAGCGGATTGACAAGGGTGATCAATACCGCTTTCGAATATTTTCACCAAGAAGGGAGGAAAGGACAGATTGCGGTCATCACCTCCATTGCAAGGACGAAAGGCATAGGGCTAGCCCCCGCCTACTCCGCAACAAAAAAATATCAAAGCACCTATGTTCAGGCATTAGCCCAATTAGCGGTCATCCGAAAGGCAGACATCTCATTCACGGAGATCCGTCCAGGCTTTGTAGACACCGCTTTGTTGAAGCATAAATACCCAATGTTGTTGAAACCGGAGTTTGTGGCGCAAAAGATCGTCAAGGCGCTTCAGAAAAAGAAACGGGTCGTCACCATCGACTGGAGATACAGGCTGCTCGTCTACGCATGGCAGATAATACCCAACTGCATTTGGGAGCGATGGGACATCTCGAAACTCGCCCAATAAGCAAGGAGAGGAGGAAGACGACCTCCTCATTCTGAGCACGTCGTCTACAAATACCTTAAATCCACACGCAAACAGACTCATACAAAAGAAGGGAACCTTACAAAAGATTCCCCTCTTGCTCCATACGTGAACAGCTTACTTAAGCTTAACGATCTCCACCGTACCTCTCATGATTGAGCCATCAATCATAACCACCTCATAGAAGTATACACCTGGATCCGCACGGTGCCCTTTACTTGTTGTACCATCCCAACCATTCAGACCTTCGAAGACCTTCTGTCCGTAGCGGTCAAAGATGGTGACAGGATGACGCTCCATAAAGAAGTCATTCAAGCCATCCTTCGTGAATGGAGTGAACGCAGTTGGGATTCTAGTGATAACATCCACTCGGATCAGGCTGCTTGTCGCAGATGGGCAGACGCCATCATGAATAACGACATAATAGAGAGAAGTATCCAATGGAGTATCCTCAATGTAAGAGTTATCGGCCGTACCCGAGAAGAGATTCTCATCCTCCTCATCATCCAGTTCGGCACGGGTCGAATCATCAGAGAAACTATAATCATAGGTCGACGTCAAGTTGTCATAGAACTCTCTATCGAAACGTTTCACCACCCTATACCACTCAGTAGACAAGAAGTCATAACCCGTCTTAAGCTTCAGCGTCACAGACTCGCCTCTCCAAATACGGACCGGATTGCTAGGCTCCGTCTCCACAAGGATACTATCAGGCATGTAACGTTTGTGGACATCCAGCAAGATAGAATCGAAGACGAACAAACGATCCTTCTTGAAGAGTTCATATCGGTCAACAGAGCCAAAGAACTTGATGGAATCCGCCTTCTCATTCTTACCGAAATCATCTCCGTCGCACAACATGAACAATGACTTACGAGACGAGGTGGTTCCGCATCGGTTCTCCAAGACATAAGCGACAGATCCACCATCGTAAGAACGTTGCATCTTACCCTTAATGCTATCCTCGAACTCGAACGGTACGCTGTCGAACGTCCAATATGCGGAGGTGATGCTTGCGCCCATATCAGACTCGCAGTTCAGGTAAGGATTGAAATCCACCAGATTACCCTCACACTCTGAGAGGACAGCGCTAGAGAGTCTAACACGAGGCTTCTCCGCAATGTTGATGTAGGCAGTAGCCGTATCCGTACAACCCGTAGTGGTATCCATCGCGACGAAGGTATAATAACCACTTTCCGAGCGTTTCGTCAGGGCTGTCATAGCCTTTTGAGCCGAATCCGCGCTACCGAATCGGGATATCAAAGCATCGAATCGACGGAGATAAGTATACGGATTATCACTAAAGATCAAGTTATCCACATTCACACTCGAGCCCCTATAGTAATCATAGCTGAACACACTAGGGAGTTGACGGATTCTACCGCTCGAAAGTTCAGAGAGGATGAATCCCTTCGCAAAACGGACGTTTTGAGTCGAGAGCGTGAACTGCTTGTCAGAGACGCAAGTATCCATGTCATGTGCCTCCAATGTAACGATCGTGGCAGGTTGTTGAACGATCACAAAGCGCGAGAGACTATCCGTGTTACCACACTTGTCAGTAGCATAGACCCAAACCCTCATCGATCGGTCGATATGAGTACCCGCGGCAGGATGTTGGACGATGGTGATATCATTGTCCTCCGTACAATCGTCAGAGACAAACTTACGCGCGTCAATGGTCATATCAGGCACACCGAAGATACAAGCCTTAAAGTTCTTGGCCAACACAGAATCCCTCCAACCCTCAGGAATAGTGAACGTAGGTCCTGTCGTATCTCGGATGGAGATGGTCTGGATGAAGGTCGACTCATTACCACAACGGTCCACCGCCACATACTTCCTGAGAATATCGTAATTGAAGTATTCACAAGAAGAAGGATCAGTACCCCTATTGTTCGTCTCGCTGACTGAAACCGTCGGATTAGGGTCACAATTATCGACGGCGCTCAAGGTCACAGGCAAGAAGATCTCCTGCGTACATGTCAGAATCGTATCGCGCAGATTACCCACAAGGATTTCAGGGGCCGTCGTATCCCTCACTGTCAAAACTTGCTGGCAAGAGATATCATTGTGACGGAAATCCTCCACGTGGTAAGTGCGAGTATAAACCATCTCACAAGAATCACCCTCGTAACGGTTTTCATAACGGAACGTGTTCTCCAGCAACTTCTTCTCATCAGTGAACTCACCACCAGCAGCCTTAAAGGCAGCATAGTCGGCATAAGGTTCAGGGATATCATCGATACATGTGAATACTTTACCGTCAAGATCGGACGGACAGATCAGATCCTCGATCAGCCAATCCTCAACAAGCACCACTTGCGAGCAGATTCGCTCATTGCCAGAAGAATCTCTGAATGTCCACGTGATTTCCACAGGGTCACCCAACACGTAATTATCTTTCAGATCCTTTCCGTCACTTCTGGTCGCCTCTGCGACAATCAAGCCATCACAGAAATCCTTGACAGAAGGGATTTCAAGGCCGACAGCGACAACCTCGTCGTACGAAACCTCCGTTTCGGAAACCGATGCCATCGTAATACGCACCTTAATAGTATCCTTCAGCGTCTCACACAAGAACTGAGGAGGGAAGGTATCCTTCACCACCACATTCTGAGGGCAGACCTTAGATGTCACGCTATGAGGACTCGTAAACGTCCAATCGACGACGGTCACACCCTTCGGATAGCGATCCATCATAGCCAAACTGTCACGACGGGCAGGAACACCTGGAACATCTACACCCGTACAAGAGTCCTTCGCGACAGGCACATCGATCACAAGCTTACCCGTAGGCAACTCGCACTGATCGAGTTCAAGATAAAGGATCGTATCCTTCAAAGATGAGCAATCAAAGATTGGCTCCGCTGTACCCTTGACAGTAACCGTCTGGTCACACTCCTTAGCGACTGCATTGAGAAGTGAGTCTTGGAAGATCCAATGGATATGCAAGACATCACCCACTTTCGCCGTGACTTTATCTACCGACAGACAATCATTGTTCAAACTATCCGAACATACATATGCCCTACCATGGACCTCCGCCTTTGTACAAGAGTCAATTGCGACAGGGTCACCCAAGAAGAGTTTGAAATCCTCCGCAGAGACCTCACACAAGCCAGGCTTAGCCACCATGACGGTATCCTTCAACGTCGAGCAATCGAATGCAGGTGCGACAGAATCCAAGATCAGGACGCCTTGCGAGCAAGTGACAATTTGCCCGAAGAAGTTATAGTTCCAATAGATGGTATCAGGGCCGACAGTGAAACTCTCATCCATGCTCTTGCCAGACCATCGGGTCAACGTAGGCGTGATCAACGAATCGGAGCAGAGGTCACGTACCTCAGGCACACTGAAGTTGATCTCCTTCCAAGATATCTCACAATCGGTAGGAGGCAAGAGGATCGTCGTATCCGGCATATTCTTACAATCCACCGGCATCTTATTCACATCACCCACCCTTACAACCGTATAGCAAGTGTCCACATTCTTATACATGGTACCCGAATTGTCCGTAAAGACCCACGTAACGACTGTCACGCCCGTACGGAAGGAATCGGTGATTGCCCTATTATCCGAGCGATACGGAACGCCCATGATTTTCTCCACACCAGACTGATCCGGACATGGATGCAAAGCATATGGAGTCTGGAGATCCACAGCAGTGAAGCATTCACCCTCTTCCACATCCACGTTGATGGTGTCACCGTTCACATCGGTACAATGCAAATCCAACTCTTGTTTCGTCAGAACAGTGATATCTTGGATACAAGTATCAGCTATTGAAGAGAACGGACTCACGAACACCCAACGGATAGAGGTCGTACCCACAGGGTATACACCATAGAGCTTACCGCCATCCAAACGCACACCCACACCTGCGACGGAGTCATTCGTACAAGCATCCAGCGCATATGGTGTAGTGATATACGTGTTGTCGAGCGTCGTATCACAACCCTCAACCAATATAGGGTCATGCTTCAATTGGTCACAATCAAAGATCGGAGCTTGGTCGCCCATCACGATCAGGTTCTGAGAGCAGGTATCTGCAATCTCATTAATGGTCTCATCAATAAAGATCCACGTGAGGATATGCTCTCCGACTGACACTCTGAAAGATGAAGCCTTGGTCAACTCCTGACCGTCCTCCAAGAAGACACGACCATCGATCTTCTGTTGGTTACATACATCCTCAGCCTGAGGCCAAGGATTAGGAAGAGAGTCGAAGATAGCGCTAGAATTAACGAAGCACTTACCTGGAATAGAAGGTACCACAATAGTCTCCAAGTTCTTACAATCATAAAGTGGCGCCATACTATCCTTCACAGTGATCACCTGGTCACAGACGAATAATTGTCCGTGGAATGAATAGGTCCACTGAATCGTATCCACGCCAACCGAGAAGACATCTGCAGTGACGGTCACAATCGTATCAGCCCCCACGACAGAGGTGACTGCGCTTATTTGTTTGCCGGAAGATCTCGTCACAACCGGGTCGATGATCTCATGAGAACACAGATCGATAATACCAGGCACCTTGATCTCCATCTCCTGCCATGAGATTTCGCAATCGTCCGGATGCAAGCGGAAGACCTTATCAGGGAAGTTCTCACATCTGACTGGCATCTCGTTCACATCACCGACACGCACCCATTGCGAGCAAGTCACAGAGTCGTTCAACACTGTATGGGAAGGATCGACGAACGTCCATATGATTTCGGAGAGGCCGATGTAGAAGGATGAGTCCATAGACATACCGAACCTTCTGGAAGGAACACCCCAAATCGTGTCCACACCCGATTCCTCCGGACAAGGATGCAGGGCGAACGGAACGGAGATCAAATCCTTCACCTTAGACGCATCCACGGTACATTCTCCCTGCGCCACATCCACCTTGATCGTATCCTTACCCAAAGCATCACAATCGTAAATCATGTCCAAAGAGGTACGGACAACAACATCCTGCACACACGTGTCATTGATGGCACCCGTGAAATCAGTAAATACCCATTGGATGGTAGTATTACCCAGGACGAACGGATCGGTGATAGGTTTTTTGTCAGAACGGGTACCGACACCCACTCTCCAATATTCAGGATCATGCTCATCCACGATACATGGATCGGCCACCCTCGGTGTGTCGATCACGAACGTCAACGGATCGGTAGGACCACAATCAGCCAACGTGTCGCGACGAGTAGGAGTCAATTCATCACAATTCAGATCGAAATGTTTATTACCCAAGATCGTAACCTTTTGATCGCACCACAGCGTGTCGTGCAGGTTCCATGGGCTGACAAACATCCATTTGATTTGGGTATAACCCGTAGGGAACGGATCCGTGATCGGCAAGCCATCGGAGCGAATACCATAAGCTTCGAACTCACCGCCAAAGCCAGAAAGAACCGCACAGGAGTCTAAAGCGACAGGTATCCTCAACCGGAGACTATCCGCAGTGATGGCACACTCACCTTCCTGCGCATAAGCGACCGTGTCCTTAATTGTATTACAATCGAAATTCACATCATTCAAGTGAGAAGGCAAGATATATTGCGGACAAGTGGTCTTGTTACCATCCTCATCGATGAAGAGCCACAACAGTTTGTAAGTGATACCGACAGACATGGTGTATTCCTCAGGAAGCTCCATGTTACCGTTCAATGTCAACACACCTGGCACAGAGTCACCCGCACATGCATCCCATGCCTTGTATGCCAGTTTATCCAGCACATCACGTTTCAGGTTACCGAACTCCACTTCGCAATCCCCCTTGTAGGCCTCAGGACGAAGCGTGTCAGGGTCAATCTTGTCACAATCGAAATAAGGAGGAGTGAAGTCATGGACAGTCACACTCTTTTCGCAGAACACCTGGTTGCCGGACTGATCCGTAAAGGTCCAACGCAACATCGTCTTTCCTTTCGGGAATACATCCTCATCCCACTTCTTAGTGACACCATCCGCCACCAGAGTCGAGTCGAACCGATAGCCCAACGTATCACCCGCTGCGCCAATGATAATCGTTGAATCAATGAAGAAACGTTCAACGACAGGAGTCATCCAAGTGAGGCCCAGACCCGAGCGATAGTCATCGCATTCATCGTAAGCCTTTGGCTCACGGATGTAAGTCTTCACATTAGCAGGGTCGATCGCACAGATATCACCATCCACCGTCAAGTGGATGACAGGATCCACATCACAATCCTCCAATATCGGCAAGATGGAATCATTCACCGTCAGAGCCATCGTACAAGTATCCCTGAGTCCACCCTTATCTTGATAGATCCAATAGAAATAATGGGTACCGACAGGATAGGTCACATCCTTCAGCTCGTCGTCGAAATAGACGAGAGAGGTGCCATCCGGAAGCATCACCCTAGCCATAACCGTAGGATACAGGACGCCATCGCAAGGATCCACCAGTTTCATCTGTTCCTGCGTAGGCAACTGTAACTCGTCATACGTGACGGAGCAAACCGTCTTCGCATAAACATCCTTGGTAGGAGGAGGACAAACGCCTGACGGATTCGGAGGCGTCACATCCTTGATGGTCAACTTTTGGGAGCACTCGACAGAATTACCCGAAAGATCCGTGAATGTCCATACGATAGTATAGGTTGTATCCTTCTTAAATGAGGCATAAAGAGGCAACAAGGAGGCGCCGTCAGGAGACAACACAAATGGTTTACCATCAATCTCTCCATCACAATCGTCAATAGCGGTTTGTTTGCCAAGCGCAGCCTTTACCTCTTCCGTAGAAGCCGCACACTCGTTCTCAGGCAATTCGATCACCACTTCCGGCATCTTATCGCAATCCTCGAAGACAGGAGCAGTCCGGTCTTCAACGATCACATTCTGCGTACATACCGTCTCATTCCCTTTTGCATCCTTAAACACCCAGGTAATAACGGTAGTGCCTCTCGGATAAGGGTCCTTGAAGATATCCTTTCCATCACTTCGGGTACCCTCCGCAGGTATTGGTTTGCCTGTAGGGGAACACTTATCATCCATTGCGTAAGGGATATCAAGTCCCGCAGCCTGAACCGACTTGGCGGAAGCCTCACAGTTCGTTTCAGTCTCCACCACAATGTCTATCAAAGCGGAACAGTCATACGATGGACCAGTAACATCCACTACCGTGATAACCTGTTCGCAAGAACTTTTGTTACCCGACGCGTCCGCCACATACCATGTCATGGTCGTAACACCAAGCGCAAATGGCTCGGTCAAAGCCGCATCCGCCGAGATATTGTAGTTCTCCCATCTTCTGTTCCATGTAATAGTGAAATCGTTCGGATCCACAGAACAATTATCCTTCACCTTCAGATCAGCCACAGTCGGTTTCTTAAACCAAGGAACCTCGTCCACAGTGGTCACACACTCCTCATTGGCAGGGAAGGTTCCGCTCTTATTCCAATCGCCGCAATCCAGCAATGGAGCGATCGTATCCACCACCGTGATATTCACGACGCAACTATCTAATTGTAATCCGCCTTTCTCATTTTGGAAACGATACACCAACGAGTAGGTACCCTTCGTCAAAGTTTGGTTCAATACCACATCAGAGAAATTGTTCTGCGTCTTAATGTCGGCATATTTGCATGTGTGGAAAGTGTTATGACACTCGTGTACATTTCCCGAGCTTCCATAGAAACGGCTATAAATCACACGCTCAGGAGCGATATCAGCGGCCGTATAAGGGTTTTCAACCAACACAACACGCTTGCCTGTCGAGTCGATCAACTCAATCTCAAACGGATAACCCGTATAATCCACCACGGTCGTCAACTGATCTGAAGCAGACAATATGGATTCCCTATTGTTTTGACCTGGACCAGCTGGGCCACCAGGACCACCAGGACCTGCCGATTCATACTCCGAAGACCAAGCGTTCCATGAATTGAATTCCGAATCCTTAAACGAATCCCAGCTATCCATATATTGTTCACACAAATAATCGATGGTCAACTCTTGTGTATGACCTTGTCCAGGTGCCACACCACCCCCGATCGTGACAGAATGTACGCCATTCAGCTCCGTGAGTTTGTTCGGGAAGTATTCAGCCACCACCTGGCACTCCTCATCGAAATGGAGTCCAGAGATAACCTTGTATCGCAAATTGAGCCAAAGACCCTCCTGATTGACTGGTATCTGGGCAGTTGGAACCGTTGATTTCAGCACCTTGAAATTCACCTTACATGCATTATCGACATAGACCACCGTATCCGTCTTAGATGGACAGTCCGGGATAGGAGTCGTACCAGCCGTCACGATGATATTCTGAGCGCAAGTAGCCTCCCTATTATTAGCATCGATAAATCTAAAGTTGAGGGTGGTAAGACCCACGTAATACTTGTGGTCCTCCAAATCCTTGAGACGTCTGATTCTCTCCGTTTTCTCGACACCATTCTCGTCCGGGCCGACCAAGGTCACTTCCACCATGATGTCTCCAGGACAATTATCCTTCACCTCGCTTGGATCGATGATACGGATATCACCTGATGCGAAAGCCTCAGCCAACGTACCCTTATAAGTGATCGACGCAGCCCCCGGGCCCGTGCCCGGAACCGTCACATTCGCCTTCGTCGCATACGACAGGTACTCATATCCCTTATTCTGTGGCTTATATGAGTTAGCCGTGACGCGGACGGTCGCCAACGATGAGCAATTGAAGTATGGCTCTTCGGTATCACGCACAGTGAACTGACGAGCACAATCCTCATAAAGGCCAGTAGAGCGGTCGTTATTCTTAAAGAATCGCCAAACCACCTCATAGGTTTCGTTGACGTCGAATATGATATCATCGAATCGCGCGTTCGGCACCTCCTCCAAATCATCATCCGCCACATTCCTGTAATAGAAGACAGGCTGGTACACCACCGTCGAATCGGAGCACAATCCCTTAGCGGATGGCAACTCCTTCAATTGGGCGATCAACGCATTCATGGAGAGACCGCAGAAACCCGGTTTGTTCGAGACATCACCGATATTTGCATCCGGACAGGTGACAGCCGGCACATGGTCGTCAATCACTTGCACAGGCTGCAAACAGTACGCAGAATTGCCCGACGCATCAGTGAATCTCCACAAAATATAGGTGGTTCCCACTTTATAGTTGTCGTTCAAGCCAATGTTTGCGTTGAACAATGACAACGACGGAGGATTCGTGGAAGGCTCTGTGGCAGGATTATAAGCCCTACCCATATATACACCAGTTATGGTACCATCCACACCATTCTGATCTTTCAATTTAGGTGCGACGATGGTTGGCAATGTAACATCATAGTCTGGTTTGGCGTCACATCCCTCCTGCAACGTCAGCCTAGTCGTATATTTTTCTATGTCATCACAATTAACATTTGGAGGAGTCACATCTTTGATCATGATCGTCTTCGTACAGAAGGCCGCATTATCGCAACCATCCACCACGGTATAAACGACAGAACCAGCGCCTGCAGGCAATTCAACCGTACGGTTCAGTCTGTCGAATGCAGATTTTTTCGCCTCAAACGTCTTAGTGATATTCGAGCCCGTCTTTGGCACATAATTCAATTCGATACGAAGCAACGGGTCCGTCTCGCATCCAGCAGTATAGCTCGGGAAATCGAGTTCAATAGCCTTTGTCTTTTCCGTCTCGCCCAGGGTAAAGCCGTCCAATGCCGGAAGAGAACTACAATCGATGGTCGGTTTCTCTATCTTACCCAGTTTCCATGATTGTTCCACGGTAGAAGGGCAACCAACATTTTTTATCTGTACAGTAACAGAGACCTTATGGTTTTTGTAGGAACCGTTACATGAGCCTAGCGCAGGGAAATCCACCGTCGCGGAATTAGTCTTCCCAACCGCACCATCTTTCCAAGTATAAACGTATTGGCTTTCATATTGCGAAGAGAAAGACTCCTTCACGTCAGCGATCGCCACCACCTTCTGGTTGTGGTCGGTCGGACAGAGTTCCACCTCCGATTGCCGCAAAGGATCCGTTCCCTCCTTGATGATTTGAACCTGAGGAGTACGATATACATTGAAAGTTTTGCTGAGGGGATCACCCGCAACAGCCCAATACGGTTGTCCATCACTCCCCATCATGGTCTTAATAGGTTGTACAATAACCGTGTATTTACCTTCCTCCGCTTTTTCGTTCATGATCAAGGTGACCGTTTGTCCCCTTGAGGACTCCACGACTCTGTCTCCGGTAGAGGTTGTGTCCACACCCGTTGTGTCAACCCTATTCGTATAAATGATATACTTACTACCGAACTCCTCGCCCCTTGGTGTGATGAACTTCCAAGTGTAATGCACATTCGGGTTGGCATCGACCGGATCCACGGTAAATGTTCCGTTTTGCCTTGTGTTCGGCACGCAGAACGGATCCGCCGGCATCTTTATATCATTCGGTTGCACAGGATTACAATTCTTGGCCGTCACATAGAATTCGATAGGCTTATCCAAAGGATGTCCATCATCACTCCTCACACGGAACTTCTTTTTACCGATCCAACCTTTTACAGGGATTGAAATGGACTGTTTATCCTTACCTCTTTGTACAAAACCATCTATATACAACTGGTGCCATGTACCATTATCATCCGCATACTCCCAAATATATTCAGCGTCCTTCGGGAAACCTGCGGCATTCACCTCCGCAGTCTCGCCCTCACAGACTGCGCCACGTCCCAAACAGACATTGGCCGCCTCACCAGAGATATAGTCGACCGCAATTGTGGCACAAGACGGCCATTGTTGGAACTCAGGATAAATCTCCAACTGCTCCTGGTTTCGGGTTTTGAACTGTCCGTAGAAAATGAATTCCATTCGGATTAAGTTATGTCCTTGGGCATGATACCTCGACCATATGTCACCCCCCAACACCAATTGGTTGTCCAAATGTTGTCCATTAGCACATTTGTTATATTCGCCCAACCTTGCACCCGTATTTCCATCAAACAATTCCGCATCCACACACAAATCGACAGGGTTACCGAAACTTGTACGGAAGTTCATCTTCGCCTGAGAATCAAAAGATCCACACCCTGAAAGATCCAGATAAAGGCGCATCGTGAAACGGAAAGTTTTATTCAAGTATCTGCCCCTATCGAACGTCAACTTGAATGGTGTATTCTCACAATTACCACCCTTGAAAACATAGTAATAGTTCTTGCCGATTACGTTGGCTGCCCTATCCTTGTCAGTCTCCTTCCAACCCTTCACGACAGATCCCCCAGAACATCCCACAAACCGAATACCATTCGCTTCAAAATGGTTTTCCAAACAGTAGTTATTGTTCCTGAAATTGATATCACGCTCATTACATCCGTCAGACGGATTGAAGTCCGTACCCAAATAGTATTCACCCGTGGTCGTGACATGACAAATCTCTGGGCAATCATAACTGACATTTACCGTCACTGCATTACTTTTCAGCGAAGAGTTGTTTTGGTCAACAAATTGATACATGACCTGTTGGCTGACCATATCTTCCACGAAAGTATAAATGCCTGAATTATCCTTGGTTGCCGTACCTATGGCAGTCCATTTGTTTCCTCCATCGTAAGAGCGGAATACATTGACAGCATTGCCGACACTTGAGTTCACGGCACTCGCATTCAACACGATAGGTTCGTCAACACACGCAGAAACCATAGTTGTTCCATCAACTGTCAACCTTATCGCATTGGTCTGCGCACTTGCAGCGATTGCAATTAACGAGAAGACGGAGAGCGCAAGAACACGACTCCAAAGAATAGAAAACGTTTTATGAAAAAGACGCGTTTGTTTTTGTTCCATACAAAAATTCACTTTATTCATTTCAGTACACCCAATGCCGCACCGCATTCACTATCCAACAAAGGCGGGACGACCTAACTTTACATACAATCAAGCACTCACTACAAGCACCCACTTCATACAATGCATCAAACACCCTCCTCGCCATCGGTTTTCCATGGTTATAACGAAGCGCCACGACACACTTATTCGACAAAAATAATTATTTAGAACCAAACAAAAAAGTTTTTTTCTCTCAGATTTAAATTCCATTGACATTTTTATAAGCACAAAAACAGAGCAAAAAATAATCTTACATCAAATTTTTACAAAAAATTATTTAATCTTTCCTTTATGATGACATAGGCTGTATAGTTCAATTGGGATCCGAAGGCTGTCATGTATCTCGGGTCCAAATTACCCTCGGAAGTGGACAAATCTCCATAAAGATCAACGAATGGATAATTGTGGCGAGAGGCAATCGACTTGATAAATATGTTCAAGTTTTTGATCTCGCTAGACATCTTCAGATTAAACTCATTATCAGTCTCTTTCCATACCGGCAGGACAGAGATCAGCACACATTCCGTCGCAGGGAATCGTTCCTTCAGACGAGACACCAGTTCATCATAACGTTCGGAAATCTCACCCACGCCACATCCATCCAACAACTCCTGCTCCCCATACATCAGGAAAAGTTTCCTTGGAGAGACCCCTTGGAACAACTGGTCCAGCCGTTCAAGCTCTCCCTTGATGGTATTGCCATTGAAGGCTAGGGTCTTGCATGTGGCGTCAGACAAGAGCATTGACCATTCACAGTCCCCCATACGGGCCTCCCCCATGAATAGGGCGTCATTGTCGTTCAATGCCGGAAGGGAATTCGCAACGACCAATGCGGTCTCACCGCTTTTCAACAGTAAAAAAGACTGATAGAGACAAACACATGCAAAAACGACGTTCAAAGCCAGCGATATGTTCAGTAAATTTTTCTTATTCATTGTGTTAGATGTTTATGTCATGGATATGGTACAAACGCAAAGGCATCATCTGTAGGGACGACATTTCCCCGTAGAGACGATTGCGCATCGTCTCCACTTGGGGAAAGATAGAACGTCACCTTAAGCACGCATCAGCAAGACAAGATCTTCAAGACCTCCATCAACTGATAGTCGAACGGTTTATCATCCTTGATCGCCTTCGTGAAAGGCACATAGACGATTTTATCATCATCCACACCCACCATGATGTTTCGTTGTTCCTCCAACAACGCATCGATAGCGGCAGCGCCCAAGCGGCTCGCCAAGATACGGTCATGTGCCGACGGCGTACCACCTCGCTGGATATGTCCCAATATGGTGATTCTGGCATCGTACTCCGGATGGTTCTTTTTCAGACGCTCGGCGATACCGACCGCACCACCCGTCAACTCACTCTCCGCCACGATGACGATGCTACTGTTCTTCGACTTACGGAACCCGCGTTGGATCAACGCCTCCAATTGGTCCTCACCCGTAACCATCTCTGGTATGATGGCAGCCTCAGCACCAGAAGCCAAAGCTGAATTAATGGCAAGGAAGCCTGCGTCACGACCCATCACCTCGATGAAGAAGAGGCGCTCGTGGGAATTGGCGGTGTCACGAATCTTATCGACCGCATCCACAATCGTGTTCAATGCGGTATCGTAACCGATGGTGTAATCCGTTCCGCACAAATCGTTATCGATCGTACAAGGGACACCGATGACAGGCACGTTGAACTCTTGGGCGAAAATACGGGCACCCGTGAAGGTACCATCTCCACCCAACACCACCAAAGCGTCGATCTCCTCTTGCTGCATCGTCTCGTAGGCCTTTTTCCGCCCCTCCTCCGTCATGAACTCCTTGCAACGGGCCGTACGCAAGATCGTACCTCCCTGTTGGATGATGTTGCTCACGCTTTGGGTTTGGAACTCATGAATCTCGTCCATGATTAGTCCACGGTAGCCTCTATATATTCCCTTCACCTTGATTCCACGGAATATAGCAGCACGCGTCACGGCACGGATGGCCGCATTCATACCGGGAGCATCACCTCCAGACGTCAATATACCAATACAATTTATTTGATACTTCATAATGCAACGTATTATGCTTAATTGTAATAATTTTCATACTGTTCAATTTTCCGCTTCAATGCCTCCATCAACCATTTCGGGGTTGAGGTGGCACCACAAATGCCCACGGATTTCACGCCGAGGAAGATGGTGTAATCCACATCCTCCAAATCGGAGACCATATAGATGTTCGGGTTCACCTTCCTGCACTCATCAAAGAGCACCTTCCCGTTCGAGCTCTTTTTCCCGCTGACGAAAAGGACCAGCTCGTGCTTGGACACGAAGTTGACGATCTTCGGGATACGGTTCGCCACCTGTCTGCAGATCGTGTCGTTATACTCAAAAGTACAACCTGGGGGCACCCTCTCGCCGATAGCCTCAACGATCTTATTGAAGCCCTCGATTGACTTCGTTGTTTGGGAAAACATCTTTATGTTCTTAGAGAAATCGATTTTATTCAGGTCAGTCAACCCCTCAATCACGATGGCCGTCCCCTCTGTCTGTCCCACCAAACCATTCACCTCCGCATGGCCATTCTTGCCATAGATGACGATCTGGGTCTCCTTCGGATTCGACTCCTCATAAGCTTGCTTGATTTTCCGTTGAAGATTCAGCACCACGGGGCACGTGGCATCAATGATCTCCAAGTTATTTTCCTTCGCATACTGATAGGTGGAAGGGGGCTCCCCATGTGCTCTGAAAAGCACCTTTTGGTTGCGCAAACCCAGATATGTATCACGATCAATGGATATCAGACCCTTTTCGGAGAGGCGTGACACCTCCATGCTATTGTGGACGATGTCCCCCAGACAATAGAGCTTAGGAGAACGTGTCAACTCCTCTTCAGCCTTCTTTATTGCGGTGACCACGCCGAAACAGAATCCCGAATTGTCATCAATCTCAATAATCATTTCACTCTCTCTTTGAATATATCGAGCAACCACCTCCTTTGGTCCTCAATCGTCATCTCTCCGTTGTCCAGTTCGATGGCATCATCCGCTTTACGAAGAGGGCTTTCCGCGCGCGTCATATCCAGATGATCACGTTGTTTAACGTTCTCCAGGATATCCTCATAGGGTTCTTCCATCCCCTTTTGCTTCAGTTCGTCATATCTACGCTGAGCCCTTATCTCAGGAGAAGCCGTCAGGAAAATCTTTAGCTCGGCATCCGGGAAAACCACCGTTCCGATGTCACGACCGTCCATCACGATTCCCTTGTCCTTGCTGTATGATTGCTGCAACGCCACCATCGCACGGCGGACAAAACCGATGGAACTGACGATACTAACCTGACTGGAGACCGCCAAAGTACGGATTTCGTCCTCCACATTCTCCCCGTTCAGGAAAGTCTCATTACGTTGCCTTTCTTCGTTGAACTTAAATTCAATATGGATATCGTCGATTCGTTCCCTTAAAGCGGTTTCATCCACCACACCCTCTTTGATCAGGCCGTTTCGCTGGCAAAACAAGGTGACGGAGCGGTACATCGCACCACTATCCACATAGGCATAACCCACACTTTTCGCCAAATCCTTCGCCATCGTACTTTTTCCGCACGAAGAAAAACCATCTATCGCAACAATAATTCGTTTCATTTCATTCTGAGTTTTTCAATGTCCATCGTCAAGGACAAAGTAAAAGTGTTTGCCACAGGAGCATACATAGCATATGCGAGGTCAAGCGAAAAGGCATAGACCTTCAGACCCGCACCGAACGAGAAGCCATTACCGCCTCTTGACTCGGCCAGCACGAACTCCCTCTTTCTACGGTGGTTATATCCCGCCTCCAGATAAAAATTCTTGTTGAAGAGGATATCCACACCGAATATCAAATGGCGGAAGAACATATCACCCGCCTTTATTTCGTTCTCGTCAGGTTCCTCACCTATCACATCTTTCGTCTTCACCTGTCTATCATAATCCAAGTCCCAATCATTCAACCGGTCATAAGTGACCGAAAAACGGAAAGGCGCATGGGCTAGACCCTTCGTGATACCAAGTTGCAAATTGAAAGGCAAACTCTGACGATGAGCCGACTCGTAATATTTCACAAGCTGCGCACCATAATTGCGAGCGGAGATTCCCGCCGAGAACAGATGCTCTTTGTTGTAATAATTGAATCCTACATCAAAAGACAAGCCGAAACTGCTGTAATCCTCGATATGGGAGTAGACCGGCTTAACCGCCATACCCAGTTTCATGTTCGCGCCCAAGTACCTGGCATAGACCAAGCCCAAGCAGAAATCCCCTGCCTTAAACTTATCCGTCGCATTGCCGAACTCATCATAGCCCTGCATGTCCCCATAGCCCATGAAACAGGAAGTGACGCCGAAGAAGTTCAGACTGTCACGCGTATAGGAATATGCGACAGAAGCAGCATTAGCATCGTCTATATAATTCAGATAAGAGACAGATAATTTGTTATGGACATCAGCGGAAAGCAATGCGGGATTAACCTGGATCATATTCACATCCGAAGCCTGCAAGGAGACATTCTCGCCTCCCAAGCCCGCCAACTTGGCGCCATATGGTAGATTCAAGAACCGATATGCACCCTTACCCGCCTCCGCATTTGCAAAGAGAGGCAGCATCACGAACGAAAAGAGGATTGCAAAAGTCCTCGTTGCCAGTCTATTCTTTTTTCCCGTCATATCATTTTATTTCGGGTTCAAATATAAACATTTTTTGGCAACTTAGGCATCCTTGCACAAAGGAATTTTTATATAGAACGTTGTACCGACCTCCAGTTCAGATTGGAAGGAAATTTCTCCATGCGCCGCATCGAGCACACTTTTCACAATTGCCATACCCAATCCCATGCCACTGGTTTTCGTGGTGAAGTTCGGGATGAACATATTTTGGCGGGCCTCCTCCGACAATCCGCACCCATTGTCCTCAATCGAAATCGAAGCGAAACCATCCTTCTCCTCAAAGACCACGTTCACTGCGCCAAACGTCACCTCCGGGATAGACTGTATCGCATTTTTGAATAGATTCGTGAAGAGTTGCACGGACTGGTTTTCATCCATCAGCACATAGGAGTGCTCATAACCGTTCTTCTCCAAGGAGAACACCACATCATCCTCGTTGTTCTCAAACAAGGAGATCACCTGCTCCAGTTTTTGCAGGATATCAATCCTCTCAGGCTTAGATTCGGAAGCCTTAGCGAAAGAGGAGAATGAGGTGGCGATGTTCGCCAACGTGTCGATCTGTTCGATCAGGATATTGCAGGCTTTGTCGAAATAGGCGTCGAAGTCAGGCGAGCCCATGCTCTTTTTCCGCTGGCATTGTTGCACACACAGTTTCATAGGCGTCAGCGGGTTCTTCACCTCGTGGGCGATTCGTCTCGCCATGTCTCGCCAAGCGAAGTCCCTCTCCGACTCCACCAACTTCTTGGCGCTCTCTTCCAACTGCCCCACCATCTTGTTGTATTGCCGAACCAAATCGCCCAACTCATCCTTTGAGTCATAACGGATCATCGAGTTCTCACCCGTCAGGCGCACCTCCGCGAATCGTTCCGTCAGCATAGACAACGGTTTCACCGTCCTTCTATTCAACAACCAGATGATGATGATGGAGAATACCATCACGAAGAGGTAGATGTCCACGATGACCACCATGATGTTGAACAACTGCGTCTTGACATGATAGTAGTTCCAAATGGAGACCAGTTTAAGGTAACCCACACATTCGTTTCTGTTGTTGTAGACTGGCACATAGTTGGAGTAGCAATCCATCCTGCCATACTTCTCCTGCACATACATTTCCTGGATTTGGCAGAACTTCATTCTAGGATTCATCAGAATCATATGCATTCTGTCACGAGGGGCGACGATTGGTCTGGAGCAGGAGAAGAGCCTACCATCCGCATCATAGAGGAAGACATCCATCTGATAGAAATCAGAAAGGTTTCTGACATATTCGTCGATCTCCTTCTGATGGCTCGTCATCCTCTTCGAGTATCCTATCACGTCCTGCAGGTTGTGCTGGGCAACATAAGACTTGTCCCTCATATCCGTATGGTGCGTCTTCTCATATTGTTCGGAGAAGAACGGGAAGGTGACGGCAGAGAGGATAAAGAAAGATATCACCATAGGGAAGATGAAGATGGACTGCATGGTCGCCACAAAGGATCGCTTACCATCATGTTTCCTTCTTTTGAGATTGGTGTAGAAGAAATAGCAAAGAGAGATAAACAGATAAATCGAGAAGAGGAAGGTGACGAAGATAACATAGACATAGCTTTGTCTATCAGGCACACTGGTGACGGCGATTATATCTCCATCATCCAAGTGATAGATGTAATGTGTATAACCGTTTCCGCGCATCGTGAAGCTTGGGTCCTCGCCATCCGACACGTACAATCTAGGCAACCAATGCGAATTGGCAGGATAACGGAAGATGCCATCCGAGTAGCACAATGCGGTTCCGCAATACTTCGCCAAAGAGTACTCCACACCGATCTCCTTTTTGTTGCGGCGAGGAACAGAGAGGCCATGGATTTCACGGGACAATCTAGGATACAATTTTATCACCAAAGTATTCTTCCCCATCGGCAGGATACCTACGAAAGAGACTGAGAAGGCCTCATCCGTGCAGGCATAGAAGTGGGAATTCGGCTCCAGCTCCCTAAAGGAGCGCTTCACCTCGTCAAACGAGTTGTACGACACAGAGCCCAATCCGGCACGCCACAGGCTGAGACCCTTTCGCTTTTCGTCTTCAATCTGTACCCTTATGTTATAAGATTCCTTAAAGACCCGCAAATAGGTGTCCGTCAAATGAGACAGGCAGAGGGAGTCCCGCAGGAGAGTATCAGACTGGACGATACGGGACAGAATGGTATCGTTAAAGATATAAGGATCATAATCCTTCAGTACGATTTCCGCGATAGGGTCTTCCCGCACACAATTGTTCATCGCCACATTCTTCGCCATCTCAGCATACTCCGTGGTACATTTACGTTCGCTGTGCCAATAGGCGAGAACAACGATAAAGTTCACCAACATGAAGGATGTGATCACCGTCTTCACGAACATATTCATTCTCAGGAAGACATCGCCCACCTCCACATATAGGATCACAAAAGAGGACAAGAGGAACAAACAGCCGTCCATCCACGACAAGAAATAGGCGAACATGGCGACCCCGACGATGGTCAGCACCAGATGCGCCAGCAAGATAATGCGGATATTGGAACGCACCGCATACATGATGCGATACTTATCCAAGCACTCGTACAGCAGATAAGCCCACAGCAACATCAGCAAAACGGAACAGATCGACATCCTGTTCACCTCCTGGATGGACGGGAGCGCCAAGTTCACATTGGAGTCATAGACCAAACTGAGGATATAGCTATGGAGGGCGGCGAAAGCGACAAAGACAAAGAATTTCAGCACCAAGACGATGATGAACGAGCGGAAAGGCGGATCATTCTTCACCACATTCTTAGGAAGTGTCAGATTACGCCTCAGGAGCAGAAGGAAACCACCGAATATCAGCGCATAGACGAACAAGTGGCTAGCCGAAGGGGCCAACACGGACGAATACGAAAGCGTGTCCGGGGAGCGGCGGAACAAAACCGACGGCACATGAAACACCGACGACAAAAGCAACAGCGTCGGGAAAAAGAGGCAGACCCCCAGCCATGCGAAAGTATGTTTCTTCCGCGTGTCAAGCTCCGGCCACTTCAACAATTTGTCCGCGAAGAAGAAGAGCGCACCCACACCGAGCACCCAAAAGAGCACCGAGATGGCGAACAAGAGAGGATTCCCCTCGTACAACAGCGTGCGTTGTATGGAGAACAAATAGTTTCCAGACCCGGAGAAGATCGGGGAAAAACCCTTTTGCTGCACTTCAGAGACAATCACTCCGCCCGGTATGTCAAACGATTTGGCGAATGAGTTCCAATTGCTATTCTGCCGTTGGGAATAGCTCTCCTTTATCTTTATAAACGCCACACACCGATACTCCCGGAAGAAGGTCTGCATCGCGACCATGCACATGTTATCAGACCGAACAAAGACACTCTTCTCCAAGTCGAAGTCGATATCCTTCTGCATACCCACGACATCCCTACTCCAGAAGACCAGCGAATCTCCCTTATATACATGGAAATCCACTTCGTTCTTATCCGATTCGTCATACAAAGACTTTTCTTCGTAAATGTCCGGCAAGCGGCCTTCCGCAATCTTCTTTCGGATACGCTCCATCCATGCTTTCGAGAAATCCTCCTTCGCATAAAGGGTGTTTTGGAACGCCTCCACATCCACACGTCTGACCGATTCCTTGAAATAGAGGTGTTGGAAGAAAAAAGCGAGAGCAAAGCAAAACAATGACACGACAAAGGAAATCAGCAAGAAACGCCTATCCTTGGTCGACATAAGATTTTCTACCCATTTCTTGATGGATACGTACGGAGATGTCATGTTTGTCAAATTCATCACCACATTACACCGGTATGAAAGCAACAAAAGTTAATACTAGTTCAAGACAAAAATATACAATTTTTCTTTACTTTTCAGTATATTTAAAAGATTATCAATACAAATAATAATTATCAAAGGGAATCGCCACGAAAAAACTCATTCGACAAGGAAGCTATGGCTAGCCTTTCCCAACAGGTAAGCGTCCGCCACCACGAGTGCCGCCATAGCGTCCACGATCGGTACTGCGCGAGGCAAAACGCAGGCATCATGTCTTCCCCTCGCCTTGTAAGTGACGGCACGGCCTTCCGTATCGACCGATTCCTGGTCTTTCAGCAACGTCGGCACAGGTTTAAAAGCCACCCTGAAATAGATGTCCTCCCCATTGCTGATGCCACCCTGCACGCCACCCGAATGGTTGGTACGTGTACCGATGGAGCCATCCGGCTTACGTTCAAAGACATCGTTCAGCTCAGAGCCTCTTTTCGTGACGCCATCAAAGCCGCAACCATAATCAAAACCCTTCACCGCATTGATGGAGAGCATAGCGCCCGCCAATTTCGCATGCAGTTTCCCAAATTGTGGTTCACCCAAACCAACAGGACAACCTTTTATCACGCAAGAGATGATACCACCCACGGTATCCCCCTCCGCCTTCACGCGAAGGATCTCCTGCGCCATACGCTCCGCAACCTGAGGGTCAGGGCAACGGACCGCATTCGATTCAATCGCGTTTAAGTCCAAATCATGATACGATTGGTTGAGAGAGATTGACCCCACCTGAGAGGTGTAGGCATAGATCCGCACGCCGATCTCCTTCAGCAACAACTTGGCGAAAGCGCCTCCCGCCACTTGTGCGATGGTCGTACGGGCAGATGTCCTTCCGCCCCCGGCATAGTCACGGATGCCATACTTCTTCATGTAGGTATAATCCGCATGGGAAGGCCTGAATATAGCCCTCAGTTCGGAATAATCGCCCGAGCGTTGGTTCTCGTTCCGCACCTCGAAAGCGATCGGCATGCCCGTCGATTTACCCTCGAACACACCCGAAAGAATCTCCAAATGGTCCGATTCGGCACGAGCCGTCGTCAAGGCAGATTGCCCGGGACGACGTCTGTTGAGTTCAGACTGGATGAAAGACTCGTCGACAGTGATGCCAGCGGGAAAACCATCCAGGACCCCACCGATAGCGACACCATGGGACTCCCCGAAGGTAGTCAATCTCAATATTTCACCAAACGTATTCATATCCAATTATCCATGACAACAATCACCGCAGCCACCACCACACTCATCATTCGAATCACCACCACAACCGCCGCAACTACCACAGCCGCCGCCACAATGAGGATGCAAGACAACCGCGATCTCCTCCTCCGTAGCGTCACGGAGTTCGAGCACCTTACCTTTGAAGTTCAGGTTCTCGCCCGCCAATGGATGGTTGAAATCGACTTTCACCTTATCCTTGCCTATTTTGAGGACAATACCATTGATGTGTTGTCCGTCCGCATTGATCATCTCGACGATCTTGCCCTCCTGCACATGTTCGTCATCGAACACACCGTCACCATTGTAGAAGATGGTGCGGTCTAGATCAACGACCATCGCCTCCTCATATTCGCCATACGCTTCCGACGATGGGATCGTGAAGTCGAACGTGTCGCCCAGTTTCAGTCCGCGGAGGTTATCCTCGAACTTCTCCAACATCATGCCCAACCCACAAGTGAATTTCAGAGGGGCCTCGGCCGGAGCCTTTTCCCACAACTCAGGGTTGCCGTCTTCACCCTCCACATACAACTCGTAAGAGACGGCTACAAATTTTCTGTCTTCAATTACCATAAAAATATTTATTAATGAATTAACCACCCATAGGATGGGAATCCCAGATTTAATCGATACGAAGTTCCTCCTTATCTTCCTTCTTGAAGGAGATGCGTTCGAACGGATTCTTGATGCGTGAGCCGAAGTCAGGCATAGCCCAGCCGAAGCCAGCATTGAAGCACTCCACGTGGAGGAGATGCGTTTTCAGGTCCGTCACGAAGAAGAGTTTCGGCGTGATATAGAAGCGGGTCACCAACTTCGTGTAGAGATAGCTCTCGATCCTATTATCATTCTTGTCACCATTCTCATCATATTTCGGAATCTTAATCTTCGAATAGAAATAGAAGCCCGTGTGCACACCGACGACCACCCTATCCATCCTCAGCTCATTAGCCAGGGCCACACCCCCACGGAGTTTATTGCGGAAGCGGTTTTCATCGATGAAGTTATAACGCACGTTGCTCGTTCTTTGGTCACCATTGTAGGCACCGTTGTAGAAGGCGTCGGTCGAGAGACCCAGACGGTAATCATTGGTGATCGGCATATAGGCACCCGCACAGATATTTGCGTTCAGGAAATACTTCTCGTCGCGCTCCAGTTGGTTCACGCCCCCCACTCCATAGGCCTCCAACGCCAGGATATGTTTCACACGTTTGGCAGGATATTTGATAGGCAGAGGCCATACGTTCGGGGTATACTTCGCACCCAAGAAGACATCCCCATAATACATGTTATGAGCTTTGCGCGTGATATGTCCGTTATGGTAAGCATCCAAGTTACCGCCCAAGCAGATGCGCCACTGCGCCAAAGGCCGGCCGTAACGCTTAGAAAGTGCGAATTCCAAATTCACGCCCAAGTTCCATACGCCGAAGACAGGCACGATAGGCTCAAGAGAGTCTCCTTTGGAGATGAAACCGCCCATACCATTGCCCCACTTCAGATTCAGTGCGAAACCATTCTTATGAATAACCGGATAATGGAAATAGACTTTTGCATCCGCCGCGAAACGCAAGTATTCAGGTAGTTCGAAATGCTTTCCTCCAATGGCGAACCCCACGGAAGGAAAGTTATAGGCGTATTCCCAGTTATGGTTGCCGAGCAAAGGCAACTCCATACCCACCTCACCGCCGACAAGGTTACCTCCGTCCTGAAGGTTCCATCCATAATGGCCCTCAGCCTTGGCCCTAAAAATCGTATTTTGCTGTGCGTTCAAGCTTTGTACACCGAAGAATCCCAACAGAGTCAAAGCCAATAAAAGCCTATTAATCATATCGATATGCGTATATAAATACAGAAATCGCACAAAATTAATAAAAAGTAATACGTTTCCGCTATATTTGTAATGCAAAAATCTAAAAAAGAGATGAAAACAGAAAATCTTCCAGCGATTGAGCTGGGCGAAGCACTACGGCGGCTAGGGAAGACGATCGCCACAGCGGAGAGTTGCACAGGAGGCAACATCGCCCACCAGATCACCCTAATTCCTGGCAGTTCAGATTATTACAAAGGATCGGTGGTATCATATGCCAACGAGGTAAAAATCAATGTCTTAGGGGTAAATTCAAAGGACATAGAGACATACGGTGCCGTCAGCCAGGCGGTGGTCGAGCAGATGGCGCGGGGAGCGGTCCGGGTCATCGGGACAGACTATGCGGTCGCCACCTCCGGCGTGGCGGGTCCAGGCGGAGGAAGTGCGGAGAAACCCGTCGGAACGGTCTGGATGGCAGTGTCGGACGGGAAGAGGACAGAGAGCAGATGCTACCATTTTGGCACCGAGAGGGCAGAAAACATCGAGGAGGCAACAAAAAATGCAATATTTTTCGCAAAAGAATTTGTCGAGAAATAAAATATTTGTAATTTTGCAAGCCGATTGAAGAGTGCGAAGATGCAACGCATGAACGATCGAGAGAAGAGAACAAAAGGGTTCATTCTATTTGAATTTCTGATAGTTACGCTGCTTTCTGAGAAGAAGGATCAGGATAGGATTTGGCCCGCTTTATATGTAATAACTTATTTAGATTAACAGCAATGTCAAAAATTTGTGAAATTACTGGTAAGATGGCGCAGAACGGCAACAACGTTTCCCACTCTAAGAGGAGAACGAAGAGGTTGTTCAATGTGAACTTGTTCACAAAAAAATTCTACTGGCCAGAGCAAGATTGTACAATCAGTTTGAAGGTGTCCGCTAAGGGACTTCGTACAATTAACAAGAAGGGACTCAACGCAGCATTGATCGATGCGGCTAAGAAAGGTATATTGTAATCAAGGAGGACTAAGAAATGGCTAAGAAAGGAAAAGAAAACCGCGTGCAAGTTATTTTGGAGTGCACAGAAATGAAGGATAGCGGAATGCCAGGTACTTCTCGCTACGTTACCACTAAGAACAGAAAGAATACTCCAGACAGATTGGAATTGAAGAAGTACAACCCAATCTTGAAGAGATATACTATTCACAAGGAAATCAAGTAATTCATCTTTAATATTATTTGAACTATGGCAAAGAAAGCAGTCGCAAGTATGCAGAAGGGCGAAGGCCGTTCATACGCTAAGGTCATCAAGATGGTTAAGTCTCCTAAGACTGGTGCTTACTATTTCGATGAGAAGATTGTTCACAACGATGATGTGAAAGCTTATTTGGCTAAATAATTATAGCTCAGCTTATAATCACAAAGTGGCATACGATTTTTCGCATGCCACTTTTTTTTGTCTCCACATGAAACATTTTTTAAGTTAAACAATCATAAGAGAAGGCAAGAGATGCACCCATCTTCCTCCCCTACGCCTTGACAATGACAATCCGCCGCATTATATTCGCAATATACAACAACAATAAACCGTCAGGCCTATGCGTTTAATAGCCGTCTCACATATCACATTGTTCCTATCGTTCAGCGTCTGCGCATGCTCGCAAACGGCAGGAGAGCAACAGGCTATCCCGCGACATGAGGAGACTATCATAGTCTCACAGCCACCCGCTCCGATATCGGTTCCTGTCGGAGCCCAGGCGCTTATGGACAACTACCCTGACTTCGTCAAAGGATATGAAGACAACCATCTCCTCTTGGCGGATGGTTCGACCATCCTCTACGACGACAAAAAAGAGAAGAGCTTCATCGAACGCATGGACAAACCGGACGTGGAAGATATGTTCTCCCAGCCCTACGACACCAGCGTATGGCTCCCCACCCGCAATTACGACCCGGGAAGAGTCCGCAACGAAGAACTGTTGAAGTATATGTATGGCAAAAACGAGGCGGAGGCAAGGAAAGGCCTGGTCCGTGTCAAATGGTTCAAGCAACAGATTCTGTTCAGCGGCATGAACGGTGCGGCCGATAGCCTATGGGCGGTGGCCAAGGAGCTGGCACAACTCCCCGCCTCCTACCAGAAGTACTTCAACAACTCCTCCACTTTCTATTGGCGCACCGTCCGGGGAAGCAACCGTTTGAGTGCGCATAGCTTCGGCATCGCCATCGACATCAACACGAAATTCTCCGACTACTGGAGATGGAAGAACCCCGGCAAAGGGGAGGAGGATAGTCTGAAATATACGAACCGAATCCCGAAAGAGATCATCCAGATATTCGAGAAGCACGGATTCATCGCGGGTGCGAGGTGGTACCACTTCGACACCATGCACTTTGAATTCAGGCCTGACCTACTACAGGCAAGCCGCCATCAAACAAACAACTAAACTTCAAGCCTCATGGAAACACGAAAGAAAATCAACGCACTAATATGTCCAGGAATAATGCTTCTCCTTGCGGGGATGCCCCTCATCTCCTGCGCAGGAACGCCCAGCGAGACGGGCAAGGGGGAAGAAGTGATTATTCAGAACGTCAGCCCAAGCGACGATTCAATCGTCTCCGAGGGAAAGGGCAATTATACAAGCGGCAAATACTACCGCATAGACCCACAGGGGAACACGCTCAAGAGCCGATACGTATGTCTCGACAACGATTGGGAACGCCCGTATACCGACGGATACGCAGAGTGGTTGCTCAACCTGGAACTCTATCCGCAAGGGCACGAGACACGCTACTACAATGGTGACGTCAAGTACAACTCCAGCCAAATCTGTGTGGGTGTCCTGAAGACAGACTTGGTGGGCAACTTCGCCAAGGGAGGGAAGGAAGTGCCGGCCGACCTGCAACAGTGCGCCGACGCCTGCATGCGTCTGTGGGCGGAGTATCTTTGGAAGAACAAACAATACGATAAGATACACTTCAAAGGCGGCAACGGGTTCGTCTACGAATACACCAAATGGGCGGCCGGCTACCGGGTCCACTTCGACAGGAACTGGAAAGCGTCATGGAGCAAAGACGCACAGCCCGACTATGGGTACACCACCTTCCGCAAATACCTCTCCTTGGTATTCACCTACTGCGGCACAGCCTCCTTGGCGGCAGAGTTGAAGAAAGTGGCGCCAACAGACATCCGTCCGGGAGACATACTCATCTACGGCGGCAGTCCAGGCCACGCCGTGACCGTCATGGACGTGCTACGCAACAAGAAGACGGGGCAACTGAGGGTTATGCTCAGCCAAAGTTACATGCCCGCTCAGGAGACAGAAATACTCGTCAGTCCGGACGACGACAACGCCCCGTGGTTCGACATAGATATTGAAAAACGACCTTGGGTCAACACCCCTCAATGGTATTTCAACTTCAACAACAAAAGCGCATTCCGCAGATGGAGCGGCAGATAAGACCGCACAAAAAGCGGGCGTGCCAAACATAAGTTTTAGCACGCCCGTTATCTTTAACATCCGCGAGGAATAATCCTCCTAACATTTCTTTTTTTCTACGATTACAATGCGGCAGAGATTGTCTCCACGCCCTTGTCGATCTTACGAACCAAGCCCACCAAAACGGAGCCCGGACCAACCTCAGTGAAGCTATCCGCACCAGCGGCGATCATGTTCTGCACAGACTGGGTCCACTTCACGGACGAAGTAAGTTGTTTCACCAAATTAGCCTTGATCGTCTCAGGATCCGTCTCCGCCACAGTAGAGACATTCTGGTATACAGGGCAGATAGGCGCACGGAAGCTTGTGGCCTCGATAGCCGCAGCCAACTCCACCTTAGCAGGTTCCATCAACGGAGAGTGGAACGCACCGCTCACGGAGAGCTTCAACGCACGACGCGCACCCGCAGCCGTAGCCAATTCGCAAGCCTTATCGATGCCCGCCATCGTACCAGAGATCACCAGCTGACCAGGACAGTTATAGTTAGCAGGGACAACCACCTCACCCTCAACAGAGGCGCAGATCTCCTCCACCTTCTCGTCAGGCAAACCGATGATGGCAGCCATAGTGGAAGGGTTCATCTCGCAAGCCTTCTGCATCGCCAAGGCACGCTTGGAAACGAGGCTCACACCATCCGCAAAGTCGATGGCGCCAGCGGCCACCAAGGCGGAAAACTCGCCCAACGAGTGACCCGCGACCATATCAGGAGCGAACTTCTCGCCCAGCGATTTCGCCAAGATGACAGAGTGGAGGAACACAGCAGGTTGGGTCACCTTAGTCTGCTTCAACTCAGACTCGTCGCCAGCGAACATGACATCCGTGATACGGAAGCCGAGAATATCATTAGCCTTTTCGAACAAATCCTTAGCCAACGGGACGTTATCATACAAATCCTTGCCCATCCCGATGAATTGAGCACCTTGCCCAGGAAATACAAATGCTTTCATAAAAAAGTTATGATTAATGGTTAAATGTATGCGTGTTTGAATAATTCACAAAAGTAGCCTCTGGCCATTTGGAGAGGTCAGAACGGCTCTCACACCTTGCTTGGAAGTCCTTATCCATATTAGAGAAGAAATCTATACCCGTCATTCTTTCCACCTCATCCACCGTAGTGACATAATCGGTGAAAGGCTTATCGAGCGCCTGATTCGGGATGACGAAGGCAATCATCTTCTCCTTACCCCGTTTCGAGAAGTCGAAAAGGATTTTGTAGAATTTATCAGGGATAGTCACATTGGTACGCACGTCCTTGCCTCGACTCGTAGCGAACATTTTCCTCGCTTCCTGACCCGGTTTCGGAAGCACAGGGCCCGTCACCACATAAAGGCGTTCATACTTCCTCACCCACGAGCGAGTCTGCATCTCCAGATCGTTCCAAATGCCATTGTTGAACCCCTTCACCTGCGGAGAAATATTGCTGGTCAAGAAGCACTCCTCCATGGCGGTGGCGTCGAAGCGCATGTCAGCGGAAGGAGCCAGATGCCCCCTGTCGTAGCCACTGTTCTGGTAATCCTGAGGATTAGCGGAGCCCGTCTCCACCATAGGGTCGGAGGAGAAATCCTCCTTACGGGCCAGATTGCCCTCCACCTCGCCTCTCGTAAGCTCGTAAGCCACCCACTCAGACTGCTCGTCCGACTCCGAATAAGAGAAAGAGTAGTTCGCATGGCGATAGGTTTTTCCCTTGCAATTGGTATGCGTGAAGACAGCGTCACCCGACGGATTATCATCCAATGAAGCCGCAGTCCCCGAGGTAGGGAAGACCTTGGTTAGATCCTGAGATTCCGTCTCGGACGAAGAAGTGGCAGGCACATCCGCAGGAAGAGCCACACAAGCCCCCAAGAGCAGGGGGAAGAGATATGCTATAGGGTAAAAAAGCCTCATTTCACAGCTTTTAAGCTCATGTCCAGACCTTTCACAGAATGGGTAAGCGCACCGACAGAGATGAAGTCCACGCCACACTCAGCATACGAGCGCAACGTTTTGAAGGTGATGCCGCCGGAAGACTCCGTCTCACACCTGCCGTTGATGATCTTCACAGCCTTGCGGGTAGTCTCTGTATCGAAGTTGTCCAGCATGATTCGATCCACGCCACCGATCTTCAACACCTGATCCAGCTCGTCCAGGTTGCGCACCTCCACCTCTATCTTCAGGTTCTTGCCATTCTCTTTCAAGTAACGTTTCGCATTAGTGACCGCATTTTCGATACCACCAGCGAAATCGATGTGATTATCTTTCAACAGGATCATATCAAAAAGACCGATACGATGGTTGCCACCGCCACCGATCTTAACAGCCATCTTTTCCAAAATACGAAGACCTGGTGTCGTCTTACGGGTATCGATCACCTTCGTGTGCAGGTCTGCGATCTCCTTGGCGTACTTATTCGTCTGCGTGGCGATACCGCTCATGCGTTGCATGATATTCAGCACGATACGCTCCGTCTGAAGCAGGGAACGCTCCTTACCCGAAACGTAGAAAGCGATGTCTCCCGGTTTCACGTGCGCACCATCCTCGATCAGCACTTCCACCTGAAGTTCAGGGTCGAACTTTGCGAAGACGCGTTTAGCGATCTCCACACCAGCGAGCACGCCCTCCTCCTTGACAAGGAGTTGCGCCTTCCCCTTCTGGGATTCAGGAATGCAACAAAGCGTAGTATGGTCACCATCACCGATATCCTCCGCGAAAGCGAGGTCCAGCAAATCTTCAATCAATTCATTTTCAGTCTTCATCTTTCATTATTAAATTAAGAGGAAAAATCCTCTATTTCACATACATAGAGACACAAGAAAGGCAGATAGAGACGCTTAATTGGAAGATTGTTCGATCTTCAATTGGCGAATCGACTCCCTCGAACCACTCTTCGTGGTGAGTATCAGGACTTGGAAAGTACCAGAATCCGTATATAGTTTGCCCATCAAAAGGCCTGTTTTTTCCTTGTCGGTCTTGTGGGTGACAGCGAAATTGGACGGGCGATGCTTCCTGAAGAAAGAGGAAATAGCATCCTGCGCCTGCATCCTACTTTTCACGCAATCAGAACGGTCTATGGTCAAATCCACGCTCGTGTCCAAAAACGAATTAATTCTCTGCACATCTCCCACTGAGAAAGCCCTCACAATATCCGGATTCGCATGTAGGGAAGCCATCACGGTTCCGAACAACAGAATCAGGAAAATCCTTTTGTTCATTTTCATAATACCTCAAATATTATCGGCACATACATTTAATACCACAAAATGGATGCCCCGATTTTCTTTTTTAATAATTTTGCGCTAAAAAAATAGCGAAAATGAAAGTCACTTTACTTACAGTTGGCAAAACTAATGATTTATCCTTTAAAAATGCAATTTCTGAGTACCAAAAGAGACTAAAATTCTACATTTCCTTTGATATAGAGGAAATACCTTCGCTAAAAAATACGAAAAACTTGACGGAAGATAATCAAAAAGAAAAAGAGGGGGAACTGATCCTAAAAAATTTACAAGCGGAAGACGAAGTGGTTTTGTTGGACGACAAGGGATCAGAGTTCACCTCCAAACAATTTGCGTCATACATCGAGAAAAAGAGTGCATCAGGCCTCAAACGCCTCGTCTTCGTCGTCGGAGGTCCCTACGGATTCTCCCAGGAAGTCTACCAACGGGCGAACGACAAAGTCTCCCTTTCACGCATGACCTTTTCGCATCAGATGGTACGTCTCGTCTTCACGGAACAACTCTACCGTGCCATGACGATACTGCGGGGAGAACCTTATCACCACGAATAGGGATTAAGAGTTAAGAATTGATTGGGGGAAATGCGCATCACTATACGCCGTGCACAACCCACGGCCTGTAAAACCAACCCTATACATAGCCCAGGGCAACACCTGGGGAGGTGATACAACATGAAGTTCTAAGCCACAAAGAGATTGTCACATCACAGGCAGAGGTGTACCCCCCTGTGCCGAAGGAGCGACACTATAGGCCTTAAACATTTAACGCTCGTTGTCCCCTAAGCCCCGAAGGGGCATCATTATTGACCTTAGGCTCAAAAGGTGTTCTCAAACCTAATTCGAGAAAAGCTCAGCCACCATAGTAGCATACGTCTTCGAGACAGGGATAACCTCGCAGGAATTGCCCGAATCGAGTTCCAACAGCAATCCCTCCGCTGACTTACGAAGGACACGTACCTTCCTGAAATTCACCACATAGAAACGATGGCAACGATGGATGTTGTAGGAGGAGAAAGACTCCTCGATGCTCTTCAATGAATTGCGCAGCATAAAGCGCATCTTTTCCCCACGATTGTTCAAGTAGAAGATATAAATATAATTGTCCGCTGATTGGGCATACAGGAAATCATCTATACGGATGGAAATGCGGAAAACGCCCTTTTCATCGTAGAAATTCAAGACTTCACGATCCTTATCCACCAACTTAATTTGGGAGGAAATCTCACTGATCACCTGTTTTTTCTCCTGCAATGCGAAGTAGAGCCAGGAAATCGTATAGGGTAACGCCAAGATAGTGACGACCGAGATGGACGTATGCAACATGATCGGCAGGAAAGGACGCTGGGCGGAATCCACAGACCAACCCACGAGGGACAATCCTAACGATATGAAAATCAATTCCAAAACAATCCACCAGCAAAACTGCTGGAAGGTGAAAGGATGTTTCCGATTTATCTTATAGAAAGCGAAACGGCTGGCGGACATAATAATGTATCCTATGATAACAAGGGACAAGACGTAATAATTAGACCTACCCTCGCCCTCCAAACCACGGATAAAGACATTCGGCCTATAAACAAAAGAGAAGAGCGCCGCCAGGATAAAAACCAGCGCAAGGAAGTGCAGAATGCCCCTCTTCTCCGTCATAAATATAGGTATATGTCTCTCCATCTTGATTCGTTTAATGCGCGAAAATAGTTAATTTATTTTCATGTTACAATTTTTTCACAAAGCCAAATTTACTCATTTCGCAAAAATAATCAGAATTTCACCCCAAAATATGAAATTTTATCCCTTTTAAAGGGTGCCGTAAACCATAATAAACCATAAAATTTCCCGATGGAATTGGATTTTTTAATTTTGCATTGCCAAAAAAGGGGCGCAGCAGCGTTATTAGATTGGTGAGTGAACAAGCAGAGCTCCAAATCTGCTAATTACGTAACGATTTAAGATGAAAATCATAGGAACAGGAAGTGCAATTCCACGGAGAGAGGTGACCAACGACATGCTTGCGGAGTTCTTGGACACGAGCGACGAATGGATATCCACCCGCACGGGCATTAAAAGTCGCAGAGTGTTGTCGACGGACGAGGATCTCACACAATTGGCCATACAAGCAGCGAAGGAAGCGTTGAAAGACGCAAAGATAGACGCATCCGAATTGGACTACATCTTGTGCCACAACGTGAGCAACGACTTCGAGACGCCAGCACTCGCCTGCGTCATTCAAGGTGCGGTCAGCGCTCATTGCCCATCTCTCGACTTGAATGGCGCTTGTTCAGGCTTCATCTTTACATTAGACTGCGCCAACGGTTTGATGAAAGCCGGCAGAGCGAAAAAAATCCTCATCGTATGTGCGGAACACATGACGAAAATGACAGACTGGACCCGCCGCGAGAGCTGCGTGCTGTTCGGAGATGGCGCGGGAGCTATCATCATCACAGACGAGGGACCAGACTGCGAAATCAGCATATCAACCACCTATAGTGACGCACTCACCTGCAACGCGAGAGTGGTAACCACTCCGTTCAGCCAACAAGAGGAGAAGTACGCCAAACTGGTGATGAAGGGAAGGGAAGTATTCAAATTAGCCGTACAAAGTTCGGCGCATGACATACAAGAAGTAATGGACAAGGCGCACTTAACAGCGGAAGACGTGAGATTCTTCTTGTTACACCAAGCCAACCTACGCATCGTGGACGCCATAAAATCTCACCTGGACCAACCGGAGGAAAAATTCCCTCACAACATCGAGAGGCGAGGCAACACTTCCTCCGCAAGCGTGCCGTTACTATTGGACGAGATCAACAAACAGGGCATGATCAAAGAGGGTGACATATTGGTATTCAGCGCATTCGGAGCTGGTTTTTCTTCAGGAGCGTGCCTAATCAGATGGTAAAAAAGACAAAAATCTAAAAGATAAAGACATGATTTCAAGTAAGATTTGTGATTTAATCGGTATTCAGTACCCTATATTCCAAGGGGGTATGGCATGGATTTCAGATGCCAAATTGGCTAGTGCAGTATCAGAAGCGGGAGGTTTGGGACTCATCTCCGCCATGAACGCCAACGCAGAATACGTCAGAGAAGAAATACGCAAGTGCAAGACAATGACGAAAAAACCTTTCGGTGTCAACATCATGCTGCAAAGCCCATTTGCGGAGGAGGTTGCGAAAGTGGTTATCGAAGAGAAAGTGGATGTCGTCACTACAGGTGCGGGCAATCCATCTAAATACATGAAAGCTTGGTTGGAAGCAGGCATCAAGGTCATACCAGTTGTCGCATCCGCGGCATTCGCCATCCTGATGGAGCGAATCGGTGCGAGCGCCGTAGTGGCTGAAGGCTGCGAGTCTGGTGGTCACGTCGGAGAGTTGAACACAATGGCTTTGATCCCTCAAGTGGTAGACGCAGTGAAGATCCCTGTGTTGGCAGCCGGTGGTATCGGAGACGGTAGAGGCATGGCGGCAGCCTTCATGCTCGGAGCTGAGGGCGTGCAGTGCGGAACTTGCTTCCTCGTGGCAGACGAATGTTGCGTCAGCCAAACCTACAAGGATAAGATCATCTCCGCCAGCGATACGGCAACCATCGTGACGGGTAAGAGATTCGGTCACCCTGTACGTTCCTTGAAGACTCCATTCTCCAAGAAGTTCGCGGACATGGAGAAGGACAACACCATCACCGACGAGGAGATCATGGCATTCGGTGCAGGATCACTCAGGAAAGCGGTAGTTGACGGAGACGCTAAGGGCGGTTCCTTCATGGCCGGACAGATCGCAGGACTCATCAAAGAGCAACGCTCAGCGAAAGCGATCGTTGAATCCATGGCGAATGAAGCGGAAGCCTTATTAAACAAAGCTAACAACAGAATCAAATAAGCATGAGAAGAGTAGTCATCACAGGTATGGGCATTATCTCGCCCATCGGGAAAGACATCAAGACATTTTGGGAGAATCTGAAGAATGGAGTTTGCGGTATCGACTTCATCCAGAACATCGACACGACCGGTTTGGAAGTGAAGATCGCAGGTGAGGTGCGGGATTTCCGTGCCGAGGACTTCGGTGTGGAGAAAGGCATGGCGCGCAAGGCGGACCGTTACTGCCAATTTGCACTCGCCGCCGCACAGCAAGCGATGAACGACAGAGGTGACCTCGGATTGCCTAACGAAAGAGTCGGCGTATACGTGGGCTCCGGAATCGGTGGCATGCAGACATTCCTCAACGAGAGCAAAAAAATGTTCGAGGAGGGTCCGGGACGTGTCTCTCCCCTATTCATTCCAATGATGATCTCCAACATCGCGGCCGGCAACATCGCCATCGCACATCATGCGGAAGGTCCATGCCTGCCAGTCGTGACTGCCTGCGCAACCAGTACGCATGCGATCGGTGAGGCCTACAGAGCCATCAAATACGGCTATGCGGACGCTATCATCGCCGGTGGTGCGGAAGCGACCATCAATCCATTGGCGATCGGCGGTTTCACCAACTGCAAGGCATTGTCCAAGTCGGGCGATCCTAAACGCGCCTCCCTGCCATTCGACGCGGAGCGCAAGGGATTCGTCATCGGTGAGGGCGCCGGAATCGTCATCCTGGAGGAATATGAGCATGCGAAAGCATCGGGCGCTAAGATATACGGTGAGATCTGCGGCTACGGCAACACCTGCGACGCATATCACTACACCGCACCGAAACCAGACGGAACATGCGCATCCAGAGCGATCAAGATGGCTATCGACGAGGCGAACTACAGCGAGAAAGACACGTTGTACGTCAACGCACACGGTACTGGTACCCATATGAACGACTCCTCGGAGACCCAAGCCCTCAAGTTGGCGTTAGGCGAAAAGGAGGCTCGCAGAGCACACATCAGCTCATCCAAGTCCATGACCGGACATATGTTGGGCGCGGCTGGTGGCGTAGAGGTGATCGTATCGGCCTTGTCTCTCCAAGAGGGCATCGTGACGCCTACCATCGGTCTCAACAATCCAGATCCGGAATGTGACCTGGACTACACGCCGAACAAAGCCCAGAAGGTGGACTTGACCATCGCCATCTCCAACTCTTTGGGATTCGGAGGCCACAACGCTTGTGTAGCAATCAGAAAATAGTTTATCATACGTCTGACGGTCTTCTCAAAGGCTAGAGGACGATGTGAACCACAATAACCATAACAAGGGAATAGAGCATACAATTGGGTGATTTTTATTAGGCGAAAGGGCATGAGCCCAAGAAAACCATAAAAACAAGGGATCGCCTAGCCCATAAAAAACAGAGGATGTCATTTTTTGGCATCCTCTTGTTTTTTAGGGGGGATTATGTTGTTTGCGGAGGAAAACAAACATTTGATTTAAATAAATTATACAACTTCCCCAAAAATTCTTATATTTGGGGGATTACGAACGAATTAATTATTCCGACATGAAACGTACACTGTTATATATTAGCCTATTTATATTCATCTTTTTTGTGGGCACGGGTTCCATGTCAGCCATGGTCTACAACGGGACGCCCCATATGATGACACAGCCCAACGGAGATTCTATAACCGTCTATCTCTATGGGACGGACCTCTATATCGATGCGGAATCGGAGGATCATTATACGCTCACGAAAGACGAGAAGAGCGGAGAAATATGCTACGCCATGCTCTCCAAGGACGGGAAAGAGTATGCGTCAACCGGCATCGTCTACAAAGGGGGCGAAACGCCGAGCGAGGTGAAGGCGATCCTGCAACCGCGCCTACGCATCAGCAAGGAGAGCCGGAGCGAGAAGATCAAGAGAACCAGGGCCAAGCTGAACAAACCCGAAACCAGCCAAGAAGGTCCTGTCCTCAGAGTCGCCAACGCACTGCCAGACACAATCTATGGACTTTGTGTCATCATCGATTTCCCCAGCACGAAATCAAGTGTTTCAAGGGATCAGATAGAGGTGTTCTTGAACGGAGACAATAATCCAATATTTGGCAACAAATGTTCCATCAAAGAGTATTTCCACTGGATTTCGAACGGCAAACTCACCTACATCAATTTCGTGCCAGACCAATTCTACACGGCCGAAAAGGAGTATAGCGACTATGCGCCGGTCACAGCGACAGAATATACCGTGGACCAATTTTACCCGCAGGTACAAAACGCCATCAATGCATGGGGGGAGGCACATCCCGACAAGCTGCAGAAGTTGACCGCGAACGAATACAATGGCATCAAGGCGTTGAATGTGCTATACGCAGGAAAATGCAAAAACGAGTGGGGCACGGGACTATGGCCTCATCAAAGCTATGTGAGCAATTTCGACGAAGTGAAGGTGAAAGACTGGAGATACCGTGGGTTTAACATCTACCATAGTTATCAGATGACCGACATTGGCTCCAAACTCACCATGGGCACATTCGTTCATGAAAATGGGCACCTCATCTGCGGTTGGCCTGATTTCTACCAATACGAGGAGCACGAGCCAAACAACGCCTCCTATTACAACATCGGAGACGCCTTCTCCATCAGCAGCGAGACCAACCCACCCTATCCGAACCCATGGGCGCTCGACCAAATGGGTTGGCTAGACTATCAGACGGACATTACCGACATCAAAGACGGGCGCGTCATCAACCTCAAAAAGGGCCGTGGATACGCCGCCGTGTACAGAGGAAGCGGCAACAACTTCAAGGACAAATATTACCTGGAGATCAGAGATGTACACTATCTACACAGCCGAACCCACAAAGAGACCGGAATCTTCATCTGGCACAGCTACGATGACGGAGACAACTGCTACCCAGACAAAGAGGAGTTGCTTGAATGTAGGCCGGCACAATATGAGCACCCATTTTGGAAGAAGGGCAACGGACCGGATGTGTTCAACGACGACTCAGACCCTAGCGCCAAGTGGCGAGGCGACGAGAAATCAGGCATATACCTTTGGGATTTCAGCGAGGGAGGCGACGTAATGACCTTCCGCTGCGGACATTACATCGAGAAGCCTGAATTCGTCACGGAAGCGTTATCTAAAGCGATTATCAACCGCAATTACACCGACAGCATCATCTTGCAGGGAGGTGACGCACCATATGTAATAGATATCTACGACGGTGACCTTCCGGAAGGCCTGGAATTGTCAGCCTCCGGTGTGATCCATGGTATCCCCACCCAGGCGGGCGAGACGACATTCTCCCTGAAAGTAACCGACAGCAAAGGCAAAACAGCCTTCCACGAATTCACACTGGTCGTATACGAATCCACCCCTCTGAACGGAACCCCTTACACTATTCCGGGCACGTTCCAGATGGAAGGATATGACCGTGGCGGCGCCGAAGTGGCATTCTACACCACACGAACGGTAGACGCTCGTCAGATAAAAGATGCGAGGGACGACAACGAATATTTCCCTATGGTTCAAGTCAACGAATCGAACTATGCGATCGATTTCCTGAACGCAGGCGAATGGGTCCAGTATACCGTCGATGTGCAAAAAAGCGGTATATACAACATGGAGATCCAAAACGAGACCATAGCGGATGCCATCCTTTCCCTGACGATAGACCAAAAGGTTTCGGACACAATGATGATTCCAGCGCTCTACAAACAAGAGAAGAAATGGTTCTTCACCACAACCAAGGCTGTCAGCAAAAGCTCCTCCAAGGAGATCCATTTAGAGAAGGGAGTCCACAAAATACAATTCGTAGGCGAATCACTGTCCACGAACCTGCAGATGGACAGCACCCGCTTCACATTGATCAAGGAAGACATATTGACCGACAATTACAACACCCCGAACGAACGCATCCAAGTCTCACGAGATGGCAAGGGCGAATTTATCCTATCCGGTGCGCAAGCGGGCGAGACCATATACGTCTACAACCCGCAAGGTGAGCTGTTAGACATCCTAGAAGGCGCCGCAGAAATCCGTTTCGGGGCGAAATACCGCATGGGAGTCTATTTCATCCAGATAGTCGGTAAAGAGTCCACCTTCACGATAAAAGTGATCAAGAACTGACAAAAAAGGCTTCTCTCGCTGGAGCGGCCCCTACGGGAAGGTCTTTCTTCCAAAGTTTGGAAGTCCTTTCAAACAGGGGGCAGAACAGGCATTCTCAGGAAGGTGAGAAAAGATTCATATCGTCTCGGGACAGAAAGAGTACGATCGCAGATAAAAAAATAATTATTTTGTGAAAAAAAAGAGGGTAAATCCTTTTCTGTATAAAAATAATATCTATATTTGCATCGTAATGTTGTGAAACATGATTCTTTATAGATGTAAGGTTTATGGTTTTCTAAAAGCAAGTCAATTCAAGGCTTGCTTTTGGTTTTTTTTGAAGTCTGCAATAATTCTATAATCAACAATCACAATACAAAGAGAGGCGAAGCATTAAGCTTATAACGTCCACAACATATCGGTGCATTGGTCAACGGCCAATACTATCGTAACATATTTCCCCATAGAAACGGAGGCGATAGAACACGTCTAGGATTTTCTCTTCAAGAAGACGTTCACCACATCATTCAAAACATTAGACCCCAATATTTTAGCAGGAAAGAAGTATGCGACCGCACCTACCAGCAACTGTAGAATCAGCCGCAACGTGACACTGCAATCCAACCACCCCACCACATAGACCAAGCCCGCCATGAAGCAAGAGATGCCCAGATAGGGATAAATATCACCCAACTGTTCCTTGATTGAGTAACGCACCACCCTACGTACAAAGAAGAGATCCACCACATACGACAAGAGGTTAGCCGCCACAAAGCCCCAAAGCATCTCTTCTATCGAATCGTGGAAGAGGAAGAGAAACGACAACGTCAGGCCGTTTCGCACGCCCTCCATGACAAAATTCTTTTTCGGGAAACCCTTCACCACCATCAGGTTCAGGCACATCGTATGCATCGGTCCCACAAGACCAGCGATCGCCAAGATCCTAAAGTAAGGAACGATCGGCAACCACTTCTCGGTAAGCACCACCTCCACCAAGTTGTCGAAACAAGCCATAACGCCCAAAAGAATCGGGAAAATAGAGAATGCGACCATCCTCATCATCTTCCTAAGATAGTTCAATTGGCGAGGCACATCGTCATTCAATTTAGACAAGACAGGGTATGCGACACCCGAGAAGGTAGAGGCGACGATATTAACCGGCAAGAAATAAAACTTATAGGATTCCGAATAATAGCCCAGGCGCTCATCCCCGAAGTACCGTCCGATGATTGGGTTATAGACATAACGGACAAACGTGTTCATCAGGCTCGAACCGATCAGGGAGAAACTGAACAAGAAGAGTTCCCGTATCACGGAGAAGTCTGGTGCGCACTTAGGGTACCAATCGCTGAAGATCCACAGGAGCATGACCCGTATGGCCGGTTGCAGCACGACCTGCCAAGCCAACGCCCAGTAGCCATACCCCAAGAAGATCAGCACAATAGTCACGACACCTGACACAGCCGCACTAACAAGGCTTGCGATGGACAATTTCTTGAACGCCAGGTTACGAGTCAACACAATGTTCTGCACCACCCCAAACGAGTTGAAAATGATGGAGAGAAACAAGAAGTAGGACAACGGAACCAATTCAGGCATGTGGTAGTAGTCCGCGATCCTATCCGACGTCAGGAACAACACAGAATAGAAAACCACGCCCAATAAGACATTGAAACATAACACGGCCACATATTCCGCATCCGTATTGTGCTTGCGTCTCACCATGGCGGAGGTGAAACCGCTCTCCGTCAGCAGATTGGACAAGGCGGTAAAGATCGCCAGCGCGCCGATCAAGCCGAAATCACGAGGCGACAACAAACGAAGCGTCACCAAGCCGACGACAAACGCCACGACCTGGAACCCCACCTTGTCAAACGCATTCCAGATGATGGAACGTGTGGTCTCTTTTTTCAAATCCTGTACCATAGCGAGCACAAAGGTACATGAATAATTATGAATTTTGAAACGTTAGTTCGACGAAGTCAATTTTGAATTATGAATTATCCGCATCATGGATGAAATGTTTGGGGAAAGGGAATGGAGAATAGGGAATAAGACAATTTTATTTTACCTTTGTATGAAGAAATAGATAGAATAGAAAATAATATGACGAAACGGGTCTGTGTCTATTGTGCGTCCAGCACGCAAGTGGACGAAGCATACAAAAGAGAAGCGAAGAGATTAGGAGAGATCCTGGCTAAGAACGGCATCGCCTGCAACTACGGCGGCGGAGCTGTCGGACTGATGGGTGAGTTGGCGCACTCCATGCTCGAACACGGAGGTGAAATCACAGGCATCATCCCCCGTTTCATGGTCGAGAGGGGATGGGACAACCCCAACGTGACAGAGGTGGAGACGAGCTCCATGCACACGCGCAAGGAACGTATGACACAAGACGTGGATGCGGCCATCGCCCTTCCGGGAGGATGCGGCACCATAGAGGAACTGATGGAGATCATCACGTGGAAACAATTAGGTCTGTTTCTCAAACCCATCGTCATCATCAACGTCAACCACTTCTTCGACCCCCTTTTGTCCATGTTGGACAAATGCGTGGAGGAGAAATTCATGTCGGAAAAGCTTAAAAAGACCTGGACTGTCGTCAACAACGCCGACGAAGTGATAGCCGCCATCGAGGAGGGGCATCCATGGGGGAAAGAAGAATCCGACAAATACGCTAGCCTATAACAAGCCAACAAAGCGATGGAGAAGAACAGAAAAGAGAAAGATTGGTTCCAACAGCTAACCGACAAAAGGTCCACGTTGGCAAAGCAACTGAAGGACCCCGCAGCCGCCGGTTTCTGGAACTCCGTCGTGGACAAATACTCCGACGAAGCCCACTTCCTCTACGAACTGTTACAGAACTCAGACGACGCACAAGCGACGGAAGTCCACATCCGGCTGCACAAAGACAGGCTGGAATATACGCACAACGGTCTCGTCCAATTCTCCATCTCCGACCCAGGCAGGGAGAATGACAAAGAGGCATTAGGGCACCTGAATGCCATCACATCCATCGGGGCAAGCAACAAGCAGAGCGGCAACTCCATCGGCAAGTTCGGCATAGGCTTCAAGTCTATCTTCCGCTATACGGACCGTCCCCACATCGAAGACGACAACTTCTCGTTTGACATACAAGACTTCATCGTACCGGTTCCCGCCCCACGCATGAGCCAGGAGCGGAAAGCAGGAGAGACACAATTCCTCTTCCCTTTGAAGCACCCGGCGACCGACTATCCCGACATAGTGCAAAAATTAGAAACACTCCACTCCCCTCTCTTTTTCCTGTCCCATCTGAAAAAGATCATTTGGGAGACGGACGAGGGCGCTCACGGCTCCTATAAGCTCGTCAAAGAGAAAGAGACGAAGATTCAATCAGTCGCATACAGTTACATCACCCTGACGCACGAAACAGGCGGAGAACAGACAGCCAAACGCTACCATCGCTACATGGACGGATGTGCCGTCGCCTTCGGAAGCAACGAAGCGAAGGAGCCTCAACCATTGGAAGAGGAGGAGAACATATTCTGTTTCTTTCCAACCAAGGAACAATCCCCCCTTCCCTTCGTCATCCATGCGCCATTCCTGCTTACAGACAATCGGGAAAGCATAAAATACCACGAAGCATGGAACCAACAGCAGGTGGAGAAGCTCGGAACGTTAGTAGCCACCGCCCTCACCCACCTCGCGCAAAGCAACCAGTTGAAGGATAGAATCTTCGACATCATACCCCTAGAAAAAAATAAGTTCCTGAAAAAAGCGGGAAGCACCTTACTTGCCCCTCTATACATCGCCATAACGGAGGCGATGCGCACGAAAGCGCTCTTCTACACGGACGATGGCTTATACGTGGACGCCACGCACACGCGGCACACCGAAAACAAGCCGTTACGAGAGCTCTTTTGCGGGGAGGAAGAGAAGTTATTGCCCGAGAAAGAAAAAGACCTTAAATGGTGCTTCAAATCGCTCTACAAGGAAGAAGAAGCTAGGCAATCGCTCATAAGCAATTATCTGAAAGAGAATCAACTGATCGCCTCCACGATAGAGATGGGCGATGTGCTCGGCACCCTTACCTGCACCGACATTGAGGTGCGAGGGATGGAATGGCTAAAGAAATTTTACATCTGCCTCGCCAAAAGCAAGGTCACCCTTGGTTCGCAACCCGTTCTGCTATGTGCCGACGGCAAGGCGAGGGCACTCTATTCCGAAGGCGAGGGAGTCTCCACGAAACAAATACATGCGGGGAGCACAAACGACTCGTCCGACATCCACCCACTTCTATGGGCTGACGAGCGATGCAGGCGAGCCCTCGCCTCCTTAGGCATACAAGAGCCTGGTCCGCAAGCAGAGATAGAGCAGCAGATCCTGCCGATCTACCTCAACGGAAGAGCCACGCTCCTACCAGAGGAGCAGACCCTGCGCCATCTTAGACGCATCACGGAGTGTTACCAATCTCTGCCACCGCAAGGAGAGGAAAGGGAACGCTTCATCCTTCGCCTCAAAGAGACACCTTTCATTCCCGTCAGAGACCACTCAGGCAACCGATGCTTCCAAAGAGCCCAGCAATGCATCCTACGCACCGAACAGCTCCACAACTATTGGGAAGGTCATCCCGAGCGCTATTTTCTTGAGAACCAGACCATCATAGATGCCATCCCGCCAGAAGAGAGAAGCACATTCTACGAAATCCTAATGCGGATAGGCGTTACGACAACCCTCTCGATTGAGACGATCCGCAGGACGCCCCTAGAGGCGAAAAGGCTGGGGTTAGAGCTCAACCCCGTCAGTCTGCGCCAATACGACAATGGAGACCAAGAGATCATGGACAAGGAGATCAGCGGATGGGACCACTTCATCCATCACCTCACGGCAGAGCGTTCCGCCGCATTCTTCAACCTCCTCAGCGAGGAGATCCAGAGAAGCACCTCCTTCCTCTTCGCACAATCGCTCGCCGGAGACTATAGTTACGTGGAGAAAGGGAAACAGACAAGGACGAGACAGCGCATCGCACACACCACCGCCCGGAAAGTCATTTTCGAAGAGAAATGGTTGTTCAACAAAAGCGGGGAGAAATGCACACCTCAGGAGATAGCAGAGACGAACCAATTATCGCACATCTACGACATCGCCAACAACGACATATTCTTTTTCTTAGGCATCAAGATATCGGACGACCTCAAAGGGCTGACCAAGGAGCAAAAAGAGGCCATTGACATCGTCAACAAGTTCAAGGAGAGCGGATATACCCTCCGGGACATGGAAAATCTATTAGCCCAAATCAAAGCAGGGAAGAAACTATCATGACGGAGGCGACGCCTTCACATGATAAAGAGAAATCATTTCGCAACATATTTGCCCCATAAATTATGTTATTATCAACAAAATGCCTAACTTTACGAAGAAATAAGAAGTAATAATGATTTGGGACATTGCCTACATAATACTTTTCGCAATTTATGTCTATACGATCTTCACCACGATCATTTTCATGTTGGTGGAGAATCGTAACCCTGTCAAATCAATTGCTTGGATATTGGTCTTGATATTCCTTCCCGTAGTCGGGTTCCTCTTCTACATTCTCGTGGGAAGGAAATTCAGGAAGAGGCACATGATCTCCAAGCGAAGTCTTCTGATCAACAAGAAAAACAACACCTCGGACCTGACGGAGCTACCCAACCTCAACCTGTCCGACACGCAGAGGAGCATAGCGACCCTGGCATACAGGAACAGCGACGCACCCCTCCACGAAAACAGCAAAATAGAGATCTTCACAGACGCGAACGAGCTCTACAGCTCCATCATCGAAGACCTACGCAAAGCCAAGCACCACATCCACATGGAGTATTACATATTCCTAGCTGACAACATCGGTTCGGCCGTGATGGAGGTACTGAAGGAAAAGGCGAAAGAGGGAGTCACCGTCCGTGTCATCATAGACGACGTGGGCAGTTGGCAACTAAAGAAGAAGAAAATCAAGGAGTTAAGGAACGCAGGCATCGATGTGCAGAGTTTCTTGGAGGTGGGTTTGCCCTACATCAACAGCCGCGTGAACTATAGAAACCACCGTAAGATCATCGTCATAGATGGTGCCGTCGGCTACACGGGAGGGTTCAACATAGCGGACCGATACGTGAAGGGATTAAGTTGGGGACCATGGAGGGACACGCACATCAAGATCGAGGGAAGTGCGGTGCTCGGATTGCAGAAGAACTTCCTCACCGACTGGTTCTTCGTGAAGAGGGAACTGGTGGAGGATGTGACCTACTACCCTGCCCAAGAGAAGAAAGGCAACTGCCTCTCCCAGATCATCATCAGCGGACCGGACATGACGTGGGAAAGCATCATGCAGGTATTCACGAAGGCCTTCATGGAGGCCAAGGAGCGCATATACATCGAGACCCCCTATTTCCTGCCGCCGGAGAGTCTCATCACCGCACTACAGACCGCCGCGTTATGCGGTGTGGACGTGCGCCTCATCTTGCCGATGAAGTCAGACGCGAGGATAACGCTCTACAGCACCTTCTCCTACCTCGACCAAATGCTAAAGGCAGGCATAAAAGTGTATCTGTACCAGAAAGGGTTCATCCACAGCAAGATTGTAGTAACCGACGACATCGCCATCATAGGAAGCGCCAATATGGACTTCAGAAGCTTCGAGCAGAACTTCGAGCTCAGCGTGATCATGTATGACGCGGAGATTGCCCAAAAGATGGTGGAGATATACGAAAACGACCTGCGCTCGTCCGAAGAGATCAAGAAAGAAGAGTGGACAACCCGCCGTTTCAGCCAAAAGATAAAAGAGTCCCTGGCAAGACTACTCAGTCCGCTACTATAAAAATAACAAACGAACATCATGAACGAATTCTTAGAATTAGAGGAAAAAATAGTTTCCGTCTTGAAAACCGTATATGACCCGGAGATACCAGTGAACGTATACGATCTCGGCCTCATCTACAACATCGAGGTAAAAGAGGAGGGCGTAGTCTCCATCGAAATGACGCTCACCGCCCCGAGCTGTCCTGCGGGAGAATTCCTCGTGGAGGACATCAAGATGAAAGTGAATGGCATAGAGGGAGTGAAACAATGCGATGTGAACATCGTGTTCGAGCCTGAATGGACCAAGGAAAGAATGTCCGAGGAGGCACTTCTGGAATTAGGATATCTATAAGCAAGGAATGGATTCATCTAAGAAAAAAATATACTTCGCATCCGACGCCCACTTGGGGCTGGAGGTCTACGAAGACCGATTCACAGCAGAGAGACGGATCGTCCAATGGATGGATAGCATCAAACCGACGTGCAAGGCGCTCTACTTTGTCGGAGACATGTTCGACTATTGGTTTGAATACAAATACGTCATACCCAAAGGATTCGTTCGATTCATAGGGAAGATGGCGGAATTCATAGACGACGGCATACCTGTCTACCTCTACACGGGCAACCATGACGTATGGATGTTCGGTTATTTCCAGGAAGAGATCGGCGCCACCGTCTACACGAAGGAGACCATACTAACCCTAGAGGGGAAGAACTTCTACGTGGCCCATGGCGACGGATTGGGCGATCCCAGCCTATCCTTCCGCTTCATGCGAGGATTCTTCCGCAACAAGTTCTGCCAGTTCCTCTACAAATGGATACACCCGGACCTCACCATGCCTTTCGGACGCGCTTGGTCAAAATCCAATCGGAAGAAGAAGAGAGGCAATGCGGCGGAGTCCTATTTGGGAGAAGAGAAAGAATTCCTTGTCCAATTCGCCAAAAAACACAGCCAGACAAACGACATAGACTTCTACGTGTTTGGGCACCGCCACATCGTCTTAGACCTAACCATAGAGGGCAATAAGCGGGTCATCATCCTAGGGGATTGGATCACCAACTTCACCTATGCGGAATGGGACGGCGAGCACTTTGAAATAAAACGCTACGAAGAGAAACAATAGCCGCCAAGGAGGCAGAAACGCTGAATGAATTAAAAAAACATAATTTACAACGAACAGCCTGCGAAAGGAAGAAAACGTGACATGTTTTTTATTAATTTCGCAAGGATAATCAAGGAAGAAGGAAGATGGCTCAACCATTGGCAGAAAGGATGCGTCCGAAGACACTAGACGACTACATCGGCCAAAAACATTTGGTCGGCGAGAATGGTGTGCTTCGCAGGATGATGGAGTTGAAACACATTCCATCCTTCATCCTTTGGGGACCTCCCGGCGTGGGGAAAACCACGCTGGCCCGCATCATCGCCAATCAGATGGAACGTGCATTCTTCACGCTGAGCGCCATCAGTTCGGGCGTCAAGGAAGTGCGGGAAGTGATCGACAAAGCCAAGAACAGCCGATTCTTCAACACAGAAACCCCCATCCTGTTCATCGATGAGATCCACCGCTTCTCCAAGGCGCAGCAAGACTCTCTCTTAGCGGCGGTGGAGCAAGGCGTCATCACGCTCATCGGCGCCACGACGGAGAACCCCTCCTTCGAGGTCATCACGCCACTCCTCTCCAGATGCCAAGTCTACGTGCTCAAACCACAGACAGACGAAGACCTGCTCACGCTGGCCCACCATGTCGTGGAGAAAGACGAGGAATTGAAGCGCAAGAAGATCTTCTTCGACGAGACCGACTCACTGCTCCGGTTTGCGGGAGGAGACGCAAGGAAACTGCTCAACATCATCGAGTTAGTGGTCAGCGCGGAGGCGGACGAAGAGGAGATCCACTTCACCAACAAATGTGTCACGGAGAGGTTGCAGGAGAATCCTAACGCATACGACAAGAACGGAGAGATGCATTACGACATCATATCCGCCTTCATAAAATCCATTCGGGGAAGCGACCCCGACGCCGCCATCTACTGGCTAGCAAGGATGGTGGACGGAGGAGAAGACCCGAAGTTCATCGCCAGAAGACTCGTCATATCCGCCGCCGAAGACATCGGCCTCGCCAACCCCAACGCGCTTCTATTGGCCAACGCCTGCTTCGACACCATCCATAAGATCGGGTGGCCAGAGGGAAGGATCGTACTGGCGGAGACCACGATATACCTCGCCACCAGCGCCAAAAGCAACTCAGCCTACCTCTCCATAGACAATGCGTTAGCGTTCGTGCGGCAAAACGGCAACCAACCCGTACCGCTACATCTGAGGAACGCTCCGACGAAACTCATGAAAGAGCTGGACTATGGGAAGGAGTACAAATACTCCCACGACTACAAGGATCACTTCGTGGTACAGGAGTTCCTGCCGAGCAAGATATCAGGGACCCAATTCTGGACCCCGCAGGAGAATGCGGCGGAGAATAGGCTGGCGGAGAATATGAAGAGGCTTTGGGGAGAGAAAAAGAATTACAATAACAAGTAATAACATAAACATATGAGACAACGGATTATCATGTTCCTCGCCTTTTGCTGTAGTCTAAGCAGCTGGGCGGAAGAAACCACGAACAGGAATGTGGAGATAGCGAAGCATTTGGATATTTTCAGCGCTGTCTACAAGGAACTAGACTTGCTATACGTAGACTCCATCGAGCCTCAGAAGACGATCAAGAAGGGCATTGACGAGATGCTGTCATCGCTAGACCCCTACACCAACTATATCCCGAAGGAGGACATGGACAAGCTGAAGCTGATGACGACAGGAGAATACGCAGGAGTGGGATGTGTCATCTCCCAAAAGAAGGAGGGCATACTCATCACCGACGTCTACGAAGGCATGCCGGCCCAACGTGCGGGTATACGCACAGGAGACATGATCGTGGAGATCAACGGGAAATCAGCCGCAGGGCTCAACGTGGGCGACGCCAGCGAACAGCTGCGGGGCGAATCAAAGACACAGGTGGAAGTCACCATCAAACACGTCAACGGCAAGAAAGAGAAGTTTGTCATCACCAGGGAAAAGATAGCCATCCCCGCCATTTCCTTCTATACAGAGATAGAAGAGGGCATCGGATACATCTACATCAACGGCTTCACGGAGAAGGCTGCCAACCAATTCAAAGAGGCCTTCCTCGATCTGAAAGAGAACAAGAAAATCAGCAAACTGATCATCGACGTGAGAGAGAACCCTGGCGGCATATTGGACGAGGCGGTGGACATCATCAACCTTTTCGTGGACAGGAAATCAACCGTCGTATACACCAAAGGGAAGAACCCGAGTCTGAACAAGACATACAAGGCCCTCCGCGACCCGATCGACAAAGAGATACCTATCGCAGTGCTCATCAACCGCAACTCGGCTTCCGCCGCAGAGATCGTGGCGGGCGCACTCCAAGACATGGACAGAGCCGTCATCATCGGCGAACGTTCATTCGGCAAGGGATTGGTTCAGACGACGAGAGACCTTCCTCACGGAGGCAACATCAAAGTGACCATCTCGAAATACTACATTCCTAGCGGACGTTGCATCCAAGCGATCGACTACTCGAAAAAGAACGGGAAGGAATACTCTCAGAGGATCCCAGACAGCCTCACCCACGAGTTCAAGACCCTACACGGAAGGACTGTCAGAGACGGTGGAGGAATCGCACCAGACATCTTTTCAGCAGACACGGTCAGCTCAACCGCCGGCTATTACCTATACGAGAAAGATATCATCTTCGATTTCGTGACAGAATACCAGAAGAAGCATCCAGCAATACCCAACCTCAAGGACTTCACCTTCACAGACAAGGATTACGAGGATTTCAGAGCCTTTGTGAAGAGCAAGGAATTCACCTACGAATCGTTCTCCGAGAACGTCCTCAAAACCCTCAAGGAGACCATGAAGGAAGAGGGCTACGCACAATATGCGGAGGAGGAGATCAATGCTCTGGAGAAGAAGATAAAACATGACATAGACACAGACCTCAATCTCTTCAAAAAGGAGATCGTCAGAAGCATCAGCATAGAGATCGCCAAGCGTTATTACTACCAAACAGGTACGATTGTCGAGTCGCTCAAATTCGACGACTGCAAAAACGAGGCCATCCAGTTGCTGAAGGATACAGATCGTTATAAAAAGATACTAAGCGGAGAGATCAAGGAAGAGAAGAACGCATCAGGAGAAAAGGAATGAAAGCGATGATATTCGCCGCAGGCTTGGGCACGCGGCTAAAACCCATAACCGACACCATCCCCAAGGCATTGGTTCCCGTCGGAGGACGTACGCTTCTGGAGCACGTCATCACCAGGCTTGCAGAGCAAGGCTTTGACGAGCAGATCATTAACGTGCACCACCATGCGGATAAAATCATTACATTCCTACAAGAGAAGAAAAACTTCGGGCTCAGAATAGAGGTCTCAGACGAACGGGAGATGTTGCTCGACACCGGAGGAGGCATACGCAAGGCTGCCCACTTTTTCCGAGACGGGGAGCCCTTCCTGATCCACAACGTCGACATCCTATCGAACGCTGATCTCAAGACATTGTATGAGATCCACAAGGAGCGCGGAAGCGACGCTACCCTACTCGTCAAGACAAGGGAGACCACCCGCTACCTCTACTTCGGGGAAGAGAATCTGCTGAAGGGCTGGGCCAACATCAAGACAGGAGAAAAGAAATCCCCCTTCCGAGACTTCCGTCCGGAAGAGTATGACAGATATGCCTTCTCTGGCATACAAGTGATGTCACCAAGGTTACTCACGCTCATGGAGCACTATCCAGCCAAATTTCCCATCATGGATTTCTACATAGAGAATGCGGGGAAAGCCAATATCAGATGCCATGTCGACAATCAATTCAGGATGATAGACGTGGGCAAATTAGATAGTCTAAAGGAGGCGGAAGAACACTTCGCGAACCTATAATAGCGCCACACAAAAAGAAAAAACATTTCGGTGTCTCTATCCAACCCACGCATAGGATAGAGAGGCAGAGCGTCGCACATCCTCGCCCAACGTTTGCAAAAGGCCTAAGGTTCCACACAGATAGATATAAAAAAAGAGTATCATTTGGGGCTGACAGCGGCGCTGACGAATGAAGTGATATTGCGGGGCGGGTTCGACAGATTGGGGTCTCCGGATTGGATGTGATAGAACAGAGGTTAAAGTTCCGTGACCGGTTGAATGTGAGATGGGATTAGACCATCGGGATGGCGGGCTATTGCCCACCATCCCTCTCTTTACGGTATCTCTCCACTTCCGCACGCACAATCTCCCTTACACGCTCTTTCGCTCCTTGCGGGATCGTGAATGTGATCGTCACTTTTGGCTCATCGTCTTTTTTCTTTCTTCCTGAGCCTTCCCGACGTCCGCCCCATGTGGCGTTTTTCTCTTCGTTTTGCATATTCGTCCAAAATGTTTATTTTTGCGTGACAACCCAAAGGATAGAGGGGGGAGCCGAATCTCCCCCTATCTTGCGTTAAGACTTGATGGTTACTTTCTTCACCTCAATCTTCCCGTCTTTGATTACAATTACTATTTCAACTTGCATTGTATCAAATTCTTTGGGTTGTTTGTCCTACTATCCAGGACATCAGTTTCCCTTTGCAATCGCTCTCCGATCGCATTACAAATACACAAAAAATTGATTTTACAAATTATCTTTCAAGTTTTTTTTGAAGATAGTTTGTGTTTTTTTTGTGCTGTTCCCAAATAAAAAAGGAGGACGCCTGCCCTCCCTTTTTGTACTTTTTAAATTTCGTTTTTGGATTTTTCAAATTTGCGAAAAAAAGAGGCCGACATCTTCTGTCAGCCTCCCATAGTCTATAATTCAGTAATCGAATCAATGAAGCGGAACCACGCGGAAGTTATCCACGCACATCATAATTTGAGGTTCGCCTTCTGGCTGACCGAACTGCAAGAAACTCAAGTTCGTAGCCTTCTTCAAGTCGAAATTACCCTCGAACGGATCCGTGTCGCTCTTCGTGCCATGCCAGAACTCAGTCAAAGGAATTGTGACAGTCGTCCAAGTATCCGTAAAGAATCCATTCTCGCAATCTTTATAAGGCTCCCAGAAACAGATTGGGGAAACCTCACGACCGTGCTTGTCAGGAGAATCGATAGGTCCGAAGAAGATCTCCGTTTTGATGCCCTTGTAAGCCATCTCTTTCGGCACATATACCTCAAATTTAAGAGCCAATGAGCTCAAGTCATACGATTCGAAAGCCTTCGTCGCAACAGAGATAGGGCCACGGCCACCCTCCTGCGGATTAGCCACATACTGGATGTACATACAGTGGTCCATCACCCAAGGATGGTCATATTTTCCGTACAACAAACCGTAGTTGCCGCTACAAGGCTGAGGCAACTTAGCATTGTTCGCGAAAGGAGTGATTTCCGTTCCCATCTCCAACGTACCAGTGATCAGCTCACCGTTCTCGTCGAATGGGTTGTAACCGCCCCAAGTAGCAAGTCTATAATCGAAGTTCACGATAATATTCCTATTGTCACGGAAGAAGAACTTGGAAAGGATAACCTTATCACCGCACTTAATCTTCAACTGTCCATCCTCAGATCCTTCAGGAACGACCACAGAGATCTTGGAATCAGAGGACTCCTCAATCTTAGCGGGGAAATCAGCGCCTGGGAACATGATCTCGCAATTCTTCAAATTGCTACCATATATGACAGCCACCTGTCCATCCGGAACATATTCGCACAGCATTCTCTCCATCACCGGCTCATCCGAACACGAAGCACAACTCTGATGAGTTGAATTCCCCCCCTTATCACAACTAGCCAAACAACCTGCAAGTGCTAGCGACAATATAAACACATAATTTCTTTTCATGGTGAATTTATTTTATATTATAAATATTCAATCCGAAAAATGAGGAGAAACACGTTCCCCTTTTTTACAAAGTTAAGAAATTCCGCGAAAAACGCAAATGAAAAAAAGACTTTTAATTACTCAATTTTCGCCTGTCGTGGAGTCGTATCCACCTTCGATTTTGTACCTGAAGAGACTTGGTCCCTATTATTCGACGGCAGAGAGATACCCAATTTCAGACCTGCGGAGAAGAGCTGTACCTTGTCCACGATACGGGAAGCGAACAAACCCTTCGTATCCACGAAGAAATCATCCGAAAGCTCCGGCACACTCTTTTTCTTATCATCAAAAACACTCGTCAATCCATAATTGCAATACAAGCCCGTATAGAACATCATCTTTTCAGAAACAGAGAAATTGAGTCCGATCTCGCCATAAACGGAGAAAGCAAGTTTCGTCTTGATTCCCCCACTAGCATACGGGTCGCTATTGACAAATCCATGGTGGGGCAAATCATGTATGACGACATTCGTCTGAGGATAGTACCCGGAAACGGAGTAGGAGCCTTCATAAATCTCATAGCGAGAGAATATCGGCACCTCCAGCTTACCGCCCGCACCCACGATCATATTAGCCTTTTCGGAGAAAGGAACCTTGTAGTAAAGTCCCAGAGGAAACTCGAAGGCAAAGATGAACTCCTTCTCCTTCCACCCCATATAGGTCTCGATCAAGTCAAACGACTGCCCATTTTCATTGTCATAGGAAGGTGTGACCACACGTCCGTCGAGGGTCGCTCTCGATCTATATTGGATGAAATCCACGCCACTACCCACACCGACATTCTTGTTTTGGAAGAAAAACACATAACGGGAGCTAAGCGTAAAACCCGGCGAAAGAGGAACATCCGACTTCATCACACCATTGTCGAGAGGGCGGTCCAACACTGGGTCGAACAATATAGTATTCACTCCTCCTCCAACACCGAAAGAGAGTATCTCACCCTGTCCATAGGCACCCATGGAGAGGAACATCGTTACGACAAATAAAATCTTTTTCATATTCATCATCCCATCCTCCTATTTACTTAATCAATTCAACCGCTTTGGAGACGAACTTACATGATGCGCTTCGTTCATCAGCCAAGATGACGACACATACGTATCTTCCCTCGTTCACCCAGACCTCATTCTCCATCCTCACGATATCCGTCCAGTACTTCAAGGCACCCTCCATCGTATAGACATACAACTTCGCCCCCACAAGATCAGCCTCCTGCAAACCATGTACATAAACCGTCGTCATACCCCTGTTCGTGTAAACAGGATAAGTGGATATGGTGAACGGCACATCCAATGCCTCAAAATACTTACCGCAGACATAAACAGTATCATTATTCGGTGTAATGGCATGCAATGAATAGTAGCCATTGAGACCACCCAACTCACAGAAATACTGATCTTTAGCATTCGGAATATCCACATTATTCCGTCTCCATTGGTAAGCGACGAACTCATTCTGAGAGTTGTCACAAACCACCACATCGTTCCACATGCGCATCACATGACGAGCGTCATATCCCAGCCGGAGTTTGAGGTTAGCCACCTTACTGCTCTTGCCCTCACCAAACATCTGCACATTCACTTTATACATGCCTGGAGCGATGCCATCCGGAACAGTGAACGATATGGATCCCACATCGCCCTCCTTCACTTCTCCCACTACGTTACGGAAGCCCTGCGCAATCTCTTCCGAGTCAAAGAAGAACTTAAATGAATCAGGCACACCGCCTAAGACTTGATAGTTCACAATATACTCATCACCTGCGCAGAACTTACGGCTCATGTTCTTATCTCCGAAGAAGACAGACGCACCTCCCGTGACACTCACCCACTTAATCTTTATATCACGTCCATCCACGAACAATGACAAATGGACTATACTATCGCATCCATATTGGGACATGAGGTTCACCTCATACTCATAATTTCCGATATGGTTCGCCTCCACCGTGAAGCCATTCTTTTCATAGATCGTCCCCGCCTTTGTCGTATCCACGATCCTCACGTAGTAAGGATGTGAAACAACCAGATGGAGCGTCACCACAGAATCGCAACCGGCAACCGTAGAATAGGAGTCGACATAGGTGCCGGACTTCGTCAAAAGCTTATCGTTCCAATAGAAATCGCCGCACGCCACCTCGTCGAACACAATGTCATACTCCTTGTTGATGGTAAGTTTCACATCGATGATGGAGTCGCAACCATTCGATTTCGGGAAGACAATCAACGTGTCATGATAGAACTCATACTCATTCCAGCGGACAGGCAGTTCGCTCTCGCAAAGTGTTCTCCTGATTTCCGTAACCGAGGATGAGAGGATGGTCAAAGCCAATCTCGTGATACTATCACAACCCAAGATGGAGTGCAACGTATCAGTATATAAACCGCTCGAATACAAGTACCTTCCATGCCATTCGAACGAATCACACGCAGTGGCGCTGACGGTCGTGTCAAATGACGGCAAGATATTCAATCGGAAGATGATGAACGAGTCACATCCAGCCGTCGTGGTGAGGACAACCCTAGACGTGTCACTATAGATTCTGTAATCATTCCATACAATCGGCAACTCACTTCTACATACCGTATAGTGGATTGTGTCCTCGTTATAATGTGGCTGGTTAATCGTCAAATCGATGGAGACAATGCTATCCTCGCCCGCCGCAGTCTTCAACAGATCATAATAGATGCCACTTTGGGTCAACGTCATGCCTTGCCATTCATAGGAAATGCAAGCGCTCACCTTCTCAGGTGTCTTCTCAGGCGGAGGCAAGATGGTAAGAGCTATCGTAACGACAGAGTCGCATCCCAACGAAGAGACGAGCTGCTGGGTATACATGCCAGACGAGTCATAACGCTCTCCGTTCCACTCATAATATGAAACCGCACTGTCCAGCCTGAAGATCTCGTATGTCGGCAGGATATGCAGATGAAGCGTAATGATAGAGTCACAACCGATGGATGAGGTCAGTTTGTAGTCATAATCACCCGAGACTTCATACGCCGTGCCATTCCACATATAAGGGGCACAAGATGTGTCGTTAAACACAGACCGACGCACAGGCAATCTGTTCAGGTGGATTGCCACGATAGAGTCACAATCCAGATGGTTACGGATCGTCAGGGAAGTATCGGACGAGACATCGAAGTCATGCCACTTCACGGAGGCCGCATTCTCGCAGATATCCACCGTATCCGCACCATACGTAGGCTCCAGGATGGTCAGATATATCGTCAGGATGGAGTCACAGCCCAAAGATGAGACAAGGGTCTGGTTGTAGACGCCACTCTTCGTATAGACGGAATCGTTCAATGCGAAGGATTTGCAAGATGTGCGATAGATCGTGTCCATCTTAACCGGCAAGATGGTCAAGTGTACCGTGATGATTGAGTCACAACCAGTAGGCGAGTTCACCTTCTTCTGCACCACAGTGTCCTCCGTATAGATTTGCCCATCCATCGTGAATGAGGCACAAGCCGTATCATAAACGACACCCGAAGGAGAAGAGAGCACGATCAAATTCAGTCGGACGATAGAATCACAACCATTCGCAGCGGGGAATCGTTGCTCATAAACACCCGTCTTCGTGTATACCGAATCGTTCAGACGATATGAGATACATACCGTATCGAATATTTGCGTGAGAGGGGATGGAAGAACTGTCAGATCCAATTGGATCAAAGAGTCACAGCCACTAGCGGAGACAAGACGCTGTTCGTACACACCACTCGTCTGGTAGGTGGAATCGTTCAGCACATAAGCACCGCACACAGTATCTGAAATAAACGTCTTTGGAATCTCGCGAATCGTCAAATTAAGATTGATGATGGAATCACAACCCGTAACAGTTTGGAGGTGCTGGACGAAATGACCGCTTTGGGTATAAACGGAATCATTCAACGTATACGAGCCGCAAGCCGTTTGATCCAGCGTCACCTCATAAGAAGGGTAAATAACCAACTCTAAGACGAGGGTGGAGTCCCTTCCGTCCGGAGTGGTAAGATGTTGCTCATACGTACCGCTCTCCGTATAGACCGAATCGTTCATGACGAAAGAGGAGCAGGAAGTATCCCTGATCACACCATTCACAAAGTTCAGGACTTTCAAGTTCAGCGTTATGACAGAATCGCAGCCGTTGGAAGCGAAAAGGGTCTGCTTGTAGATACCACTCTTCGTATAGACGGAATCGTTCAGGATGTAGAAAGAGAAGGCCGTATCCACAATCGTGCTATACATGGTAGGCAAGATCGTCAGATGAAGGATAGAGGTGGAATCCTCTCCCCTCGCCGTCACATAATGCTTAGAATAGGTTCCAGGCTGGTTGATGAAGGTACCATCCCACAAAATACCACCCTCGCACACACTCTCGCTCCTTTCCGTCAGGATGCCCTCGACGATGGTCAAGTCCAAACGCACGGTGCTATCACAACCATTCGGTGTAGGGATATGCTGTACATATTGGCCAGATTGGGTATAGACGGAATCATTCAATTCATACGATCCCTTGGCGATCGCATGGATCAGCGTATCACCCGCAGGCGTGATATCAAGCACGATCGTCAGGATAGAGTCACAACCATTCGCGGAGGTCAAGTGTTGATCATAAACACCACTTTGCGTATAGACGGAGTCGTTCAACGTATATGAGCCACAAGCGCTCACAGTGATCGTATTCGAGGACTCTTCCCTCAGCACGAGATGTAACCTCACCACAGAATCGCAGCCCCACGCACCCGTCACACGTTGTTCATAAGTGCCGGATTTGTTATACTCGAATCCATTCATTGAATAGAATCCACAGGCGGTATCGTAAACCTCCGTGACTGGGATAGGGCGCTCGATCAAATGGATCGCGACGAAGGAATCGCAATCGACATAATTGCGCAGACGCATCACAGTATCCCCGTAGATAGCCATGTCATGCCACATGTAAGGGAGCATGCCTTGGCATATCGTGACGGTATCCTTCCCGTAAGTATGCTCAAGCACCGTCAAATGGAGCGTCAAGACAGAGTCGCAGCCCGTCACCCTTGAAGTGAAACGTTGTTCGTAAACACCACTCTTCGTGTACACGGAATCATTCAGCGTATACGAGCCACAAACCGTTTCTTGGATCGTCGTGGTAAGGATTGGATTCACCACGAGGTGTAAGGTGAGGATGGAGTCACAACCCGTCACCCTAGAAGTGAGCATCTGCTCATAATCACCGCTCTTCGTATATACTGAATCATTGAGGGTATATGAGCCACAAGCTGTATCATAGATCTCCGCACGGGAGACAGGCAAAACGATCACCTTGACATCCACCAGGGAATCACAACCCAACTTATTCTCCATCTTCACGACCGAATCACCGCTCAATTGGTATCCGTGCCACTCATACGGCAGTTCCTTCACGCAAATCACGACAGAGTCGACCCCATAGGTAGGGTTCAGCACTGTCAGATTCAGATGGACAACGGAGTCGCAGACACCCTCTCCATTCTTCACGATCCAGACTGGTGTGTCCGTAGACTCGAAGTATTCCACGCTGTCTCTCCACACATAGGAATGACAAGCAACCACCGTATCGAAGCGCTCGAAATCCGTCCACGTACGTACCGTCAGATGTGCGGCACCCACCACGGCAGACTCTTCATTCTTAACAAAGGAATGGCCATGCCATACATAAGGCAACTCGGCCGGGCAAAGCATGGTATCCCGCACCACAGCGAATGAATCCTCGCCCACCAAAGTGTTTCGTTCAACGCGATAGAGGACTGAATCGGCCAACGTGTTACCGCTCTTGTCCGTCACGTTATAATAAACCATCACAGAAGGAGCCTCATATACATTCAGGCGGAGTTTCATGCCTGAGAAATCCTTATAAGAGACACCATCATAACTATATTTGATGGACAAGTCAGGAAGGGCGTCACAATTATCCGAGAGGTGATCCGTAACATCAGACAACGGAATCGTAACCAACACATCTCCCACGACGGAATCCGCCACAGGATGTACCCTGTTACCGTAAGAGATGCCCAAATCATCCAATTTAGGAGCCGCACGATCCACGACGGACACCACTTGGAAGAACTCGTCACTGGAAACCGTATAAACAGTATCATTCGTCGCCAAATAGCCCACTTTCCAGAAGACCACATCACCATCCGTGAACTCGACAGAATCGGACCTGGTCAATAACTTGTCACCTGCATTGTTCAGATTATAGTAACATACTGTGTCCACGAAGTTGAACGAGCAGATATCCTTGAACGAAGGGATATAATCCCACAAACGCACGTATGCCCGGCAACTATCGTTAGCGTCTAGCGACATCGGTGTCAGCGCACCCGTTTCAAGGGAGTGCGTCGAGTTGGTAATGATAATCGTCGTATCAGAGCAATAACCATCCGATGCGGAAACGACCAACATATATTCATAATTATCATACCCATTAAACGTCAGCAAGAAACGGCTCACACCATCCATCGTCTCGCCATACTCGTCAACCATTGGTTGTCCTTGCTCAAACCAACGATACATGTTATACTCCGCCGTAGGTTTCGCGGAGAAGCCCACCGTACGGTAATCTAACCCTGCGCATCCCCAGTAACGTACCGTGTCGCCAAAAGGTTTATTCGTCATTCTAGAGTGGACGATCAAATGGACATCGACGACGGAATCACATAGACCCGCCCCGTTATCCACCGTATAAGAGAGATCGTAAGACTTTCCGCTTGGATAGGTGTTTCCATCTCTCCATGTATATTGCTTAACACCACAAATGACCACTGTATCTTTTCTGTAGAAGGAGCTATCCACCCTAACGCCAAGCAAGGCAGCACCCACTTCCGCACGTTCCCCTGCGGTAGCGAATGAATGGCCATGCCACTCAACCGGGAAAGCATTCGCACACACGAAGGTGTCACGTACGATCGCATACATCTTACCATCCACCTCCGTTGCCCGCTCCACGGAATAGTCGACCGCACAAACAGCAGATTCAACACCTGCGAGGCTCTTCACCTTCCAGTAGACCGTCCTTTCGGTTTGCGTGAAGGCATTCAGGTTGAAAGTCAACCCATTATAGGAGTGGAAGTTAACGCCATCATTACTATATAAAGCCTCAAGGTCAGAAGCACATTCGCTGGAGGCTGCAGACAAGACATCCGCAAGGGAGACAGAAAGATGAGACATACCCGTCACGGAGTCCACCACCGCCGCAAAACGTTTGCCAGCGGAGATGTCGTCGCAAGCCAAGGCAGGGACCGTGAGATTTCTCACACGTACGATTTGAGGACGTACCGTCTCGTCCGACAAGGTTGTGTCCTGAGTCGTGACCACCACACGCCAAAAGAGTTCGGTCTTATCCGCCACATGCTCGATCATCGATTGATCCGCCATATCCACCCATTCGCCCCCGTTCACACGATAATAGATCGTCGTATCAAGAGCATTATTGTCGTTATAAGCGAAGGAAGGCATCCAAGGCGACAATTCCAAAGCACGCAAGTCACACCCCTCGTTGGCGGCGCTATCGATAGGCGAGACGGCCTCATATACCACCAAAGAGTTATTCGTCTTTATCACCAAGTTCAAAGTAAATACGCTATCGCAACCACCCCCATTCGCTTGGCGGAATCCATCCTCACGAACGCTTTCGGTATAGGTGACGCCATTGCGCCAAGTGTAAGGCTCCGTAGCGACAACCGTCTCCTCCTTGAAGTATGAGCTATCCACACGGACGGTCAGCAAGGCGGCGCCCACCTCCGCACGTTCTCCATCCACGGAAAAGAGGTGTCCATGCCAAGAGAAAGGAAGGTCACCCGCGCACAGCAACGTATCCCGCACGATCGCATACATGCTACCATCCACCTCAGTGTTTCGTTCCACGCCATATTCGATTGTGCAGATCGCAGACTCATTGTTTTCAGGGTCAGCGACTTTCCAATAGAGAGGAACGGTTGGTTGGGTGAAGACATTCAGAGAGAAAGGCGTCCCATTATATTCCGAGAACGATGTGCCGTCAGAACTAACGTACAGCGTGAAATCAGAAGCGCAATTATCCGAAGCCGCCGCCTTAATTCCATCAGAAGAGACGCTGAACGGAACCACACCCATAACTGAATCCGTCACAGGGGCATAACGATCGACTAGGGAGGCTTGGCGGCAATCGATAGTTGGAGCGATTCCATCACTCAGGCGAATCACCTGAGGAGTGACCGTCTCGTCAGAGATCGTATTATGGTCGTCCGTGGTAATAACCACCCTCCAATAGAGCGACGTGCCATTTGTCACCTGAGAAAGGACCGGACGAGAGGTATATTCCACCCACTCTCCACTATTCACTTTGTAATAGACTGTCGTGTCGACGGCATTGTCCGAACTATATGAATAACCAGGCATTATGGTGGAGAGATCCAACGCAGAGAGTGCGCAAAGCTCGTTCATGGCGCTATCCACAGGGGTGATAGGCTCATCCACCTTGAGACTGTTCGACTCCTTGATCGTCAAGCGCAAGGAGAAGACACTATCACAAGCACCCACATTTGGCTGGCGGAACCCATTCACCACGGTACTCTCCGTATAAGTGACGCCATTGCGCCAAGTGTATGGACCAACATTCACGATGTTCTCCGTCTTAAAGTAGGAGCTGTCCACACGAACAGTCAGCAAAGCCGCGCCCACCGCAGCCTGCTCGCCATCACTGGAGAATTCATGTCCGTGCCATGTAACCGGCAACGAACAAACCAATGTGTCGCGGACAATCGCATATTGCTTACCATTCACTGAAGTAGCACGTTCAACCTCGTAGACGACAGGACACGCATTCGAAGGGAGTCCACCGTCATCCTCCACCCTCCAATAAACCGTGACAGATGGAGAGTCGAAGACATTCAGGGCACCCGTATAACCGTTGAATTCGGAGAAGGAGACTCCATCCATACTCACAAAAGCAGTCAGCGTAGGAGCGCAATTATCAGATGCGGCGGAGATTACATCTTGCGGGCTGACCGCACAAGGGACCACACCGTTGATAGAGTCCGACACAGGGATCACCCTCTTGTTTTGGGAGATTGCGTCACAATCCAGCACTGGGTTTTGGCTATCGTGCAATTTCACAAGAATCGGTTCCTTCGTTTCATCCATCAGGGTAGCGCCATCCTTCGTATGCACGACAACACGCCAGAATACTTTGTCGCCAGATGCGACGTCCGTCACAACAGGAGTCGTGGCGAAATCCACCCATGCCCCATCATTCAGACGATAGGAATAGGCTGTATCCTTGCCCATTTTAGAGCAATACGAGATATTAGGTCTATAAGGCGTCAGATCCAAGGATTTCAAGAGACAACCATTGTTCGCCAGACTATCCACCGATATATGCTGAATATTCTGCACATAGAAATCATAGTTGACCAAGGCACTGAAAACCGTCGTGTCCGGACAACTTCCGTCAGGGGCAGCGGCGACAAAATAATACTCAACATCATAGTCAGCCACAACTGCAGTATAAGTACTTGACGTACCAAGCAGAGTGCCCGAAGGACTCAGCCACTTCAAGGAAGTACGTCCAGAAGCACTCGGATCGAACGAGAAGGTAACCTCTTCCCCCGAGCAATCGATCTTATTCAAATCAGCGTCCGTCAAGGAAGACTTGTCGACCGCAGGATAATACGTAAGATTAAGCGTCACAATCGTATCGCAATTCATTCCACCTGATATCGTATCGACCGCCGTATGGTTGCTCTCCGTGTAGGTTTTTCCGTCTATCCACACAAACGGTTTGCCGCAAGAGAGGCGGGTATCCACTTTCTCGCAATAATCGCGCACCACCTCAGAGGCGCCCATGTCCACCGAAGCGCCAGAGATGCGGGCCTTGCCGAAATAATCCACATCCGTATAGCGTGAGACTGCGGAACTACTACCCGCATCCTCACAAGGAGAACCCGAACGAAGAGAATAGTCTGCGTTCAAAAGCGGATTGCCGGAGATGTTGCCCCTACCATTCATTCCGCCCTGCACGCACGAATAGGTGACATTCGCGGTGTTCAAGACAGAGTTGCCATTCCCATATATGATACAGTTGGTAATCTTGCAATTATTGTTGGATGAATTGACCGCATAACGGTTCGGGGAGTTTCCCGTACTACTGTTGTTGCCGACCACCGTACAGTTTATCATGCTTCCACCATTCAGATTGACGGCAGCCATATTCGACTTATTCAACATATTCGATGCGACCACCACATTGACCAACAGACCGCCCGAATTCACCAACACGATGCCGACAGATGGTTCAGAGCATGTGTTGTTCGTGATCAATCCGCCAATCAGAGTACCCGACACCGCAACAGGTGCGCCCTCCGTACTATTCTGGACGCTGGAGTTAACCATCTTCAGGGTAGCCCCACTGTTAACAGACACGAAGTGACTATAGATAGAGAATGAGGTCGTGGAATTGAGGCCGTTACAATCGAGCACCACATTATTGAACTCCACGGTACAGCCATCGTTCACGTAGATGGAAGTATTATAGAGATGGATGATGTCCCAAAATATGGAGACGGAACGTCTCACGATCGAATAGCCATTCCTAGACATCAACACCACGTTCTTGGCGAAACTAAGGTCACTGTTCATCGAGACGTTACTGAGCAACATCACAGTGTCACCACTACCTGCCGCATCCACAGCATCAGAAAGATTGGTGTAATTGGGTCGGGTGTTCGATGTGCCAACCGTCACCGTACGGGCATGTACAGAAGAGATGGTCCACATGAGACACACAACTATTCCTAGAAATATTTTAAAACCCTTTGTTCTCATAATCAACCAGAATAATTCGCGCCATTCACTGACGCACTAAATTACAAATGTATGAAGAAATCCAACATTATCAACTCAACCTACATATCTAAATAACTTCAAAGATGGGAAAAAATCTACAATACACCAACAATTATTAACACAATTATAAAAAAACAGCCACGAAAACCGAAAGAGACGAGCGGTCAAGAGTGTTCATACGTTGTTAACAAACTGTTAGCAACTTGTCACAAAGAGGTTGACAACAGGTTGATGGAGATGAGGAGGGGAATAGAAAGGGGAGCCTTCCATAGAAAGCCCCCCTCGTCCCTTTATCATGGATAATCATTACATGTTCATACCACCACAGCAGTGGATCACCTGGCCTGAAACATATGAAGAGAGGTCTGATGCCAAGAAAGTAGCCACATTAGCGACATCCTCTGGCGTTCCGCCTCTTCTCAAAGGAATCGTGTCAGTCCATTGCTTACGCACCTCTTCCGACAATTGCATGGTCATATCCGTCAGGATAAAGCCTGGAGCGATACAGTTCGCGCGGATGCCACGAGAGCCCAACTCCTTAGCGGTGGACTTAGCCAAACCGATCATACCTGCCTTAGAGGCAGAGTAGTTGCATTGTCCCGCATTACCGGAAACGCCCACGACAGAGCTCATGTTGATGATGCTACCGCCACGCTGACGCATCATGATCGGCGCGCACGCATGGATAAAGTTGAAAGCGGATTTCAAGTTAACCGTCAAGACAGCGTCCCATTGAGCCTCCGTCATACGCAACAACAACGTATCCTTTGTGATTCCTGCGTTATTCACCAAAATATCGATACTTCCAAAATCTTTCTGGATTTGTTCCACCACCTTGTGTGTCTCCTCAAAATCAGCCGCGTTGGATGCATATCCTTTAGCCTTCACGCCCAAAGCGGAAATCTCAGCTTCCGTCGCCTTTCCAAGCTCATCGATCTTCAAATCAGTGAATGCGATATTGGCACCCTCACTGGCGAATTTCAACGCGATAGCCTTTCCGATTCCTCTGGCGGCACCTGTGATAAGAGCCGTCTTACCATTTAACAATCCCATAATTATATTCTCTATTTAGTTATTAATTCTTTACGCAAAGATACGAATTTATTTCCAATCTCCATTCCGCTTGATTAAATCAATCAGCCTTTCGACCGCTTCCCCCTCCGGGATGAGTTTCTCCACGCAGGTCTGCCCTTTGTAAAGGTTCACCTTCCCCTTGGCGGATCCCACGTAACCATAGTCGGCATCGGCCATCTCACCCGGGCCGTTCACGATACAACCCATGATACCAATCTTCAGGCCTTTCAGATGGGAGGTCTTCGCCTTAATCTGAGCGATGGTGGATTGAAGGTCGAACAATGTACGTCCGCAGCTTGGGCAGGAGATGTATTCGGTCTTGCTGACCCTCACACGAGAGCCCTGCAATATGCCAAACGAGAGGGAAAGGAGTTGTGGTTGCGGCACATTCGGAGCCTCCACCCACAAGCCATCGCCTAAACCATCAATGAAGAAGAGACCTAAATCGGCAGCCGCCTTTATCTGCAGATCCTCAAGCGACGCATCCGCATAGGTACGTTTCAACACCACCGGGTTCTTCACATCGTCCGCCAACAAGGCATGGAAGAAGGCACGTTGCTCGCCCACCCCATTCTGATGGTTGGTAGTCAAGACAAAGACCGTACGCTCATCCACCGCCGACAGAAGTTCCTTGCCATAATCGCCATACGACAACTGCAGGAACTTCAACGGAGAGGCATCGGCACGCAAAGCCGAGAGCTGAGACGCATCATAAAGCGGGAGATCCGACATGCAATAATCAGGGGTCAAATTGCCGGAAGTGACAGCAGAAGAGCTCAAAACAGCAGGAAGAGCGTTTCCTCCGAAGTTTCCCACACGGAACGTCTCTCTGCGGGCATATTGGTATGGATTGACCTTGCCGGAGTCCTTCGCCACGATTTTCGTATGACCCGCCCTGCCCGACACGTAGTCGACCAACTTACGAGCCACCGGAATCTCACACTCAGGAGCCTCGCTCAGCGAGACACGCACGGTGTCACCGATACCATCCGCCAAAAGGGCGCCAATGCCTAGTGCCGACTTAACTCGGCCATCCTCGCCATCGCCCGCCTCGGTCACACCCAGGTGCAACGGGAAGGAGAGCCCCTCTTTCCGCATGGTGGCGACCAAGAGACGAACCGTCTGAACCATGACGACCGTGTTGGACGCCTTGATGGAGATCACCACATCGCTGAAGCCGTCCGCCTTGCAGATGCGCAAGAACTCCATGCATGACTCCACCATGCCCTGAGGCGTATCACCGTATCTGGACAAGATCCGGTCAGAGAGCGAGCCATGGTTCACGCCAATACGCAGCGCAGTATGATGCTCCCTACAGATGCGCAGCAAAGGAAGCAAACGATCTTTTATTTTGTTCAACTCACGTTGATACTCCTCGTCCGTGTAGTCAAAACGTTGGAGCGTATGCACACGGTCCACGAAATTTCCCGGATTGACACGCACCTTCTCGACATATTGGGCAGCCACCTCCGCCGCGGCAGGGTTGAAGTGGATATCGGCCACCAAAGGTGTATTGCACCCTTTTTCTGACAATGACCGGCGGATAGAGGCCAAGCTTTCAGCCTCCCGAACGCCCTGAGCCGTGAAACGGACCAGTTCACCACCCGCAGCGACGATGCGCAACGCCTGCTCTACGCTAGGCTCGATGTCGTTCGTGTTTGTGTTGGCCATGGATTGGATACGGATAGGGTTGTCACCCCCCATTTCCAACGCACCGATATGCACAACAGAAGAGCGTCTCCTCTGATAATTGAACAAATCATTAGACTCCAAGTATTCCATAAGCAATCATGATAAAAAAAGATTTCACACATTTCAGGAAAAGAAACGTGTGAAATCTTTGTTATAAAATCAGGAACAGAGATTTACGTTACAAATCCCCTTCCCCTATCATTTGGTCACAACCGATTTTGTATCAGCATTTCCGCTCGCTTTTCCATTCACATCCGCAGAAACATCCTTTTTAGGAAGGAAGCGATGAGAGATTGGCGCTGCTATGAACCATGAAGAGTATGTACCGACGATCACACCCACCAACATGGCGAAGATGAATCCACGGATTGTATCACCACCGAATGTGAAGATGATAACCAATACCACCAATGTACTCATAGATGTACTGAACGTACGGCTCAAAGTAGAGTTCAAGGCCTCGTTGAACAATCTGTGATCATCACGAGACTTATACAATCTACGGAACTCACGGATACGGTCGAAGATGACCACCTTATCGTTAATAGAGTAACCGATGACCGTCAAGATGGCTGCGATGAATGATTGGTCAACCTCCATAGAGAACGGCATAATATTCTTCAGCAAAGAGAAGAGTCCCATGATGAACAACGTATCGTGAACCAAAGCCACGACAGCACCCAAGCTGAAGGAGAGGTTACGGAAACGGATCAAGATATAGAGGCCGATCACCAACACGGCGATCAACACCGCGAAGATAGCGGAAGTCTTGATGTCGTCTGCCATGGTAGGACCCACCTTCTGGGAGCTTTGCAGACCATACGTAACTGAACCATCCTCCACATCATTGGCGAACTCACCGGCAGCTGTGCGGACATATCGGTTCAAGAACATCTCCTTCGTAACACCATCCGCCAAATAAGGCTTAACGCCCTCGTATACCATTGACTCGATTTCGTCGTCGATGGTTTCAGAGCTCTCCATGATCTTATAGTTCGTAGAGATTCTCACCTTATTGCTTTCTCCGATAGTGATAACGTTCACATTGTCGAACACGCCTCTCAATGCGGAAGCCATTTCGGCCGTGTTAATTGGTTGCTCGAAACGAACGATATAGTTACGACCTCCAGAGAAGTCGATACCGGACTTCAGACCAGAAGTGAAGAGAGAAGCCAAACCAACCAACAAGAAGATAGCGGAACCGATCATGAACGGTTTAGCCTTGCCAATGAAATCGAAGCTAACGTTCTGCAAGAAATTCTTCGTGAATGAAGTGCAGAATGGGAGAGACTCCATCAACATAGGTTTCTTCTTACACAAGAAATCAAAGATCAAACGAGAGATGAACACTGCGGTGAACAAAGAGCAAAGCACACCAATGATCAATGTCGTGGCAAATCCCTTGATAGGACCCGTACCGAACACGAAGAGGATGATACCCGTCAACACCGTAGTGATGTTTGAGTCGATAATCGCGCTTGACGCATTGCCGTAGCCATCCGTCAAAGCTTGCTTGATAGGCTTGCCATTACGTTTCTCCTCACGGATACGCTCGTAGATCAACACGTTCGCATCGACCGCCATACCCAATGTCAATACGACACCGGCGATACCTGGCAATGTCAAAACCGCCTGGAAGGAGGCCAAGACACTGAAGATGAAGAAGACGTTGCACAACAAAGCGAAGTCGGCAACAAGACCTGGAACCAAGCCATAATAGAAAATCATGTAGATCAACACGAGGATGAATGCGACAACGAAGGAGATGAAACCTGCGTTGATAGCCTCTTGACCCAAGGAAGGACCAACCACATCCTCTTGTACGATATGTGCAGGAGCAGGCATCTTACCAGACTTCAACACGTTGGCCAAGTCCTTTGCCTCTTCCATGGTGAAGTTACCCGTGATTTGGGAACGTCCACCTGTAATCTCGCAATTCACATTAGGGAAAGAGTAAACATAACCATCCAGTACGATAGCCACGCTCTTACCGACATTCTTCTTAGTCAAGTCAGCCCATTTCCTAGCACCTTCCTGGTTCATTTCCATGCTAACCTCTGCGGATGATCCGTATTGGCTGAGATCCGCGCGGGCGTCCGTGATAACGGAACCGTTCAACGGAGCCTTACCATCCCTTCTCGCACGGTTGATAGCCACCAACTGCACATACATACCAGCCTTATCAAATGGCTTCACACACCATACAGGATAGAAGCTGGCAGGGATCAAACGTTTCTCACGAGCCATTCTAAAGTAGTTCATCACCTTAGCAGTATCCTTCACCTCAGTGATACCCAAGAGAGGGCCCTTGCCGTCGTTTCTCTGCATTTGTTGCAAAATAGCGAACAACGGATTCTGTTTCTTGAACTCTTGAACAGACATCTCGTCTGCAGATTGCTCACTAGAAGAATCCTTAGCAGCCACCGCTGCGATAAGGCTATCAGCGATAGATTGAGCAACCGTATCCTTCACTTCGGTATTCTGAGCAGTAACTGTATCAGCTCCAGAAGCCTTCTTAGCCTCCATAGACTCATAATCCTTCGCCATATTATTTACAGCTTGGAGATACTCTACCACCTCAGCATAATCATAAGTCTCCCAGAACTCGAGGTCGGCAGAACCTTGGAGCAACTTACGAACACGCTCTGGTTCCTTCACACCTGGCATCTCGATCAAGATACGTCCTGCGATATCCAATTGTTGGATGTTAGGTTGAACCACACCGAAACGGTCGATACGGGAACGCAACACATTGAAAGAGTTGTCAACCGCAGCCTTCACTTGTTCCTTCAACGCCGAAATCACCTCCCTATCCTCAGGAGTAGAGGAGAACTTATCCTTCAACTCGTATGAGAACAAATAGAACAACGGTTTACCTGGGTTCGTTTCCTTGTAGGCCTCGGCAAAAATATCAACGAAATCCTTTTGAGTATTGAGTTGTCTCTCCTTGGCCAACTTCATGGCGCTCACGAACTCGTCGCTGTTGGCTTGTGTTCCTGCCAAAGACTTGAGGATGTCGGCAACAGAGACCTCCATCACCACGTTCATACCACCCTTTAAGTCCAAACCTAAGTTCAACTCATGCTCGCGACACTCCTTCAACGTATAGCCCAACCATACTGGCTCCCCCGAGAGGGAATCTAGATACCTTTGGCATTCCTCCGTACCTTCGCCGTACATCTTGACCGCCTTGTTCTCATAGTGACTGGTCACAAGGCTAAACGAAAGGTAAAAGAGACAAGCAAATGCGAAGAGCACCGCAATCAACTTTACAAATCCTTTGTTTTGCATTTTAATAACTGTTAATTATAATTAATTTTAAATTTATTATTCACATTAACGGACTGAATCAAAGGGTAAAAAGCGAACCCACTTTCAATCGGAGCGCAAATATAGTTATTTTTGTTTTATTTCCTGCGCCAAAAACAGACGGATTTTCGAAAAAAAATGATTTGAATCGATTCCCCACCCTTCACCTGGGAGACATTTTAAGGAATAACACACTAAAAAAGGGGAGAAGACGGATAAAATCCACCCTCTCCCCCTTGCCTTTGGATTCGGTCAGACCCGCATGGGGATTCCTCATCCCGTCATCAAAGTCAACCGTCTATTCTTAACTTAGAACTCCACCTTCGGAGCCTTGTTAGCGCCATAGTCAGACTCGAAGTATGCTCTTGTGTTCAAGCCAAAGAGGCCAGCCAAGATATTGTTCGGGAATGTGCGGACCTCCATATTGTATTCTTTCGCAGTCTCATTGAACACACGGCGGGACTCCGCGATGCGGTTTTCAGTGCCTTCCAATTGTTTCTGCAAATCCATGAAGTTCTCATTCGCCTTCAAGTCAGGATAAGCCTCCGCCACAGCCAACAACTTGCCTAATGCGCCGGTGACGCCCTGTTGAGCCGCTTGAAACTTCGCAAGCTCCTCTGGCGTAATGTTTGACGGGTCGATGGTGATAGAAGTAGCCTTGCTTCTCGCCTCGATCACAGCAGTAAGGGTTCCTTGCTCATGCTTCGCATAGCCTTTCACCACATTAACTAAATTAGGGATAAGATCCGCGCGACGCTGATACTGTGTCTCCACATTACCCCATGCCGCAGTCACTTTCTCGTCCTTCTGCACCAATGAGTTGTAGGAAGAAATGCACCAAATAACCAATATGGCCGCGGCAACCAATAAAATAATCGTACTTTTTTTCATATTACCTAATTATTTATAGAATTATATCAATTATCCAAACACATCACACACATGGCGCATCAGAAGCGAGAGCCCGCACCGCCACCGCCAAAGTGACCGCCACCGAAGTGCCCTCCTGACGAGCCGCCGAAGCCTCCACCGAAGCCACCGCCATAACCGCCAGACCGTCTAGTGGTCGAAGTCGATTTATAGACTGTGCGCAAACGTTTCAGTTCTTCGCCACACTTCTCGCAACGATAGGAATCCTCAAACTTATACATGGTTCTGTCCGAATAGACTTTCGAAGACATAACCCGCTTCAGGGAGTGTTTCCCACAATTAGGGCATTTCTTCCTCTTCCACCACGTCCACAGAGCGACGAACGGGAAGAAGAGCACGCTGGCGAGGAAGAGCAGCATTTCAAAGGGAGTCAGTTCGACATCTTCCCCCTCCCATTTCATCGACCCTTGCAACGTGTCGCACACGACACGCACGCCCATTGTCATACCAGCGGTCCAATCCCCTTCGGAAAAGTGAGGATTCATGTATGTCCTCTGGATTCTACTACAGGTCACATCCGGCAAATCGCCTTCCAGGCCGGATCCCGTGGCGAACTGCACGCAACGTTCCTGCGTGGAAAGCAGTATGACCAAGCCATTATTCAAGGAAGACTTGCCCACACCATACTTCTGTCCGAGGCGGATAGCAGTCTCATAGCAGTCATGGTTCGCGAGCGAATCCACAGCCACGACGACCACCTCAATACCCGTGGAGTCCTCCAAACGGCTCAACATGGCGTCCATCACAGCGACGGAATCCCACGACAAGATGTTTTCCGGATTGCAAACATAGCGGGAAGCATCCTGTAGATGTACCATCTCTATATTATCAATGCTATACTGCTTTGCGCAAAGTCCGCTGGAAAAGAGTAATGCGATGAATATAGACAATAATTTTCTCATTCCTTATAATCGTTTACACTATACAAAAATAAAAGAAAAGAAGCACACAAACAATAATTAAAGACAAAAAAAGGGGGTCGGAAAAATCCAACCCCCATACGAATTTAAAAATTTTCTCTTCTTTATTCAGCCTCTGCATTAGAGGATGGAGTTGTAGCCTCGACTTGTCCCGTCAACTTAGACTTCGCACCTGCTTCCTCACGAGGATAGAACGCAGCACTCGCAACACTCAACACAACAACCAAACCCACCAAGAACCAAGTCGCTTTCTCCATGAAATCCGTAGTTTTCTTTACGCCCATAATCTGATTTTGAGCCTGAAAACTTGAAACTAAGCCTCCTCCTTTAGAGTTTTGCATCAAAACTGCGAAAACCAAAGTGATAGAAGCAATCACAACAACAATCGTAATAAACGTAAACATTTTTTATAACTTATTTGTTTAAATTTTCTATCAGCCTCTCAAAGAACCTGATTTGGTCTGCAAAGTAAATGCTTTTTTCTGGATATTTCAAACTTAACTGCCTAAATATTTTAATTGCCTTATCAAACTTCTTCTGTTTGATATAGATCTTGGCCAATGTCTCCGTAAAACATGTATTTTCTTCCTGCTGATTTTCAGGCTGTTCTGGAAGAATAGGTGCTGGTTCCACCGGAAGGTCTCCTGACGCATATTTTTTTTCGTCAAAAGACTCCCTGGAGTATATAAAATCGTCAATCAGGCTTTGTCCGCGCATCTCCTTGGCCGCATCACCCGTCTCGATCGGCTTCAAATCATTGAGCAAATCGGTCATATCCGTTATATACATAGGTGAAGCGGGAGCAGGAGCAGTTGGAACGACAGCGGGAGCTTGCTCCACAGGTTCCGCTTGAGCAGGGGCAGGTTCTGCCGTCACAGGGAGACGCTCTTCTTCCTCCTCCGGCTGCATGAGGATCAACTGGAACAATGCGTTTCTGTCCGTCACATAGAGCGAAGCCTTACGCAACTCAGCATCGAAGCGCAGATCGCCCACATTATGCAATCCCTTCAAAAAAAGCAAACGGAAGGATTGGGCGTACGGGAAACGATCCACACACTCTTGGAGTTCCTTCAAATGAGACGCATTGACACGCCCAGGATGCTCCAACAAAGATATGATTTCACTTGACGTCATCTTTTACCAATTGGCTACCGTTGCGTTGAATATCTGGCTAACAATATCCTCGATCAGTTGTTCGTTCAGTTCGCCCTGCACCTGGTCGATTGTGTACTCGTTGGAGAACGTCTGGTAAGAAGAGAACGTGCGTTCGAAACTTTCCGTCGAGTTCACCTTGTTCACGAAGCGGACGGAGACAGACATCTGCAAGCGGGAGTCCATCGCCTCACCGGAAGAGTTCACGCCGCTGGACACCACATTATAGCCTGAAATCTCACCAGAGATCTGCAAATCTCCATCGTGTTCCACGAAACGGAGCGCGGTCTTGGAAGAGAACTCATCCTTCAGTTTCTCCGTGAAGTCGGACGACAACGAAGCATAGACCAAAGGCGCCCTGTTCGGGAATTCCTCTATATTGATGGTCTTCACGACCGAATAATCAATGGAAGAGCCATTGAACTTATAGGAGATCTTGCACGAGACGAACACGCCCAACAGCGTGACGAAAGAGGCGAAGAGAAAAAAAATCCTTTTATTCCAAACCATACTGTTTAATCTTTCTATATAATGTGCGCTCGGATATTTTCAGATCCTGCGCCGCATATTTCCTTTTATTATTATGCTTTTCCAGAGCCTTCTTGATCATATCCTTCTCCGCGTCCTCCAACGAGAAGTTCTCCTCCACATACTCCTCCATGTCCTGGATATCACGCTGCGCCTTGATTTGCGTCACCGAAGGCGTAGAGACAGGAGTGCTGCTCGGATCGGTTGAGAAACTTGGCTCCATTCCGCGCAATTCTTCGATAGAGTGGCGCATGTCATGGATCGGATGCATGTCGGCATGGGCCATCTGCACATCCTCGACATGCATGCCCGCACCCCTCATGATATCATTCACCAGTTTCTTCAGATCATTCATATCCTTCTTCATATCGAAGAGGACTTGATAAAGGATCTCCCGCTCGCTATTGAACGTCTTATCGTTAGAGGAAGGCGTGACCATCGGCAAGTTCGAGCCTACCACTTGTGGCGGCATATAGGCGAGCAATGTCTCCTTGGAGATGTCGCGGTCGGTCTCCAAGACAGAGATCTGTTCCGTCACATTCTTCAGTTGGCGGACATTGCCTGGCCATGGGTAGTGGAGCAAGAGCATCCTAGCCTCAGGGGAGAGCGACACCGCCGGCATTTTATATTTCTCCGCAAAGTCCGTAGCGAATTTACGGAACAACAAATAGATGTCGTCCCCACGCTGCCGGAGAGGCGGAACTGAGATAGGCACAGTGTTCAGTCTATAGTAGAGGTCCTCACGGAAGCGTCCCTCCGAAATGGCTCGGGGCATATCCAGGTTCGTGGCGGCGACCACACGCACGTTCGTCTTATAGACCTCAGACGAACCCACCTTCATGTATTCACCCGCCTCCAAGACACGAAGCAACCTCACCTGCGTGGAGAGCGGCAACTCACCCACCTCGTCCAAAAAGATGGTACCGCCATTCGCCTCCTCGAAGTAGCCCTTTCTGTCCGACGTGGCGCCCGTGAAAGATCCCTTGACATGACCGAAGAGTTCGGAATCGATCGTGCCTTCCGGAATCGCGCCACAGTTCACCGCGATGTATTTATTGTGCTTTCTGGCACTATATTGGTGAATGATCTGCGGGAACCTCTCCTTACCCACTCCACTCTCACCCGTGACGAGCACAGACAAATCAGTGGATGCCACCTGCACAGCCACATCGATAGCCCGGTTCAATGCGGGATCCGCCCCCACAATGCCGAACTTGTTTTTCACACTCTGAATTTCACTATTATTCATCATGATGCACCCCATCTTACAGACAACCACAAAAATACAACTTTCGAACGGATTTATCCCAAAAACATTACTATATTTGTATAACTAAAAATAAATAAGATGACAAAAGTAATAACAACACCCAACGCACCAGCGGCCATTGGTCCATACAGCCAAGCCATCTTGGCGGGAGAGACCCTCTACGCATCTGGGCAAATCGCGATAGACCCCGCCACGGGCAATCTCGCGGGAGCGACCATCGAGGAGCAGACCACGCAAGTAATGAAGAACATCGGGCAGATCCTATGCGCCGCCGGACTCACCTACTCCAACGTCGTAAAAACAACTGTATTCATCACAGATATGGCCAGTTTCGGCACCGTGAACAAGATATACGGTGAGTACTTCACAGAGAATGCGCCCGCAAGGTCCTGCGTGGAGGTGAAATCGCTTCCGAAAGGAGCCCTGATAGAGGTGGAAGTGATCGCACATAAATAAGGAGGGAGAAAGAGAACCTAAAACTGCAGTTTTGACGACCGATTAATCGTCAAAACTGCGTTAAATCTATTCTGTTCGCACAAAAAGCATGTTTTTTATCAAAAAGAAACATGGAGAAAGAGCAATCAAAATGGGCCTTCTTGTTTTTTTTACCATCATTTTGATTCAAAATATATCAAAAATCTTTTCAATAAAAAAAAATCCGTTAAATTTGCAACATTCAACAATAGGGATAACACATATTCAATATTTAATTTCATACTCATCATCATGAAATTTTTATTCAGATTTCTTTTCTTGATCGGGGTATTTTCATGCCTCCATATCGGGAACGTACAATCACAAGGTATATTAATCTTCGAGATTTCCGACTCCAGGAACAAGGCGGTCACTAACCTTGAGATAACGACTTACAAAGAAGGTGGTGAAGTATACAAGACCTACACCACGGATGAGAACGGAAGGGTTGTAGACCCCACTTTCCCAACCGGCACATACACCTATAGTTTCGATTATGGAGATTACAACAAAGACACCTTCCAAATGTCCAATGGCGGTTACACATGGATCGACTTGGATTACAGGATCTTGCAAATCTCCTTCAAGGATGACGAGGGAACACCGTTGACCGACAAAAGGGCCACCATCCATAAAGTTTACACGGACAAACCCAACAAGCTCATCAGCGAGAAGTATTCCGATGAGGAAGGCACACTGCAATTCTTGTTGCCGAAGGGAGATTACATATTCAGCACCTTCAAAGGGGAAGTATCCGTTCACCTAGAGGACGAGAACATCAACGAGGAAGTGGAGGTGTCAAGTGGTCAAATCACGCACAGTTTCAACTTTAGGTTCGTCAAGAACGGCAAAGAAACCGCCATATACACGAAAGAGTTTGAAGTCACGCACTTAGCGGGAGACAGCATCTACCACTATGGTTCAGCGGATGTGGCGCCAGCTCCAGGATCAAGGTCCGTCAATGGTTTCTACGAGACCAGCCGATCAAGCACCCCTGTGTCGCTCTGCGCCGGCACATTCGTAGTCTCCGTTGAGACAAAAGACTACGGAAGGTTGAGCGACACCATCACGCTCGACGACAACTTTCCTCTGACAGGGAACATGCACGATTTCATCATAAAAGACATTCCAGGATCTCAGAATCCAGATGACGGAGGATCGGAAGGAGGCGGAGAAGACGGCAAAGATGATGACGAAGAAGAGGACGACGAAGAGGAGGCATTCAATCTCACCATCCACACCATCGATGTGAAAGACAGCGTTACCCATTTAGCTGACATACCTGTTGTGGTAAGATTAGTGGCGAACAACAAAACGGTTGGATCATTGTCCAACGCAGATGGTCTAGCCTTCTACAAAGCCAAGGGAGTGGTGGACATCTACGCTTTGGCTGACACCATTAAAAATTTCAACGTCACACAAGACACCGTCGTATATGTATACGTAGACCCGACGAAAGGGAAGAAAGTCGTCTTCGACTTTTTCTATGGGAAGGAACAATTCGAGCCAAAGAGCATCAAGGAGATCCTGGTGTGGGATTCCTACAACAGTGACATCTATTTCAGATATCCATCCACTCGGAAAGGAGACGACGAATACACCATCGTAGACGCCATCACGTTGCCAGAGGGAAGATACACCTACAGTTTCTATCTCACAGAGAAAAACTATGAGCAAAGGATCAACAGGAGTCTGACCATCGCAGGGCTCGACACCACGATTCATGCCACGACGAAGTTGACTCCATACCACAACTTGACGATCGAGTTGAAGGACATCAACGGGGAGAACTTCGAGTCACGCCAGTTCATACACCAACTAGTGGGCATATCCTCCATTGAGCTCTTAACCGACAGCTTGGGCAAATACCACAACTCCCTTTTGGAAGGCGTCTATACATACGAGGCGATGGGCGACACGCAGACCTTCTCGCTCACGTCCGACACGATCATCTACTTCCAATACAAAGCGCCACACACACAGCGCGTGTTCTTCCAATTCCTCCACGACGGAAGATTGGTTTATCCTCAGATCATGAACATGGATATCCATAAGAGCGACAGCACCAAATATGCAAGGATCGTTTCCAAGCATGTCAAGGATTATAAAGGATTTGAGGACGCATGGATATTCGACCAACCGGCCATATGCGAAGACGGCAAATACTACGTCACATACGAGTTGAAGGATTATGACTTCAAGGGTGTCCATGCGCGGCTCTTCGAGATTCCGAACACCGGCTCAAGCAATGACACCACCATCTACATCGTAGTTCCAGTGAAACGTACCGTCACCATCTCCGTCAAGGACGCCAACCTGGAATTGCTGCAGGGTGTCAACGCCAACATCTACAAATACGACAGCAACGGTAAGCTCATGCAGGAGACCTACTACGACGACCTATCGCACGAGATGATCAGAACCAACACAGATGGTCAGGTCATCGATCTGCTGAGCCCAGGCCGCTACCAGCTGCGCATCATCGACATCGCGAGGGACTTCATCGTAAAAGACTACGATCTGAACTTCGAGGTGGTTTCTGGCGCCAAGATGTACGATGTCAAATACATCGCACTCTACAAAGAGAGCAATGAGCCAGCCTCCAACCTCCTGTTGGATATCCAAAAGAACGGCACGTTCTACAACTCATCGTACACAGATTCAACCGGCACAGTGGAGATCTTCTGCGAGAAGGGCAAATACTCCTACAACCTCCACTACGGAAGTGACCACTATGGCAGCTACGATCTAAAAGCGGACACGACCATCTACCTCTATTTGGAGAATCCTGTATACATCGACTCCATGGAAATCACCAACTGCGCTTGCGTAAGCAATGGCGACACCCTTGATTTGAGCCTATACATCCACCCTGAAAACGCAACGATGAAAGAGGTGGAATGGGAGGTGGACAACCAAGCGTTGGCACAGATCACAAGCGACAACAAGTTGATCATCAACAACATTGACTTGGAAGGTTTCTTCACACTGACCGTCAAGGCCACCGACAAGGGGCAAGCGACAGCATCCAAGAGAATCCACGTGGGTAAGGATTGCGGAACCACCTTCACGCTCCATTTCGATGGGACGGAGAGCAGGGACATGCCTATCAAATCCAACACGGTCAATCTGAAGATAACCCCTGACACGCGTGACGCATTCAATTACATGTTTCTCTATCAGATCTCCACGGACTCCATACAATGGAGCAACGTGTCAGAGCCTACGACAGACACACTCGTAAGCGTGTCGACAAGTGACATAACCAAACTCGCCTATTTCCGTGCGTTGATCTCCGACACCAAAGGAGACCTCCTCGCATACGCGAAGGCGGGAGCACCTCTTTGCGGCACGGACAAGACGACCCAAGCAATCCTTCTCAGACGCAACGAGCTCACTCCGACGAACTGGACCGATTCGATCTGCTCGAACCATGGCGCATTGACCTACACCATCGACAAGACCAAGCTAGGCAAGATCTCAGAAGGCTACCAAATCGAATGGGCCACCAAAAGAAACGAGAACGACGTCTACACGACTCTCGAGGGCATGAGCGGGAAGGACACCCTACACATCACCTTCGACACCACCACCTTCATTCGGATTGCCATCCAGAAGGACGAGGAGATCATGGTCTCCTACGAGCAGAAGGTATTTGTCGAGCAACTACCTTCCATCCACTTGACAGTAAGCAGAGACACGGTTTGTTTGGGTGACACCATACAGTTATCCGCCATCGTGGAGAACGGACAGATCCGCTCCTACACATGGAGTGCGAACGACAGCAAAGAATCATCCATAATGGTACTTGCCACCGACACGGCATACGTCGTAAACGCTCAGTCATTCTACGGGTTATGCCCAACACAATCCGACACACTGTCAATTGCGCTTGACCGCCCTATCGACATCGATGTGCTTGCCGACCAGAAGATCATATGCGAGACCCAAGCGGAGGGCACAATCCTTCGGGTGGACAGGCTAGGCAACCAGATCAGCCAATTCATTTGGAGCGATCAATCCACGGCAGACACCCTACACATCACACCTGCGACGACGACCACCTATAAGGTACAAGCAGCCTCCCTCTACGACAGATGTCCAAGGGTCGAGGACAGCACGACCGTAGAGGTGCGCAACGCACTATCCGTACAATTGTTCGTCGACGAGTATGACATCTGCCAAACTGGAGCGGACTCCATCACCCTATCAGCCAAGGTCCTCTCAGGCGATCACTACCGCTACATCTGGTGGGATAGCCTAGTGACAGACACGGCGGAAAGGAAAGTGTTCCTGGACAAGAGCGCCTCACCTTGGGTGATGATCAGAGATAGCGTATGCGCCGATTCAGAGAAAGACTCCATCAACGTACATGTGGCTCATCCAGCGGAAGCGAGCATCAAGACCACGACGAAAGTGTTCGAATACGGATCAGCCATCGATTTAGTGGCGGAGACGACAGAATCAGTAATCGGTCCATACTCATGGTATGCGGTCGATGCCGAAGGAGATGAGCGCATTCTCTCCACAACTGACGAATCATACTACTCCGACATGCCAAACGGAGATGTCTCCTACTACGTCACGATAGAGAACGGTGCATGCCCAATCATCGCGAGCGGGAAGATCTCTGCCGTGCTAGCAGACAACATCGTGATCCCAACCATATTCACCCCATACACGGTGGATGGCTTCAATGATGACTTCATGCCAGGATATAAGGTTGTCATTTACGACCGATACGGGAACATCGTTTGCAACTCCAACGACGGATGGGACGGCATCTACAGAGGCGAGACAGCTGAACCAGGCGTTTACATGTATGTCATCACGCTAAAGGATGGACGAGTTGTAAAAGGGACTATAGAAGTATTTAGAAAATAACGGATAAGGTAAAGACTAAAATGATGAAACGGATATTTTTAACCTTATTAACTGCGGGAATGCTGATGTTTTCCCAATATGGATTTTGTGGCCAGAGATTCAACTTTTCCAGAGGAGAGAACGTCGGAGAAGAGGATCTACTCTCCCCATACAAAGAAGGGAAAGCGATCATGGTTCGCCATGACAGCACCTTCATCGCAGAGCTTAACGAAGACGGTTCCGTCAAAACGCTAACCTATACGGAGGAGTTCTCTCGCATCCAACCGGATGGTCAGGTGGCATACTGTGACAAAACAGGAACGGTATACTACTCCAAGGCCGGCAAGCTCTTTACCGCTAAACAGAACAAGAAGGGCAAATGGATTATGGACAAGGACGTTAAGATCGCAGGTTCGGGAGTGGAGAGGGACAAGTACCCAGGCTCCGTGCTGGCATATGCGAACTGGAGATACATGCCCAATGATTCCGTCGTCATCCTAAATCCTACCATAAACGAAGATGGCACAGAGATGTATTTCGCCTCTAATATGTTAAACTCCAAAAAGTTAGATATTTGGAAGGTAAAGAAAGACCCTGACGGAGAATGGGGCATTCCATCACGTTTAGGCAACAACATCAACACGGAGGATGACGAGAACTACCCTCACCTAAGACCTGACGGCACCCTCTCCTTCGCCTCCTCCAAGAAGGTAGGCAACACACCCGATGAAGGCAAATACAATGTCTACGTGGCAGACGCATACAAGTCAACCCCGCCACGCACCTACGCTGACGTGAACGCAAAGGAAACAAAGCATCTCCTTGCGGAGAAGACCTCCGAGCAGGAGAAGCAGCAACAGGAACAGTTGGATGAGGAGATCGCAAAGGTAAAGGAGCTCGCGCAAAAGGGTGAGAGCAACGATTCCCTACTGACCATCATTACTGACAATGACGAGAGCCAAGGGAACAACGAGACGAAGCCATCATCCGTGGAGGATAAACAAAAAGAGTTCATGGAGGAGATCGCAAGGGTTAATAAGCTAGCCCAACAGCCTGTCACCACCACGGTCGAAGAGAAACCGGAGAGCGCCAATAGGCTTGCTGTTCACCCGACGAGCAAAGAGGAGGCCAGCAAGATCAAGCAGCTCGACGACAAGCTAAAGAGCCGTCCAGACTCCGTCGTTCGTCTATCACAGAACGTGTTTGCGACGCACAACATGCGCATCTTCTATTTCGAGTTCGACAAAGACATTCCGAACGGAACCTACGACAAAGACCTACTCATCGTATTGGACTTCATCAACGCATACCCAGACAGTAAGTTCCTGATCGTGGGACATACCGACGAGCGAGGCACATACGAATACAACGACGCATTATCGCTCAAGCGTGCGGAGTGGGTTCGCTTCCACCTATTGCTCAAGGGAGTCAAGCTGGATAGGCTTCAGATACGAGGGGACGGAGAGTACCATCCTATCGTCAAGAACGCCAAGACTGAAGAAGAGCACCAAAGAAACCGTCGCGCAGAGGTCATCAAATTAAATTGACAAATAGAGAACGATATATTTAGAAACAATGAATAAGAATAGTCTTAAAGTCCTCACACTTAGTATAGCGCTATGTTGCATCGCCACGCTACATGCGCAACAAGATTTGATGTTGTCCCAACAATTTTTCTCCAGGATCAATGTCAATCCAGCAGGAACAGGAAACAACGAGAAGTTCGACGCTTTCTTGTTAGGCAGATTCCAATGGGCAGGTGTGAAAAACAGTCCGAAAACAGGTGTGTTCAACATCTCAGGCTATAGCGAGCAGTTCAAATCCAGCTTAGGTCTTACCGTCAGCTATGACAACCTCGGTGTCGCTCATAGCACGACGAACGCACAGCTCGTCTACTCCTATCACCTTGATATCACGGAGAAATATATCCTCTCGTTGGGTTTGTCCGGTGGCGCGAATTTCGGGTATTTCAACCCTGACGAGAACATCATGAGAGATGAGTCCGAGCGAAACAGTAGCACCACATACGTCAAGGAGAAGACGACGGAGGTGAGGCCAGACCTCAACTTCGGTGTCGAGTTCACCTCCATGCACTGGATGGTGGGAGCCTCCTGCACGCACCTGATCAACGACTCCTCCACGACATTCCAATCGGGACGTCACCTCTACTTCTACGGAAGAGGATTCATTCCGTTGTGCGACCGTATCGACATCGCTCCCGCATTGGTTTACATGCACAAACACAAGACCAACATCTTGGAGGTCAACGCCATGGCATTCTACAAGAGATTCATTTGGGGAGGCGTGACATGGAGGCCAGACCTCTCCAACCCTATCGACATGTCAATGATGGCTTTCACGCTTGGCATCGAATGGGACATGTTTCGTGTGGGCTATACCTACGATCTCAACCTAGGAAGGTACAACAACCTACCATCCAACACGCATGAGATCATGCTCTCTTGCTTCTTCTAAGCAAGAAGAGGTATGAGAGCGTGACACAGAGGCATTCCCTTTTCTTAGGCTTTGGCGCCGGCTGTTCGTCGCACATTGTCTCGACCAATTTGTGCAAGAAGTCATGGCTGTCCACATATCAAGAGCACATCGCCTTGGCACCATCATACGGCAGTTCGTGTCGTGATGGTGTGACTATATCTTTGGCAATATTTCACGAACAGTCAAGCGACAGCGCCGGTTCTACCCGTCACGAGACGCTATCAGGTATGCCAATGATTATTTTGCATTGTAACGTTGATCCACAACCTGCCAATTGATGATAGACCATAGCGCAGAGAGGTGGTCAGGGCGTCGGTTTTGGTAGTCTATATAGTAGGCATGTTCCCAAACATCGAACGTCAGCAAAGGATTCAGCCCACGTTGAACAGGGTTGCCCGCATTCTGTTCCTGAGAGATGACGAGCTTACCATCAGCATCCGCAGAGAGCCACACCCAACCCGAGCCGAACAATGTAGCGCCCTTCTTCTGGAACTCCTCCTTGAAAGCGGCAAACGAGCCGAAATCCCTATCGATAGCAGCGGCAATGTCACCCGAAGGCAGGTTGTTCTCCTTAGGTGCACAGAACTGACCGAAATAGAGTTCGTGGTTAAGAATCTGCCCAGCATTGTTAAAGATACCACCATTGGCCTTTTTCACGATGTCGACGAGAGGCATCTCCTCGAAACCCGAGTCTACCAACAAAGCGTTGAGGTTATTCACATACGCCTGCAAATGCTTCCCATGGTGGAAAGCAATCGTTTGACGGCTAATAACAGGTTCTAAAGCCTCCTCCGCATAAGGGAGGGTAATTAATTCAAATTTGTTCGTTGCCATATTATGATTGTTTTTTGTTTGAATAAGAGAGCGCAGGGGATAACCTGTCCCACTATCCATCTTATGGTTACCACATCAACACTGAGTTATCAGTAACCCAGCGCAAGACAAAGATAAAGAATTTATGCGGTGTATGCAACCATGTCATCCTTTTTTCATGAGCCATCCACACGAAAAAAGGAGGGGCATCGAACACCCCTCCATGTTAGGCGGTCGGGCAATACGCCTCAGTTTCTTTACCATCCAAGCTATTTCACCAGCACCTTGCAGTTGGCGTTCTTACCGTCATTGACCGTCAGGACGATGACATACTCGCCCGGCTTCAGGCGCATCGTCTGCAGCTCCTCCACCTCGTCGAGTATCTTCTCCACCACCCCATTGGCATGGTAGGCCACAATGCGGGCGTTCGCAAGCTCGTCTGGCTCCACACCCGAAACCTTCAAGGTGAATTCCGTACCCTTTGCCACCACGTTAGGCTCGGCGGTGATGGTGTAGGTGGCCTCAACCACATCGTAGTGGATTGGCTCGATGAAGTAGCTCTTGCCGGAGGTTTCGGTCACGAAGACCATGTACTCCCCGTCGAGCAAGGCGACGTCGTTGAAGTATTGCAGGGAAGCGGTCTCGCATTTCTCACGTCCCTTGTACCATTGGAAGGTCTGGAACACGCCACCTCCGTTGCGGCAGATCACCACGTCGTTCCACACCTTCACGTAGAAGCTCTTCTGCTTGTCGTCCGGACGCATCACGTTGAAGGTGAAATCCTTCTCGGCGCAGTTCCCCTCATTGTCGCACATCTCCAGCGTGGCCTCGTAGGCACCCGGTTCCAGGCTGGACGGGCAAGTCAGGCTGACGGTACTGTCGTTGGTGACATCGCCCGAGCTAATGGTCTGACCATTGTAGCGCACCTCGTACTTCGAGCCTTCACCTCCCGTGAGTTCGTAGGATATCGTTTCGGAACCGCCCGGCAGAACAAGGTACAGTTCATCCTCAACGGTCAGTTGAAGATTCGGCGTCTCCTTCTCTATGGTGAGGTGGTAGCGCACGATGCTATCACAACCGAAGACCGTCTGCAACGTATCGTTCCAAGAGGCGTCCTCCGTGTAGGTAGTGCCTTGCCAAGTATAGCTGTCCACAGCAGTGATCGGTTTCTCCGTCACCACGCTCTTGTGGATGGTCAGGTGGTAGGCAAGGATACTATCGCCCCCGTTAGCGGCAGGCAACGTATCGTTCCACTCCCTGCTCTCTCGGTAGGTGACGCCCTCGAAGACGAACGAGTCGCAGGCGGAGAGAGGGATGTCCGTGACAGTAGCAGAAATAGGCGTAACCTCCTTTATTTCAAGATGATACTGAACGACGCTGTCGCACCCGAAGGCCGTCCGTAGCGTATCGTTCCACGAAGCACTCTCCGTGAAGGTAAGATCCTTCCAAGTGTAGCTACCCTCCGCCGTGAGGTTCTCCTCCGTCACGACGCTTTTGTGGATGGTCAGGTGGTAAGCAAGGATGCTGTCACCACCATTAGCGGCAGGCAACGTATCGTTCCACGAAGCGCTCTCACGATAGGTGACGCCCTCTAATACGAACGAGTCGCAGGCGGTGAGCGGAATGTCTGTGACCGTAGCAGAATCAGTCATAACCTCCTTTATTCCAAGATGATATTGTACAATACTATCGCAACCGAAGATCGTCTGTAGCGTATCGCTCCAGGAAGCGTCCTCCGCGAAGGTGATATCCTTCCATGTGTAGCTACCCTCCGCCGTGATGGACTTCTCCGTCACGACGCTCTTATGGAGGATCAGGTGGTAAGCGAGGATGCTATAGCCCCCGTTAGCGGCAGGCAACGTGTCATTCCACTCCCTGCTCTCACGGTAGGTAACACCCTCGAAGACGAATGAGTCGCAGGCAGTGAGCGGGATATCCGTGACAGTGGCAGAAATAGGCGTAACCTCCTTTATCTCAAGATGATATTGTACAATACTATCGCAACCAAAGGTGGTTCGTAGCGTATCGTTCCACGAAGCACTCTCCGTGAAGGTAATATCCTTCCAAGTGTAGCTACCCTCCGCCGTGAGGTTCTCCTCCGTCACGACGCTTTTGTGGACGGTCAGGTGGTAGGCGATGATGCTGTCTCCGCCATTAGCGGCAGGCAACGTGTCATTCCACTCCCTGCTCTCACGATAGGTGACATCCTCAAAGACGAACGAGTCGCAGGCAGTGAGCGGGATATCCGTGACAGTGGCAGGAATAGGTATAACCTCCTTTATCTCAAGATGATACTGTACGATACTATCGCACCCAAAGGTGGTTCGTAGCGTATCGTCCCAGGAAGCATCCTCCGTGAAGGTAATATCCTTCCAAGTGTAGCTACCCTCCGCCGTGAGGTTCTCCTCCGTCACGACGCTTTTGTGGACGGTCAGGTGGTAAGTGATGATGCTATCGCCTCCGCTAGTGGTTTGCAGCGTATCGTTCCATGAAGCATTCTTCGTGTAGACGACGTCCTTGAAGACGAGCACGTCACAGGCGGCGGTGTCCATGTGGACGACAGGGGTTGGAGTTAATCCCTCGATTACCAGGTTGTAGTTGATGATGCTATCGCACCCGAAGGCGGTCTCTAGGGAGTCGGTCCACGAGGTGCTTTCGGTGTAGGTGATTCCGTCCCTTGTGAAGCTGTCTTCCGCCATGATGGTGGAGTCGGTCTTGTAGGCAAGGCCTCTGATCTCAAAGTTTATAGGCACTTCGGAACTTCCATGCTTGTCGTATGTGCTGCCGCAAGGGAAGACGAAGACGCCCGGACCTTCTATTTGCTCAACCCAATTCGTTGTGGCGTTAACCTCATTGTCCAAGGTCATGACACCCACCTTGATATAGTTTAGGTTCTCGCAAAGGAAGAACATATCGGCATAGCAACTATCCACAAGCCATGTGGCGTTCAAATCGGGACCTTTGGTGAGGTTGGAACACATGTCGAACATATCTTTGTAGCAGCATCTCGTTAGTCGGGTGGCTGGCAATTCAGGCGCTTGTGTTATACTGTGGCATTGTCTGAACATTCCTTCGTAGCAGTGTTCTGCGAGGATGGTGGCTGGTAATTTAGGTGCTTGTGTTATAGATTGACAGAGGTAGAACATCGATTGGTAACAACGTTCCTCCATTTCGGTGGCCGGCAATTCGGGTGCTTCGGGTATAGTGAGACAGTCGGCGAACATCAACATATAGCAGCTTTTCTTCAATTGGGTGGCTGGCAGTTCTGGCGCTTGTGGGAGAATTCTGCAACTAGAGAACATTCCCAGATAGCAACTATCCGCCAGTTGGGTGGATGGCAGTTCAGGTGCTTTGATCAGGCGGTAGCACTCGGCGAACATGTTCATGTAACATCCGGTCTCCATTTTGGTGGCCGGCAGTTCGGGTGCTTCCTTCAGTTGCGGGCAATAGTTAAACATTCCGCGATAGCATTTTTCCGCCAGTTGGGTGGATGGTAGTTTCGGGGCTTGGGTAAGTTTTTTGCAAGCAGTGAACATTGCCTCGTAGCAACCCGTTTTCATCTCTTTGGCTGGCAGTTCCGGGGCTTGTATCAAATTATCACATCTAGAGAACATACCGCCATAGCATGCCTCCTCCAGCTGGGTGGCTGGTAATTTAGGGGCTTCCTCCATCAACGTACAGTGGTCGAACATATACCAGTAGCATGCTTCTGATAGCGTGGTGGCTGGCAATTCGGGTGCACTGACGAGCCTTTCGCACTCGGTGAACAGGTGAGAGAAACATCCGGCGCAAGGAATTACGTCCGTTGCCCCCACGCCGTCGATCAGACTCATCACGCTACCGCTTGCGGTGATGGTTCCTGCCAAACCGAAATTTGTATATGCATCCCCGTGAGAGAATCCTTCGGGATTATTTCCCTTGATATAGGCTTTGTCTCCTCCTTTCTCCAACAGCACTTTCTGCATGGGGGCCAGGTCCTGCCAGGTTTTTCCTCCGTCTATGGAATACTGCACGTCGGGGTTGTTGCCCTCATGGTTCTCGTACCACACGAAGGATTCGTCCACCTCGGCCGTGAAGCAGAGCCAATTGTTGGGAATAGGGTCTCCTTCCTTCTTTTCGTACATGGCGGTGTAGTAGTACACCTTCCCTGGCTCCGTGACCTTGGATGGTTCCGGATCCCAGCCCTTGAAGACATTCCCTTCCCCATAGGTGGGTGTTATCGGGCATTCAGGGATGACGTCGCAGACGGTGTCTTGGAAAACCACTGAGTTGTCCGGGTTTTGGAAGATGACGATCGGAGAACTGATGATATCGAAGTTGTCAGGCACTGCGAATTCTCCCCGTGTGTTATATTTGCTGCCGCATGGGAAGACGAATATGCCGTGCTCAGTTACATTCTCCACCCATGATATGGTTGATTCCCCTTGTCCCAAAGTGGTGACGCCGACCTTGATGTAGTTCAGTCTGGTACAATTACTGAACATGCTTTCGTAGCAACCACTCTTCAGTTGGTCGGCGGGTAGTTCGGGAGCGCGTTCCAATCTCCCGCAGTCTGCGAACATTGCCAAGTAACACCTCTCGTCCAGTATCGTGGCGGGTAGTTCTGGCGCTTGAGTGAGCCTGACGCATCCGCTGAACATAGACAAATAGCATTCCCTTTTCATAATCGTGGCGGGCAATTCCGGGGCGTCCACGAGGGACTCACATCTCTGGAACATGTGCGCATAGCATTCGTTTCTCAATTCCGTGGCGGGTAATTCCGGGGCGGACGTTAGGCTTGTGCAATGTTCGAACATGTAAAAATAGCAGGCTTCCTCCAATTCTGTGGCAGGAAGGACCGGTGCTTGGGTGAGATTCTCGCAGCCTGCGAACATCATGTAGTAGCAAGATTCTTTCAAGGAAACAGCTGGTAATGTCGGGGCTTGGGTGATTTCCGTCCCCTCGAACAGTTTATAGAAACAATGCTCGCATGGAATATCGTCCCGTAAACCTTTCCCGTCAATCAGGCTCATCACATTGCCGCTGACTGCCATGCGACCACTCGTTTTGAATTGGGAGTACGTCGTGAAATCATGGGAGAATCCATCCGGGTTATTCCCTCGTATATAGACCTTGTCGCCCACCTTGTTCACGCAATATCCGCTTTCCACCATATCGAACCATTTGACGCCATCCGTGGAGTATTGCATGTTGGGTTTGTTCCCCCCATGGTTAGTATAAAAGATACAGGCATTCGGATCCTCTGCGGTGAAGCAGAGCCAATCGTCTAGTTCTGGGACCTCCTCCTCCTCATAAGTGGCGGTGAAGAAGTAGACATCAGGGGTGGTGAGTATGGTCGGTTCAGGATCCCAGCCTTTGAACGCTTCTCCTAGGTTCGGCCCCTTGTATGTCGGCAACACGTCACAGCCGATCGTGTCCCTCCAAAGTTCCCCTCCGCTCGAGTCTACGAAGATGGCGATAGGGGAGGCTACGATTTCAAAGTAGTCAGGCACTTCGGAAACGCCGTGTTTATTATATTTGCTGCCGCACGGGAAGACGAAGTACCCACCTCCTGTTATGCCTGACACCCAATTCAGCGTGGCTTTTACATCATTGTCCAATGTCGTTACCCCAACTTTTATGTGGATTAAACTGGTGCAGTTTTTGAACATATCCTTATAACATCCATCTACCAACGTTTGGGACGGCAATTCAGGCGCTGTAGTCAAACTAGTGCAATTCTCGAACATACCCTCATAGCAATAAGATGCCAACTCCGTAGCCTTTAATTCAGGCGCTTTAACTAATTTCTTCGCCTCCCTGAACATATGCGCATAACAACTATAGGTCAATTTCGTGGCGGGGAGATCCGGCGCTTCCGTCAATCCCGTGTAGGCGAACATGTTCACGTAGCAATTAGTTGCCAACGTGGTGGCAGGTAATACAGGCTTTTTTTTCAATTTAGAGCAACTCATAAACATATTCCCATAGCAGAATTCGGCCAATGTGGTGGCTGGCAATTTCGGGATTTCCGTCAATCCGCAGCTATAAAACATAGCGTTATAACATCCCTCCGCAAGAGTTGTGGCTGGTAATTCGGGGGCTTTGGTGAGTACATTACAGCGTCCGAACAAGTAAAAAAAGCAACCTTGACTTCCACTCGGTATGACGGTCGTATTGCCCTCCCCGTCTATTAGGCTCATCACGCTTCCTGACGCGGCGATACTTCCTTTCATTTTAAAATATGTGCAATCCAGCTCGGGCAAATCCACGAAGGTGTACATACTCAAGACATGGGAAAATCCATTAGGGTTGTTTCCCCGTATATAGACCTTGGATCCTACAGTCGGAAGGGTAACATGACTGTTCGCCTCCCAAGCTGTCCAGGAGGCACCCCCATCCGTGGAATATTGCATGTCCGGATGGTTATTCGCCTCATTCACATACCACACTTCAGAGTTATCCGCCTCCGCCGTGAAACAGAGATAGTTGGCCGCACTTCCCTTGAAAATCGCAAGGAGTAACAAAAGCGGTGTAATGACAGATTTGATATAATTTCCCATGTTTCTCATAATTACAAACTTATTTCACCAGCACTTTGCAGTTGGCGTTCTTACCGTCATTGACCGTCAGGATGACGACATACTCTCCCGGCTTCAGGCGCATCGTCTGCTGCTCCTCCACCTCGTCGAGTATCTTCTCCACCACTCCATTGGCATGGTAGGCCACAATGCGGGCGTTCGCAAGCTGGTCTGGCTCAACACCCGAAACCTTCAAGGTGAATTCCGTACCCTTTGCCACCACGTTAGGCTCGGCGGTGATGGTGTAGGCGGCCTCAACAGCGTCGTAGTGGATTGGCTCGATGAAGTAGCTCTTGCCGGAGGTTTCGGTCACGAAGACCATGTACTCCCCGTCGAGCAAGGCGACGTCATTCAAGTATTGGAGCGTATCCTTCTCACACTTCTTGCCGTTCTTGTACCATTGGAACGTCTGGAACACGCCACCTCCGTTGCGGCAGATCACCACGTCGTTCCATACCTTCACGTAGAAGCTCTTCTGCTTGTCGTCCGGACGCATCACGTTGAAGGTGAAATCCTTCTCGGCGCAGTTTCCTTCATTGTCGCACATCTCCAGCGTAGCCTCGTAGGCACCTGGCTCCAGGCTGGACGGGCAAGTCAGGCTGACGGCACTGTCGTTGGTGACATCGCCCGAGCTAATCACCTTACCGTCTTGGCGCACCTCGTACTTCGCGCCTTCGCCACCCGTGAGTTCGTAGGATATCTTTTCGGTGCCACCCGGCAGGACAAGGTACAGTTCGTCCTCAACGGTCAGTTGAAGGTCTGGCGTCTCCTTCTCTATGGTGAGGTGGTAGCGCACGATGCTGTCACAACCGAAGACCGTCTGCAACGTATCGTTCCAGGAGGCATCCTCCGTGTAGGTAGTGCCTTGCCAAGTATAGCTGTCCACAGCAGTGATCGGTTTCTCCTTCACCACGCTCTTGTGGATGGTCAGGTGGTAAGCAAGGATGCTGTCGCCCCCGTTAGCGGCAGGCAACGTATCGTTCCACTCCCTGCTCTCTCGGTAGGTGACGCCCTCGAAGACGAACGAGTCGCAGGCGGTGAGAGGGATGTCCGTGACAATGGCAGGATTAGGTATGGTAACCTCCTCAATTTTAAGATTATAGAAGATAATACTATCACATCCGAAGGCGGTTTGCAACGTATCGTTCCACGAAGCGTCCTCCGTGAAGGTGATATCCTTCCAAGTGTAGCTTCCCTCCGCCGAGATATATTCCTCCCTCACCACGCTCTTATGGATAGTCAGGTGGTAAGCGAGGATGCTATCGCCCCCGTTAGCGGCAGGCAACGTATCGTTCCACGAAGCGCTCTCACGATAGGTAACACCCTCGAAGACGAGCGAGTCGCAGGCAATAAGAGGAATGTCCGTAACAGTAGCAGAATCAGTTATAACCTCCTTTATTTCAAGATGATACCGAACGACGCTGTCGCACCCGAAGGCCGTCCGTAGCGTATCGTTCCACGAAGCATCCTCCGTGAAGGTGATATCCTTCCAAGTATAACTACCCTCCGCCGTGAGGTTCTCCTCCGTCACGACGCTCTTATGGACGGTCAGATGGTAGGCGAGGATGCTGTCGGCACCAGTTGCGCTGGTCAGCGTATCGTTCCACGAAGCATTCTCCGTATAAATGATGCCCTCGAAGGCAAACGAGTCGCAGGCGGAGATTGCCAAATCGGTTCTGTTGTTTGCCGCACTCTTCTCCTCGTAGACGGCGGTGTAGTAGTAAGTGTCCGGGATAGGGAGGACGGTCAGGTCATTATCCCAGCCCACAAAGATGTAATCGTCGCCGATGAAAGGCTCCTCACCCCTGTATTCAGGGATTGTCTTGCAATCGACGGTGTCCCGCCAGAGCTCCAAGCCGCCAGGATTCAGGAAGACGACGATCGGAGAGCTGACAATGGTGAAGTTCGTAGGCACTTCGGAGACACCATGCTTGTCATATTTGCTGCCACAAGGGAAGATGAAGGTACCGGGACCGTCCACACCATCCACCCAATCCATCGTGGCCAAAAGATCATTATCCAATGACATGACACCCACTTTGATGTAGTTCAGCTGCTTACATCCTTTAAACATTTTCTGATAGCAGGATTCCACCAGTGTGGATGCGGGCAACTCCGGCGCCTGTGCAAGGGAAGAGCACTCGCTAAACATGAACGCATAGCATCCAGGTGCCAGCGTAGTGGCAGGCAATTCAGGGGCGTTCTCCAGTCCGAAGCAGTTGCCGAACATATATGCGTAACAACTGAATGCCAATGATTTGGAAGGGAGTTTAGGAGCGGTCACAAGGCTCCAACAACCTTGGAACATGCCCTTATAGCAGAAGTCCTTCATCTCTGTGGCCGGCAATTCAGGGGCAGATTCGAGGCCTTTGCAATGAGTGAACATATATTCATAACAGTGGTCCGCCAGCTCGGTGGCAGGCAACTCCGGCGCCTTGGTCAGGGATTCGCATGCGCTGAACATGTTTAGGTAACATCCATTCGTCAGGGTGGTCGCCGTCAGTTCTGGCGCTTGCGTGAGGGCTTGGCAACCTGTGAACAAACCGATGAAACAAGAGTCGTTCGGGATGACGGTTGTAACGCCCTTCCCGTCGATCAGACTCATCACACTACCGGACGCCGCGATCTTGCCGGTCATGGAAAAACTGTTATGCATACCGACATGGGAGAATCCGCCCGCGTTATCTCCTTTGAGATAGACCTTATCACCCACATTCTCCAAGGTGATACGATCTCCCCTATACAGAGGGCTCCACGTCTCTCCTCCGTCAATGGAATAGTGCACATCAGGAGAGTCTCCATGTTCGTTGGTGTACCAAACTTGGGAGCCCGCCTCCTCAGCCGTGAAGCAGAGCCAATTGTCTGGCGCAGGACCTTCCTTCTTTTCGTAGACGGCGGTGTAGTAGTAGGTGGCAGGGATAGGGAGGATCGTCAAGTCATTGTCCCATCCCTTGAAGGTGTAACCCTCCCCGATGGTAGGCTCTTCACCCCTGTATTCAGGCACCGTTTGGCAATCGATAGTGTCTCGCTGCAGCTCCGTGCTGTCCGCATTCCGGAAGACGACGATCGGGGAGCTGATGATAGTAAAGTTCGTAGGCACTTCGGAGACGCCATGCTTGTCATACTTGCTGCCGCAAGGAAAGACGAAGGTACCAGGTCCGTCCACACCAACCACCCAGTCCAACGTGGCTATAACGTCATTATCCAGTGTCATGACGCCCACCTGGATGTAGTTCAAGTTGGAACAATTCTCGAACATACCCCTGTAGCACTCCTGCACAAGTTTCGGAGCCAGCAATTCGGGAGCTTTGACCAAGGCCGTACACTCGGCAAACATTCCATTATAACAGCCCTCCACCAATTCGGTGGCAGGCAATTCAGGAGCCTCCTCCATGTTTGTACACCCATAGAACATGCCGGAATAGCAATAGCGTTCCAATTGGGTGGCAGGTAATTTCGGTGCTTGGGACAAACTCTTACAATCCGTGAGCATCAACGTATAACAATTTTCGGCCAATTGAGTGGCAGGCAATTCAGGCGCTTCGGAAAGAGAGGCGCAATCCCCGAACATGGAGAAGTAACAAAAACTCGCCATCGTCGTAGCTGGTAATGAAGGGGCTTTCTCGAGAGACCTGCACGACTCGAACATCCATGCATAGCAGCTGTCCGCCAATTGGGTGGCAGGCAAAATGGAAGGAACTTCGTTTAGGCTGACACAATTTGCGAACATGAAATAGTAACAAGCCTTCGCCATCTCAGTGGCAGGCAATTCGGGCGCCTTGGCAAGATGCTCGCAATGGCTGAACATAAAGCTGTAGCAATAATCCTTCAGCGAAGTGGCAGGCAATTCAGGCGCTTGGGTAAGAGGGCAATGACTAAACAACTGGTGGAAACAGTATGCGTTCGGTATTTCTGTGGAGGAGCCGTCTTGGTCAATGAGACTCATCACGCTACCGCTGGCGGCAATCTTCTTGTTTGAGGAGAAGACGGTATACATCTCGGAGGAAGAAGAGAACCCTTCCGGATTATATCCTCCGACATACACAGTGTCGCCCGCATTTTCCAAGATGATATTTTGTCTATTCTCCCAAATGAACCATGTACGTCCTCCGTCTATGGAATATTGCACGTTAGGGGCATTGCCACCAACGTTGTTGTAGGAGACAATGGTATTTGCCTCCTCCGCCCTGAACACGAGCCAGTTGCCTGGGTCAGGGTCTCCCTCTTCTTCGTACATGGCGGTGAAATAGTAGGTATCAGGGAATGGAAGCAGGGTTGGCACAGGGTCCCAACCCTTGAAGACGAGCCCGTCGCCGTAGGTCGGAGTATCGCCCCTATATTCAGGCACCGTTTCGCAATCGATGGTGTCCCGCTGCAGCTCCGTGCCGTCCGGGTTTTGGAAGACGGCGATCGGGGAAGCGATGATCTCGAAGTTCGTCGGCACCTCAGAAGAGCCACGTTTGTCGTACGTACTGCCGCAAGGGAAGATGAAGGTGCCCTTCCGGTTCACGCCCCAGACCCAATCAGCTGTAGCCGACACCTCATTATCCAAAGATTTGACACCCACTTTGATATAGTTCAAAGCATCGCAACCGCCGAACATCTCCTTGTAGCACTCCGTCTTCAGCTCAGTGGCAAGCAATTCAGGAGCTTCGGCCAAGCATTTCGACATCATGAACATACCCGTATAACAACCCTCCGCCAACTCTTCCGCAGGCAGTTTAGGCGCATTGATCAAGGAGTTGCAGTGACTAAACATGTATGCGTAACAATTCGGCGCCAGCTCTGTGGCGGGCAATTCCGGAGCGGTTCCCAACCTTACGCAGTCAGAGAACATGCTGGTATAACACCCCTCCTCCATCTTCATCGCAGGCAATTCCGTCACTTGGGTCAATTTCTCACAGAACCCGAACATGGAGCTATAGCACGTTGGAGCCAACTCGGTGGCTGGCAGTTCAGGCATTCTCGTGAGTTCCAAACACCTAAAGAACATGCCACTATAGCATCCATACGCCAACTTCCTAGCGGGCAGTGCGGGAGGAGTCGTAATCCTAGTGTCATAGAACATATGGCTATAACAAAAATCCGCCATTTCAGTGGCTGGCAGTTCAGGCGCTTCCTGAAGATTCGTGCAGCCGCTAAACATAGTCATATAGCATGAACCTGCCAGCGTGGTGGCGGGCAGTCTTGGTGCGTTCCGTAGAGCTACGCAAGAGGAAAACAATCCATAGAAACAGGAGTCGCAAGGTATGACAGTGGTCTCGCCCACTCCGTCAATTAGGCTCATTACGCTGCCGGCAGCGGAGATACCGCCCGACATGCAGAAGAATGTGTTTTTTTGGACAAATTTTTCTCCATGGGAGAATCCCTGCGGATTATTTCCTCTGACGTAAACCCTATCCCCCACACGGCTCAGATTCACGGTGTCACCAACTTTCCATTGTACCCATGTCTTGCCGAAATCGAGGGAGTATTGTATGTCAGGCTGGTTATCATCAGAGTTTCTGTACCAGACGCTCGAGTTAGGCTCCACCGCCGTGAAGCTAAGCGCATTGACCAGATCCGGATTTTCCTCGCTCCCGTACTCGGCGGTAAAATAAAAGATTCCAGACTCCCGCAATGGCACTAGGGGCTTATCCCATTGGCTAAAGACAAGTCCGTCGCGGAAGGTAGGTGTCGCGCCCTTGTATTCAGGCACCTCTTCGCAACCGATGGTGTCTCGTCCGAGCACCGTGCTGTCCGGGTTCTGGAAGATGATGATCGGAGAGCTGTATATGTCGAAAAGATCAGGCACTTCAGAGTCTCCGTGCTTGTCGTACGTGCTACCGCAAGGGAAGATGAAGACGCCAGGCCCATCCACGCCTTTGACCCAATTGTCCGTAGCCTCGAAATCATTATCCAAAGAGAGGACACCCACCTTGATGTAATTCAGGCTGGAGCAACCCTCGAACATGTTTCTGTAACATTGACGGGACAACTTCCCAGCAGGCAATTCGGGAGCCTTGGCGATGCCTTTACACCCACGGAACATGCCCTCATAGCAACTAGGCTTCGTCTCTTTGGCAGGCAGAGGGGGAAGCTCCGTCAGGCTCACGCAGCTATCGAACATGTGATAGTAGCACATATCGCTCAGATTTTCGGCTGGCAAGGAGAATACCTCACTCAGGATATCACAGGAGCGGAACATATTGGAATAACAACCTTCCGCCAAACTACGGGAGAGCAACATAGGCATTTTTTTCATGGCCTTACATCCGCTAAACATCGATTCATAGCAATACGGCTCCATCTTCGACGCTGGCAGTGCGGGAATCTCATACATCGACTCACAACCGGAGAACATGTGGCTATAGCAATAAGGCGCCAACTTAATGGCTGGCAATTCGTAAGGTAAGGACAGCATCGAGCAACGGTTGAACATGTAGGCATAGCAACCCTCCGCCAACTCCTCGGCCGACAGTGCGATGGTGGTCGGGATATTGGTACATCCTTCAAACATATGGCTGTAACAATAAGGCGCCAACTCGGTGGCGGGAAGACTAGCGACTGGATTCAGCAAGCTTTCACACCCCGCGAACATATAACTGTAGCAATATGCTTTCAGCGAAAGAGCTGGCAAAGGACACCATTCCATGAACCGGTTGATCTTGCAGTTCTCGAACAGATGGGTGAAGCAATAATCGTTCGGAATCACTTTGGAGATTCCCTTTCCGTCGATCAGGCTCATCACACTGCCGGAGAGATCCGCCAAACCCTCTATCTTAAATTGGGTATAAACATCTTCCGCATGGGAAAAACCACCCAGATTGTTTCCCTTGAGGAAAATCCTATCGCCCACATTCTCCAATATCACCTCTTGGCCCTCCGCCAATGGAGACCATGGTCCACCAAAATCCAGAGCGTATTGCACATCAGGGCTATTTCCCCCCACGTTTATATAGGAGACAGTCGTGCCCGCTTCCTTGGCGATGAAATAAAGCCAATTAACCGCATCGATCACATCATCTTCATATTCAGCGACATAATACAAAATATCAGGATCGGAATCGGATGTAAAAACGCGCTTCCACTCCTTGAAGATCTTCCCCTCGCCATAGGTGGGGGGATTAGGGCTTCCCCCATACACAGGCGTCTCCTCGCAACCGATGCTATCGCGCCAGAGTTCTGTGCTGTCCGGGTTTTGATAGATGGCTATTTTGTACCGTCTAATCGTGAAATTAGTTGGCACCTCGGAAGGTCCATGCTCATCGTACGTGCTACCGCAAGGGAAGACGAATATACCCTCATCATCCACTTTTTTAACCCAATTTTCCGTGGCCGAGAAATCATTCAGCAAACTCATGACACCCACCTTGATGTAGTTCAGTAAAGAACAATTCAAGAACATGCCATTATAGCAGGACTCCACCAACTCGGCCGCCGGCAATTCAGGTGCTTTCTGCAAGGACAAACAATTGGCATACATTCTCTCGTAACAAGAGGATGCCAAGGTCATGGCAGGTAACTCTGAGGCCTCCGTCAGATTCCTACAACTGTTAAACATGGAACTATAACAGGAGGGAGCCAAAGTTGTGGCAGGCAACTCAGGTGCCTTCGTCAGGCCTTGGCAAAAGGTGAACATCGATTCGTAACAAGACTTCGCCAAATTCATAGCCGGCAATTCGGGAGCTTCCGTCAGGCTGGTGCATTGCGAGAACATGCTGGAATAGCACCCCTCCGCCAGGTCCGTCGCCGGCAATTTGTCTACTCGGGTTAATTTAGAACAGCCTTGGAACATTCCGGAGTAGCAATGGGGGGCCAATTCATGTGAACCGAGGAACCCCGTGGAGGTCAGATTCGTACATCCGGAATACATGAATGAGCAACAAAAATCCGCCATGGGCACACCCGGCATTGAGGTTGGGTTGGTCAGGCTGGTACAACCGTTGAACATGTGGCTGTAGCAGGACTTCGCCAGTTTTATTGCGGGCAATACCGGAGGGCTGATTAGGCTGGTGCACCCTTCGAACATGCGTTCATAGCATGACTCCGCCATTTCCTTAGAGATCAATGAAGGAGCATACGCCAGACTCGAACAACCCTTGAACATCTGCATGTAACACTCCGGCTGCATTACCTGTGCCGCCAGCGAGGTCGTCTCCGTCAGTTTTTCGCAATTGCGGAACATCCCCGCATAGCATCCTTCCGACAGGTTCGAGGCGGGCAGTTCTGGCATTTCTGTTATACCGCAGTTGTCGAACATGTTGTCATAGCAGTAAGCGGTCAGCTCCGTAGCTGGCAGTTCCGGGGCCTGCACCAAAGCGGCACACCCATAGAACAATCTTTCAAAGCAAAAGGCATTCGGGAGGGTGCGGGAGGTGCCTACCCCGTCGATGAGACTCATCACGCTTCCGCTTGCGGCGATGCGGCCTGTCATCCTGAACCCCGCATAAATATTTTCGCTCATCGAGAAACTATACGGATTGTCGCCTTTCACATAGACTTTGTCGCCCACGTTTCTTAAGGTCACCACATCACCCGATTCCCACGTGGTCCATGGTTCTTCTCCATCGAAGGAATATAGCACGTCCACAAAACAACCTGTTTTGTAAAGAGCCACGGTGGAGTTCGCCTCCTCGGCGGTGAAGCAGAGATAATTGGTCTTAGAGGGTGCAGTATCATAAGTGGCGGTATAGTAGTAAACGTCCGGTTCAGGGCGGATCTGCGGTTCCTTGTCCCATCCCCTAAAGACGAGGCCATCCTTATAGGTGGGCGTTTCACCCCTGTATACAGGCATCACATCGCATCCGATCGTATCTCGATATATTTCCGTACTATCTGGGTTCTGAAAGACAACAATTGGAGAACTGATAATCGTAAAGTTCGTCGGAACTTCCGATACGCCATGCTTGTTGTATCTACTGCCACAAGGGAAGATGAAAACACCCTCGCCATCTATTCCTTCAACCCAATCTGTTGTCGCATTAACGGAATTGGCCAAAGAGATAACACCCACCTTGACATACTTCAAGTTGATACAATCATTGAACATTTGACTATAACACGACGATACTAATTCCGTAGCAGGTAGTTCTGGTGCATTCTCAAGGCTCTCACAACCAGCAAACATATTATAATAGCATTTATCCACTAGTGCCACCACAGGCAAACTCGGAGCCGTTTTCAAACTTGTACATTTAAAAAACATACTTGCATAGCACGCCTGCGCCAATGTCAACGCTGGCAATGCGGGAGCTTTTTCTAACTTCTCACATAAAAAAAACATACTTGCATAACAACGAGCCGTCAATGTAGTGGCAGGCAGTTCTGGCGCTTGGGTTAGATTTTTACAACCATGAAACATTAATGCATAACACGAGTGTTTCAACTCCGTAGCAGGCAACTTTGGCGCACTCGTGAGCGCTGTACAACCATAGAACAAATCTGAGAAACAATAAGGGCTTGGAATCACAGAAGACTCACCTGTCTCATCAACCAAACTCATCACACTACCCGAAGCTGCAATGCTTCCTGTCATACTGAAAAAAGTATATCCTTTCCCACCCGCATCACCATAAGAATTATCATAAGAAAATCCATCCGGGTTATTTCCTTTGACGTAAACATAGTCACCAACATTCCCCAACGTTATCCGTTCATTCGGAGCCCAGTCAGTCCATTGCTCGCCATCAAGGGAGAATTTCATGTCTGGATTGTTATCATTTCTATTCTGATACCTCACAGTAGATCCTGCTTGCTCGGCTGTGAAGCATAGATAATTCGCAGCCATCCCCTGAAAAGTGGGGAAGAGAAGCAATAGCAATGTGGTAATCCACTTTTGAAAACCCTTATTATTTTTCATACTTATCAGATTTATATCCATCAATCCCTTAATTATGTTCTTCTGTTACCCTTAGTAGGTTAGCAAATATATATAATTTATCCAACATTTCCACTCCTATCCGTCACATAAAGCATTGAATATTGGCAAAATATGCGCTATCGTAGGATTCCCATGGATAGCGTGTGTACAAGCGGGGAAGGGGAAGCGGTCGCCTCCTCTTTCTCCGTTTGAATCTGTTTCTCTATCTCTGTTTAGAATCCGTCGAATATAGATCGTTTGGAACCCTTCTCGAGCGGGAGGGTGATACCGACTTTCAGTCCGGCGCAGATAGGAACGACCTTCTCCGTCAGCGTCGCATTCAGGATACTCTTCTTGCTGATACCCATCGTCGCGTCGTGGTTCGAGACCATATCGTTCAAACCATAGGCGAGGTAAGCGCCCACATGGAACGCGGCGGATTTGTTGAGAGCGAAGGTCCACATCATGTCCACGTAGAGGGAGAGCTGCAGGCGGTTGATGTCTATGTCGTTGTCGCCGTTCGCATCCTGCTTGTAGAGACCATGTTGCGGAAGGTTGCCCAGATCAGCGTCGATGTCACCGCCGAAGTAGGCGCGCGTCTCGACGGAGCCACGTGAGTACTCATATTTGGAGACCAACGGAAAGGCTAGCCTTGGACCCGCACCAATGACGAAGAAAGAGTTGTCTCCCGCATTGAAGCGAGCATAGAGACCGATCGGCACCTCCAATTGGAAAGTACGTTGCTTCTCGTTGAAATCATTGAAGATCGTGCGCAAAGTGTACGGCACGCCAGCGTCCGTCTCGTCGGTGATCGGTTTCTCAATCGTCTCGTTGATGTAGTAGTTTGCCGTGAAATAAGAGAGGCCCAATCCTACACCATATCCGAAGTTCTGCACCAGGAAGTGCTGGAACTGCCACTCAAACAACACACCCCCGCCGGGCTTCGGTTTACCTATCTCCGGTGTGTAACTCAGCACTTCCAAACCACCCCCGAGGGAGATATTGAACAACTTATCCTGCGCCGAAACCAGCTGTGGCAACGCCGCCAATACCAACAATACTATTTTCCTGAATATCAGTTTCATATCTATTATATTAAATTTATTTTATACTATTTGACTAACACTTTACAGTTGGCGTTCTTACCGTCACGGACGGTCAGGACGATGACATATTCGCCCGGCTTCAGGCGCATCGTCTGCTCCTCCTCCACCTCGTCGATGACCTTCTCCACCACGCCATTGGCATGGAAGGCCACAATGCGGGCGTTCGCAAGCTCGTCTGGCTCCACACCAGAGACCTTCAAGGAGAACTCCGTACCCCTCACCACCACGTTAGGTTCGGCGGTGATGGCATAGGCAGCCTCAACAACATCATAGTGAATTGGTTCGATGAAATAGCTTTTGCCAAGCTTATCGGTCACATAGACCATGTACTCGCCGTCGAGCAAAGATACATCATTTAGATATTGGAGCGAACCCTCCTCACATTTTTTCCTATCCTTGTACCACTGGAACTTTTGGAACAGGCCTCCCCCGTTGCGGCAGATCACCACGTCGTTCCAAACCCTCACGTAGTAACTTCTCTGCTTGTCGTCCGGGAGCATCACGTTGAAGGTGAAATCCCTCTTGGAGAAATACCCCTCCTCGTCATACATCACCATCGTAGCCTCGTAGGCGCCCGGCTCCATATCCTTCGGGCAGGTCAGGCTGACCGTGCTGTCGTTGGCGACATCGCCCGAACAGATAGTCTGGTTGTTGTAGCGCACCTCATACTTCGAGCCTTCGCCGCCCGTGAGGTCGTAGAAAATCGTTTCAGAACCGCCCGGCAGGACAAGGTACAGTTCGTCCTCCACCGTCAGCTGGAGCTTCTTGGTGAGTTCCGGATCCTCATAGTCATAGAGGGCGGTGAAGTAGTAGGTGCCCGATGATTCGACCACGGAGAGATCCTTATCCCAACCTTTGAAGGTATAACCCTCACCCATGGTAGGTGTCTCGCCACCGTACTCAGGTGTTTCGCCACAATTGATTGAGTCTCTCCAGAGCACTGTGCTGTCAGGGTTCATGAAAACGATGATCGGCATATCTCTGACGATTTCGAAGAGCGGAGGCACTTCGGATTCACCGTGCTTATCGTAGGTGCTACCGCAAGGGAAGATGAAAACACCTGGACCATCCACACCAGCGACCCACTCTGCCGTGGCGTCGAAATCATTGTCCAAGGTCATGACACCCACCTTGATGTAGTTCAGGCTGGAGCAATTCAGGAACATCTCCGCATAGCACTCCTCCGCCAACTCCTCGGCAGGCAGTTCGGGCGCTTTGACGAGAGACGAGCACCCGCTGAACATTTGCTGGTAGCAATGTTCCTTCAATTCCGTGGCAGGCAATGCCGGTGCATCCTTCAAGCTTGTGCAACCCATGAACATTCTCCAGTAACATCCGAACGCCAGTTCCGTAGCAGGCAGCTCGGAGACCTCCGTCAGGCTAGAGCATCCGGCGAACATGTCCCGATAACAATCGGTATCCAACTCCGTGGCGGGCAATTTAGGTGTCTTCTTCAGGCTGGTGCAATTCAAGAACATCTGATCGTAACACATGTTAGCCAATTTCGTCGCCGGCAATTCAGGTGGAGTCACAAGGCTATTGCAACCTTCGAACATGTTGCTGTAACACCATACTGCCAATTCCGTAGCAGGCAAGTCTGGGACTTGCGTCAGGCGCTCACAACCTCTAAACATTCCACCATAGCAGAGGTATGTTAACTTCGTGGCAGGCAATGTCGGTGCCTTCGTTAGACTATTACAGGATTCGAACATCTCCAGATAGCATGACTCTGCCAACTCCATGGCAGGTAATTCGGGAGCCTCCACCAAACTGGTGCAACCCTTGAACATGCCGCTATAACATTCCTCTGCCAAAGTGGTAGCTGGCAGTTCAGGTGCTTTCGTAAGGGCAGCGCATCCTTGGAACAGGCAGGTGAAGCATTCGCTGTTCGGAATCACGGTTGTTTCACCCACACCATCGATCAGGCTCATCACGTTACCGCTAGCGGCGATTAGGCCTGACATATGGAATGATGTTCTTCGCCCACTTTGGGAGAATCCATCCGGATTATTTCCCTTGAAATAGACCTTATCACCCACGCTCTTTAGGGTCACGATTTCCTTCGGAGCCAATGGAGTCCATGTTTTCCCCTCATCAATGGAGTATTGCAAATCAGGGTATTTATCCTCAACTTCATCTCCATCTTCATCAACTACTCCGAACCAAATTTCAGACCCCTCCTTCTCGGCCGTGAAGCATAGCCAATCGCCTTGCGTAGGGTCTACCTTCTCGTAAACGGCGGTGTAGTAGTACGTGCCAGGTTCCGAATGGGCGGCTGGTTCCTCGTCCCAACCCTTGAAAACGGAACCTTCCCCATAGGTAGGAGTGGCTCCCTTGTATTCAGGAACCGTCTCGCAGTCGGTCGTGTCACGCCAGAGCTCCGTGTTGTCCGGGTTCTGGAAGACGACGATAGGAGAAGCTATGATGATGAAGTCCGTAGGTACTTCGGAGACTCCATGCTTGTCGTATTTGCTGCCGCAAGGGAAGATGAAGGTACCAGGACCATCCACGCCAGACACCCAATTCTCCGTGGCGCCGAAATCATTGTCAAGCGACATGACGCCCACCTTGACGTAGTTGAGGCTAGAGCACTCCTCGAACATTCCCTTATAGCATCCCTCCACCAAAGCGGTGGCTGGCAGTTCAGGCGCTTCCTCCAACTGCGAGCATTTTTTGAACATATCCTCATAACAATGTGCGGACAATGTAGTGGCCGGCAATTCAGGAGGCGTAACCAAGCTGGTACAACCTGCGAACATCGATTGGTAACAAGACTCCGCCAATGTAGTAGCAGGCAAGAGTGGTGCTTGAACCAGGGTCTCACAACCACTGAACATGCCAGAATAGCACCCCGTCGCCAATGTTGTGGCTGGCAGTTCCGGAGCTTTTGTAAGGGTTGTGCAGTCCTCGAACAATGAATAGAAGCAGTAGTCACAAGGCATTGTCGTCGTTTCCCCCACACCGTCGATCAGGCTCATCACGTTTCCGCTGCCAGCGACTTTGCCGGACATTCCAAAGTGTGTATATTTCTCCGGACCGGAGGCTGAGAACCCACTCGGGTTATCTCCTTTGAGATAAACCTTATCGCCCACGTTCTCCAGCGTCACTTTTTCACCATCTTCCAATGGCTTCCATGTCTTGCCACCGTCAATGGAGTACTGCAGGTCAGGGGAATTACCGTTGACGTTTATATACCATATTTGGGAGCCTGCCTCCTCAGCCGTGAAGCAGAGCCAGTTGCCTGGTGCCGGGGCTTCCTTCTCCTCGTAGACGGCCGTGTAGTAGTAAGTATCAGGGATAGGGAGGACGGTCAAGTCATTGTCCCAGCCCACGAAGGTGTAGTCGTCGCCGATGAAAGGTTCCTCACCCCCATATTCAGGAACCGTCTTGCAATCGACGGTGTCACGCCAGAGCTCCAAACCGCCAGGGTTTTGGAAGACGACAATCGGAGAAGCGACGATGGTGAAGTTCGTAGGCACTTCGGAATCACCATGCTTGTCGTACTTGCTGCCGCAAGGGAAGATGAAGGTGCCGGGGCCTTCCACGCCGGATACCCAGTTGTAGGTCGCGGATTCGTCGTTGTCCAAGGTCATCACTCCGACTTTGATGTAGTTGAGGGATGTGCATCCGTTAAACATATTGGCGTATGATAGTTCAGCCAATCGAGTGGCCGGCAATTCGGGAGCCCGAGTTAGGCTGGAACAGTTCCCAAACATCTTGAAATAGCAATTCGTAGCCAATGTGGTGGCTGGCAATTCAGGAGCGGTCGAGAGGCTCACACAGTTGCTGAACATCTCCTGATAGCAGTCTTCCGCCAGGATGTCGGCAGGAAGGTCTGGAGGGGTAACCAGACTCTCGCAAAGCGAGAACATGAACGCATAGCAGTTGGATTCCATCTTGGTGGCCGGCAATTGGGGCGCTTGTGTCAGTGAATAACACTTATAGAACATTGAGGCATAACAGCCTCCCGCCAGCGTGGTGGCCGGCAATTCGGGAGCCACGACAAGTTTTTGGCAATCGTTGAACATAGCGACATAACATCCTGTAGCCAATGTCGTAGCAGGCAATTCAGGCGCTTTCTCCAGCTTCCGGCAAGCAAGGAACATGTTGGAATAGCAATGCTCTTTCATCTCCAAGGCAGGAAGATCGGGAGCTTGCGTCAGACTTTCGCAATACATGAACATGCGGGAATAACATCCCTCCTCCAATTGTGTGGCTGGCAATTCGGGAGCCTTTTCAAGGCTGGCGCATTGATAGAACATGTCTTCGTAGCATCCCACAGTCAGTTTGGTGGCTGGTAATTCAGGCGCTTGGGTAAGAGACGTACAACCGGAAAATAGGCGGAAGAAGCAATAGTCGTTTGGAATCTCCGTGGAGGTTCCCTCTCCGTCGATTAGGCTCATCACGCTACCGCTAGCCGCGATATACCCCGTCATTCCGAACATAGTATATGGATTTCTGTCTCCTCCTTCCATACTTTCGCGGGAGAATCCTTCCGGGTTATTTCCCTTGAAGTAAACTTTGTCACCGATATTCTCCAACCTCACTGTTTCTCTTGCATCCAACGAGTGCCATGTCTTACCTCCGTCTATGGAGTATTGGACCTCAGAATAGTTTCCATTTCGGTTTTCGTACCATACGGTTGAGCCCGCCTCCTCAGCCGTGAAGCAGAGCCAGTTGCCAGGGGTGATGTCTCCCTCTTTCTTGTATTGAGCCGTGTAGTAGTAGACGTCTGGTTCTGGAAGCACAGAGAGTTCAGGATCCCAACCCATGAAGGTGTAACCCTCCCGAACAGGCTCCTCGCCCCTATATTCAGGGAGAGTCTTGCAATCGATGGTGTCTCTTTGCAACTCTGTGCTGTCCCAATCCTGGAAGATGACAATCGGGGAAGCCTTGATGGTGAAGTTATCTGGCACTTCGTGGATGCCATGCTTGTTGTATTTGCTACCGCAAGGGAAGACGAAGAGACCCTCTTCGTTTACACCATTGACCCAATTCGAAGTGGCCATGAAGTCATTGTCCAAGGTCATGACACCCACCTCGATATAGTTCAGGCTGGAGCATCCTTGGAACATCGAGTTGTAGCAAGCGGGAACCAATTGTGTGGCAGGCAGGACTGGTGCCGTTTTCAGGCTGACGCAACCATTGAACATGGATTCATAACAATGTTCCGCCAGATTCTCAGCTGGCAATTCAGGCGCGCTGGTTAAGTTCATACACCCTTGGAACATAAGGGCGTAACAACTCTCGGCCAATTCCGTGGCTGGCAGTTCGGGAGCCTTCTCCACGGACAAGCACTTCGCGAACATGGCCAAATAGCAATCCTTCGCCAAGTTGGTTGACTTCAGTTCCGGCAAATCTGTCAGGGCTGAGCACATTTGGAACATGCCCTTATAACAGCCATCCTTCATGATTTCGGCCGGCAGTTCAGGCGCCTCCGTCATTTGGTAGCAATTATCGAACATATAGCTATAGCAGTATGGGGCCAACTCCGTGGCTGGCAGTTCGGGCGCCTTCTCCAGGGAGGAACATTCCGCGAACATGCTCAAATAGCATCTGGACGCCAACGTGGTGGCTGGCAGTTCAGGCGCTTGTTTCAACCTCGAGCAGCGCCAGAACATTCCTTCGTAGCAGTTGTTCTTCAAATTGGTGGCTGGCAACTCAGGCGCCTTAGTGAGGGATTCCGACCACTCGAAGAGGTATGCGAAGCAATAGTCGTTCGGAATCGTGGTGGAGAGTCCCTTTCCGTCCACCAAGCTCATCACGCTACCGCTGGCGGCGATGTCTCCCGTGTTCATCACGAAGTATGAGTACTCGTTCGGATCCATCGAGAAACCGTTCGGATTGTTTCCCCTCAGGTATACTTTGTTGCCGGTTCCGCCCATCCATACCGTGTCGCCATACGCCAGACTGTTCCAAGTGGCACCTCCGTCGGTGGAGTATTGCACGTCAGGATCGTATTGTCCGCGAGACATGTAGAAGAAAGAGGCGTTGTCCGATTCGGCGGTGAAACACAACCAGTTGTTGGCGGACGGATCCTCGTACTGAGCGGTGTAATAGTAGACGCCCGCCTCCTTGTACGAGGTCAGTTCAGGCTCCCAACCCGAGAAGAGGAGACCATCCTTGTAGAATGGTGTCTCACCCTTGTATTCCGCCTTCACGTTGCAGTCGATGGTGTCACGCCACAGCTCCGTGCTGTCCGGGTTCTGGAAGATGACGATCGGCGAACTGATGATGGTGAAATTGTCCGGCACCTCCGAGATGCCATGCTTGTCGTATGTGCTGCCGCAAGGGAAGATGAACACACCCTCGCCGTCGATGCCCTCGACCCAATTTTCCGTGGCGGAGGAATCATTATCCAAAGTCATGACGCCCACTTTGATGTAGTTCAAGCTGGTGCATCCATTGAACATGTTGGCGTAACAATTTTTGACAAGTGAGGTGGCCATCAAATCGGGCGCCTTCTCCAATTCGGTGCATCCTTTAAACATGTCGGAGTAGCATGCATTCGCCAACTCAGTGGCTGGCAATTCGGGCGCTTCCTCCAACTTGGTGCAATTACCGAACATGCTTCTGTAGCATGTTTGCGCCAACTGGGTGGCTGGCAATTCGGGTGCGTCAGTCAAGCTGGCGCAATTGTAGAACATGCTGCTATAACAACTTGTAGCCAATTCGGTGGCAGGCAATTCTGTCGTCTTTTCCAAACTAGTACAATTGATGAACATGGCGGTATAACAAAATGGCGTCAACTTAGTGGCTGGCAATTCTGGCATGGAGGTCAAGTTCGGGCATTCCCCGAACATGCGGAAATAACACCGATCCGCCAATGTCTTGGCTGGCAATTGAGGCGCTTTTGTGAGAGCGGTACAACCGGCAAACAAGTAAGAGAAACAGTATTCGCAAGGAATCGTATCGGCTTCTCCCACACCATCGATGAGACTCATCACACTTCCTGAGGCGGCAATACGTCCACTCATGCCGAATGTGGTGCAATGCGTGTTTGCCGCCACTGACGGATTTTGCGACGCAAGTATCGTATACCCGAGCGTATGTGAGAAACCGTCGGGATTGACTCCCTTGACATAGACTTTATCGCCGGTTTTCTTCAACAGTATAGGCACCTGGTCCCCCCAAGTTTCCCATGTCTCTCCATTGTCCAGGGAGTATTGTATATCCGGTTGGTTGTTCGTGTTTGCGAACCACACTTTTGAGCTATCCATCTCGGCGGTGAAGCAGAGCCACTTGCCCGGTGCAGGATCTCCCCCTTCATATTGTGCGGTATAGTAGTAGACATCCGTCTCTTCGATCATCCTCAACTCTGGTTCCCATCCTATGAAGTTGGACGGCAGCGGTTCACCCCCATACACGGGCATTTCGTTGCAGTTGATGGTGTCGCGCCAGAGCACGGTGCTGTCCTCGTTCTGGAAGATGATGATCGGTGAGGCCTTGATGGTGAAGTTAGAAGGCACCTGTGAGATGCCATGTTTGTCGTATGTGCTACCGCAAGGGAAGATGAACAATCCTTCTCCGTTCACGCCCTCCACCCATTTGTTCGTGGCACCCGCCAATGGGTCCGTCAATTCAAGGGAGAACGATGACGCTTGGTAATCCAACGACATGACGCCCACCTTGATGTAGTTCAGTTTGGAGCATCCCTTGAACATCTCTTTGTAACAGTCTTCGATGAGCTCCTCCGCAGGCAATTCGGGAGCCTCCACCAAACTGGTGCAACCCTTGAACATGCCGCTATAACATTCCTCTGCCAAAGTGGTGGCTGGCAGTTCGGGAGCCTTCCCCAAGTTGGCACAGTTTGAGAACATTCCACTATAACAAGCTAACGCCATATCCGTGGCAGGCAGTTCGGGAGCTTCGGTGATGGCGCAACCAGAAAACATGCTGGAATAACAAGCCGTGTCCAATTTCATAGCCGGCAATTCGGTGGCTTCCGTCAGACTTGTGCAATTGGAGAACATGCCGGCATAACAATACGGGGACATCTCAGTGGCGTGCAGTTCGGGAGCTTTTGTCAAACTCGTACAATTGGAGAACATGTTGAGATAGCACCAAGGGCTCGTTTGTTTAGCGGGAATCGCAGGCGCATCGACCAACGACGTACAACTGGTGAACATGAGATAACAGCATTCAGTCGCCGGAACGAATTCCGGGAAATCAGGCACGTCGGTCAGGTTTGAGCAAGCTACGTACATGTAGGCATAGCAATGATGGCTCAGCTTGGTGGCCGGCAATTCAGCGGCTTTTTTCAGCCCGGTACATGCGGTGAACATACGGGTGTAACAGCTGTCCGCCAACTCGGTGGCTGGCAAGCTAGGGGCTTCCTTTAAGCTTGAGCAACTAGCGAACATGGTCTCATAACAAGAGACCTCCATCTTGGTAGCCGGCAATCCGGTGATTTGGGTCAGTGCCGAGCATCCCCCAAACATGTTGCAATAACAGCGGTTGGCCAATGAAGTGGATATCAGGTCAGGGGTCGTCGTCAAGCTCGTGCACATGGTGAACATGCTATAGTAACATCCACGCTGCATCTCGGTGGCTGGCAATTCCGGCGCATAGGAGAGGTTCGCGCAATTACCGAACATACCGGAATAGCACCAATCCTTCAATTCGGTGGCTGGCAGTTCCGGAGGGGTAAGAAGCGCACTACAGCGAGCGAAAAGATTGCAGAAACAGTAGTCGTTAGGGATCACGGTAGAGGTTCCCTCCCCGTCGATGAGGCTCATCACACTACCGCTGGCCTCTATCTTCCCGCTCATCATAAATTGAGAGTATTTTTGCTCCGACGATGAGAAGCCTTCCGGATTGATTCCCTTGAAGAAGACCCTATCTCCCTCTGCCTCCAATTCGACGGAACCATTCTCAGACAATACGTTCCACGTTTTTCCCTCATCGATGGAATACTGGATGTCCGGTGTATTTCCGCCAACGTTTACGCATGAAATGGTGGAGTTAGCCTCTTGGGCGGTAAAACAGAGCCAGTTGCCTGGTGTAGGAGGAATCGCCTTCTCATACTCCGCCACGTAGTAATAGATATCCGGGTCGTCGAGGCGAGTCAGTTCCTTGTCCCACTTCACAAAGACATGCCCATCGTCCAAGAAAGGCACGTCGGGTCCGTAGTCGGGGGTCTCGCCACAGGCGATGGTGTCCCGTTTCAGCACCGAGCCGTCCGGGTTCATGTAGACGATGATCGGCGAACTGATGATGTCGAAATTCACCGGCACTTGGGATTCTCCATGTTTGTCGTAGGTGCTACCGCAAGGGAAGATGAACTTACCAGGGCCAGTCACCATAGACACCCATCCCGTGAACGGAGGTGCGTCTAGTGTCATGGTACCCACTTTGATGTAGTTCAATTTAGTGCACGAATAGAACATCCAGAAACAGCTCATCGAGGCGTCCAAAGTTGTTGCGGCTATATAAGGCACCGTCTCCAGGGCAAGACACCTTTCGAACATACTGCTGTAGCAATCCCTTTTAAGTTCTAAAGCGGGCAATTCCGGAGCTTCCGTCAAGCTCTCACATCCCGCAAACATGTTCGAATAGCATGCCTCCGCCAACTTGGTGGCAGGCAGTTGAGGTGTTTTGAGTAAGCTTGTGCAACCCGAAAACATGGCATTATAACAATACGGTTTCAACTCTTTCGCAGGCAATTCCGGAGCTTGGGTTAGGCTTACGCAGACATGGAACATTAGCGAATAACAACCAGCTGTCAGGGTGGTGGCTGGTAACTTGTGAATCTTCGATAGACTCAGACAACTGTCGAACATGTGATAATAGCAACTGTCAGACAACGTCCTGGCAGGAAGTTCAGGCATCTCCGTCAGTTCGAGACAATGGTCAAACATGGAATAATAGCAGTTGCTTTTCAACGTGGTGGCAGGCAGTTCCGGAGCTTTCGTAAGAGAAGTACAACGTGAGAATAATTTGCAGAAACAATCTCTGTTAGGAATCTCCAGGCTCGCTCCCTTTCCGTCGATGAGGCTCATCACACTACCGCTGACGGCGATCTTCTTGGTCATGGAGAAATGTGTGTATTGTGTAGTGCTATGGGAGAATCCATCCGGGTTGTTTCCTCGGATATAGACTTTGTCACCCACACTCGCAAGGGTTATGGACACCCCATCCCATTCAGACCATGTCTGTCCGTTGTCGATGGAATACTCCAAATTAGGGTTATTTCCTTCCACATTGATATACCCAACGGCCGCTCCTGCCTCTTCCGCCGTGAAGCAGAGGTAGTCGACTGTGTTCGGATCGTACGTCCGTTCATATTCCGCTGTCACATAGTAGACGGAGTCACCATCATATTGGATGGAGGAAGGATCTTTGTCCCAGCCTATGAACTTGCGGTTTTCGCCATAGGTTGGATCTCCTTCCCCATGGTACGCTGGCGTTCCGTCACAGTCGATGGTGTCCTGCTCCAGCACCATCTTGTCAGGGTTCTGGAAGATGACGATGAATTGTGGCGCACGGATCTCGAAGTTCTCCGGCACCGCCGACACGCCATGCTTATTGTATGTGCTGCCGCAAGGGAAGACAAAGACTCCGTCATTTTCCACATTGTCGACCCATTCCGTCGTCGCTTCCGCATCCGCCTCCAGGTCTTTCGTGCCCACTTCGATATAGTTCAGGCTGGTACAACCTTGGAACATTCCCTTGTAGCAATCCTGTTCCAACGTGGCGGCCGGCAGGAGAGGCGCCCTCTCAAGGCTGGTGCACTTCTTGTACATCCATTGGTAGCAACTCTTTTTTAGTGCGGTGGCCGGCAATTTGGATGCGATAGCTAGTCCCGTACACTCCTCGAACATCCTTGAATAGCAGAAATCCTCCATCTGGGTGGCGGGCAGTTCCGGCGCCTTCAGAAGGGCAGTACAGTTTTTGAACATGCCAGTGTAACAATATCTTGCCAACCTGATGGCAGGTAGTGCGGGTGCTTCCGTCAGCTTCGAGCAGCTCTCGAACATGTTTTCATAGCAATTCTCCGCCAACTGAGTGGCCGGTAACTCTGGCGCCTCGGTGATCATGCACATCGTGAACATGCTCTCATAGCAATGGGGAGCCATTATCGTGGCGGGCAGTTCCGACACTTTCTTCAGCCCCATACATGCGTTGAACATGTTAGCGTAACATCCTATCGCCAACTTAGTAGATGGCAACACTGGCGTCTCTGTCAGAAACAAACAGGTACGGAACATGCCGGAGTAACAATATTCGGCCAATTCGGTGGCAGGCAACTCCGGCGCTTGGGTGATGCCGGTTGACCTGAACATGTCTTGGTAACATCCCCGTTTCATTGTGGTGGCAGGCAGTTCCGCCGCTTTTTCCATATAGGCGCAGCCTTCGAACATCGAGGCGTAGCAATAGTTCGTCAAGGTGGTGGCGGGCAGTTCCGGTGCCTGCTGGAGATGCTGGCATTCCTTGAAAAGACCATAGAAACAATAATCCGCAGGAATCACGGTAGAGGTACCCTCCCCGTCAACCAGACTCATCACACTACCAGTGGCGTTGACATATCCGTTTATGAGGAAGTGGGGGGCATTGGACTTGCTGTAGGGGCGACTTTCGTCATACTGTCCTTTGAAAAGGGCCTTCTCCAATCCTTCTTCTTGGTCTAACGTGATGGTCGTCTCATCAGTCATCACCTCCCACGTTTGTCCATCATCCAAGGAGTATTGGATGTTCAAGGATGCCGCATTCTCGCAACGGATTTCAGGCCATCCATCCTTGACAGAGAGGCAAAGATAGTTGGCGGCTGTCCCATGAAAGAACGATAACAAAAGAATAAACAACGTGGTGCAACACCTACGGAAACTACGAATGTCTAACATATAACCCTAAAATTTACGTTTCAAGCAAAGAGAGAATCCTCAAAGGATGAGTCTCGACTCGTCCACTCAGCAAATACAACACTCACACAATTGGCAAATTTAATAAATTTTAAGAAAAACAAGTTTTTTTCTCGATAAACATTTCATGGTATACCAAAATTTTTACAGAAATGGCTCATATGAACAGATTTCACAAAAAAAAGGCGGAAGGCAATCACCCTCCGCCATAGAAATATTTTCAGCGAATTATGCGGCAATGACGCAAGAAACGTCAATCGCCCAAGCGTTTGATCAAAGAAGGCAAAGCCTTTTCGAACTTCACACCATACCAGTGGGAAGGATCATCCACCGTACATTCGATGGCCTTCACGGTGAAGTCCACCGCGATCTTAGCCGCCTCTTCCAAAGAGTAGCCACGCACCATCGCACCGGTGAAAGAGCTAGCGAAGACGTCGCCCGTGCCATGGAAAGCACCACCGATGAAGTCGCGGAAGTAATAACTTACCTCGCCCGTCTTGCCGTTCAGCGTAGCGACACCCACCTTGCCCTCTTCCAAGGAGACACCAGTGAGCAGCACATTCTTAGCGCCCAAACCCTTCAATTTTTGCAGCATATCCTCCACATACTCCTTCGTATGGTGATCCTCGACATACTTCTCATTCAACATGAAGGCAGCCTCCGTGAAGTTCGGGAGAATCACGTCCGCCTTGGCGCAGAACTGAGCCATCTTAGCCGGGAAATCATCCGTGAAACCCGTATAGAGCTTACCCTTATCACCCAAGACAGGGTCTATGATGACCAAGCTATCCTTCTTGGAGGTGTTGTCGATGATGTCGGTGATATAGGCCAATTGTTTCGGGCTGCCCACATAACCCGTATAAAAAGCGTCGAAGAAGATCTTCTCCTTCTGCCAATGTTTCATGATAGGCACCAAGTCTTCCGTCAAGTCACGGAAGGTGAAGCCAGTGAAACCGCCCGTGTGCGTCGAGAGCACAGCGGAAGGCAAGATAGCGGTTTCAATCCCCATAGCGGAGAGGATAGGCAAAGCCACCGTCAAAGAGCACTGCCCCACACAGGAAACATCCTGCACCGTCAAAATTCTACTATCGTTCATTCTTCTAGAAAAATTAAATTACAGAGCGCAAAAATATATAAATTCACAAAAAAAACAACGTGATGCGCACGAACATTTCCAGCCCAAGCACACCACGTTGTTCAAAACTATTCGACGGACTTATTTCTTCACAACTTTAGCGGTGACGGATCCATCGGAAGACTTCACCAAGAGCATATAGATGCCCTTTTCTACGTTTTTCAGGTCCAGTTCATCGCCACTGCGCAAATAAGCATCCACAACCACCGTACCCGTCAAAGAGAGTAATTGCGCATACAACACACCATCCGTAGAGGCGGTTATATACAGTTTATCGGATACGGGGTTAGGATAGATCGACAAATAGAGTTCGTTAGGAACATCATCCCTCACAGCCGTAGGAAGGAGGTTTGGTGCAGCAAAGGTAACCATGTTCGTGACATGCCAAAAGACTTTTCCTTTCTCCACGAACCTAGCGTAAGAGTCATGTTTTGCATGCACTTGGTAGGTGATAGAGTCGAGGATAACGAACGAGCCATCGTCCTGTTTCTTGGAGAGAATCAATGTCTTAGATGTCTCGAAAGGCAATTTGAAGTTGGCGTGCATAGCGCCCTGCTCCGTGTCATTGTCCGCCCAAACGATCAGGAAGCCACCCGCAGGGATCGTGGTCATGGCCTCATGTCCGGAAGGGATCTCATACATACCCAGCGTATCGATGGAGCGGGACAGGTAGAGACCTGCCATATCCACATCCTCTTTGCCTGCGTTATAGAACTCAATCCAATCCTCCGTTTGCCTGTACTCATCCAAATAGACGCTATTCTTCGTACATATCTCGTTAAAGACAATCCTGTTCTCTGCCGGGTCATACGAAGCATCCTCCGTGAAGAAGGCCTCATAGGAATCCGCGCAGTTGGCGTGACGGATCAATGGTTGGGACACGACCTCCGTCACCCCGTCACGGGTAACCACCCAATGGTCGAAGAGGTAACCAGCCGGAGCGATCGCCTCGATCTCGCAAGGGGTATCCTGGAAGTAGAGTCCGGAGAAATCATTCATGTTGATCGGCTCCTCATTCAGCAAGAACCGAGCGTTCTTCAGGGAAGAGAAGATCCTCGTGCGAAGGGAATCAGGTCCATAGGTGGCCTTGATATCCTTGTATATGGCAGGGACACGACGATCCAGGAATCGTCTGATTGTGGCGATATTATCCTCAAAAGAGCCCTCGACCTTCTTGTTTTTAGAGAGATACTCCTCATAGACCAACGCTTCTTGTTGCACATTGTTCACCAAGCTATCCAAGATCTTGTTCATGCGCTCCGCAGAGAACGTGGTCGCGAGGTGGACGCAACATTTAGCGAGGAAGCGGCTCTTGATCTTCTCGTTCTGCATCATGCCCTTGAAGGTAGCGCTCTTATTGGCGAGCGTAGCGATGGAGCGAGTCGAGTAGTTCTGCTCGTACAAGGAGAACCCGAAGTCTGTATCATAGAGGATCCAACGCCAACGGCCACCCGACTTGGGTTTCCAAGCCTTGACATTGCCACCTGGCCAGTCCCTGTTCACCACATAAATCTCGGACAGGAAATAGTTGAGGAATTCATTGACGTCGATAAGGTTATTGATCTCCTCGTAACGGCCTTCCGCATTGATGTCGTCTGCGGAGAGCGACGCATATTCCAGCACACGGTCATACGTCGTACCTTCATGTGCGTGGGAGCCCTCATTCAGATAGAACTCATCGTCACCATAACCATGGTTGGAGAAGATGAAATCCTTGTTGGTACGTTCACGGATATTCAGCATGCCATAGTAGACACCATTCACGAAGACAACAGAAGGTTGATAAGCCTGATGGTCAATATCCAAGCAAGAGGCAGCCGTCTGCAGGAAGCCGTCACGGAGGTAAGAACGTCCAAAGTCATTACCCGCGTTTCTCAACACGATGCTCTTCCAGCGCAGGTTCGGTTTTTCCTTGAAGATTGGATAATCCAACTCATTATCACCATATACCTTAGCGGCATTGACCTTGATGGACTTCACGAATTTCGTCCTCGAGCAGGCGCCGAAGTTTCCGATCTTCACCTCTTGGTTCAGGTGTTCCTTCTTCTCATCGTCGAAGAATTCGAAGTTGGCCGGTCGGTCCCAATCGTTCCAATAGTTCGCATCGAGGTCTGGTCCGTTGCAATAGGAAGGCACCTCCGAGCCGTTATCACCTGCGACGAGCAGACCCAGTTCATCACTGTAGAGATATTCAGGGTCAGAGACGATGGCCACGACTGGCAGGTTGATGTCACGTTCGTCAATGAAGTACGTGGCGGAGACCACATTGCTAGGGAATTGTCCGTCATGGTAAGCCGCGGCGCGCAAAGGAGTGTTTGCAGAGAGGGTGATCGGTTCGCTGTAGAGTGTACCCTTCTCCTTCGTAGGCTCCGAGCCATCTGTGGTGTAATAGATCTGCGCGGAGGCGTCCGCCGCACTGATACGGACCGTTTGCTCCCCCTTGTAGAAGCCAGGTTTCAGGTCGAACGAAGGAGCGGCCGTCTGCACCTTTGAGGTCTGCACATCATTGTTGGAAGCGCCAGGAGTAGCCTTCAGGAGGAAGCCGAGCGTCTTCGAGCCGTCGCCCACCCTGCCGTAAGAGACGTTACGATAAGTCGTGTCATAACTCATGCGATCCACTTGGCGCCCAGACTCATCGAAGAGGTAAAGAGTCCCCTTCTTGGCAGGCAGTTTAAACGAAGCGTGGAAAGGCAACGGATCCTCAGTGGAACCATCCAAATAGATGACGAGGTAGCCACCAGGCTGGATCACGGAACGCTCCGGATGAGCCTTATCCGTTACGATCTGCCATTTGTCTGAGATAACAGACGTGTCCGTAAGAAAATAGGAAGAGACATCCACCGCCTCGCTACCCGTATTATACAACTCTGCCCAGCTAGAGAACAGCAAGGCATCATCCAAAGAAGAACATACGTTCTTCGGCATCACCTCATTGATGACAATCGAGCCATGGAGGGCCAACGATGCAATCAACGAGATTGACAAGAACAAAAACCTTTTCATCATAACATTTTCAATTAGAAACATTTATACTACAAAAACGCTCATTAATAATCGTGCGCAAATATACTAAAATATTTCAGGACTATACGTTTGTGTGAAAAAAAGGAAAGAAGCGTCCCCACTTCTTTCCTTTTTTCATCTATCATTTAATTTTCACGATTTCAATCGTACCTCTCACGATCAAGCCATTACGCATCTCGAGCTCATAGAAGTAGACGGCAGGGTCCGCTTGATGTCCCTTTTGCGTTCCCGGCCAACCGTCATTGCCTTCGAATATCTTCTCGCCATAGCGGTCAAAGATGGTGACATGATGGTTCTTCATGAAGACGTCGTTCAAGCCATCCTTCGTATGAGGGGTGAAAGCGGTAGGGATTTGCTGCAGCACATCAACCTCCGTGAGACGGGAAGGTGTTTCAGGGCAGACACCATCCGAGATGGAGACGTAGTAGTACGCCGTATCCGTTGGATAGTCTACGATATAAGGAGTCTCCATGAAGCCGGAAGTCTCATACACCTCATCCTGCTCGTCATCAGGATCGTTGAAGATGAATCCCTCGCCCACGAAGGAGTTATAGTTCTCCATGTCATACTTGCCTTTCACCTTACGCCATACGAGGTAATGGTAATCGTAGTCGGTCTTAAGCGTCAACGTGATGCTCTCACCGTTCCAGATACGGGCAGGGTCATGAGGATCCGTCTCGATGATGATGCTATCTGGGTTATAACGTTTGTGGACGTTGAGCAAGATGGAATCCTTAGAAACCAATTGGTTGAGACGCAACAACTCGAAGGCGATCGTATCGTTATCCAAATAGATCAACGAGTCTTGGGTGGTCAACGAGTCGCCATAGCAAGACAACAAGTTGTGTGAATTAAGCGAAGAAGAGGATCCGCATCGGTTCTCGGCATAGTAAGAGATCACCTTACCATTCGCCTCATACGAGATCGCACCTGCGACAGAGTCGGTCGGATCGAAGCGTTCGCCATCCAACATCCAGTATTGGTCAATTATCGGAGTGCCCATATCGTCTATACATCTCAAGTATGGATCCAACTGGATCATGTTGCCTTCACAGACTGGCATATCGGCGGAGATCATACTAATCTTCGGACGTTCCAGCACATTGATGTAAGCGGAAGCCGTATCGGAGCAACCGGTCGTGGTATCCATGGCGACGAACCAGTAGAGATCGCTCTCTGACTGTTGGTTCAGCGTCGTCAAAGCACGGCTGGTATTCACCTCGGAGCCATACATGCTCACATACTCGGCGAACTCACTTCTATAGGTTTTCGGGTTATCACTATAGATCAAATTCTCATGAGCGATAGAGCCCCTATAGTAGTCATAAGAGAACACACTAGGGAGCTTACGTATTCTACCATTCGGCATCACCTGCTCCACATAACCCGTCGCGAAACGGATGCTCTGGCTAGCCAAGAAGATACCCACCTCGTCGGTCACACAAGTGTCGACAGAGTAAGCTGACAACGAAACGATTGCGCTCGCCGACTGTACCCTCACGTATTTAGCGACGCTATCGGCATTGCCACACATATCGGAAACACGTACCCATACCCACATGGAGTTTTGAATAGTAGAACCAGGCGCAGGGGTTTGAACGACCGTGAGGTTATTCAACTCCGTACAATTATCCTCCACCATAGACTTCACATCCATGGTAAAGTCTGGCACTTCGAACATACAACCCTTCAAAGACTTCGCCAACACCGTGTCACGCCAGCCCTCAGGATAATTGAAGGAAGGTGAAACCGTATCACGGATGGCGATGGTTTGAATCATCGTATCCACATTGCCGCAACGGTCATATGCATAGTATGCGCGCTTGATGTCGTAGTTGAAGTACTCGCAAGAGGATGGATTCGTGTTACGATTGTTCGTCTCCACCATCTCGACACGAACGCCTCCGTCACAGTTGTCGGTAGCGGTCACCGTAATCGGAGCGAAGATGGAATCCTCGCAGGAGAGCGTGGTATCGTTCAAGACGAAGTCGAAGTGAGGCGCGATCGTATCACGCACGTAGATAACCTCCTGGCAGGAGTCGATGCCGCCACGGGTGTTCGTCACCTGATAGATCCTCGTCACAACCATCTCGCAAGAGTCTCCTTGGTAGTTATCCTTGTAACGGAAGGAGCCGTCCACGATCTTGTACTCCGTCGTGAAGGAACCGCCCGCATCCTTGAAGGCCTCGTAAGAGTCATATGCGGCAGGGATATCCTCCAAGCAAGCGAATACCTTGCCGTCGAGGTTGCCAGGACAGAAGAGCGTATCCGTACCGAAATCTTCCACCTTGACGATCTGCGTACACTCGCTGGAATTACCAGACTTGTCGGTATAGGTCCAAACGATAGTGGTCAGACCGATTTCGAAGTTGCCCTCCAACGGAGAACCATCCTCACGGAGTCCGGTAGCGGTGATCACACCGTCACAAAGGTCATCCAAGGTAGGAGCGACCAAACCGGCGGCGACAGCCTCCTCGTAAGTGGAGACATTCTTGTACTTGGAAGTAGCGGTGATATCCGCATGAATCGTATCGAGATCCTCACAATGAGGAACAGGAGCGATAGTATCCTTCACCGTCACCTTCTGCTCACACGTCAGAGGTGTCGTGCTGTAAGGGCTGATGAACGTCCACGTCACAGTAGTCGTTCCGACAGGGTAAGCGTCTTCGAGCGTCAAACCATCCTGACGGGTAGGAACACCCGGCACGTCATCGCCCGTACAAGCGTCCTTGGCCACTGGCGTAGGCAACACGAACTCGCCCGCAGGGATTTCGCACTTATCCATCGCCAAGTAGAGGGTCGTATCCTTCAATTCGTCGCAATTGAACTCCGGAGCCAAATCGCTCTGGATGAAGACGTATTGCTCGCACGTAGCGACAGCCGTCGAGTAGAGGCTCGTGAAGGTCCAGATGATCGTGTCACGACCTACGACGTAAGCGCTATCCATGTCACGACCGCTCGTCCTTTGTCCAACGCCCCAAACCGTATCCTTCGTGCAGGCATCGAGGGCGAATGGCGTGTTCACATTCAAATCGGCGGCGGAGATCTCACAAACACCCGTCAACACCTTGTTGATCGGAGTGTTCTTCAACGAATCACAGTTGAAGCTTGGCTCCATATCGCTTTGGATGAAGACATATTGTTCGCAAGTATCATTGTTCGTCGAGTATTCGCTATCGAACACCCAAACGATGGTGTCATGTCCGACAACGTAGTTATCCGTCATAGCCCTGCCGCTCTTTCTCGTGCCAACGCCCCAAACGGTATCGTTCGTGCAGACATCCAGGGCGAATGGTGTGTTCACATTCAAGTCAGCGGCGGATATCTCACAGACGCCTGAAAGCACCTTCTCGATCGGCGCGTTCTTCAACGAGTCGCAATCGAACTTAGGCTTCATATCGCTTTGGATATAGACGTACTGCTCACAAGTATCGTTCAGGGTTGAGTACTCGCTATCGAATACCCAGATGATCGTGTCACGGCCCACCACATAAGGCTCATCCATGCCACGTCCGCTCTTTCTTGTACCAACACCCGGGATCGGTTCCTTCGTGCAGGCGTCATAAGCGATAGGCGTAGCGATGTTCAGGTCGGCGGCGGAGATTTCACAGACGCCCTCCAACACCTTCTCGATCACCTCTTGCTTCAACGAGTCGCAGTTGAAGATTGGTTTCAAGTCGCTTTGGATATAAACATATTGCTCACAGACTGATGTGTCCGTAGAGAATTCGCTGATGAAGGTCCAGACGATCGTGTCACGGCCGACCACAAAGTTCTCGTCCATGCCCTTGCCGCTCTTGCGTACGCCGACGCCATAGATCTTCTCGTTCGTGCATGCGTCGATGGCGAACGGTGTCTTGATATCTATCTCAGCGGCGGAGATCTCACAAACGCCCTCCAAGACACGCTCGATCGGTGCATTGTTCAACGAGTCGCAATCGAACAAGAGTTTCTTATCGCTACGGATGAAGACCGGTTGCTCGCAGACTGCGGCGATGGTCGAGTAGGTGCTGACGAAGCGCCAGATGAGCGTGTCGCGACCCACGCGGAACGGTTCATCCATGCTCAAGCCGCTCTTTCTCTTCGCCTTGCCCCATACCGTATCGTTCGTACAAACGTCGATAGCAAATGGTGTGTTGATATGCAGATCCGCAGGGTCGATCTCACAAACCTCATGCAGCACCGTATCGATCACCTCCTTCATCAAGGAGTCGCAATCGAACTTAGGAGCCATGTCGCTGCGGATGAAGATATACTGCTCGCAGAATGCGGTATCCGAAGAGAATTCGCTAGCGAAGGTCCAGATGATCGTATCACGGCCCACATGGTATTTATCACCCATCGACAGGCCACTGGTACGTCTACCCACACCCCAGATCGTATCCTTCGTGCAGGCATCCAAAGCGAACGGAACGGTGAAGTTCATGTCGGCGGAGTCAATCTCGCAGACACCCTGGATATCACGCTCGATCGGTGCGTTCTTCAACGAGTCGCAGTCGAACAACGGAGCCATATCGCTCTGGATGAAGATATATTGGTCACAAACAGTTGTGTCCGTAGAATATTCGCTGATGAACTTCCAGGTGATCGTGTCACGGCCCACCTTATAGATGCCGCCCATCGGCTCACCGCTCGAACGTGTGCCCACGCCCCAGATCGTATCCTTCGTACAAGCGTCCAAAGCGAACGGAACGGTGAAGTTCAAGCTTGCGGAGTCAATCTCACAGACACCATGCAGCACGGTGTCGATCGGACTGTTCTTCAACGAGTCGCAATCGAACAACGGAGCCATATCGCTCTGGATGAAGATGTATTGGTCGCACACCACATCCTCAAGCGTATAGATGCTGGAGAAGGTCCAAGTGATCGTGTCACGTCCCACGTAGTATTTGCCACCCATCGGCAGACCGCTCTTGCGTACGCCGACGCCCCAAACCGTATCGTTCGTACAGCCGTCGAGAGCGAACGGAACCTGATAGTTCAGCGTAGCGGAATCCACCTCACAAACACCATGGAGCACCGTGGTGATCGGATGGTTCTTCAACGAGTCGCAATCGAACTCGATGCCCTTATTGCTTTGGATGAAGACATATTGTTCACAAATGGCCGTGTCGATGGAGAACTCGCTGATGAAGCGCCAAACGATAGTATCGTGACCCACAACATAAGAGTCGGTCATCGCACGTCCGCTCGTACGCTCGCCCACGCCCCATACGGTATCGCCCGTACAAGCGTCGAAGGCGAATGGTGTGTTCACGCCCAAGTCGGCAGGAGTGATCTCACAGACACCGTCCAGCACCTTCTCGATCGGACTGTTCTTCAACGAGTCGCAATTGAAGATCGGCTCCAGATTGCTCTGGATGAAGACATATTGCTCGCAAGTATCATTTGCGGTGGAGTATTCACTATCGAACACCCAGACGATCGTGTCGCGACCCACCACATAGTTATCCGTCATGCTCTTGCCGCTCTTGCGTGTGCCTACGCCCCAGATCGTATCATTCGTACAAGCATCGAGGGCGAACGGAGTGTTCACATTCAAGTCAGCCGGAGAGATCTCGCAAGTATCCACCAGAACCTTATGGATCGGAGCATTCTTCAACGAGTCACAATCGAACTTAGGTTTCAGATCACTCTGGATGAAGATATATTGTTCACAAGTATCGTTATTGGTTGAGTATTCACTATCGAACACCCAGATGATCGTGTCACGGCCCACCTTATAGGTGCCACCCATCGGCTCGCCGCTCGTTCTCGTACCCCTACCCCAGACGGTATCATTCGTACAAGCATCCAAGGCAAACGGTACGATCATGTTCAGACCAGCGGAGTCGATTTCACAAACACCCTCCAGCACACGCTCGATTGGCGCATTCTTCAACGAGTCGCAGTCGAACTTCGGCTTCAAGTCGCTCTGGATGAAGATATATTGCTCACAAACAGCGGTATCCGTAGAGTATTCGCTGATGAAGCGCCAAACGATGGTATCACGACCCACCTTATAGATGCCACCCATCGGCAAACCGCTCGTACGCTCGCCGACACCCCAGATCGTATCCTTCGTGCAGGCATCCAAGGCGAACGGCACCGTGTAGTTCAAGCCAGCGGAATCGATTTCACAGACACCATGGAGCACCGTATCGATCACAGCCTTCTTCAAGGAATCACAGTCGAAGAGTGGCTCCATATCACTCTGGATGAAGATGTACTGGTCACAGAGAACCGTATCCGTGGAATACTCGCTGATGAAGGTCCACGTGATCGTGTCGCGGCCCACCTTGTAGATGCCGCCCATCGGCTCGCCGCTCTTCCTTTCACCCACGCCCCAGATCGTATCCTTCGTGCAGGCATCCAAAGCGAACGGAACGGTGAGGTTCAGTCCAACAGAATCGATCTCACAAACGCCTTCAAGCACACGCTCGATCGGTGCGTTCTTCAGAGAGTCGCAGTCGAACTCGAGACCCTTATCGCTCTTGATGTAGATGTATTGGTCACAGAGAACCGTGTCCGTAGAGTATTCACTGATGAAGGTCCACGTGATCGTGTCACGGCCCACCTTATAGGTTCCGCCCATCGGTTCGCCGCTCTTCCTTTCGCCCACGCCCCAGATGGTATCCCTCGTGCAAGCATCCAAAGCGAACGGCACGATCATGTTCAGACCAGCGGAGTCGATTTCGCAGACACCATGGAGCACACGCTCGATCGGTGCGTTCTTCAACGAGTCGCAATCGAACTCCAACGCTTTATCGCTCTTGATGTAGATATATTGTTCACATTCAGCCACTGCGGTGGAGTATTCGCTGGTGAAGGTCCAGACGATGGTATCGCGGCCCACCTTGTAGATGCCGCCCATCGGCTCGCCACTCGTTCTCCTGCCCACGCCCCAGATCGTATCCTTCGTGCAGGCATCCAGTGCGAATGGAACGATCATGTTCAAGCCAACGGAGTCGATCTCACAGACACCTTCAAGCACACGCTCGATCGGTGCGTTCTTCAGAGAGTCACAGTCGAATTCCAACTCCTTGTCGCTCTTGATATAGATATATTGTTCACATTCAGCTATCGCGGTGGAGTATTCGCTGGTGAAGGTCCAGACGATGGTGTCGCGGCCCACAGGGTAAACACCGCCCATCGGCAGACCGCTCGTACGTCTACCCACGCCCCAGACGGTATCGTTTGTGCAGGCATCCAAAGCGAACGGAACAGTGAAGTTCAGGCTTGCGGAGTCGATCTCACAAACACCATGCAGCACGGTGTCGATCGGAGCGTTCTTCAACGAGTCGCAATCGAACAACAGCTCCTTGTCGCTCTTGATATAGATGAACTGCTCGCACTCCACAACCGAAGTAGAGTATTCGCTGACGAATCTCCAAACGATGGTATCACGGCCCACAAGGTATGGATCATTCATCGCACTACCGCTCTTACGCCTACCCACGCCCCAGATCGTATCGTTCGTACAAACGTCGAGGGCGAACGGAGTCTGTATCTTCAGGGAAGCGGAATCGATCTCGCAGACATCGTGGAGCACCGTGTCGATCACCGCACGGTTCAGAGAGTCGCAATCGAACGCCAGCTCGTTATCGCTCTGGATGAAGATATATTGTTCGCAGCTATCGAGTGTCGTGGAGTAGATGCTTTGGAATACCCAAACGATCGTATCACGACCCACGACGTACTTGTCATTCATCGCCAAGCCGCTCTTTCTATGTCCGACACCCGGCACAGGGTCGTTCGTGCAGGCATCATGTGCGATAGGCGTTTGGATGCCCAATTGTGCGGAATCCGTTTCACATACGCCATGAAGCACTGTGGTGATAGGACTATTCTTCAACGAATCACAGTCGAAGACTGGCTTCAGATCCGTATTCAGCATCAGTTTCTGGTCGCAATAGACCTTGTTGCCCGTCTTGTCTTGGAAGATCCAGTAGAGGTTATACACCCTACCTACGACGAACTTATCCTCCGCCTTCACGCTATCGGCGAGGTTCGTCGACGTGGAGAGGACACCGATGATGTCGCCATCGCAGTTATCATGTGCGGTATAAGTATTCAAATTGATTTTCTTATAAGGCAACTCACAAACGCCATGGGCAACCACCACCGCCGAATCAGGGTCGATGTCGTCGCAATTGAAGGTAGGTGCAGTCGTATCCTTCAGCAATATAGGGAGTTGACAAGAATCCATCTTCGTCACGAGATGTTCACCCGTCTTCACGAACACCCAGCGGATATCGTAAGGCGTGTTGTAGAGAAGCGGATCGTCGTCCTTCAAGATCGACCAATTATCAGCGCCATACAAGGAGACCTTCATGATGACGCTGTCGATAGGCGTCTCAACAGAAGTCTCGCAATCCACATATGAGGCGGATGCGTTCATGTTCAGTTTGGAGAGGCTATCGCTCAAGCTCTTCCAAGGGAGGTCCGTACACGTTTCAACGATGAACGGTTCACCCGTAGAAGTAGGACAGTTGAGATCGATTCCATGGTCATCCAAGATGGACACCTTTTGTTGGCAAGTATCGGAGTGGACGCCATAGATATCCGTCGCAAACCAATAGACAGTATAACCACCCACGGAGAAGTTCTTCGTCACGGAAGCGTCAAACGCATCCAAAGCCGTGAATGTTGCGTTGTCATATGAGTAATAGATCTTATCGACGGCACAGTTGTCCGACGCCGTAGCAGGGCGGAGCGTCACATCCGTGGCGCAACCCGTGGTGAGGGAGATAGCCGTATCGGCAGGACAAGTGATCACAGGAGCGATCGTATCCAGAACCGTCACCTGATATTGGCAGGTATCGGTCACATTGCCATGGACATCCTCGGCATACCAATAGATGGTCGTGTCGCCCACCGCGAGGGTATGATTGAACGTAGCGCCCAACAGAGAGAATGATTCACCGTCGAATGAATAGTAAACCTTCGGATCACCGCAGGCATCCGTAGCCGTAGCGACAGGGAGATCCGATGCGATGGAGCAACCGCTCACCACCTTCAGTGTCATGTCGGAAGGACAAGTCATATCAGGAGCGATGGTATCGACCACAGACAAGGACTGGCCACACTCGCCAGACTCGTTGCCCATTTGGTCGGCCACCTTCCACACGATGGTATGAGAGCCGTTGGAAACGTCGCGAAGGTTCGAGCCCGTGAACTCCGTGAAGGTGGCATCATCATCCAGCTTAAAGAAGTAGGTCAAGTTCGCCTCGCCGCAGTTGTCATCAAAGACGCCCTCAGGTTTCAGGAACTTATAACTCATCGTATCGCACGTGACAGGCTTCAGGACGATATCCTCTATCTTAGAGCAGTCCATCGTAGGCACGCTCGTATCCCTCAAGATCACCTTGCTATCGCAGGTGTCATAGACAGTCTCCATGTTCTCACCACTCTTCTCGAACACCCAACGGATATCGTAAGAGGTATTGTAGGCCAAGACCGTGGCAGGGAGGAGCGAAGCATATGCGTCGATAGGGTCAGAAGCCTTCTTGTACTCCATCTTAGGTTCGATGTCGATCGCCTCACCATTGTTGGCGCAGTTCATACGAGTAGCCGTCGCCTTTTGCGCATCCGTATAGCGCGCGAGCACGTCGTCCCAAGACATATCGTCGCAAGTGTTGATGGTCACATCATCCTCTGTAGGGCAAGACGTTGTGATGCCCGTGGTATCGGTCACCGAATAGCCACGTACGCACTCCGCTTTATTATCGGAGGCGTCATAGGCCGTCCATGTGATGGTAGTCACACCCAATGGGAAAAAGACCTCAACTGGTGCCGTGTACTCCACATCAGAGCCAGCACCCACACGATAGTAGCGTCTCGTCACCTCACAATTATCCGTCACAGGAGGGAAGAGAAGCGACATGGTCGTATCACAGTTGTGGTAAAGTTTAAAGGCGGTGTCGGCAGGGCAATTGAATACAGGGGCTGCCACATCCACCACAGAATAAGTCTTAACGCAAGTATCGGACGTGAGACCCGCATTATCCTTCGCATACCATTTCACGAGGGTATCACCCACCACGAAAGTGACATCGACCGGTGCGGTATAAAGCTGTTCTTCCCCATTGCCTATCTTGTAGAAGATTTCGTAATTCTCACAATCCGTCACTGCAGGCGCAGTCAATGTAACCGTCGCCTCACAACCCTGGGTCACCTCATACGGTGTGAGCACCAGCGCATCGCACTCGACAGTTGGCGGGAGAATATCCAGCACATCCAATTCATAGGAACAAGTATCCGACCTATTGCCATGGGCATCGACCGCATACCAATAGACATGGTGCTTACCGATGGCCAGAGTGACTTCGTTACCATTGACACCTGCAGCGAAATCCACGAATCCACCATCATCGACCGCATACCAATATGCGAGATCAGCGTCCGGCGTGCAATTGTCATGGAATGCACCGATCGGAGCCTCCAAGAGGTAGAGCGTGTCGCAGCCATGAGGCCTCAACGCAGGCATCACGATATTGCAGTTCGCCACAGGGGCAGTCGTGTCGGTCAGAAGGACATGACTGATGCAAGAGTCCAAGACAGACTCCATATTGCCACCACCCTTTTCGAACAACCACTTCAGGTCGTACGTCACGTCCATCTCGAAATTAAAGGCGTCCGTCAACGCCACGTAAGCAGACTCCGCCTCCGTTTGTTTCTTGTAATAGAATGTCGGGGTCAATTCCTCATCCACGCCATGCTCGCAATCCGTGCGAGTGGCGGTGGCTGCATAGTCGCCCGTCAAGTGCGTCCTCACCTCGCTCCAAGGTTGGTCTTCACAGACATCCAACACCAGGTTGTCATTGTCTGGGCAGTGGACGATAATGCCCGAACTATCCTTCACGGTATAGGTCACAGAGCAAGAAGCGTCGTTGCCGGCAAGATCCACCACACGCCAAGTGACGATGGTCGAGCCCAAAGCGAATCTAGAAGAGGCCGAACCACTATAGAGCACCTCACTCTCCGAGCCCACCTTATAGTAGCACTTCAGTTGGTCAGGAGAACAGTTGTCGTTTGCGGCAGGAGGGTCCAGGGTCAAGGTCGTATCGCAGTGTGTATAGACCTTCACCTCGACATCATCCACACATCTGATGGTCGGTTTAGCCGCATCACGCACCGTGAAATGGCTCTCGCACGTATCCGAGTAGTTATTCGAAGCATCCTTCGCATACCACTTCACAAGCGTATCGCCCACCTTGAAGGTCACGCTATTGTTAGCCGCATTGTTTGGATCATAGACATGCTCCACACCATCGCCCAACTTATAGTAGACCTCGGCCACGCCACATGCGTCGTTCACCTCAGGAGCCACCAAGTTGAAGGTGGTGTCGCAGGAGGCATAGACATCCATATCGACATTCGCCACAGGGCTACAAGTAATAACTGGAGGGTTAGCATCCACGACGCTGATACCATATCCACAAGTATCTAAGATGGACATGTTTTGGAAGTTATCCAATGCCACCCAAGAGATCCAGTGAGATCCGGACGCCAGATTGAAGGTAATACTATCACCTGGTCTTCCGTAATAGAATGGGCCCCTACGATCCAAGAAGAAGACGTAAGTCAGTTCATCGTCCGGCGTACATGGATCATGGAAAGCTCCGATAGGAGGATCAACCGTATAGACAGTGTCACAGCCCTTAGGCCTGAGCGTGATGGAGTGTAACACGCTACAATCTGCCGTTGGTGCGGAGATATCGGTCAAGAGGACCGTCGAGAAACAAGAGTCCTTCACCGTCTCAATGTTAACCCCTTCGTAGACGAAGAGCCATTTCAGGTCATATGTCAAAGGATTACCTGGTGACGAGAACTCAAATTCGGAGCTGTTCGTCAAGAGCACGTATGCGCTCTCCGGATCGCTTTGTTTTTTATAGTAGAATATAGGGTCGACCGTCCGGGAATTTCCACTCGGGCACTCCATACTAGTGAAGGAGGCCGCATAATCACCCGTCAAGTGCGTCTTCACGTCGCTCCAGGTGAGAGCGTTGCAGACGTCGAGTTTCAGTTCAGGGTTGTCAGGACATTTCTTGACGAATCCTGGCTTGAACGTGATGTCATAGGTGTGAGAGCACTCAACCGCCTCGTTTTGGCAGGCGTCGACCGCATACCAATAGACCGTCGTCGCACCCAAGTCAAACTCATGCTTGAATGGTCCCGTATAAGTTTGCACCGGATCCGAACCGATCTTGTAGGAGATGGTGAGATCCGTGCAAGGCGTCGTGACATCAGGAGCCTCCAGCGTGATCTCATGGGTACAGGTGCCGACCGTAATGGATTCGACACTTGTAGGAGGGCAAGTGAACACAGGTTTCACATCGTCATCCAAGATATAATCGTAACGCCATGAGCTGGACTTTCCGCAATCCGTATAGGTGTAGACAAAGGATATCGTTCCTTTACAATTCTCCTTGCCGGTTTCCCAGTTGAAGACCCTAGACAAGGTTGGAATGACAGCCTCACCACAATCGTTGAGAGCCGTTGGAATAGCCGAAGGCGCCAAAGCGGCGGTGTCACTGATACAAGAGATGTTTTGGGAAGATTCAAACCCGTCGGAATCAATCGTTGGCGCATGTTTCTCTATCGTATAGACATAATCCCAAGTCTGGGTATGGCTTGCGCAATCCTCGTACGTATAGGTGTAGGTAACCGTTCCCTCGCAATCCGGCATCGGAGTAGGCGTCACCACATATCCTGACGGAGACAATGCTCTACCGCAGAAATCCGTCACGTCAGGCAAGGCCGGCTCCACCGCAGCATCCTTACACTTGATTGTTTCAGCGCCCGCACTAGGTGTTGAGAAATCAGGGATTCTCACATTATAAGTGAATGTCCAGACGTGGATATGGTTTGCGCAATCCTTATAAGTATAGCGATACCTCACGTCACCATTGCAAGTAGGGAGCTCGTCAACCTGCAGCGCGCTTGGTGTGAGCACATTGCCACAACCGTCCTTCACCTCAGGCAACGTAGGAGCCGTCTGGGCATCCGTCGCGCAACTCACCTCTCTCGATCCATCCTGCGGCAGTTGGAAATCAGGTTGTTGGATATAGATATTCTGTTTAATCGTAGTAGATTTTCCGCACTCATCCGTGATCGTATAGGTACGCACCACCAAGATAGGGCAAGTATCCACAGGGGAAGCATCCAGCGAAGAGATCACCAGATCATCGTCCGTCGTGCAGTTATCAGAGACATCCAGGCCTGAGCCCAAAGCCTCGAAAGCGCTGATGGAAGAGGCAGCCGCAGGCACGACAGAGAGGTCACAGCCCTCCACCTCCAAGTCAGGCAATGTGCCAGTGATTGCAGGAGGCACTTCATCCGACTTCCACGTATAGGTGACAGAGACCTCGTGGGCAGCGTTACCGCTTTCATCCAACACATTCGCCCGCCACGTCCGGGAGACCATACAACCACCCAGATTTTGATCGGCATCCTTAGTGACCTCAATTTTATTCGTCAGGTCACCATCACAATTATCCCTTGCGGAGAAGGTAGGTGCAACAATCGTAGGATTACAAGCACCATTCGGATCGTCTGATGTTTCGATTGAGATGATCGGTCTCACGGTATCCAGCACCGAGACCGTCTGAGGGCACACCGCACTCTCATTGCCCGAAGCATCCACGGCGTACCACTCGATCACATACGAGCCCTGATCCAGAGGTTCAGGTTCCGGATTCGCCGCATTGAATAGTTTAGGCGCATCACCCTCCACGCTATAGTAGTATTTCAGATTAGCGGCAGGCGTACAATTATCGTCACCCGTCGGGCTAACCAAAACATAGGAAGAGTCGCAGCCCGCCAAAGGATACAAAATAGCATCCGGAGGGCAGACGATAGTAGGAGGCACATTGTCGCTGACCTTCACAGTTTGGTCACAGACCGCACTCTCGTTATCCGCGGTATCGAAGGCCTTCCAGGAGATCGTGTGGGTGCCAGGAGTCAGTCTGACGGAGGCATCGGCCACATAATTCGTGAACGCCCCACCATCCACGCTATATTGGAAACGGAAATCCGCAGCCGTTTTCGTACAATTATCGGAGGCGGTAGGTTTCACGAGGAGGTACAACGTGTCGCAAGATTGGGTCGGATGGAGATCCTCGTTGGCCGGACATGTGATTGTAGGGGATTCAAGATCCGTCACCGTAATGGTTTGGGTACAAGTGGCGCTTTGATTGTTTAAAAGGTCTATCACCTTCCAAGTCATCGTATTAGGGCCAGCGATGAGCGTTCGCGACATCCCCGCTACGGTATAGTTGACGAACTCACCGCCATTGAAGCTATACTGATAAACCAGGTCGCTTTCAGCGGTACAATTATCCGAACCCACAGCCTTTGGGAAGAGGAATACGGTATCGCACTGTAGCACAGGCGAAAGCGTTTTATTTTCGGCGCACAACACTTCAGGCAGCACCTCATCACGCACGGTGACGACATATGAGCAAGAATCAGCGTTCCCCGATTCATCGATAGCCTTCCAAAAAATTGTTTGACTACCCTGGGTCATCTGCTCCTCCATGTTCGGCACATAATCCGTCCAGATTCTTGATGACACATTCTCATCGAGACTATACTGAATCCTCACGTCCGCATCACAATTGTCCGAAACCGTAGGAGGAACAAGTTTCCACATCGTGTCACAATTCTGTTTCGGAAGGAGTGTCACATCATCCGGGCAAGTGATGGTCGGAGGGGTTTGGTCACGAATCCATAATTTCTTATATATCGTATCCGCCTGGTTACATGCATCCGTAACGATGTAACGGAACACGTTCATACCCTTTTCCAAATCTATAGACACATTCGTTCCAACAGGTGCATACGTTATTCCCCCATCGGAGGAGAGCTCCGAGGTGACCGTTTTTTCCCCACAGAAAACAACGGACGCAGGCGGTTGCTCCGACCAGTAATAATGGACCATACAATCGCTCCCCACAGGGCGTTGTCCCGCATCTATCGTGAAATTCGAAGCGTAGCCATTGAAATAAGGTTTCTCCATTTTTTGGATGAGTAAGGAATCCTCCAGTGTGGCGGTACAACCATGGTTATTCACAATAAATCTAACTGGCCATTTCACGTCATCCGTTATAGAACAGAAATTAGAATGGGCGCCAATAGGTATACCAAAGATAGAGTCTTCCCTTACCCTATCCGGAGTACTATATTCTCGTCCAGACATATAATCCCTCCAGCGATAGGTATACCCTTTATCTTTCAACATATAGAGACCGCTGATCCTCGCAGTATCCACGGCTTCGTCTTCCTGTCCAGGACAAATTGTACCGACATCCATAGTCAACATAGAGATGTCAGGTATCTTCCTCAAATAAATTTCCTTGGTCACCTCATATTCCCCATATCGAACACCTGCGATATAAGGCACCATAGTAATGATATACGGTTTATCCAAAGAGTCGCTACCTTCCGCATCCGGTGGGAAGGTAATGACGATTCGGTCGTGCTCCGGTCCCTCTTGGGAAGTGATGTATTCAGTGACACCGGCTCCGCTCGGCGCAGTCAATGTCCAATGATAGTCCTTCGTTCCCGTCATAAACTTAAGAGACTCTTTATTTATGACAGAGTATTGAGAAGTCACCGCATTCCCTCCACCGATACAGACAGGGTCCGTACCCGTTATAAGCGGGTGCAACACATCTTCACAATCCTCACCCGTAAGGTTGAAATCAACATAGTCTCTACTATCAAGAGATGAAATAACACGATAAGACTTAGTTCCCACATGATTCACACGGATCCTTGCTCTTTTCTTCTTTCCATCGACATAGACATATTCTATATCACTCGAAGGGATATTTGATCCATCCGAGAACTTCCATGTATAGTCCGCATCATATCGGAAACCAGCGGCGGCCACTTCCACCCAATCGCCCTTACATGCGCTACGAGGGGTGACACAGACGGTTTGTTGTTCATAGCCAATGTAATCCAACAAATACCTGTTGTTCTTGCACTTAGAAGAAGACGGGTATTCAAACTTCGGAGTGTAATCATAAGGCTCCCTATTACCACAAAACCTTCCATAGAATATGACATCGATTTTATATACATGTCCTGACTGGAGTCTTTGACCTCTCAATGGACCTTCTCCCTGTTGATTGTTACCACCCGATCTACCTGTCAGACTCATCTTATAGGCTTCACTATGGTTTGCCGTGTAAGTATAATACTTAGTCGGATCCGTCAAATCATTTACCCTAACGGTAAATTTTCCATTGCAGACCTCGCTTCCCGTAGTTGTATGCAACCAAACCGCAAAATCACCATCCGTATAAGCGTCGCAATCGATGTAAAAATAACATCGCATAACAATATTGAAGGAGACGCTATTCGTACCAACACGATAATCTGGAGACCTGAATTTCAAATCAAACGGGAAAGGCTGATTGTTATTACCATTCTCCATGTCCAAAAAGAAGCTCTCACCTCCTTCTTCCGGAGTAGGCAAATATCCAGCAGGGAAACGCGCCGTATCATTTGAAGTACCCACACCCCTCTCCGCATCAGTTTTTGAAATAATCGGGAATCGTTCTGTTACTCTATCTTTCAAATCCAGATCCACACCATCAGGGAAAGACTCGTATATCATACTGGAACCGTCATATATAGTTCCAGAAGGATAATTACTCTTCAAATTGAAATCTGTACCAAACGATAACAAATCGCCAGACGATGTCTGTTGACACTCCACCTGATGACATCCTGTTGATTTCAAAGTTACTTTCTTTCGGCTCTGGTCCGTTTCATCAGTGGGTTTTGCAGCGCCCAATTTCGTGACCATCACATAAATTCTCTGCAGGCTAGGCATTGCGTTCAGAACCATATTATCCCCCTTGGTCTGCTTATACGCCTCATAATGAGATCTATCTTCTTTTGAGATCCACCACTGCAATGTATCCGAAGAGGTAAGGCCAATAGCAGCTCGGTTGGTCAACTTAAATGCGACCGGATCATCCACACATGCTTCGGTAGGACCAGAGATCACATTAGTAGTCTGTGCCACCGCCAAAGAGCCCAATGATATAAACAATACTACGAAAAAGAACCTCAAAAACGATTTCTCAGTGTCAAACTGTCTCATAATTCCTTTATATTTTTCCCACATCTCGTCTTTAACGGTTAAGATTCATCAAGACGGAGTGTGAATTCATCACAACATTTAATGCGCAGAACCAAGGAATTGGACAATATTCAATATTACTTCAAATTCAACAAAGAACACTCATACATATGAACACACCAATAACCCAAGATTCCAAATTACCGGCAAAAATACAAATTTCGGGGAGATAAACGAACCCACAAAACAAGAAAATCAACAAAAAAGAGCAGACACAATATAACGTATTGAATATCAATACGCAACAAAAGAAGCAGGAAACACAACATTAAACGAAAAGAAAGTAGGGGCGCAACATCTGCGCCCCCACTATCTTAGAATCGTACCACTTCGATCGTACCCTTCATCCGTGAGCCATCCCTCATCATGACATCATAGAAGTAGACGGTAGGATCAACCAACTTGCCATGGCTGGTACCCGGCCATCCGTTCGGGCCCTCGAATATCTTATTACCATAGCGGTCGAAGATGATCACCTCATGACCCTCCATGAAGACATCGTTCAAGCCATCCTTTTCATACGGTGTGAAGGCGGTAGGGATATGGTCGAGCACATCCACTTCCATCACAGGGGTAGGAGTCTCAGGGCAAATGCCATCAGAGAGCGTCGCATAGTAGAACGTCGTGTCTTGCGGCTCATCGATGTAATAAGAGCGGCCCGAGTAGTCTATTATCATATCCTCCTTCTCCTTCGGCTCGTTGAAGATGAAGCCACCGTCCTGCATGTAGTCATAATCTCTCATGTCATACTTGCGGACCACCTTTCTCCAAATGAGGTAGGTGTATGGCTGGCTCGTCTGCACATCAAGGCGGATGGACTCACCCTTCCAGATGCGCGCAGGGTTGCCCGGCGTAGCGACGAGTGATATATCATCCGGATTGAGACGATAATGGATATCGAACGGAAGAGAATCTCCCGCATACAAGTCGTTCATGCGCAACATATAGAGCGCGGAGGTGTCTCCGTCGAGGTAAAGGAGCGTATCTTCCGTGGTCAGGCTCTTGTCGTCGCAAGAGAGCATGACGTGAGAATCCAACGAGGTGGTTGAGCCGCATCGGTTCTCCACGTAGTAAACCGCAGACTTGCCCTCCAATGCGGCGGAAGCCTTCAAGGTGTCTTCGTAACGGATGATGCGGTCGTCCACTATCCAGTATTGATCGGTGATTTCGGCACCCATATCATCCACGCAACGCAAATATTGGTTCAAATCGACCTCCATGCCCTCGCAGACTGGTATTGGAGTGACATTCAAGTTCACCTTAGGACGCTCCAACAAGTTGATGTACGCCACAGCCGTATCGGAGCAGCCCGACATCGTATCCATCACCACAAACGAGTAGTATCCGCTTTGGCTATGGTTGTAGAGCTTCGTCAGCTCTCTAGCCGCCTCGAATGTGGACGAATAGGTTGAGTTGACCGCCTCGAAGCGAGAAGCATACGTGCGAGGGTTATCACTATAGATCAAGTTCTCAGGAGAGACAGATCCCTTATAGTAGTCGTAAGCAAAGATACTTGGAACCAGACGGATTGTACCGTTCGCCCTTTCGTAGGCCACCATACCCTCGGCATAACGTATGTTCTGGCTGGCGAGGCTCAAGCCCTTGTCTTGGACGACGCAGGTATCTCTCGAAGGCGCGGTCACGGAGACAATCTCATGTCTCAACTGAACACGCAAGTACTTGTAGACGCTATCCACATTGCCGCTGGCGTCATGGACGCGGATCCAAACCTTCGTGGAAGTCTCGATCATCGTACCGGCAGGTGGGTTCTGGGTCACATTGATAGCCGACGTCTCAGAACAGTTGTCGACCACCATAGAGCGCACATCCTCCGTATAATCAGGCACCTCGTATACGCAACCCTTCAACGGTTTAGGGAGCGAGGTGTCACGCCAGTTATTCGCCACGGCGATGACAGGAGCCATGGTGTCACGGATCATGATCAATTGCTTCATCGAGACATAGTTTCCGCAACGGTCAACCGCCTCATAGAGACGTTCGATGTCGTAGCTATAGTAATCGCTCTCCAATGGATCCGAGCCACGCTTGTTCGTCTCCGTGAAGACAACCTTCACGTTCGCGTCGCAATTATCCACGGCGAAGATCTCCACTGGTGAGAAGATGGTATCCTCGCAAGTGAGCAAGGTATCCTTCAGGTAACGAGAGAAGATTGGTGCGACAGTATCGCTCACCGTCATCACATCGACACAAGCGTATTCCCTTCCCCTCACATCCCTCATGAGGTAAGTCCTATAGATCGTCATCATGCAGGAATCTCCATCGTATTGGTCTGTCGCGGTATAAGAATCCATCACCAGCTTAGGCTCGGTGGAGAACCAACCGCCGCCATACTTCAGATCCACGTAAGAGCCGTATGGAGCAGGCACCTCATCCAGACATGCGTAAGTGGTGCCATTCAGACGAGTAGGGCAATGCAGCGTGTCGGACAAAGAGTCGATCACCTGTACGACTTGCTTGCAAGTTGCCGAATTGCCAGACATATCGGTGAATTCCCAGACGATTGTCTTCTCGCCCATTTCGTAGTCGCGTTGATAATAAGAGCCATCCTCGAAGCGACCCAGCACATAGATATAGTCGTCACACGGATCCTCCCAAGTTGGAGTGGTAAGTCCAGCGGTAACCACCTCGTCATAGAGGAGATGGTCTTGGTACCTAGAGTGTTCGGTGATATAAGCGCGAACCGTATCCAATGCGTCGCAATCAGGTGTAGGAGCGATCGTATCCTTGACGATCACCCGTTGAGGGCAACTCTTAGTGGCATTGCTGTAAGGGCTAACGAATGTCCAATTAACCATCGATTCACCCTTAGGGAAGGATGCGTCGTCGTCAGCCTTAACCCTAGACATCACACCCAATATATCATCACCCATACAAGCATCCTTAGCGACTGGAACCGTCAAGTTGAGCTCATCGCGAGGTATCTCACACTGGTCTGCGGAGAGGTAAACAACAGTATCCTTCAGCGAAGCGCAGTCGAACAGAGGAACCAGATCGCTTTGGAGGGAGACATACTGCTCGCAGGTTGCGGTAGACGTCGTGTAGATACCGGAGAAGGACCAAATGATGGTGTCTTGTCCGACGTAGTATGGATCATCCATCGCCCGTCCGCTCGTTCTTCTACCCACACCCATGTAAGGCACACGGACGCAAGCATCGAGTGCGGAAGGTGTTTGTATATCCAGGGAAGCGGCGGATGTCTCGCAAGCGCCAGCGATCAGCTTCGTGATGACCGCCTTCTTCAAAGAATCACACTTGGCGATAGGCTCCAAATCGCTTTGGATGAAGATATATTGCTCGCAAGTAGTGACACCTGTCGTGTACTCACCGGTGAAGGTCCAGATGATGGTATCATGTCCGACGAAGTATGGATCATCCATTGAGCGACCGCTCGTTCTTCTACCCTCGCCTATCAACGGTTCATGCGTACATACATCGTATGCGACAGGAGATTGGATGCCCATCTCCGCGGCAGAGATCTCGCAAGCGCCCTCGATCACCTTCGTGATGACCGCATTCCTCAAGGAGTCGCAATTAGCGACAGGAGGGAAGTCACTCTTCACTACCACATACTGCTCGCAGTAAGAGACGCCAGTCGTATATTCGTGGGCATACGTCCAGACGATGGTATCACGTCCCACCTCGTAAGGGTCATCCATTGACTTACCGCTGGTTCTTCTACCCGTGCCAAAGGATGGTTCGTTCGTACATACCTCGTATGCGTCAGGAGCCTTGATGTTGGCACTCTGCGCAGAGATCTCACAAACGCCAGGAACGACCTTCGTGATCGTCTTGTAACGGATATCGCAATTGGAGATAGGAGGGATAGTAGTGCGGAATGTTACCGGTTGTTCGCAAGTCACCTTGTTACCCGCATAATCCTGGAAGATCCAATGCAGCTCGTAAGGAACGCCCACCTTGAATCTATCGTCCGCCTTCACGCTATCCTCCAAGTTCGTTGTCCAAGAAAGGATACCCTTCACCTTGCCATCGCAAGCGTCATCCGCCTGATAAGGAGCAAAGCTCATCTCCTTGTAAGGGATATCACATGCGCCATCGATCACCGACAAGAACGAATTAGGATCGATGCTGTTGCAATCGAAGACAGGGAGGGTCGTATCCTTCACGAGGATACGCATCTCACAAGAATCCAACTTGATGTTGGTATTGTATTCACTCTTGTATATCCACTTGATCGACATGGTCTTATTGTAGTCAACCATAGTAGACAGACCTAAGTTCTTCCATCCATTTGAGCCATCGACCAAGCACTTCACGACGGAAGGTGTCAGTTCGATCGTATCCTGCGTAGCATAATTGATGTAGGATGCGGCAGGCATTATGTCACGACGTCTCAAGGAATCCTCCACATCACGTAAGGTTATGTTCGAGCAAACCTCCAAGAGAACGATGTCATTCACATTAGGACAATCAACATCCAATTTATTGATGGTCAATGCCCCATCAGAAGCCACCACGAAGGTGACGTTAGCGAAGTTGCTGTTCGTATTCGTGAAGTTCGAGCCATCCAAGCCGAAAGGATAATATCCCGGATTGGTTTGAGAGACGAGGCTATCGCCAGAGAAGGAGAAGGTTCCCTCTTTGTCATACAAGGCGTTGTCGCTACTCCAAGTGTAGCCGCTCACCGTGTGGGCTTTTCCGTCGTAATCCACGCTCAAGGCGTTTCCAGTGATCGTCACAACCACATCGACAGGCAAGATCACCAAGCTATCCTCCACCACTTGTACCGTCACGTTCGTGAAGTTCTTACTTGTGTTCTCGAAGTCATCCTTCGTGAACGACATGCCATACTTGCCAGCGTCCGTACCCGTAGCGATATAACTATCGTCCGCACCGGTGAAGCGCAGGAATTCTTTTCTATACAAATCATTGTCACATTCGAAGTCATAACCCATCACATAGTGAGACCTTCCGTCATAGTCAGTCGTCAGGCCATGCTTCGTGATCGTCACGTTCACAGAGATTGGCGTAATCTCCAAGCTATCCTCCACGATCGTGATGACCACATCTTTGAAGTTAGGGTTCTGGTTCACGAAATCATTCTCCGTGAAGGTCATGCCGTACTTGCCAACCGCCATACCCGTAGCGATCGAATCACGCTTCGCACCTACGAACTTCAGGTCTTCCCTGCTGAACAAAGCAGAGGCACTTGCGAAGTCGTAACCGCTGACGGAATGTTCGGTCCTATCGTATTCGTGAGTCAAGCCGTGCTTCGTGATCGTCACATTGACAGATATTGGGGTGATCTCCAAGCTATCCTCCACAATCGTGATGACCAGATTAGTAAAGTTAGTGTTCATGTTTTCGAAGTCATCCTTCGTGAAGGCCATGCCGTACTTGCCGGCCTCAGTACCAGAGGCTATCGAGTCGCTAGCTGCACCGATGAACCTCAAATCGTCTCTCATGAACAGATTGTTGTCGCTAGTGAAGTCGTAGCCGCTCACGCTATGCGCTTGACCATCGTATGCCTCGGTCAGACCGTGCTTCGTGATCGTCACATGAACAGGTATCGGCAGGATCTCCAAGCTATCCTCCACAACCATGATGTTCACCTCGCTGAAGTTAGGGTTCAAGTTCTCGAAGGCGTCCTTCGTGAAGGTCATGCCATACTTGCCTACCTCTTTTCCTGTAGCGATGGAGTCGCCCACAGCACCGATGAACCTCAAATCGCCTCTCACGAACAGATCATTGTCACTAGCGAAGTCGTAACCACTGATACTATGCTCCTGACCATCATACTCCTCTGTCAAGCCATGTTTCGTGATCGTCACGTTCACAGCGATTGGTGTGATCTCCAAGCTATCCTCTACGATCGTGATGACTACCTCGCTGAAGTTAGGGTTGTCGTTGCGGAAGGCGTCCTTCGTGAAGGTCATGCCGTACTTGCCTACTAATGTGCCAGTTGCGATTGAGTCGCTCACAGCACCCGTGAACCTCAGGTCACCTCTCACGAACAAGTCATTGTCGCTAGTAAAGTCATAACCGCTAACGCTATGCGCTTGACCATCGTATGCCTCGGTCAGACCATGCTTCGTGATCGTCACGTTCACTGCGATTGGTGTGATCTCCAAGCTATCCTCCACAACCGTCACGTTAACAGTTCCGAAATTATGGTTCAAGTTCTCGAAGTCATCCTTCGTGAAGGTCATGCCGTACTTGCCTACTAATGTACCGCTCGCAATTGAGTCGCTTACTGCACCCGTGAAGGTCAGGTCACCTCTCACGAACAAGTCATTGTCGCTAGTAAAGTCGTAACCGCTCACGCTATGCTCCTGACCATCGTAGTCATGCGTTAAACTATGCTTCGTGATCGTCACGTTCACTGCGATTGGTGTGATCTCCAAGCTATCCTCCACGACGGTGATGTTCACCTCACTGAAGTTAGGGTTGTCGTTGCGGAAGTTGTCCTTCGTGAAGGTCATGCCATATTTGCCAACCTCAGTGCCTACAGCAGTGCTGTCGGCCACCGTACCCGTGAAGGTCAGATCGCCTCTCACGAACAAGTCATTGTCGCTAGCGAAGTCGTAACCGCTCACGCTATGCTCCTGACCATCGTATGCCTCGGTCAGACCGTGCTTCGTGATCGTCACGTTCACAGAGATTGGTGTGATCTCCAAGCTATCCTCCACAACCGTGATGTTCACCTCGCTAAAGTTAGGGTTGTCGTTGCGGAAATCACTCTCCGTGAAGGTCATGCCGTACTTGCCCACCTCGGTGCCAGTTGCGATTGAGTCGCTTACTGCACCCGTGAAGGTCAAATCACCTCTCACGAACAAGTCATTATCGCTAGCGAAGTCATAACCACTGACGCTATGCGCTTGACCATCGTAGTCATGCGTTAAACTATGCTTCGTGATCGTCACGTTAACAGAGATCGGTGTGATCTCCAAGCTATCCTCCACAACCGTGATGTTCACCTCACTGAAGTTAGGGTTGTCGTTGCGGAAGTTGTCCTTCGTGAAGGTCATGCCATACTTGCCTACCTCTGTGCCAGTTGCGATTGAGTCGCTCACAGCACCCGTGAAGGTCAGGTCACTTCTTACGAACAAGTCATTGTCGCTGGAGAAGTCGTAACCGCTCACGCTATGCTCCTGACCATCGTAGTCATGCGTCAGACCGTGCTTCGTGATCGTCACGTTCACTGCGATCGGTGTGATCTCCAAGCTGTCCTCTACGATCGTGATGACTACATTGCTGAAGTTAGGGTTATCGTTGCGGAAATCACTCTCCGTGAAGGTCATACCGTACTTGCCTACCTCTGTGCCAGTTGCGATTGAGTCGCTCACAGCACCCGTGAAGGTCAGGTCACCTCTCACGAACAAGTCATTGTCGCTGGAGAAGTCGTAGCCACTGACGCTATGCTCTTGACCATCGTAGTCATGCGTCAGACCATGCTTCGTAATTGTCACGTTCACTGCGATTGGTGTGATCTCCAAGCTATCCTCCACGATCGTGATGACTACATTGCTGAAGTTAGGGTTCAAGTTCTCGAAGTTGTCCTTCGTGAAGGTCATGCCATATTTGCCAACCTCAGTGCCTACAGCAGTGCTGTCAGCTATCGAGCCAGTGAACCTCAGGTCACTTCTTACGAACAAGTCATTGTCGCTGGAGAAGTCGTAACCGCTCACGCTATGCTCCTGACCGTCGTATACCTTAGTCAAGCCATGCTTCGTAATCGTCACGTTCACAACGATTGGTGTGATCTCCAGACTATCCTCCACGATCGTGATGACTACATTGCTGAAGTTAGGGTTCAAGTTCTCGAAGTCATCCTTCGTGAAGGTCATGCCATATTTGCCAACCTCAGTGCCTACAGCAGTGCTGTCAGCTATCGAGCCAGTGAACCTCAGGTCACCTCTCACGAACAAGTCATTGTCACTAGAGAAATCATAACCACTGACGCTGTGCTCCTGACCGTCGTATACCTTAGTCAAGCCGTGCTTCGTAATCGTCACGTTCACAACGATTGGTGTGATCTCCAAGCTATCCTCTACGATCGTGATGACTACATTGCTGAAGTTAGGGTTATCGTTGCGGAAATCACTCTCCGTGAAGGTCATGCCGTACTTGCCGACTACCGTACCAGTCGCAGTGCTATCGGCCACCGTGCCCGTGAAGGTCAGGTCACCTCTCACGAACAAGTCATTGTCGCTAGCGAAGTCGTAGCCGCTCACGCTATGCTCCTGACCGTCGTATACCTTAGTCAAGCCGTGCTTCGTAATCGTCACGTTCACAACGATTGGTGTGATTTCCAGACTATCCTCCACAACCGTCACGTTAACAGTTCCGAAGTTATGGTTCAAGTTCTCGAAGTTGTCCTTCGTGAAGGTCATGCCATATTTGCCAACCTCTGTGCCTACAGCAGTGCTGTCGGCTATCGAGCCAGTGAACCTCAGGTCACTTCTTACGAACAAGTCATTGTCGCTGGAGAAGTCGTAACCGCTCACGCTGTGCTCCTGACCATCGTATGCCTTCGTCAAACCATGCTTCGTAATCGTCACGTTCACTGCGATCGGTGTGATCTCCAAGCTATCCTCCACGACGGTGATGTTCACCTCGCTGAAGTTAGGGTTGTCGTTGCGGAAGTTGTCCTTCGTGAAGGTCATGCCGTACTTGCCCACCTCGGTGCCAGTTGCGATTGAGTCGCTTACTGCACCCGTGAAGGTCAGGTCACTTCTTACGAACAAGTCATTGTCGCTGGTGAAGTCGTAACCACTGACGCTATGCTCCTGACCGTCGTATGCCTTCGTCAAACCGTGCTTCGTAATTGTCACGTTCACAACGATCGGTGTGATAACCAGTTCACCATCCGTAACGACAAACGTCACATTACCAAAGTTAGGGTTCAGGTTCGTGAATTGGCCTTCGTTCAAATTCATCGGGTAAGTACCAACGGCTGTTCCTTTAACCGTTGAATCGCCCGAGAACGAGAAGTCTTCCACCTTGTACAAAGCAGTGTTAGCGCTCCATACATAACCCAACGTATCATGTTCGTTACCATCATAAGCAACACTCTTATTGTTACCCACAATCGTAACAATAACATCGAGAGGAGTTATTTTCAACGTGTATGCGCACTCCGCCGTATCATAGTTAGCGGCGCTCGCCCTTACCGACACATGGATTGTTTCCACATCCGTGATGCTTGGCACCGTCTCGCTCCATGCACCACCATCCACGCTATATTCTATCTTGATCGTCTCGCCCTCCACGCCCGAAGCGGTCGCCGTAGTGCTCAACGCAGAACCGTCGTATACCTTCTCATCACTTGCGCAGGACAATGTGATAGCGGTGTTATTAACCGTCAAGAGACCATTCACCTTCGTTATCTCATAAGAGTTGGTCACATCAGCGCCTGACGTTTTATCCTTGATAACCACATCACCCACAACATTATCGCTTGATCCTACGTTCAGTTGAGAACCAACGACCGTGACGCTAGCCACCTCGTCGCAAGAGGCCTCTCCCCCATCGGTCGTGTAACCTGCATCGGTCAAAGCATTTCCGTCATAGAGTTTCTCCGCACTATTAGCCGTGATAGTGATCGGACGTTTTTCAATGGACAACGTACCGTAAGTCGCAGTGATTCCACCCTGATATTGGGATTGATTCTCCAACAAATAGGTGAATGTGTTATTATCAGCCGCATTGTCATCGACATAAGTGACGCCTGCGATAGATGGTGTGATCACCAACTTATCACCCGTGGAGAGGATGAACGTCTTGCCATCCGCCTCCGCCGTCACTACCACACCTCCGTAAGTCACCGTGTAGGTCTCGTCCGTGTGGTTAGCGCAGTCGTATGTCCAGCTGTTGCTTGCGCTCGTTATCGTGATCGGCTCCATGTTCGCCGTCACCGTCAACGTGCCTTCCACCTTAGTCACTTCATAGTTATTGGCATCCGTACCGTCATTGAAGGTATAAGTAAATGCATTCGGATCAGAGCCCACATCGGTACGAGAACCCGTCACATCAAAGGTAGCGCCCTCACCATTGACAAAATTCTCACCGCTAACGATCACCTCATGCTTCGTCAAAGGAGTACCATCGTAAGGTTTTTCCGCATTGGAAGAGGTAAAGGTGATTTTGCGTTTATTGATAATCTGCGTCAGATCATACGTAATGCTATAATTGCTGATTCCCTTCGACGTTTCGAACGATGTGGTAATTGAAGAAGAAGCGTCATAAGTATAGGTTGCGGCATCCTTGCCACCCGTTGTCACAGCACCCGCGATCAGGGCGTCGCCATCCACCAATCCTGTCACAGTCGCCTTGCTATAGTCTGAAACAAGCACATTTCCGTCGTAGGTTTTCGAATCCTCGATCTTAATGGTCACAGGTTTAGGCGTAACGGTCAGTTTACCGTTCTCCGTTGTCACACAATAAGCGGAAGAGACATCGGTAGAGCCACTCATGATGCTTACGACTGTCGCGACATTATTGACGTCGTTCTCTGTCACGTTCGTGATAGTGCCCGTGACATCAACCGTCAAGACATCACCATTGTCAAACGTATAATCACCACCCGCACCCACTTGAGCCGTAACCGCAGTGCTACCCTCTCCGATCGTCAAGGTGTAACTATCTTCAGAATGGGCTGTCGCGTCATATTCCCAGCTATTGCTATTGGCCGTAATCGTAAGGTTGACACATCCGGCATACTTCATCGTCAACTCACCATCTTCGGTTGTCACGCAATAGTTGTCCGGATTACCCGAAGTGAACTCATAAGACTGCAATTCGTTTGTCACTGGGCTTTGGCTCACATATTGGATCGAGCCGACGACGACAGCGGAGATCGCATCCGAGCCAACCAAGCCAACCACATCGTAGCCAGCGTTGGAATGAGCAGCTCCATCGTATTCGAACTCCTCGCTCTTAGCCGTCACCGTAACAGGTTGGCAAGTTACCTTAAGGGTTCCATCCACCGTAACCCTATTGTAGTAGCAAGTGACATCTTGGCTTCCACGCATAATCTTGAAGGACTCGATGACATTAGCCTCCTGACCCACATTGGTGATCTTGCTAGCATCGGAGAAGACCACATCTGTAATCACATCACCAGCCTTCAGGTTATCACCGCCCGTATAGGTGTGAAGCGTCAATTCCTCGCCATCATAAACCTTCTCCTTAGAATCGGCGGTCAAGGTGATGGTCTGGGTCAATTGTGCGATGGAAGCATTCAGTTCGGTCTGACAACCATTCAGATCCGTCACCGTAACCGTATAGTCACCATCCGGCAGGTTCTCTATCCTAATATCTGAAACATCCGATTGAGAACCACTTGCGGCGCCCGTCCAACTTACGCTATAAGGAGCCTGGCCACCCTCGAACGTTCCCTCGATCACACCATCGGAGGTGTTGTAGCAGAACGATTCGGCAGAGGTGATGGTACCTTGAAGAAGATCAGGAAGTGTAACTTGAATAACCTGTTGACTGCTATTGTTGCAGCCATCCACAACGGTGATGGTAACATTCGTGTTCCCCGTTATATACTCACCCACCGCTGGAGATTGGAAGATCTGCAGATCCGCATCAGCCGTACAGTTATCACTGATGGAAGCCAATGCTACCACATCAGGCACAGTATACTTACATGTACCCGCGTTGGTGGCAGGCGTAGAGGTAACCGATGGTGTTATGACAGGGTTGGTAACATCCTCCACCCAAGTGTACGTAACGCTAACCGGAGCCGCATTTTCGCCGCATGCGCTCGTGTAGCTTGCCGTCCATGTCTGCGTAAAGTTGCAACCGTCCGCACTCGTCTTGCCTGCGCTTGTCACAGTAGCCACTGCGGATGGGTCACAGACATCCGACACGGAGAAGTCAGCCGCTGTCGGAGCCACCACCGTCGGGTTACATCCGAGGTTATCATCCCGCAAAGCAGTAGAGATGGTAGGCGTAATCTTCTCGATCGTATAAGTAAATACCCAAGGCTCTGTCGCTTGAGCACAGTTTTCATAGCTGTAAGTATACGTAACCGTACCTTCGCATCCATTGACGCTTTCCACCCTATTCGGATCAGGGCGATCGAGAGTTTTGCCACAAGCGTCGGTGACGGTCGGCATCACGCTTGGTGTGAGCGTATGAGGAGCGACAGCCTCGGCGATGCAATGGATGGTCTTCGAATTCGTACCACCTGTGATGGTGATTGTATTATCGATATTGATGGTAATCGTTTGCTCCGCCTCACTAAAGTTTCCGCACTTATCCGTCACGGTATAAGTACGGGTCACCACGATCGGACAAGTGCCCGCATCGGCATCCGAATAGGTGACGGTCAAATCCTCGTCGGCCGTGCAGTTATCGCTAACGGTGAGACCATTCGCCTCCAACTGCGCAACCGTGGTGTAAGCGGCAGGAAGGACATCCGTGCTGCAACCCGTGACAGCCAAGTCATTCAATCTATCCGTCAAGACTGGAGACTCCGTGTCAACCGTTGTGAACTGTGCTGGCTGAGCCTCCAAGAGACAACCATTCGCATCGGTCACCTTCAGTTCGATCGTATAGGTATCGCAAATCTTGTCTGTTGCAAGGTCATAAGCCGCTCCATCTGCCGTCGGATCATTGTTCCACTCATACGTATAAGGAGACAAACCGCCTTGTACAACTGCATTAAACGTGTAAGTCTGTCCAGGGCAACCAACCGCTGGCGATTGGATGGCCACATTCAAGTCATTAGCTGGTATGATCACAGTCACCGTAGCCGTCTGGTCATTACCCGATTGGTCTTTAACAGTAACGGTAACAGGGATCTGTTGTTCCGCATTCGTCTGTGAATAAGCGACATCCTTGGCAGGAGATTGCTCGAAGAAGGTCTCGTCCAACGCACAATTATCGGATGCATATTGTGACAAGATAGTCTCCTTCAAATCAGGTATCTTGTATTGGCAACCGCCAGCGACCACAGCGTTTTGATCAGGCACATTGGCGATCTCCGGTTTTATCTTATCCACCACCGTAAACGTCTGTTCGCAACCCGTCTTGGTGATGTTCGTGGTCAATTGGAAGCTCCACTGCGCAGTGTAGGTGCCATCACTAACAGGGTAAGAGGAAGCGGACAATGGGTGTAATGTACCATCGACCTCATCGCCACAGAAGGTCATCTTGGCACCATTCTGAGTCAGCAAAGTAACGACCTCCGCTTGCGTGAGGGCGCAATCATGTAGCACCTCTAACACAACAGGCGACAAGGATGGGCAGTCCGGTTCATCTTCGAAGACTATGCTAACCGTCTGCGAGCAAGCGTTCGTCGCTATATTGCCATGATTGTCATCAAGGGTAATTTGTACCGTGGCATTATCGCCCGGCACCATCGTCGCAGGGATACCTGAGAGTGTCACCGTGATATCGCCGGTAGCCGTACAGTTATCCGTCCAGTTTTGTTGCGCGATGACAGCGGCTTCGATCTGAGCCTTCGACAAGGTACATGGAGTAGCCATTTGTAATGTGGCAGGCAAGTTATCACACAATGGTGCGATAGCGTCGTTCACCACCACCGTAGCCGTACAGGTCTCCTCATTGCCCACCTTATCGGTCAAGAGATAAGCGGCCGATGCGGCGGTTGGATGGGTATTGGCATATGAATAGGTTAACGAGTTGTCGGCCATGGCGACGATCAGATCGGATGGATCCGTACAATTATCCGAACCGTATGTCTTCGTTTGCAATTGAGCCAACACATCTGCGGAACTAAACACGCAATTATCAGCCGTAGCGTCCAATGAGATGGATGGAGCAGTTGCCGGGCAAGTCGGTTTCGTATCATCTGTGATGGTCAATGTCTCCGTATCAGTTGCCGTACAACCATTACCATCGGTGACGGTTACGGTCGCGGTGTAGGTTTCGGAAGCCTTGGTGTCATCCGTAGTGATGGTAGACGTCTGTTCCGTACCAGCGGTAGCGCCAGACCACACATAGGTTGGTGTACCAACAGCACCGGTCACGACAGCAGTGAACTGATAATTCTCACCCGGACAAGCGGCGGTAGGAACATCGATTGTGACATTCAATGTGTTCGCAGGGATGATCACGTTGACCGTAGCGGTAGACGTCTTGTCGCATGTGCCCCGGACAGTAACAGTAACTGGTATTGTTTGCTCCGCATTGGTTTGGTCGTACAAAGTATTCTTCTCAATGCTTTGGCTAACGAAAGAAGCGGAACCGCCGCAGTTGTCTGTAGTGGCAGCCAAGACGATGTCTGACAAGTCTGGCACCTCATATTTACAACTACCCTTCGCGGTTGCTGTAACATCTGAGATCGTGCCAATGGTTGGTGCTGGAGCATCGATCCATGTATAGGTCACAGTGGCTGGTTCGGCAGATACTCCGCAGCCATTCGTGTATGTTGCGGTATATACCCTTGTATAGGCACATCCGTCATGGGTTTCGTTCGAAGTCACCGTAGCGGTCGCGGAAGCGTCGCAAATATCGGTCACGATGAAGTTGGCGTCCGTCAGCGTCGGCACAGCGGATGGATCACACGCCAGATCGTTGTTAGGCGACAAGCCATTTGCCAACGAGATGGTAGGCGCAACCGTATTGTTCAGGTTGTAGGTATAGCTCCATGTGCTGGTCTTTCCGCAGTCCGTGTAGGTGTAGGTATAGATGATCTTGCCGGTACAGTTCTCCTTGCCGCCGCTCCAGTCCGTGGTGCGTACCATGGTTGGGGTGACAACCTCCCCACAACTGTTCGTTGCGGAAGGGATCATGGCTGACGTCGGCTCCGTAGCTTCAGCGATGCAGGAGATGTTCTTACTGGTCTCAAAGCCATCGGAAGCGATGACTGGTTCGCTCTTCTCGATCGTGTAGGTATATTCCCAAACGAACTCCAATCTCGCACAATCCTCATACGTGTAGGTGTAGGTCCTTGTACCTTCGCAGGTCAGCGAAGCAGGGTTGTCCGTAATCACTGGATCAGGTGCCGTCAGCGTGTTGCCGCAGACATCCTTCACAACTGGCAATGTCGCAGGTGCGGTGGCAGCGGACAAGCATTCTACCGTGCTGGATGTGGATACTGGGCCGCCCTCCTCTGCAGGTGCCGTGCTGTGTGCTATCGTGTAGGTATAAGTCCAGACGAACTCTAAGTTCGCGCAATCCTTGTAGGTGTAGGTATAGGTCCTCGTGCCGTTGCAGGTCAACGAAGCAGGATTATCCGTGATCACTGGATCAGGTGCCGTCAGCGTGTTGCCGCAGAC